>Ga0114932_10000844_pt1 | contig 36155 bp, 30 predicted proteins | sample 2SBtaG_2_FD_87286 | JGI IMG/M metagenome (GOLD analysis project Ga0114932, IMG submission 87286) | Deep subsurface microbial communities from Kolumbo volcano to uncover new lineages of life (NeLLi) - 2SBTROV12_ACTIVE470 metaG | ecosystem: Environmental > Aquatic > Marine > Volcanic ...
CACACCCAGCGCCATGACGGCAGCACCAAAAACCGTCAGCCCCAAAATTAGCATCCGGCGATCCATCCGGTCCGAAAACCAGCCTATGGGGTACTGCGCAAACATGCCGCCCACATAGATCGCAGCCACGAATAAAGAAATTTGTACAAGCGTTAGATCGACACGGGTTGCATAGACGGCGGACATACCAAACAGCGCCGAAAACAGCGCGCCAACCAAAAAAATGCCGACAATGCCCAGCGGCGAAACCGCAAACAGCCGCCGCAGGGTCAGTGACTTGGTGGTCTGATACACCGGGGCCGGGCTGACAGAGAGCAGGATCGGCGCAAACGAAACCGACACCAGAACCGACGCCACAATGAACAGCACAAATCCCGAGGGGTCGGCCAAATTGAGCAAAAGCTGTGCCGCAACAATCCCGACCATCTGAACGATCAGATATAACGACAGGGTTTTTCCGCGTGTTTCATTGGTTGACGCGTCGTTAAGCCAGCTTTCCGCGACCACGTAGACTCCGGAAAAGCAAAATCCGATGGCCACGCGCATCACCGCCCACGCAATAGGATCCAGCACTACCGAATACAGGATCAGAATCGCCGAAATGAACGAAGCCAACGCCGCGAACACCCGAACGTGGCCCACGCGGCGGATTAATTCCGGCGCCAGACGCGACCCGCCAAGAAATCCCAAAAAATACGCTGCCATCACCAGCGACATCGATGTGTTGGTAAACCCTTCGCTGGCACCGCGCACGCCCAGCAACGTGCCCTGTATGCCGTTGCCCAGCATCAGCAGCAACATTCCCAACAACAGGGCCCAAGAATTTTTAGCGACTGCGAACATGCGAGACGTAACCTAAACGAGATTTTTCCGGACCCTTAGCAGGCGTCAGGCACGGCGTGCTTCGTTGTAAGCGACTGACTTATGTCGTTTTTTTATCCAACGGCAAAAGAAACGACGAATCTCCGTACGAAAAAAACCTATAGCGCCGGTCTATGGCGTGACGGTATATTTTTTTGATTTCATCCACCCCCATCAGCGCCGAAACCAACATCATCAAGGTTGATTCCGGCAGGTGAAAATTGGTCATCAGACCGTCGCATATTCTGAATCGGTAGCCGGGCGTGATGAAAATGTCGGTTTCTCCGGCCCACGGGTGCAATACACCGTCAGAGTCCGCCGCCGTTTCAAGCAATCGCAGCGCCGTTGTCCCCACAGGGAAAATGCGTCCGCCGCGTGCGCGGGTCGCATTGATCTGGTCCGCCGCCGCGCGGCTGACCACACCGCGTTCGGCATGCATTTTGTGATCCTTTATATTGTCTGTTTTGACAGGCAAAAACGTGCCGGCCCCGACGTGTAACGTGACTTTGGAAACGGCAACGCCCTTATTTTCAAGCTGCGTCAGCAGTTGCTGATCAAAATGCAGCGACGCCGTAGGCGCGGCCACTGCCCCGGTGTTTTCGGCAAAAACGGTCTGATAATCGTGGTTGTCGCGCGCGTCCACTGGCCGCTGCGCCGCGATATAAGGCGGCAGCGGCATCGCACCCTCGCGCGCCAAAGCCAATTCAAAGTCGTCGCCACTGCGGTTGAATTCCAACAGCCCCGTACCATTTGCTTTGGAGACCAAATGGGCGCTGAAATCGTCCGAAAATTTGATGGTCTCGCCCGGACGGATTTTTTTCAGAGGCTTGAGCAGCGCATGCCATCTGTTTTCCGCGTCCGGTGACAACAGCGTCACGTCAATTCGTGCGGTGGTATCGCGCTGCCCATCAAAACGACGTCTGGTACCGCTCAGACGCGCGGGGATCACTTTGGTGTCATTCAGAACCAACCGGTCGCCCCGGCGCAGTATGTCGACCAGATCGGTCACCGCGCGATCATCGATCGTCCGACCACGCGCATACAGCATCCGCGCAGCGGTGCGGGGCGCAGCCGGGCGCAACGCGATCAATTCCGCAGGAAGATCAAATGCGAAATCTGACAGGTGCATCAGGGTTTTTCCGGAACCGGTTGCCTGAATATTTCGCGAAACAACCCCGGCGTCAGGATCGAAAGCGGGTTTATCCCCACAACCGGTGCCGATTTCGTGCCCTTTAGGGTATAGTTGAAACCAAAAAGACCTTCGCCGGTCTGCTTGCCAAACAATCCGCCGAATATTTTGGTCTGTTCCAAAAGTCCGTTCAGCGCATAGATCGGCGACAGCACTCCGGTCATGTTGATCTTGTCGCTGCCAAATTCGTAATCACCGGTCATCGTGATGCCCATCGACGCCCCGACCGCGCTGCTTTCTTTCAGTCTGATCGCGTCAGGTGTCAGCCTGAAGCTCGCGTCGATCGCACCAAACGAAATGCCGTCGCCGCCCAATTGTTCGATCAGACCCACCACACTGATCAGAGACAGCAGCTCCGCCAACGCAGGTGCGTCGCGCACACGCGTGGCAGTAATCGTCAGGTTGCCATCGTATTCGCCGGTCTGAAGCGTTGGAAACAGAACCATATCCATCACGCCGCCAAACGCCGTTGTGAATACGCCGGCCGAGCGCATCACCGCGCCCGCATCCTGCGATGTGATTCGCACACCGGTGCCATTGGCCAACGGTGCCAAAGACCCGACAACGCGGGCACCGCCGTTGACCCGCGCCGTGAACGACCCGTTAAGCCCGCCAGCCGTGTTGATATCACCCTGTAAATCGTTCAGCACGATGCCACTGCTTAACTGAAGCCGGTCAAGTCTGAGCTTGATGCGGCTCGATCCATCGGCGCCGCCACCGCCCGCGTGGCTAAAGCTGTTGCGCCGCATATCGACGCTGCCACCCACAAGAGTATACGACGTCTGCCCCGGACCCGGGGTCCGAATGTCTATCGGCGCGTCCAGCCAACCACCGATCGACACCCGTTCAAAGCGCGCCAGATCAAGCCCGCCGTCCGACGTCAGAGTGATGGATCCGTTTGCGCTCAACCCTTTGGTTTCAATGGATATGTTGTCAATATGCGGTGGCGACCCCATGCGCCCGCTTACGGCAAGCCTGCCAGTGACATTCTTGGGCTTTGACCAGTCCAGTGCCTGAAGCTTTAGCGTCATTTGATTCAGATCGGACACCAGCGAGAACGCCGGTGGCTGGTCTTTGACCAGATCGACCGTCATAGTGGCACGACCCCGGCCCGCAACCGATCCCTCCGGGAGCACGATTTTGAATTCATCCAGGAATCGCTGGGACAGTTCAATGTTGCCCTCGACGCGGCTGCGCCCAATATTTTCCGGACCGAATTTTTGCGTCCAGACGCCTGACACCGGTGTATTTCCAAGTGTCGCGTCTCCGCTGATTTCGATTTCCTTGCTGTTTAGATGCACCCGCAACCGGTCGGCAGACAATAATTTTTTGGCAATCAGCCGGTCGCTGGTCACGTCGCTCACCACGCCGTCAATTTCAAAATCCACCTGATCAAATACGATTTTCTCAGCCAGCGGCAAACCGATCTTTCCCGATGTCGCCACTTGGCCGTGGGCAAAATCCACTTCGAGGCCGGCCTTGGTGATAAATTCAAACGGCGGCAAGTCAAGCAACGCAAGCGCCGAGGTCACGGTGCTTTGCGTGTGCAGAGAAATTTCTGCGGGCGCTTCCTTTATGGTGATATCAGGAATGTAAATCGAGGTGCCCGCCACGTCCACGACCCCCCCGTCAGGCGAGACGACCCGCCCCGCGTTCAAAACAGAGTTTAACGTGGAGTCCGTCATCACCACATAACCGCTGGCGTCTTCGACCACCGGCATCGCGCGCATGTAGCGCATGCGCATCGCGTTTGCGTCAAACCCCAGATTTAGCTGCGGTCGTTCACCCGGATTTGCGCGAATCGACACCACGATATTAGAGGCCACGCCCGCCTTGATATTGTCGTCCAGCCATGTCCGCGTCTTTGGCTTGTAAGCCAGCGGCCACAAATTGATGACCTGATCGCGCGACAAACGATCGACATTGATATCCAGCGCAGTCTGCCAACCTTTGGACGTCAGTGCCGCCGCGCCGCTCAGGCTATAGCGACTATTGTCATCTTGAAGCAAAAGCTGGCCAATATCGATCTTCAATGGGTTAAAGCCGATCCGCATATCCAGCACACCCGAACCGAATTTGACCGGTCGCCCGAATACCCCTGCGGGACTTACGGTGATTTCGCGTGCGCGGAACTGCCCGATCAACCCACCTGGTGCGCCACCGTCAGCTTCGGACACATAGGCGTGACCCTCACCCACGATTTGCCCGGCACCGGTATTGAGCGTGATCTCGTCGAACGTCAACTTGTCGAGATCTTCGTCAAAACTTATGTAGGTCTTGGCACCATCAAATCGAAAGGCCGTGGTTTGCTCGCCCTGACGAAACAAGCCCGCGCCGATATCCAAAACACCCTTCATCGCGCCAAGTTTACCGTCGGGCTGAATCTCCATGGCCAGCGAACCGTTGAGCGGCGCGTCCAGAACTTTGAGCCACGCAAGCGAGTCGATCTGCGTGGCGATTTCGCGGGTCGAGAACCCGGAGAACCCGGTGGTAAATTCAATGTTGCCACCTGTTTTCGGCCTGTTCAGAGACAGAACCGCACGCGCGGGGGCCTGCCCCGATGTTTGCAACGCGAACGTGAGCGTACCCGACAGGGCCTGCGCGGAATTTTCCACAACGATCGCACCGTCCAGAAATTGCCAATCGCGACCGCTGATCTCGTCCGAAATCGTCAACGTCGTGCTGGTGCTTTCGATCCGCTGCAGTTTGCTAAGGAACGGTTGTGCAAACACCGCTTCGACCGCGGCGAACAAATCTGTCGTCCCATTTGTTCCATCTGTTTTTCCCGGCTGGTCCAAACTACCCAAGCTGATATCGAACCTGCCACGCGAGTCGCGGCGCATTGTCAGATTGGCTTGATCAACGACCAGACTCACCGGTCGAATTTTCGCCAGCACCAGACTTTCGCCCGACAGTTCAGAGCGCACGGATGGTATCGAAATCAACGGCTGGCCGTCCGGATCGAGAAAATCGATATCGCGCAGCTCGACCTCGGCATTCAGGCCGCTGGTAAACAGCCCCAGACCAATCGACCCCAAGCGCAGCTGCCCGGTTTCAACACTGTTGTTTATCCTTGATTCAATCTGCCGCCGCAACCAATCCGGGGCCTGAACGCCCTGCGCAAGAACCGCAACCACAACCACCGCAAAAATGATCAGAACCGCCAGCGACCCTAACAAGGCTCGGATCGCTTTTCTCAGACCCTGTCGTGGCGGCGGTTCTGGCGGGGAATTCATGCAGCCTCGGAAACTGTGGGTTTTGGGCGGTTTGCACTTCTTTTTCGCATTCGGTGTTGGAAAACAACAGGACAGATTTCGAACGGATCAAAATCCTGGGCATTGGGCGGAGACCCGCCGCATTAACCGGCGTCGTCCGCGCAGCGATATCGGATGTTTCAGACTGAGTTATGACATCTACCCACAATCCCGCGAACGTGTGCCGGTTATTACACCCACAATAATTTCATCGTTATTTTTCAACAAGTTGTCACAACGTCACCAAATGAAACATCGATTTTTGAGTCGGTAGATTCTAAATTTGGTCACGAATCCCGCCCTTAAAGGCGGATTTTCGCCCAGACTGTTTCCAAGGTGGAAACTATGGCACGCTGCAGGCCGAAAAACCTTGATTGGAAATAAGATTTTGACTAAGAAATTCAGACCAATGCACGACCTCCCTTCTCCACTCTGGGCGGTGGTGCAGTATAAAAATTGTAAAAACCCCGGGGTCCGGACAGTTGAGAGCACGCCTATCACTCAAAATGCACGGGTTCCTTGCTCGAATATTTCCTGAACAGCGACTGTACCTGAGAACCGATGACGGCACGCGTTTCATGCGCCTTACGCCTGCGGTGCAGCTGGTTGCCGTTATTACAATCGGCGTGATTTTTATCTGGACCGTGTTCGTGTCTTCGATGTTTCTGGTCAGCGCACTGTCGGCGGACTCGATTGCGCACCGGGCAGACACCCGTCAAATTGATTACGAAAACCGCCTGAACGCCATGTCGCGCGAACGCGACACACGCGCGCTCGAAGCCAGCACGGCGCAGGCGCGGTTTTACGTGGCTCTTGAACAGATTTCGGCTCAGCAGTCGGCGTTGCTTGAATCCGAGGACAAGCGCAAAGAGCTGGAAACCGGTATCGACGTGATCCAGCGCACGTTGCGCACCACCATGAAAGAGCGCGACCGCGCACAGTTGCAGTCCGACAAATTGCTCGCCGAACTTCAGGTGGTCACCGGAAAAAACAGCACGGAATCCGGCGGAACCGACGATCTGGAGCGCACGCTGGATTACCTGAATGCGGCGCTGGAACGCACTGTGGATCAACGCGACGATATGGTCATATCTACCCGTGTGCTTGATGCCGAAGTCGCGGACCTGCGGCACCGCGCAGATTTGACCAAAGAACGTAACGCCCGGATTTTCTCGCGTCTGGAAGAGGCGATGACGGTGTCGATCGCGCCGCTTGAAAAGATGTTTGAAAACGTCGGACTGTCCACCGACAAGCTGATCGAGGACGTCAAGCTGGGCTATTCGGGTCAGGGTGGTCCGCTGACGCCACTGGCAATTTCGACCAAAGGCCAACCCGAGGACCCCGCGTCAATCAAGGCCAATCGTTTGCTGGCCGAACTGGATCAGGTCAACTTGCTGCGTATCGCCGCGACCCGGCTGCCGTTCGTGGTCCCGGTCAAATCGTCCTATCGTCTCAGCAGTGGCTACGGTTGGCGACGCCACCCCACCACCGGACGCACGCGTATGCACGACGGAACGGATTTTGCTGCAGGCTATGGCACCCCGATCTATTCAACCGCCGACGGCGTGGTCACATTCGCGGGCTGGTCAAGCGGTTATGGCCGGCTCGTTAAAATCCGCCACGCTTTGGGATTTGAAACCCGCTATGCGCATATGCAAAAAATTCGCGCGAAAGTTGGCCAAAGGGTCTCGCGCGGGGACAGAATCGGTGATATGGGAAGCTCTGGTCGCAGCACCGGGCCACACGTGCACTATGAAATACGCATCGGTGGAAAATCGGTCAATCCTATGAATTATATCAAGGCAGCAAGAAATGTTTTCTAAGAGCAAGATCAACGATCCGGCCCCCAAACCCGATCTCAAGTCCGACAAGCCCGATTTGGCGACAAGCCCCGTTGACCGCAGCGCGCCACCTGCGCCCGGCGGCGGTGCCCCCAAACCGAAACCGGCACCGTCGACGCTATCGTCGGACATCGTGATCAAGGGCAACATCAAAAGCACCGGCGATATTCAGATCGAAGGCATGGTTGATGGCGACATTCGCGCCCATCTGCTGACCGTCGGCGAAGGCGCCACCGTCAAGGGCGAAATCGTCGGCGACGACGTCGTGGTCAACGGGCGCGTCATCGGCCGTGTGCGCGGCCTTAAGGTACGCCTGACGTCAACCGCGCGTGTCGAAGGCGACATCATCCACAAAACCATCGCCATTGAAAGCGGCGCGCATTTTGAGGGTTCGGTCCAGCGTCAGGATGATCCGTTGAATGCGACATCAGCCAAGCCCGTCGCCACCAATGCCGCGACCAAATCAGCCGCGCCGCCGCCGCGCCCGCAGGCCGCCAAACCGGCGGTCTCTGGTCAATAGCATCCCGAAACCAGTCACCGCTAGTCACCCGACAATATGCCCCGTGATCAGCACGTCGACTGAATTTCCGACCGACGGCAATGCAGTCCGAAATCCGCGATTGTTTGGAAAACAACGGGTTACCCCGTTAACCAATGTGGAAAACCCGCTCCACCGGTGGCAACGTATGAAATTATCGGCGCCGGCCGGCGTCAGTGTTAGTCGGCCTGCGCTTCGGCGCGTGACTTGCCCGCCACATCCTGCGCCAGCACCGCCGCCATCAGCCCGTCCAAATCACCGTCCAACACACCCTGGGTGTCAGAGGTCTCAAAATTGGTGCGCAGGTCCTTGACCATCTGATAAGGCTGCAGCACGTAAGACCGGATTTGGTTGCCCCAGCCCGCGTCACCTTTGCTGTCGTGAGCCTCCTGAATGCTTTGGGTACGTTTGCGCATTTCCAGCTCGAACAGGCGCGATTTCAACGCCGCCATACAGTTTGCACGGTTTTGGTGCTGTGATTTCTGCGACGACGTCACCACGATATTGGTAGGGATATGGGTGATGCGTACCGCACTGTCAGTCGTGTTCACGTGCTGCCCGCCCGCGCCGCTCGAGCGGTAGGTGTCCACGCGGATATCGGCCGGGTTAATTTCGATTTCGATGCTGTCGTCAACAACGGGATAAACCCATACGGACGAAAACGACGTATGGCGCCGCGCGTTTGAATCAAACGGTGAAATCCGCACCAGCCGGTGCACGCCACTTTCGCCCTTGAGCCAGCCAAAAGCATTGGGACCTTTAATCTGATAGGTCACAGATTTTATGCCCGCTTCTTCGCCGGCGCTTTCTGACATCAATTCGACTTTGTAGCCGTGCGCTTCGGCCCAGCGCACGTACATGCGCGCTAAAATGGATGCCCAGTCGCAGCTTTCGGTGCCCCCCGCCCCGGCGTTGATTTCCAAAAAACTGTCGTTGCCATCGGCCTCGCCATTCAACAGTGCCTGCAATTCCTTGCGCGCCGCCAGTGATTGCAGCGCCTTGATCGCATTTTCGGCCTCGGTGACAATATCCTGATCGTCCTCGAGTTCGCCCAGTTCGATCATCTCGACGTTGTCCTGCAAATCGCGTTTCAGCGAGGCATAATCTTCCATTGCGTCGACCAGCCCCTGTCGTTCCCGCATCAGTTTTTGCGCACGCGCCGGATCGTTCCACAAATCGGGGTCTTCAGACAGAGCGTTGAATTCTTCCAGCCGGTGCTCTGCAGTGCCCCAGTCCATCCGCCGCGCCAACAGCGCCAGAGATTTTTCGATTTCAGCGACAATATTGGAGATTTCAGCGCGCATATCGCCCGGTCCTGCCTGTGGGAAACTTGGTGGAACGCTTTTATGGCAGCGCCTTTGCCCCGTAAAGGGTCAGCGACCCTAGTACAGACCGCCGCTGGACAGTGACCCGAATGTGGCGCGTTTTGGAATTTTTTTCTTGATGCCCAACTGGGTGATCACGTCTTCGCCTTCATCGACCGGAATGTCGGTTTCGCCTTTTTCAAAGATCGGCAGGTTGGAACCCATGGCAAACCCACCGTCGATGATGCTCAGCGCGCCAAACGCCGGTTCTTCGCCTTCGCGAAACAGCTCGGAGACCACGTTCTTGCCCGACGCACCGTCTGGCAAACGTTCACCGCTGTAGCGGTCAATTTTTACGAACACAGAATTATCAGGGACTTTGAATTGCCCAAAGCCATATTTCTTCAGCGCTTTTTCCATGAATTTTGTGAACACCGGGCCGCACATCGACCCGCCGTAACTGCCGCGACCCAAGGGCGCAGGCAGGTCCATACCCATGTAACATCCGGCCACAATGGTGCTGGAAAAGCCGATGAACCACACGTCTTTGGCCTGATTGGTCGTGCCGGTCTTGCCTGCGATGGGCGCGTTCAGTCTGACCGTGCGTGCCGCGGTGCCGCGCTCCACCACGCCGCGCATCATCGACGTGAGCTGATAGGCAGTGACGGCGTCCATCACGCGCTCACGGTTGTTGGTGATTTTCGGCGCGAATCCCGCGTCAAGAGATGCCACCTTGCAGTCGCCGCAACGGCGGCGGTCGTGGCGGTACACGGTTTTGCCCCATCGGTCCTGCACCCGGTCAACCAGCGTCGGCAGCACGCGCTCTCCGCCGTTGGCGAACATCGCGTAGGCGGCAACCATTTTGAACAATGTGGATTCCTGCGACCCCAGCGAATTCGCCAGATGCTCGCCCATGTCGTCATAAACGCCAAACCGTTCGGCGTAAGTTGCAATCGTATCCATTCCCACGGCCTGCGCCAGACGAATGGTCATCAGATTACGCGACAGCTCGATCCCCAGCCGCAGCGGCGAGGGACCGTAAAATTTGTTGGATGAATTGCGCGGGCGCCACAGCCCCTGCGGTGTGCGCACCTCGATGGGTGCGTCGATCACGATCGTCGCCGGTGTATATCCCACGTCCAACGCGGCGGCGTAAACAAAGGGTTTGAACGACGACCCCGGCTGGCGGGTGGCCTGGGTCGTGCGGTTGAAAACCGAATGTTGATACGAAAATCCGCCCTGCATGGCCAGCACGCGACCGGTATTGATGTCCATGGCCATAAAGCCGCCCTGTATCAGCGGTATCTGGCGCAGCGACCAGTATTTGAATTCCTCAACGTCTTTGTCGTCTTCGGTCGGGCCAAAAATCTTTTTCACGTAGATCACGTCGCCGGGCGTCAACAGATCGCTGGGCAGTTTGGCCTTTTTGCCCTTGGAGCCGTCTTCGCGCAGGGGGCGCGCCCATTTCATATCTTCCATGGGAATGCCATGGCCGCCGTCGATTTCGGGCTCGCCTTCGACACCTATGCGTGCGGCTTTGTCCGACAGTTCCAGCACCACCGCCAAATGCCAACCCGTGATATCACGTGGCGAGTCAACCGCGCGCAGGGCCTTGCGCCATTCGGTCTCGGTGCCCAGAAGCGCGGCGTCCAGTTTATTTTTCGACCCACGGTAGACTTCCTGACGGCGATCGTACGCTTCAAGCCCTTCGCGCAGCGCCATCGCCGCCACAGCCTGCAATTCAGGATCCATCGTGGCGCGTATCGTCATTCCGCCACCAAAAAATTCCTCTGAACCAAACGTGGTGGACAACTGGCGTCTTATTTCGTCGGTAAAATAGTCGCGCGGTGGCAGGGTCTGCTTGTAGGATGTAAAATCGCCGCCCTGCACCGTAGCCAGATCAGAAGCGCGCGCAGCTTCGGCGACTTTGGCGTCGAGATAACCGTTTTCTGCCATTTCGCGCAGCACAAAATTTCTGCGTTCAATCGCGCGCTTTTTTTCGCGCACCGGATGATAGTTCGACGGTGCCTTGGGCAATGCCGCCAGATAAGCCGCCTCTTGCGGGCTGAGCTGTTCAAGGGTTTTGTTAAAATAGGTCTGGGCCGCCGCGGTGACACCAAACGAATTCTGCCCCAAAAATATCTCGTTCAGGTAAAGTTCAAGGATTTTGTCCTTGGACAGCGTATCTTCCAGTCGCGAGGCCAGGATCAGCTCTTTGATTTTACGCTCGGCCGAACGGTCGCCGTCCAGCAGAAAGTTTTTCATCACCTGCTGGGTAATCGTCGAGGCCCCGCGCAGGCGTTTGCCCGAGGCCGCGTCGAGCGCCGCTTTGATCATACCAAGGGGGTCATAACCCCTGTGCGAATAAAAATTCTTGTCCTCAGCCGATACAAAGGCGTTCTTGACGACATCGGGAATTTCGTCAATCGGCGTGAAAATACGCCGCTCGAGCGCAAATTCATCCATGACGTGGCCCTGACCCGAATAGATCGTCGACAAAGTTTGCGGTTCATAACGCGCCAGTTGACCGTGATTGGGCAAATCACGCCCGTACATCCAGAATATTGCCCCGACGCCCAGCGCAGCCAAAACCAATCCCGTGGTCATCCAGCTGAAAAGAAATCCAAAAAAAGACAGGATCGAACGTAACAAATTAATCGAACTCCGGGTTCAAGTTGTGCCGCACTATAGGGCCGCGCCGGTTGCCCGTCAAAAGCTTGCAAGGCTCCAGACCACAAATTTCGGCCTGTTTTTCATCACTTTCGCGACGATTGGTGCGGTTTGGCGCTATTGTCGCAGTAATCGTGCCTCGGCGGCGTCCTCGATGGTCCACGCGTCCAGCGCCATGATCAGCCCTGTGATGACTTTGGCGCGCCAGGCGGAATCGGCCAGGTTGACCAGGTCGCGTGGATTGGACATGAAACCAAATTCGATCAGCACCGACGGAATATCCGGTGCCTTGAGCACCGAAAACCCCGCAGTCAGATGCGGGCGCGCGCGGATGCGCCCGACCGATTTTGCGATGCCCAGAACCAGTTTCGCGGCCAGACGATTTGTACGCGGCTCAGTTTCCAGTCGTGCCATATCCATCAAAACCGTGGCTACCACATCGTCCTGTGCGGCCAAATCGACACCAACCAGCAGATCGGCGCGATCATGACTGGCGGCCAGCGCCGCCGCCGCCGCATTTGAGGCGCGGTCCGACAACGAATAAACGGTCGTGCCGCGTGCCTGTCCCACGGACAACGCGTCCGCGTGCAAGGATATGAACACATCGGCACCCTGTGCGCGGGCTGTCGAAACCCGGTTTTCCAAGGATAGAAAAACGTCATCATCCCGTGTTAAAAATGCCTTGTAACGGCCTGTTAAAACTAATTTTTCCTTAATTTCGCGCGCCAGTTGCAGCATCAGATCAGACTCCCTGTGGCCGCCGTAGCGCGCGCCGGAATCGATCCCCCCGTGCCCGGGGTCCAGCGCCACGATCAACGGGCCGACACCTGTCTGACGTTGTTTGGCGGGCGGGGCGACCACCGGGCTGGGAAGTTCCCAACCAGTTGTGTCGCGCGGACCGCTTTGGGCGGTGAACGCATCGGGTTCTACCAAGGTAAGACGTACGTTGACCTCGGCGCTGCCATCTTTTGCGTCAGTGCGCATTTCGGCACTGTGAATTGCCATGGCGTGACGCATCACCAACACCATGCGCGACCACCCCGGTTGAAACAGACCGACCCTCATGTCGGTTATTTGTGTCGTTTTGATCAGCGCATCAGCACCAACGCGGCCAAATTCCACTTCGCGGAAATCCATGACCAGACGTGTCGGGCTGTCCAGCGTGAACACGCGAAACGGCACACCCTGTGTCAGGGCAAGGCGGATATCAACATCGCCCGAAGCACGTTCGCTGATTGTCGAATTCCGGGCGTCCAGTCGGGCAAGCGCTTGTAATTGTTGCGCTAAAGCTGGCGCTACGCCCAAGATTCCTGTCAACACGACCACGAAGGACAATATTTTACGCACGATGGATCTGCCTGCCGTTTTATTATTGGCTTTGCGCCACTATATAATGTTGTGCGCATAATACACCATTGTCATTTGCGCGTTAAACACGTTATGGTCAGCGCAGAATAATCTCGCCGCAACCGTGGCAGGTTTATTTGGACAGATTTGTTGTCCTGTTACGCATCAGGCGCACGCCAAAGAATGCCCATGACAGTTCAACCGGCCATGTTGGCCAGTGAGATAGCCCGGACAACACAATCCGGGCCCTTGAATTGGTGTCTGAAAGCAGACATCGGAGAAAAACCGCGATGAAACGCGCAGAGCAACATAAATCAGGACAGAAAGTGGCATTGACCACGCTTGTCTGCATGTCTGCGGCGGTCCTCGCCAGTATGAAACAACACACCACGACCAAAAACGCCAAAACGCGCAGTGGTCTTGCCGTGTTGCAAGAGAAAATATGCCTAAGAAAATGCTTATCGACGCCAGCCACGCGGAAGAAACCCGCGTCGTGGTGGTCGACGGTCACAAAGTCGAAGAATTTGATTTTGAGTCCGAAAACAAACGCCAGCTTGCTGGAAATATTTACCTAGCCAAAGTCACGCGGGTCGAACCCAGCCTGCAGGCGGCCTTTATCGACTACGGCGGCAACCGTCACGGCTTTTTGGCGTTTTCGGAAATACATCCCGATTATTATCAGATTCCGGTCGCGGACCGCGAGGCGCTTTTGGCCGAAGAGGCCGAATTTGCCCGCCAACAGGCTGAAGAAGAAGAAAAGCCCAAAATCAAAAACCGCCGACGCAAATCGCGCAAACCCGTGGCCGCTGATGCGAGCGCGGACGCGCTGATCAGCGAAGACGCGCCGTCCAGCGATATCGACGGTATGGACGTTATTGAATCCGACGGCAACGAAGGCCCCGACATCAACGAACCCGTGGGTTTTGGATCGCCTGCCGAAAATTCAGCACAAGACGTCCGGGCCAACGAACACGGGACCGTCGCAGATACCCAGGACGATGACGGCGACAATGATCAGCCGGAAATCTCGGCCACCGACAAAGACGACAGCATCGAATCCGTGGCGCAGGAAGACGACGTCGAGGAAATTCGCCCGCGCCGCAAACCGCGCCCGCGACGCTATAAAATTCAGGAAGTCATCAAAGTCCGTCAGATATTGCTGATTCAGGTGGTAAAGGAAGAGCGTGGAAACAAAGGCGCTGCGCTGACCACATTCCTTAGCCTTGCCGGTCGTTATTGTGTGCTTATGCCCAATACCGCGCGCGGCGGCGGCATCAGCCGCAAAATCACCAACGCGTCCGACCGCAAGCGTCTGAAAGAGATCGCGGGCGATATCATCGTGCCGCAGGGTGCTGGACTTATCGTGCGTACTGCCGGTGCCAAACGCACCAAATCCGAAATAAAGCGCGATTACGATTATCTGCTGCGTCAGTGGGAACAGGTGCGCGAATTGACGCTCAAATCCATTGCGCCCGCACCCATTTACGAAGAAGGCAGCCTGATCAAACGCTCGATCCGCGATCTTTACAATCGCGAAATCGACGAGGTGATCATCGAAGGCGACAATGGCTACAAACTGGCCAAGGACTACATGAAAATGCTCATGCCGTCGCATGCCAAGAACATCAAACACTATACCGACCCCCTGCCGCTGTTTGCGCGCCATCAGGTTGAAAGTTATCTTTCGGGCATGTTCAACCCGACCGTACAATTGAAATCGGGCGGGTATATCGTCATTGGCGTGACCGAAGCTTTGGTCGCCATCGACGTCAACTCTGGTCGTGCGACCAAGGAATCCTCGATAGAAGACACGGCGACAAAAACCAACCTGGAGGCTGCCGAAGAAGTGGCGCGCCAGTTGCGGCTGCGCGACCTTGCCGGTTTGATCGTGATCGATTTTATCGATATGGAAGACCGCCGCAACAACATCGCGGTGGAAAAACGTATCAAGGACAAGCTGAAAACCGACCGTGCCCGCATTCAGGTCGGCCGGATATCGGGCTTTGGCCTGATGGAAATGTCGCGTCAGCGCCTCCGCCCCGGCATGATCGAAGCCACGACAGCACCCTGCCCGCATTGCCACGGTACCGGTCTGACCCGTTCGGACGACAACTTGTCGCTGGCGATCCTGCGAGAGTTGGAAGAGGAAGGCGTGCGGCGGCGTTCGCGCGAGGTGCTGGTCACCGTGCCGATTGCCATTGCCAATTATTTGCTTAACCAGAAACGCGAACATATCGCCAGCGTAGAAAGCCGTTACGGCCTGTCGATCAGGATCGAGGCCAGCGGCGCAATGATTTCGCCGGAATACAAGATCGAGAAACTAAAGACCGCCACCCGTCGGGTTCCCGAGGCCACCGTTGACGTGGTTTCGCTTGAAAGCGCGCTGGCGGATATGGAGTCCAACGACACACCGGTTGAAGAAGCCGTTGAACCGGACGCCGCCCCTGCCAAGAAAAAGCGACGTCGACGTCGGCGCGGACGCGGCGGCGGTGAGCGCCGTCAGGACAATGGCAACGAAGAAAATGGTGCGCAGGATCAGGACGCGCCAGCTGCGTCAGAGGCCACAAACCTCACGGCTGCCGCAGTCGACGGCGAACAGAGCGCGGCACCGGTCACAACCGAGACGATAGAACCGGACAAGGACGAGAAAAAACCGGTGAAAAAGCGTGCGCCGCGCAAACGCGCGCCCAAAAAGGCCGAAACGGTTGAAGCTGCTGAACCCGAAGCTCCGGTCGCTGCAGAGGCTCCGGATGGCGAGGACAAACCAAAAAAGCGCGTGCGCAAGTTAACAAAGAAAGCAGAAACGCCGGTTCCAACAGCGCCAGTGGAAGTCCCGCAAACCGTCACCGAAACCGCTGCAGAGACTGCACCGGCGTCGGAACCTGCCATGGCGGGCGCCGAAGCTGCACCCGCAGCCGCATCAAAACCCAAACGTCGCGGTTGGTGGTCGCGCGGTTAGAAGCGCATTCAAGTTAAGGAAAACGGCGGGGCGGCTTATGGGGTCCACGACGCGTGCCCGCGGATACTTAGCGCTGCGCCATATAGGCCTGCAGCCGCGCCAGCCCTTCAATGATATCGGCCTTGGACCGGGCGTAGGAAAACCGCAGGTTTGCTGCGCCACGCCCGGGGTCGAAATCATGGCCCGGCGTGACCGACACGCCAGCGTTGTTCAGCAACTCGTCAGCCAGTGCCATACTGTCGTCGGTGATATCAGAAACATCGGCATAAATGTAGAACGCCCCGTCAGGCGGCGCTAACCTGCGAAAGCCCGCTTTGGGCAGGCCATCAAGCATCAACGCGCGGTTTTCGCGGTAGACGGCGCGGTTTGCCTCCAGATCAACGCCGCAGTCCAGCGCCGCCAGGGCTGCAACCTGCGACGCGTGCGGCGCGCAAATGAACATATTTTGCGCCAAGCGCTCGATCACCCGCACCATGTCCTCGGGTACGACCATCCAGCCCACGCGCCAGCCGGTCATTGAAAAATATTTGGAAAAGGAATTGATCACGACCACATCGTCGCTGATTTCCAACGCGGAAACCGCGCGCGCGCCGTAATGCAGCCCATGATAAATTTCGTCGGACACAAAGGCGATGTCACGTGTTTCACAGTGGCCGATCAGGGCACGCATCGCCGCGTGATCCAGCATCGTTCCGGTGGGGTTGGCCGGTGACGCCACCAGCAGGCCGTCAAGGTTGCTTTGTTTTTCCAAATCATCGACCGTCACTTGGAATCGGTTGGATGCACGGGTTTGTATGCCCGTTGGGTGCAGGTCCAGTGCCCTGAGAATATTGCGGTAAGACGGATAGCCCGGTTCACCCAGGGCGACGCGTGCACCGGTATCAAACAACGCGGTGAAAGCCAGCAGAAAACCGGCTGAAGACCCCGATGTGACAATGATACGATCGGCGGACAGATCGATTCCATACCACTGAAGGTAAAGCTGTGCGATGCGCGCCCGCAACTGTGGCAGCCCCAGCGCCGTAGTGTAGCCCAGCGCATTATCCGGCAGCGCGCGGGCCAGCGCCTCCAGCGCGCCTTGTGGCGCACCCGTTCCCGGCTGCCCGACCTCCATGTGAATAATCGAGCCACCCGTGGATTCGATCAGGCGTGCTTTTTCCATCACATCCATCACAATGAAGGGATCGACTTGGCTCCGACTTGATATGCGCATACAGAATTTCCTATGGTCCGGCAGATGCTTACTTGTTTCAGGAGGCCGGTTGCCCGTCAATGACATCGCACCGTGACATTTTTTTGCGCCGGTTGATATCGCACGGGCTGGCGGGGGTCATTCTGTTCTGGGGGGCGTTGGCCAACGCCCAGGGATTGGTGCGGGACGCCGAAATCGAACGCACACTGGGCCGCATCGTGGAACCACTATTGCGCGTCGCCGGATACGGCCCCGGCAACATCGAGGTTCTGGTGGTGCAAGACAGTTCGCTGAATGCTTTTGTGATCAACGGACACAATATTTTTGTGCATTCGGGGCTGATAACAAAGCTTAATTCGATTCCGAAGTTGCAATCGGTTCTTGCGCACGAGCTGGCGCATATCTCCAGCGGTCACCTGACCCGTCGCGCAATCAACCGGCAAAACGCCGCCTCTGCCACCGGACTTGGTCTTTTGCTAAGCCTCGCTGTGGCCGCGACCGGCAATCACGACGCCGCCGGAGGCGTGGCAATCGCCGCGGCGGGTGCGGCGCAACGTTCATTTTTGTCACACACGCGCGCGCAGGAAAGCACCGCCGACCGGATCGGCGCGGGCTATATGGTGCGTGCCGGCGTCGACCCAGCAGCAGCCATCGCGGTATTGGAAATATTTCGCGGCCAGGAGGTGCTGAAAGCGTCGCGTCAGGATCCCTACGTGCGTACCCACCCGCTGAGCCGCGAACGCATCCGCGCGCTGCAGGGACAAGTCGCCGCCTATCAGGGCAAATTCAAAAATCCGTCACAGGAGCTGCAGTACTGGCACGATCGCATGATCGTTAAGTTCAATGGGTTTCTCGGTAATCCGCGCCGGATGCTGCGGCGTATAAAAAAGGGTGACAATTCCGAAATCGCGCTTTACGGGCGCGCAATTGCCTACCACCGCCTGCCGGACCTGAAGAAATCGCTGGCCGCTATGAATGCACTGCTGCGCAAGCGCCCGAACGATCCCTATTACAACGAGCTTAAGGGCCAGATTTTGCTGGAAAACGGCAACGCCAAGGCGGCGATACCATTTTATCAACGTGCCGTGGCGCTGGCACCCAGGGAACCGTTGATTCTGGCAGGTCTGGGGCGCGCGCTTTTGGCGCTCAAGACGAAATCGGGCGACAGGCAGGCGCTTGATATTCTGAAGAAATCGCGCCGCATGGACCCGCGCAACGCCCGTATGTTGCGCGATCTGGCGCTGGCATACGCCAAGGCAGGAAAAAACGGTCAGGCTTCGCTTGTCACGGCGGAACGCTATGCGCTATTAACCCGCTTTAGCGACGCCCAAACCCACGCCACGCGCGCTGCTGGTCTTTTGCCGCGCGGATCGGCGGGATGGCTCAAGGCACAGGACATTATTGCAGCCGCAAAAGTGGCGCAAAGAAATTAGGAACTGCACATGAAACCGATGATCAGGACGATTTTAACTGTCGGGTGGTTGCTGCCGCTTGGGCTGGTGATCGGCTGGAAATTGCCGCTGAACACTCCGGACGCGCCCGCGACACCGGTGGTCGCCGAAGCGCCGGTGCAGGATGATTTTCGCGCCCGCGTACGCGACTACCTGCTGCAGGAACCCGAAGTGCTGATGGAGGCATTGCAGGTCCTGGAACAGCGCCGCGACGCCGCGCAGGCACAGGGCGATCAGGTATTGGTCTCCGCCAATGCGGACGCCATATTCAACGACGGGATTTCCTGGGTAGGCGGCAATCCCGACGGAGATATCACACTGGTGGAATATCAGGATTACCGCTGTGGATTTTGCCGTCGCGCCCATTCCGAAGTCACCGAATTGATCGAGTCGGACGGTAATATTCGATTGATCGTCAAAGAATTCCCGATATTGGGCAAAGCATCGACGCTTTCGTCCCAACTGGCGGTGTCAGTGTTACAGAATGTGGGTCCGGCTGAATACAAACGTCTGAGCGATACATTGATTACCTATCAAGGCCCGCTGGACGAACCCGCCATGCGACGCCTCTTGACGGGATTGAACATAGACGCCGACGCGGCCCTGGAACATGTGGACAGCACCAAGGTGCAGGACCATATTCGCGCCATCCATGATCAGGCTGCGGCGTTGCAGATATCCGGCACACCAACGTTCATTTTGCAAAACGAACTTATTCGCGGTTACGTGCCACTTGACGAAATGCGCAAAATGGTCGCTTTGCAGCGCGAAATTACAAATTAGCCGCAGCACAGGGACAACCGTTCACAACAGCGCTTTCCCTGCACCGCGGGCTCGCGTATAAGTGGGGCAACGGGGCGGCGCGTGCTGTAGCGCGCAATAATCAGCGGTGAAGGAAATTCATGTCAAAGAAAACACTCGACAGCGATGTCGCCTTTGTAAAGGCATTGGCCGAAGTTCTGCGCGAAAACGATTTGACTGAATTGGAAGTCAGCCGCGAATACGGCTCGGAGGATGCACTGAACGTGCGCGTTGCGCGTCAGGCGCCACCTGTGGTCGCGCCAGTTGCCCCCGCCGCCGCACCAACGCCGCTACCTGCAACGACGTCCGCGCCGGTTACCGCACCGTCGGTTGACGATCCTGCGCAGTTGCCCGGTGCCGTTACGTCGCCGATGGTGGGCACCGCCTATATGGCAGCCGAACCCGGTGCCGCAAATTTCGTATCCCAAGGCGACACCGTGACCGAGGGACAAACCATCCTGATCATCGAAGCCATGAAAACCATGAATCAAATTCCGGCGCCCAAAAGCGGCACGGTCAAGCGCATACTGGTCGAAGACGGCGCACCGGTCGAATTTGGCTCTCCGTTGATGATTATTGAATGATCTCAGAGGCTTAAAATGTTTACCAAAGTCCTCATAGCCAACAGGGGCGAGATTGCCCTGCGCATCATCCGCGCCTGTCAGGAACTGGGTGTGCAAACTGTTGCTGTGCATTCCACCGCCGACACTGACGCCATGCACGTACGCATGGCTGACGAAAGCGTGTGCATCGGCCCACCCGCCGGAGCCGACAGCTATCTGTCGGTGCCCGCCATCATTTCGGCCTGCGAAATTACCGGCGCCGATGCCATCCATCCGGGCTATGGGTTTCTGTCCGAAAACGCGAATTTCGTGCAGATTGTTGAAGACCACGGTATCAAATTTATCGGACCTTCGGCGGAACATATCCGGCTGATGGGCGATAAAATCACCGCCAAGCAAACCATGAAGGATCTGGGCGTGCCCTGTGTGCCCGGTTCGGACGGTGGTGTGCCGACGATTGCTGATGCCCACCGCGTTGCCGATGACATGGGTTTTCCGGTCATTGTCAAAGCCACGGCTGGTGGTGGCGGTCGGGGTATGAAAGTCGCAGCGACCAAACCCGATCTGGACGTGGCTTTTCGCACGGCGCGTTCTGAATCCAAAGCCGCTTTTGGCAATGACGAAGTGTATTTGGAAAAATACCTGACCCTGCCGCGCCATATCGAGGTTCAGGTATTCGGTGACAGCAAAGGCGGAGCCGTGCACTTGGGAGAGCGCGATTGTTCGCTGCAACGGCGTCACCAAAAAGTATTCGAAGAGGCCCCGGGGCCCAGCATCGATGCAGAAACACGCGCGCGCATCGGCAAGACCTGCGCCGACGCGGTGGCGGCAATCGGTTATGCGGGCGCCGGCACCATCGAATTTTTGTATGAGAACGGCGAATTTTACTTCATCGAAATGAACACACGCCTGCAGGTCGAGCATCCGGTGACCGAGTCGATTTTCGGGGTCGATCTGGTCAAAGAGCAACTGCGCATCGCTGCGGGCGAACCGATGACCTTTAAGCAGGAAGACCTGAATGTGCGGGGTCACGCCATCGAAGTGCGCATCAACGCCGAACGCCTGCCCGATTTTACGCCCTGCCCCGGTACGATTTCGCACTTTCATGCACCCGGAGGTCTGGGTGTGCGCATGGATTCGGCGCTTTACGCGGGTTACAAAATCCCGCCCTATTACGATAGCCTGATCGGAAAGTTGATCGTGCACGGGCGCGACCGCAAATCGGCGCTGGCCCGGCTGCAAAGAGCCCTGGGAGAGTTGATCGTCGACGGTGTCGACAACACCACACCGCTGTTTTACGCGCTTTTGGGCGAACCCGACATTTTGTCGGGAGATTACAATATTCATTGGCTGGAAAATTGGCTGGAGCGCACCAAGGCGCCGACGTCGGGCTGATGAGACGCAGGCGGCACTAAAATATGCCCCCCAAGGACACATTTGAAATCACTCCCGAATTGCTGCTGCATGGCTACGCCGGTGGAATTTTCCCCATGTCGGAAAGTTCTGCGGACGATAGTCTGTTTTGGGTCGACCCAAGCGAACGCGGGGTGCTGCCGCTTGACGGTTTTCACATATCACGCTCGTTGGCGCGTGCCCTGCGCAGGGACGACTATTCGGTCCACACGGACCGCGATTTTGACGGTGTGGTCGCGGCCTGCGCCGATCGATCCGATACGTGGATAAACGGAATCATCGCCGCTTTATACAGTGATCTTTTTCGCATGGGATACGCGCACTCGGTCGAGGTCTATGCGAACGCGCGCCTTATTGGCGGCGTCTACGGCGTAGCCCTTGGAAGCGCATTTTTTGGCGAAAGCATGTTTTCGCGCCGCACAAATGGTTCGAAAATTGCATTGGCGTGGCTGGTTGATATATTGCGGTTAAACGGTTTCACACTATTTGACACCCAATTCACCACGTCGCATCTGATATCGCTGGGTGCGCTTGAAATCAGTCGCGACGCCTATCATGGCCTGCTGGAACGCGCGCTGCAAATTCAGGCCACGTTTGATCCTTACCCGTCGCTGTCTTCGGGGGCTTTGGGGATGATACAGCGCAATACCCAGACATCGTAGCGCGGGTGATCCATGGCCGACAAAGCCGGCGACGACGCCACCATCCAGCCGTCAAAACGCGGTTTTTCTTCGCGGATATCGCGAATGGTCAGATGGGCAAAGGCGTCGGCGGCCGGATTTTCACTGGGGTAGCGGCATTCCCTAAGCGTGATTTCGAGTCGCTCGAATGTGATCGTCTGGCCGGTTTTGATCGGCAGATCGCGCAGCAATCCGTTGTTGGTGTCAAGACCGCGCAGCACGGCACCATCCGAATCTGTCGTGGCGACGGCGTCTTGTCCAAAGGCGGTCACTGGTCCGGCGATCAGAGCGAAAATAAAAAGACCAGCGGTCAAAGCTGTCTTCATTGGGCGCTACCGCCAACGAATTTCATCAAAAGTGACGTCAGGCTTACAGCACCTTGCGTGTCCAGAATTTCGTCACCCGCAGCCAGATCGTCGGGCGACCCCCCGGGCACCAGTTCCAGAAAATTGCCGCCAAGCAGTCCCTCGGATGAAATCAGTGCCTGGGTGTCGTCAGAAAGCGTCAGCGTATCCGAAACCGAAAAAACTGCTTCGGCCTGATAGGTAAGCGGATTAAGCCTAAGATCGGTCACGGTGCCCACCTTTACGCCGGCAAGGCGGACATCCGTGCCAACCGATATGCCTTCGACCGAGCGGAAACTGGCGGTCAGCGCATAGTTACCGGCACCCGTGGTGTTGATGCCAGTCGACTGGGCCACAAAAAAGAAAAACCCGGCGGCCACGATCAGGACAATCGCGCCGATAACGGTTTCAGTGGTGTTTTGTGCCATGGAAGACCTTGTGACTAAAGCTACTTTGGCTGCCAAGCTTCATAATCGTGACGGCCGACCGGACCACCCGGTGCGCGCAAAGAGCCCGCAGGCGCGTAGGCGTCGTTCGTACCGGTCAGATTGACCAGATGCGGTTGTTCCCAATCCTTATGCGCAAGCGGCGCGTCGTCCGGCGTATCGCCGTAGGTGTGGTGCAACCAGCCGTGCCACTGTGCCGTGACTTTGCTGGCCTCGGCGTCACCGGCAAAAATCACCCAACGGCGTGCGCCGTTTTTGGTTTGGTAGTAACGGTTTCCGGACGCGTCCTGGCCAACCAAACGGCCTTTGCGCCACGTATAAAGCTGGGTGCCAATTGTTTGGCTGCCCCACCACGTGAATATTCGTTTAAGTAGATTGAACATTGAATTTCCGCGCGCGCGCTTTTTAGGACGCCGTTGCGCTTTCCTTGTCGCTATCGCCGTAGATCATCAGTGGCGCACTGTCCGCTGACACCGCTTCGTCGTTTACGACGACCTCTTGCACGTCATCAAGACCCGGCAGATCGAACATGGTATCCAGCAAGATATCCTCCATGATCGAACGCAACCCCCGCGCACCCGTTTTGCGGGCGATTGCGCGTTTGGCGATGGCTTTCAGGCTGTCGTCGGTGAACGTCAATTGCACGTCTTCAAGGTCGAACAATTGCTGATATTGTTTGACCAACGCGTTTTTGGGTTCCGACAGGATGGTGACAAGCGCCTCTTCGTCCAGATCGGTCAACGTGGCAATTACAGGAAGACGACCAACAAATTCGGGGATAAGCCCGAATTTCAACAGATCTTCGGGTTCCAGATCGGGCAGCAATTCGCCCACTGTGCGCGATTCGTCGTCCTTGACATCGGCGCCAAAGCCAATGCCCGAGCCCTTGCCGCGCATGGAAATGATTTTTTCCAAACCGGCGAACGCGCCGCCACAGATAAACAGAATGTTGGTGGTGTCTACCTGCAGGAATTCCTGCTGTGGGTGTTTACGGCCACCTTGTGGCGGCACCGAGGCCACGGTGCCTTCCATGATCTTCAACAGCGCCTGCTGCACGCCTTCGCCCGATACATCGCGGGTGATCGACGGATTGTCAGACTTGCGGGTGATTTTATCGACTTCGTCAATATAGACGATGCCGCGCTGAGCGCGCTCGACGTTGTACTCGGACGCCTGAAGCAGTTTCAGAATGATGTTTTCAACGTCCTCGCCCACGTAACCGGCTTCGGTCAGCGTGGTGGCATCCGCCATGGTGAAGGGCACGTCCAGAATCCGCGCCAACGTCTGCGCCAGCAGGGTCTTGCCGCAACCCGTGGGGCCGATCAGCATGATATTGGACTTGGCCAGCTCGATCTCGGAAATTGTCGCCGCGTGATTGAGACGTTTGTAGTGGTTGTGCACCGCCACCGACAAAACACGTTTGGCGTTTGCCTGACCAATAACGTAATCATCCAGAACTTTGCAGATATCGCGCGGGGTCGGCACCCCTTCGGACGATTTGACCATCGATGTTTTGGTCTCTTCGCGGATGATATCCATGCACAATTCGACGCATTCGTCACAAATAAATACGGTTGGTCCGGCAATCAGCTTGCGCACCTCGTGCTGGCTTTTGCCGCAGAATGAGCAATAAAGCGTGTTCTTTGAATCGCCACTGCTTGAATTCGCCATGATCTTTCAGCCTTGCAATTTACGGGATTGCCACCTGTAAGCCCGTGTCTTCACGATCGTTTCCCACAGAGTATGGCAGAACCAAAAGGGGTACAATTCATTTTAACGTCAAAATGTGCAGTTCCTCAAAACTGCAGATAATCGGCACCAGTCAGCTGTCGGCCTCGTCACCGGCGGATCTTTGCGCGACGATTTCGTCGATCAGGCCCCAGTCTTTGGCCTCTTCAGCGGTCATAAAATTATCGCGATCCAGCGCGGCTTCAACTTTTTTCAGGCTTTGGCCGGTATGTTTGACGTAAATTTTATTCAGGCGGTCTTTGAGTTCGATCACCTCTTTGGCGTGAATGGCGATATCGGAGGCCTGCCCTTGAAATCCCCCCGAAGGCTGATGCACCATCAGGCGGCTGTTGGGCAATGTAAAACGCATACCTTTTTCCCCGGCCGTCATCAAAAGTGATCCCATCGACGCCGCCTGCCCGATGCAAACGGTAGACACTTTCGGCCGGATATATTGCATGGTGTCATAAATCGACAGACCCGACGACACCACGCCGCCCGGCGAATTTACGTACATCGAAATGTCTTTGTTGGGGTTTTCGGCCTCCAGGAACAAAAGCTGGGCCACGATCACGGTCGCCATCTCGTCATGAACCGGACCGGACACAAACACGATTCTTTCCTTCAACAGGCGGGAAAAAATATCGTACCGCAATGTCCCGCGCGCGTCTCTTTCTTCGACCGTCGGAATGATAAAATTGGTAAATTGTGAAATCGGGTCTCTCATGGGGCTGCCTCGCGTTCTACTCTGGCCATTGTTACCGCCAGTTTCCTACCAGAGTCTTAGTATCGCGCACGCAGAGGTACAAGGGGCGGCAAGTCGAAATAACCAACGACGTTTGACTTTTGGTAAGTTAACGCTTACCGTAAGTTATGACTTACAATACTACAATTGTGGCGCTGGCCGACCCACGCCGCCGCGCCATTTTTGAATCTTTGCGCCACGGACCCAGGTCGGTAGGGGTTATCGCCGGTGATCAACCCGTGTCACGCCCGGCGGTATCCCAACATCTGCAGGTTTTGTACAACGCGGGTCTGGTGACGGTACGGCGCGATGGCACCAAAAGACTGTATCAAATTCATGCGGACGGGCTCAATGATCTGCGCGTCTATATCGAAAGTTTCTGGCACGATGCGCTGGACGCATTTTCAGATTATGTTGTTGAAAAGGATAAGTAAAATGCCTGAACCTGTCGTAAAATCCATTACCGTACCCTGCGCACCTGCACGCGCTTATGCGTTATTCACCACCGAAATCGCCAGCTGGTGGCCGCTTGATAAAAATTCGGTGTCCGCCATGTCGGGCAAGGTCGCGCAGAACATTGTCGTGGACGTGCGTGAGGGCGGCGAGATTTGGGAAATCGATTTTGAAGGCACGCAGGTTTTGTGGGGAAGCTTTGCCAAATTGTCGCCGGGCCAACACCTGCGGATCAACTGGCATATCGGTACGTCGCCCGATCAGGCCACGACGGTAGACGTGGCGTTCTTGCCGGCGGGGCGCGGTACCAAGGTCGTTTTGACCCATTCAGGGTGGGAGGTTCTGGGACACCGGGGCGAAGAAATGCGCAAAAACTATGACAGCGGCTGGGTTTATGTATTTGAGGACAGATTTGCAGCGGCCTGCCGTACGTGAACATGCAAAGGCACGTTTTATCGAGCGATCAGTCTATGCCAGCGCGCAGTCACTGGTCACCTTAACAGGGCGCCGCGACGGGCGCCCCAAATTGTCTGGTTTCAACTGTTTTTCAGTCTTCGTCGCTTAGCGCATCAACAGCCTTTTGCAGCTGCGCCTTGGTAACCGACTTGTCGGTCACGTCCGACAATTCCAGTATGTAATCGACGACTTTGTCCTCAAAAATCGGCGCACGCAACCCTTGTAGCGCCTGCTCGTTCTTTTGAATGAAATCGAAATACTGTTGTTCCTGACCCGGATATTGGCGCGCCTGTGCCATGACGGCCTGCTGCATTTCCTGCTCGGATACCGTGATTTCGCGCTTGCCGCCCAGTTCGGCCAGAAACAACCCCAGACGTACACGGCGATTAGCCAGCGCGTTGTGTTCGTCTGTTGTTTCGATTTCGGGATGGTCGTGCCCCTCGACGTCGGGGTTTTCATCGTGCCACAGTTGATGGGCGATCTGGTCGGCCTCGGCTTGCAGCATCGAAGGCGGCAGGTCAAATTTAACAAGTTTGTCCAGCGAATCCATCAGCTTGCGCTTGAGAATCGAACGCGCAGCACCTCCATACTCTGAAGCCAGCCGTTCGGATACCTGCGTTTTCAGGGCTTTCAGATCCTCGGCACCAAACTGTGTGGCCAACGCGTCGTTGATCTCGGCGGGCTGGGGTTCCCTGACGGCGTTCACGGTGCATTTGAACAGCGCCTCTTTGCCGGCCAGATTTTCGGCGGTGTAATCGTCGGGAAAGGTCACTTTGACGTCGACATTGTCGCCGGCTTTGGTGCCGACCAGCTGTTCCTCAAAACCGGGAATGAACGAATTTGATCCCAGTTCAAGCGGATAATCATCGGCAGCGCCACCTTCAAAATCCACGCCGTCAACGGAACCGGAAAAATTGATCACAACTTGATCGCCATTTTTGGCTTTGGCCCCTTTTTTGCGGTCCTCAAAATTCTTGGCCGAATTCGCCAGTGACTCGAGCGCCTCGTCAACGGCTTTGTCTTCGACCTTGGCGACCAGACGTTCCAGTTTAACCTGTTTGAAATCGACTTCGGGCACGTCGGGCAGACGTTCGTATGTCATGGCGACCATGACATCGTCGCCTTCTTTCCAATCTTCGTTGGTCATCTGAATGTCGGGCTGCTGCGCCGGACGGTCGCCGCAATCTTCAAAATGCTTGCTGACCGCGCTATCGACGGTTTCCTGCATCGCTTCGCCCAGAACGCGCGGGCCGAACTGTTTCTTCATCATCGCCATCGGGACTTTGCCTTTGCGAAAGCCCTTCATTTCAAGCGTCGGCTGCGCCTCAACCAGCTTGGCGTTGACCTTGTCGTCCAGCTCTTTGGCGGTGATAACAATGTCGTAAGCCCGTTTCAGCCCTTCGTTCAAGGTCTCGGTGACTTGCATGTCTTTGTTCCTTTTACCCGTTCTGCCTGGCCGTTCTGCCTAGCCGCTCTGATGGTGCGGGCGGAGGGACTTGAACCCCCACGCCTTGCGGCACTAGAACCTAAATCTAGCGTGTCTACCAATTTCACCACGCCCGCGAAAACCAAAGCGGCGACCGCATGGCCGCCTCAAATTCCGCGCCCTTCTAGCAGAGGTTTTTAAGCGGTGTCCATGGGGCAAAACGGGATTTTGATATGTTTCGGCGGCCCGTTTCAAACCCCCAATTGGCGGAACACTTTGGGCAACTCTTCAGGCAAATCCTCGGCAATCAGACCGGGGCCAAAGGACCGCGCACATTCCACATGCAACCACGCCGCGGTTTCTGCCGCAGTTTTCGCCGAAAAACCCCGCGCCAGCAGCCCGGTGATAAATCCTGCCAGCACATCGCCGGAGCCTGCCGTGGCCAGCCACGGTGCGGACCGTTCATAATGCGCTGAATTGATCGCACAGTACCCGTCTGGTGCCGCAATCACCGTATCCGCCCCCTTGAACAGTACAACACACCCCGCCCGCGCCGCCGCCTCACGCGTGGCATCCACCTTGGAATAGGCCGGCCCCTTTGTTGGCACCTCCGCCAGCTTGGCCGCTATATCCGGAAATAACCGCTTAAATTCACCCGCGTGCGGCGTGATCACCACACCGTCATGCAACAGCCCAAACAACGCCCTTTCATTGTTCTCAAAAATACTCAATCCATCCGCATCCAACACGCAGGGAAGACCCGATTTCAGCGCCACCGCCACCGTATCCTTGGTGCCATCATTCAACCCCAACCCCGGCCCCAGACAAAGGGCGTTGATCTTTTCGCTGTCCAGCAACCCCGCCAGCGCGTCTGCTCTGTCAACCACCCGCACCATAACCGCATTCAACTGCGCCGCGTTTTCACCCAGCGCATCCGCCGGACACCCCACCGTCACCAGCCCCGCCCCAATCCGCAAAGCCCCCCGCGCCGCCAGTCGCGCCGCGCCACCGCGGCCGGGTGGCCCTGCAAGGATATGAGCGTGGCCGTGGTCGTATTTGTGCCGCGGATGGCCCGGAAATAGCTGGCTCTCTTCATTGACAAGAAAATCTGGCCTTTCTGATTGAACGCAAACGAATTGACCTAGGCCTCTTCTACTTTCTAAACCACTATTTTTGACAAGTGCTTGTGTCGCAGTCATCTGGTTGATACCAAGATCAATTAATCGGACTACACCACAATGTTCAGGACCAACCCCCAAACGATGAACTAATTTTTCGGATTGGAATGTGACAGTTAAATCAGCTTTAAATGCACGTTTGCCGATCACTTTTCCACTATCGCTATCCAACCCGGAAGGCGTGTCAATGGCAACCATAAAGTTGCCGTGAAATGCCATGTTATAATCTGATCTTTCTTCTGCAAGTGCCGCAGTTTCCAAAGAAAGTGGTCGTGATAGTCCAAACCCAAATAAGGCATCAATGACCAAATCAACTGACTGAAAGTTGACTGCATTTTCCATTGGATCGCAGTTCCACTTTGAAACCTCCCCCATCTTGCGCCACCGCCGACAATTCTCCGCCGCATCGACCGGCAGCTTCGCCTCATCGCCATACAGAAATACCTCCACCTCCCAGCCACGCTCTTTCAGCAACCGTGCCACCACAAACCCGTCACCGCCGTTGTTCCCCGGCCCGCACAGCACAACGGCCTTCCATGCCTTTTCATCTTTGCCTAAATCCTCCGGGGAGCGCGAGGGGCTGGCCCCTCGCCCTTCAAGCTCTGGCCATTCCTCAAATATCGCCTCGACCACACCGGCCCCGGCGCGCTCCATCAGCTCCAGCCCCGTCACCTCACCACTCTCAATTGCGGCTTGTTCAATGGCGCGCATTTGGGCGGCGGTCAGCAGTTCGGTCATAGGAATTTTTTCATTTCGATTATTTGAAAGACATATTGCCTAAAAATTAGGCGATACGATTTCAGCTACCCTAGCCTACCGGCGCAGGCAGTCAAAGCCAATTGCACGCACGTGCACGACGTGGTTTGACGCGGGCGAAAGATCTAACAAAGGAATCGGTGCCATGAAAAAAATCGAAGCCATCATCAAACCGTTCAAGCTTGACGAGGTCAAAGACGCGCTGCAGGAAGTCGGCATTCAGGGGCTTTCGGTGATAGAGGTCAAAGGCTTTGGCCGCCAGAAAGGCCATACCGAATTATATCGCGGTGCCGAATACGTTGTTGATTTTCTACCCAAAGTGAAAATCGAAATCGTTCTGGCGGACGAGCAGGTCGAGACCGCGATCGAGGCCATAATCGACGCAGCCAAAACCGGTAAAATCGGCGACGGCAAAATATTTGTTTCGACCATCGAACAGGCTGTCCGCATCCGCACCGGTGAAACCAGCGACGAAGCGCTTTAGCAAATCAAGACCATTAAAAACACGAGGAACAGACAATGAGCGACATCAAAACCGTGCTCAAAATGATCAAAGACGAAGACGTCGCTTATGTGGATGTGCGCTTTACCGACCCGCGCGGAAAATTGCAGCACGTCACCATTATTGCCAGTGAGGTCGACGAGGATTTTCTGGAAGACGGATTCATGTTTGACGGATCTTCGATTGCCGGCTGGAAATCAATCGAGCAATCGGACATGAAACTGATGATGGACCTGTCAAGCGCCTATCTCGATCCGTTTTATGCAGAGAAAACCCTGTGTATCCATTGCTCGGTCGTCGAGCCCGACACCGGCGAAGCCTACGAACGCGACCCGCGTGGCACGGCTGAAAAGGCCGAGGCCTATCTGATTTCGTCGGGTATTGGTGATGTGTCCTATTTCGGTCCCGAAGCCGAGTTTTTCCTGTTCGACGATGTGCGTTTTTCCAACACCATGAACAAAGTATCCTACGAGGTCGATGCCATCGACGCTGCGTGGAACACCGACGCGGAATACGAAATGGGCAACATGGGGCATCGTCCCGGCGTCAAGGGCGGCTATTTTCCGGTCAACCCCACCGACGCCTCGCAGGACCTGCGTTCGGAAATGTTGTCGACCATGAAAAGCATCGGCATGAATGTCGATAAACACCACCACGAAGTCGGGTCGTGCCAGCACGAGCTGGGCCTGATATTCGGCAGCCTGACCAAACAGGCGGACGAATTGCAAAAATACAAATACGTCGTGCACAACGTGGCACACGCCTACGGAAAAACCGCGACGTTCATGCCCAAACCCATCGCCGGGGACAACGGCACGGGTATGCATGTCAACATGTCGATCTGGAAAAACGGCAAGCCGCTGTTCGCAGGCGACCGTTACGCGGATTTGTCTCAGGAGGCGCTTTATTTCATCGGCGGCATCCTGAAACATGCCAAAGCGCTGAACGCGTTCACCAATCCGGCGACCAACAGCTACAAACGCCTGATCCCGGGCTTTGAGGCACCGGTGCTGCGGGCCTATTCGGCGCGCAACCGTTCCGGCTGCGTGCGTATTCCATGGGCCGAAAGCCCCAAGGCAAAACGCGTCGAAGCGCGCTTCCCCGACCCTGCCGCCAATCCGTACCTGTGTTTTGCGGCGCTGTTGATGGCCGGTCTTGACGGTATTCAGAATAAGATCGACCCCGGCGAGGCCAACGACAAAGACCTTTATGACCTGCCTCCCGAAGAGCTGGCGGGCATTCCGACGGTCTGCGGATCGTTGCGTGAAGCGATTGACGCGCTGCAGGCCGACATGGACTTTCTGCTGGCCGGTGATGTGTTCACCAAAAGCCAGATCGAAGGCTACATCGGGTTGAAACGCGAAGAGGTCGAGACCTTCGAGCACACGCCGCATCCGGTCGAGTTTGGAATGTACTATAGCTGCTGATCCGGGCGAAACCGACAAACAAAGGGCCCCAAATCCGGGGCCCTTTTTTGTGGGTATGACAGGCGTTTTACGCCATGCGTTCGATCAGTTTGATCCCCGCTACGGCGCCCATTATGATCGACAACAGCGCCAGAAACGACCCTACGGCCAAGGTTGACACACCGGTCAGGCCCTGACCGACGGTACAGCCAAACGCCAATACGCCACCAATCCCCATCAGCGCCGCGCCACCCATATTGCGGATGGAATCGCTTTTGTCGGCAAAGGTCGTCAAGTGCAGACGTCCGCGCGACAGCCCGCCAAGAAAACCGCCAAGCAACGCGCCCGCAAGCGTGACCACGCCAAACGGAATGGCGCTATAGGCAGTAAAGCGCATGAGATAATCCATGGTGTCGCCAGTCGGCCGCACGTAGGTAAGCGACGCCAGAGCCACAGGTACATCGGCGAAATCGTCCTGCGCCAGACCGGTCAACGTCCAACCGGTGACGACGGCCAGACCAATTACCAGACCGGCAGTGACATCTTTGCCGGATCGCAAAAAGCTGCGGTCCTTGAATACGTAATACGCCAGACCTGCTGTGATCACTGCTACGGAAATCCAACCTGCGGTTTCGACGCTTAGTCCGGTGAACAGGGCCAACAGATCGCCGACCCTTTGGGTGGCGGCACCGCTTTCACCCAGATCAATGGCTGACGGTCCAAATAGTCCCACACGCATCGGCCCCAAAAGACCGCCAATTGTCATAAACGCAAACATACCCGTGATCATCAGTACGACCATCGAGCGCAGGTCACCCGCACCGGCGCGTACCAGATTGCGGCTAATGCAGCCGCCGGAAAACACCATGCCAAACCCAAACAACAGACCACCCGCAATATTGGCAAGCCAGTTCAGATTGGGTGTCAGGTACATCGAGTCCGCCACATCGGTGATCCCCGCCAGCTTCAACACGACAACGCCGATAATGCCTACCAGTATGGCCAGCATCCACGCCCGAAAGCGGTGAAAATTGCCAAACGACAGAATATCCGAAATCGACCCCATGGTGCAAAAATTGGTTCTGTAAACGGTAAAGCCAAAAATGACGCCTATCAGCAGACCGCCCCAGCCCACATAAAAAGACGGCGACGCTGTGACTATTTCTTTCAAACTGTCGATCATTGGTTTCTTTCCCCTGACAGGCCTAACGGGTTTCGCGTGCCCTTGTGATGTTTGGCCTCAACCCGCGCCGGCGCGACCTGCTACCCGTTCATAATCATGAATTAACATATTCTGTTATGTTTAATATAGGAAAAATGCCGCAGGCAGTGCGCGCACAACAAGTTGAACGCGCGCAAAAGCGCGAATCGGTTGCCTTTATTTTTTACCGGCGCAGAAAATCGCGTATAAAGTCTGCAAAAGTTGCTCGGCCTCTGAACTGGCGATCGAATAATAAATGGATTGCGCCTCACGGCGTGTCGTGACCAGTTTCTCGCCGCGCAACAGCGCCAGTTGCTGGCTAAGGGCAGATTGGTTCATTTCAACATGTTCCTGCAGCTGCTGAACTGACTTCTCGCCTTCCAGCAAATAGCACAAAATCAACAGCCTGGACTGATTTGCCATGACGCGCAGCAGATTACTGGCCGCATCGGCGTTGTCCTTGAGCTCGGCAATATCCATATTCATGTCCATGGGACCACACCTGTTCAAAACGGCTTTATCCGTTTAAGTCCTTATTTTGTTCGCCGTGACCAATACAAGTATATTGTCACAATACCCGGAGCAATGTCGCGCGAGCTTGACATTTTGGCCGATTCTATATTTATACATTCTAATAAACTAAACAACCACACATCAACCACTCTGGGAGCGACGAACATGCTTGATACAGTAACCGAAGGTGATCTGAAAAATGCCAAGAGCATGTCGATCATCGTCACCAAGGGCACGCTTGACTGGGCTTACCCGCCATTTATCCTCGGCACGACTGCCGCCGCAATGGATTTCAAAGTCACAATGTTTTTCACTTTTTACGGTCTGCCGCTGCTGCTGAAAAAGCTCGACCTGAAAATGAGCACGCTTGGCAACCCCGCCATGAAAATGCCCATGGCAGGCATGCATATGGCGATGCCAAATATGATGTCCATGATCCCCGGTGTAGACCGCGCGTGTTCAACCATGATGAATAATCTGTTCAAGAAAAAGGGCGTTGCCTCGATCGAAGATTTGCGCGAAGCCGCCGTTGAAACCGATGTCCGTATGATTGCCTGTCAGATGACCATGGATCTGTTTGAATATTCCACAGACGACATGATCGAGGGCGTCGAGCTGGGCGGTGCGGCAACTTATATGGAAGTCGCCGCCGAATCCGACATCAACCTGTTTATCTGATCATCGAACCACAACTTTGAAGGAATAAGAAAACTATGTCTGCACATGTACTGAATGCCGAAGGTCTCAACTGCCCTCTGCCGATTTTGAAAGCCAAAAAAGCGTTGAAAAGCGTCCCACAGGGCGAAATTCTGCAAATCCGCGCCACCGATCCGGGGTCGGTTGCCGATTTTGCCGCGTTCTGCAACCAGACCGGCAACGAACTGGTCAGTTCGGGCTCCGAAGGCGACGTCTATACGTTTGATATCAAGCGCGCTTAAAATTGCTGATTAACGGGCGATCCTGATCGTCTGATTGGAAAACCCGCTGACCTTGTGGTTGGCGGGTTTTTTGTTGAAATGTTGCGCGATTAATCTGATTCACGAACCGCCAGAGTTCGTTTTGGAACGCGCAAAATCGACGAATTTGCTAACCCACGGGTTAGCCTCGCTATGGCGTAAATGACAAAATCCGGCAACCAGATTATGCGCCACGACCCCGTCTTCCTGCCCGTCCGTGCCGTGACCGCGAAGAATTTTTCGCGCAAACGTGACGTCGTCTGAAAGCCCGTCAATCCGCGCGTAATGGAATTCATGCGCCGCAGTATCCGTGGATTCTGCGTCCCAAGGATGGGTCGCCTGGGTGGCATAACGTGCATAGCCACGCCCCTGCGGACGTGAACACATCACAGCATCGCCGGATATGACGCCAACCATGGCATGGCTTTGCCCGTGCCACACGAGATTATCGCACAAATACATCAGCCCGCCGCATTCGGCATAGGTGGGCAAGCCGTTTTCTATAGCGGCTTTCACATTGGCGCGCATCACTGCATTGGCCGCCAGTGCCCCGGCTTGCGTTTCTGGAAATCCGCCACCGATGAACAGCCCGTCAAGTGCAGGTAACGTTGTGTCGTGGATCAGATCAATGTCGATCAGATCGGCACCGTTGGCGGCAAAAGCCTCCAGATCGTCGTCGTAGTAAAATCCAAATGCCGTGTCGCGCGCCAACCCAATGCGCAAACGGCGCCCGGTGGCGGCGGTTGCCGCCGGTTCTGCTTTGGGCAATTGCGGCGCTGTTGCAGCAATATCTGTCAACCGGTCCAGATCCACCGCCCCGCCAACGATGCGCCCGAAATTGCCAATCATCGCCGACAGCTCACCGGTTTCAGCAGGCGTGGTCAGCCCCAGATGACGCTCTCCGATATCAAGCTCGCGGGTCTTGCCAATGGCACCGACCACAGGAATATCGGTATAGGTTTCAACCGCCGCGCGCAGCTTGCCCTCGTGGCGTGCGCCACCGGTTTTATTGAGAATGACACCAGCAATGTTTACATCCTTGTCAAACGCGCGGTAGCCCAGCAAAAGCGGCGCAATCCCCCGCGTGGTGCCAGTGGTGTCAACCACCAGAATAACCGGCGCGCGCAATAGTTTGGCCATGGCGGCGTTGCTGTCGGTGCCACTTGGATCGACGCCGTCAAACAGACCTTTGTTGGCCTCGATCAACGCCAGCGATCCACCGGATTTGCGAACAAAAAGATCGCGTATTTCCCGATCATTCATGGTGTTGTAATCAAGGTTATAGCAGGCACGGCGCGACGCGGCGCGCAGCCACATCGGGTCGATATAGTCGGGACCTTTTTTGAAGGTCTGCACGGACTTTTTGCGTGCGTGCAACGCGGCAGCCAATCCTGTCGACACAACCGTTTTGCCGGATGATTTATGCGCCGCTGCGATCATAAACCGGGGCATGGCGCCTACACCTTTACGGGCAGGTAGGCCTTGTCGCGCGCATGCCACAGCTTGTCCGCCAATATCTGGGCACTGTCGGTGCAATCAGCTTTTCCCATGGTCCTAAGCGTCACGGCCAATGTTCCGGTGACAGATTTGGTCGCGTACGCGCTTTCGGATTCGCCCCGCCAAACCTTGATAAGACTGCCAACATCCATTTCCAAATCAGCAGATTGGTGCGGTTCCGGTAGCAAGGGGCCCCATGTTTCGGTGGTCGACGGGCAATCACCAAGGCCGGTTGTTACGACTGTCGGCTTGTTTGGACGACGCTCTATTTCTCCGCCTTCTCCGCGAAATACTGCCATTTTCTCTTGGCCCATGATCCGGGCGGCACCTGCGTGAATGTCCATGAAACCGCGGTGGAAAATTCCTTGCATCATGACCGGTGCATCGAACGGGTTCAACATACGGGAAAAACTGTGAACCGGCGAGCGCAACCCCAATACCGGCCGCAGTTCGATCAGTTCACGTAGTTTCGGACTTAGAACTTC
>Ga0114932_10000847_pt1 | contig 36074 bp, 20 predicted proteins | sample 2SBtaG_2_FD_87286 | JGI IMG/M metagenome (GOLD analysis project Ga0114932, IMG submission 87286) | Deep subsurface microbial communities from Kolumbo volcano to uncover new lineages of life (NeLLi) - 2SBTROV12_ACTIVE470 metaG | ecosystem: Environmental > Aquatic > Marine > Volcanic ...
CTAAAGCTTGCTAGTTCGTTCATTAAGGTTGTAGACGCCTCTAAGCCAATGCTTCCAATTCTAGCAGCAGTAGCTGGCTTCAAGGCTGTCTCTGGGGCTGTTCAGTTTGGAAAAGGGTTTCTTGGTGGTGCCGTTGGGGGAAAAACAGGCAACGACCAGTTGGTCTCACAACAGAACGGGCTTTTGCAACAAGAGATTCAGGTAGAAAGAGAGCTGCTCGGAGCCCTCAGACAGTCACATCAGCAAGAAGCATCCTCTACGTCTCAGATAACCGCCCTGACGAACTCGATTAATGCCCTTAAGACTTCGATTGATAGGCTTGTCTCAACCACAGCCTCAAGATCGCCCGGAGGTATTATTATTCCGGGTGCTGGGGAACCTATTAAAAGAGCTAGAGGTGGTTACGTTCCGGGTTCTGGCAACAGAGACACAGTTCCAGCCCTCTTAACTCCGGGTGAATTTGTCATTAGGAAGAGTGCTGCAAAAGCTTTAGGTTCCGATCAGCTTAACAGTATGAATCGTTATGCTGCCGGAGGTCAAATAAAAATCGGAAGGCAAGACAAGCCAGACTTTGCCGGTTTGTTCCTAGAACCTCCCGGTCCAGATCAAGAAATAGGGCCTGAAACAAGATATACTGGCGGCCTTAGAGCAGCTGGAATGATAGCAAATAAAATTAATGCAAAGCTTGGCTTTGGTCCCGGAACTAAAAACAAAATGACGTTAAGGGGTACATCCAGAACCCCCGGAAAAGATATTTTAATTAGCGGCAGCATGTTTAAAACTGGAGATGATAACTTTATTGGAGTTAACAGGAAAGATCTCGCCAAGAGGCTGTCGAATAATCCTGATTTTATGGGCAAGCCGGGGGGCAAGGAATTTGTCCAAAAACTTGGAGTGGCAAGATCTGAAAATCTTGGGGCTGGAGCAAAACTAAGTCCGGGGCTAAAGTCTTTGTTTTTCAAAGAAGCCTTCGATATGGGGGCTAGGTTTGACGCTGGCAAAGGAAGCCCTACGGTAACGGCGGCAGATATTGGAAAGAATATTCCTCTTGTTGGATATCCGGGGATCTTGGCTATAGACCCTGCGGTGGAATCAAACATGAAGAATACTCTGCGAGCCAACTGGAGGAGAATGCTGCACCAGATAGTTACGGGAGGCCCCGATCTTACCAGTATTTTTGTTGACACAAACTTCGAGAAAATCTATCAACGGGCGGGTGGTAAGTCTGTTGAGGGACATGCTTTTGAGGCAATGCTTCTTGCTTTAGGCCAAGACCCAAAGTTTTCGAGTGCTTCCGACGAGGACTTTGACTTTCCGGGTGGAAGTACATTCGCCAAAAATGTATCACACCTATTTCTTCCCGGAGGCTCTGTATCTAAATATGGGATGCTTGACGCAAAAAGATCAATCACTACCAAGAATAAGGCTAGTCTAGTCAAGAAAGCAGCCAACGCAGTGGCTTCTGGTACGCTATCCACAGCAATGATGTTTGACCCAGCAGGAGACACAGCAAAGGCCATGCAGTCTTCGACTGGGCAAGCTGGGCCAGTCGCTCTGGCTTCGGGCGGAATGGCTAGTGGGACAGACACTGTTCCAGCCCTCCTTACTCCCGGCGAGTTTGTTATAAACAAAAAATCTGCAAGCAGAATAGGTGCCGATTCCCTGACCAAAATGAATAAGTTTGCTGACGGAGGGTTTGTTCCCGGAACGCCCGTTCAGAAGTTTGCTCAAGGAGGTTTCGTAGGAAAAGTCGCTGCGGCTGGCTTTACCGCTTCGATGGTCACTAGCCTCGCAACTATGGGCGGTGAGGTTGACAAAACTACCCAAAAGATAACAGAACTAATAACCATGTTCTCAACTCTTTTGATTACTTCTAGTATGCTAAACGATTTTTCTGTACAGGCTATTGCAACAAAAGCAGCCGAAAGAGAAATGTCCAGACTGAATACTCAGGCAGAACTCGGCAATACAGCGGCTACACACGGAGACACTAAGGCGGAAGTGAGTAACACCACAGCCACCTTAGAAAATACAATAGCTCAACAGGCAGCAACTAAGAAGATTAGAATTGCTGCTTTTGCGGCTCAGGGTGTCCAGCTTGCCCTACTCGCTGTATCAGCAGCGATGTATATGGCGGCGTCATCCGCTCAAGACTTGGCCAACGAACAGCTTGCGGCAGCAAAAACAACAGGGGAGGCTGAGGAAGCTGCTAGAGCCTCAGCGAGAGCAAAGACAGAACAAAACGAAGCAATAGGAAGTGGTATAGGAACAATCGGTGGAGCAACAATTGGAGCAAAGATTGGCACGATGATAGCTCCCGGAATTGGAACTGCTATAGGCGGTGTCATTGGTAGCATTGGGGGGTTCTTCGCCGGAAAAGCTGTTGCAAAATCTATAAGCGATGAACAAAAAGCGTTTGAGGCAAAAATGGCAGAATTCAGGGAAAGAGTTCTGGGTGAATCCATAGACAAGTTCTCAGATATAATGTCTGATATCAATGCCAAGAGAGCTACGATAGAAGGTAAGTCTTTAGCATTAAGCCGAGAGCTTGTTGCTAGTGAGCGTGTTTTAGCGTCCTCTGAGGGCGACGAGAGAAAGAGTCTTACAAAGCAACTGAAGGGTCAAGTAGCTCAGTATTTCAGCTTGGGACAGTCTATTAGTGGCTCTGTTGATAATATAGATGAATTTAAGAATGCAAACGCTGGTTTAGGCCAGCAGTTAATCGAGACTATATCTGATATCAGAGGATTGCCGATTTCAGACGTTGAAAAGATGTTCACTGACATGATAGATCAGCGTCAAAAAGCGGAGAAAGCAACAGAAGCCTTGATCGCCGCAGAAGAAGCGGCAGCCATTAACATGAATAAGTTCCAAGATTTAGCTGACGGTCTCGATCTAGCCGCCGCCTCAGCCGCTAGGTTTGCTGGAGATTTTGATACAATTATCTCTTTGATCAAGGGGGATTTTGTAACTGAGCAAAGTTTCATTGGCTCTAGAGGTTTAAACACTATAGGTCAAGACTTTTCCTCAATCATAGACCAGAGGGCATTCTCACAAGCATTGGGTTCGATTACGAGTCAGTTTGGTGATGTTGGAGAAGAGCTTGCGACTCAGGCGGTTCTTCAAGTTCGTGCTGTGAGGGAGCTTCCGGGAATACTGAATGAAGCAAGGAAAGCCGCCAAGCGTTCTCCCGGCGGCGAGGACGACTTTAAGAGTCTAGTCTCTGATCAGCTAGGGGATTTTCCTAAATTACTTCGAGACGTAGTGCTGTCGGGAATAGATGAGCAACTGAACCAACCAAAGGGTGGAAAAAACTTGTTCGAGGATATAAGACAAGACCCTGCTGCGGTTGCTGTTGAATTGATGGGCGAAACTCTTGAGTCTATGGAAAAGATTCTTCCTCAGATTAGGGATGCTTTTGTCGAGAACATGCAAAGAATCGCCAAGGCAACAGCTCAAAGAACTAAGATAGAAATAGACATGATGGATAAGAGGATTGCTCTTTTGAAGTCAGGCATTGCTAGAGAAAATGAAATAGCAAAGCTAAGAGGGGAAAAAGTAGACTTTAGGCAGCAGGACATAGACACGCAAGTTGCATTACTTGGAGACAAGAATAAGGACGCTGCCAATAATGCCGCCGAAATTGCTGTAAGGCTTAGAGACGTAAACAGGGACATAGCGGCTGCATCGGCGGCTATTTCCAGATCGAGAACCTTTGACCAAGATGTTGCGGTCGAATCTTTTGATGCTTTGTCTGAGATGCAAAAAGAGGCTTCCTCATTGTCAAAGGCTCTAAAATTTTTACAAGATGCAAGCAGAGATCTCATACAGGGACTTAGAAGAGAAGCAGATGAGAGAAAGAGGGCTCAAGAAAAAATTACCGAGGGCATCACAGGATTTTTGGGGGCAACAGAAGAGGGGAGGGCGGAACTAGACGCCCAAGCGAAAGCCTTCGATCAGTTCATGGTAAATCTACAGGGCAATCTTGGAATAGAGGGTCCGGAAGGAGCTGTGTCGGCTGGTCTTACAGATGCACAACTCAAGTCAGCGATTAAGTTTGCACAACAACTTCCCGAAGAAACCGCTATAGGCAAGAGAGAAGATATAATTCAGAGGCTTCTTGCGGAACAACTGTTTACGTTAAGACGAAACCAAGGAGGCTTTGATCGAAGCGACCCTGAGCAAAGAAGAACTGTTGCTGGCCTTACTGGAAGAAGACTTACAGACCCACGCGATAAAGCCATAAAGGCATTGGAAACATCACTGAAGGCTGTTAACGAAGCCGGATTCGACGAACTCAAAAATGTGCAAGGCGAGTTGTTTAATGACCTTGTAAACAAAATGGAATCTGCCAATGACAGGTTTCTCATTAAATTTGAGAAGATACTTAAAGGAGAAGCCGCTCGCCAAGAGCAGGTGGAAGCCGAGAATATAAAGAAGCAACAGGAAGCCATTCGAGAGCAGCAAGATGCCTCTAATGACTTTAGGGATGCTGTGCGTGACAACGCCGCTTCTGGTCAGCTAAAAGATTTTGTTCAAAGCGGAAGGGACCAAACTGCTCAGGTTGCTAAGGCGTTACATGCAGCAGGGGACCAGCTCGAATCTGCCGCTAATGCCCAGAAGGAGTCTCAAGAGATTGGGGCTCTTGTTAACAAACGCGAAGCAGATGAAAGATCCTCTTTATCTCCAGACGAACGGCAGCCGTTGCTTCCTTTAACCGGGCCGGGCGCTCGGCAGGCCATAGCTCCGGGCGACCCTCGGGTAATTCCTGATCTTTTCGAGGGAATTGGTCTTGATATATTTCCAGATTCTTGGAAGATGAGCGTCCAAGCCGAGAAATCAGCACGCGAAGGTGGGAGGAGCTTCCGCGATCCAGAGGCCTTCATCAGCAGTTTTCTACCCACATCCCCAGCCGTTAGTGATGTTTTGGGCACAACTCCCGGAATGAATATTGAAACGAAAGATGGGGTCAGTCGTGTCCTCGGCGGGACTGATGAGCTACGAAAGAAGATACAGGAGGTCACCAGTGTAATTCCAAATCTTCAAGAAAAAATAGAAGAAATAGGGGAAGTCGATCAGACAACGGGAGCTGGTAAAGCTGAAGCAGCTCAACTGTCACAAAGATTAGCGAGAGAAATTGCAGACCAAATAAAGAAGGGAATTGTCGGTTTTGATGACATTGATATGCCCGTGGACGAATGGAACGATTTTGTGACTTCAATAAAGAAAAACATCCAAAATACATCAAAGGATGTTGCTGAGCGAACAAAACAATTCGAAAAAGCCTCGCAGGCGGTAAGAGGGGGTGATAGAAAGCCTTCCGACGCTAGGATTTCCAGCAGAATAGCGGCAGAAACTATTCTAGAATCAGCAAGGGGTGGCATGAAGCCCGGAAATGTTCAGAGAGGACTACCAACGTTCTTAAGGAATGTTGCCATAAAGGAGATTGGAAAACGGCAAAGATCGCTTCCGAAGGATGATCGTGGGAGGATGCCAGACCCGACACCCTCGGATGAGTTTATGAAAAAGTTTCCTAACCAACCATGGGAGGCTGCGATTCAAGAGCTGATTGCTAAACCAGACATTACCTTCTTAGATCAAGTGGCAGCGTATTTGACCGACTTTGAAAACCAAGCTGGCTCGATAGATATTGCAAAAGGAGGATTCGACCCAACCGATGATTTCAATCTACAGGCATTTGAACAATTGCGTTCTGCAATAGCATCGCAGCTCGAACTAATCAAACAGGATGCCTTTGCGACTGGTATTAATTTGGTAGCCACCAGTGCGTCTCTTGATGCCTTGAGTGAAGCATCTGAGAATGCAGACAAGCGATTTAAGGAATCTTTGACTAGCATCGGACGAGATTCAGAGGAAATTAGAAATTTAGCAAAATCTCTTGGTATATTACCGGAGGATCTGGCAAAACTTTTCATAGAGATGGAAAAATCCAGCACAAAGGCGAGGAGTCTGTCAGGCGAAGCTAAAGACGTTGATGCCAGTAAGTTTAATGAACTCAATAAAGAGCTGTCGGATTCTAACACCGAACTAGAAAAACTCGTGGGGGCAGACGGTAGCCTCACTAAGCTCAGGCAGGCACTAGCTGATTTAGATGAGAAAGTAATAGAATCAGAAGGCAAAATTTTGGCTCGTGGTGCGGGTGGAATAGCAAAGGCCGCCACAGTTAAAAAGGCCAATGAAGCCACGGCAAGGGTTGCAGAAAACCTACCCAAGCTTCAGGACAACGTTGATACAGACCTTTTGCCAGAAGCACTTCGCGGATTTGTTGACAACCTACTGCCTAAGATAGACAATGCTGCCAAGGAAACGGTGCTGGGTGTTGGCAGGCAGGCTGCTGAGAAATTGGGTAATGAAGCAAAAAGACAAGCTGAGGAAAAAGTTTTGTCTGGGTTAGGGGCAGAGAAGCAGGATGTCAATAGGGATACTGACATAAAAATACTTGATGATTTGTTCACTCTTTTCAAGGCTCGCCGTCAAGAACTGGAAACATCCACCAAAGAAGACAGGGAAGATCCGGAATCCGAACCCAATAAGAATTTGAGGGAGACAAGAAGACAATTAAATGAAAAACGGAAAGATCTTGACAAGCCACCAATACTCCCCTCCGAAGAATTTGATCTTCAGAAAGAGGGGTTCAAGGCTCTAGATTTTATGGAGGAGAATACACGAGGTCTTGTTCAGAGCATGATATCTTCTGGTCTGGCGGAGTCAGCTACTGAGGCGACTACACAACTGAGGAATGCCAGACGGGAACTGATAGAATTGATGCAGGCAGGGGATGGAAAGGAGTTTGTGCAAGACGAGGTTGAGCAAGCTTTGAAGCTGTTCCGTCTTCTAGAAAAACTCGAAGTCACGACATCAAAGGGTTCCTTTAAAGGCACCTCGGCAAATTTTCAAGCTCCTGTCATTCCCGGATTCCGTACAGGAGGGTTGCTATCTAATATATTTAAACCAAAGGGAACCGATACTGTTCCTGCGATGTTGACTCCGGGAGAGTTTGTAGTTAATAGAAAAGCAACTAAGCAGAATATAGATCTTCTTAGACAGATCAATTCTGGAACCAATTTTGCCGCTAGAGGAGGTATTATTACCCCTACCCCATTCGATAGGGCGGCAATATACAAAGATCCAGCCAAGTTTGATATTGACAACAGCAGAAGCCTGTCACAAGATGAAATATACCAAATGATGGCGGCAGAGAGGGGTAGTCAAGTTGGCTTGATGATGCTTCAGCTTTGGAATGGAGAAAAAGACTTTATGCTAGACGGCAAAAAGTCCTCTAAAGAAGAATTCAGAAAAAGACACGAGAGAAATATAAATAGGGCGTACTCCACCTCCATAGACAGGCTGTCTCGACAAGCCAAGCAAACCCTGTTTTCAGACATGACTTTTGGTCTAGAACCACGAGTAGATAAGACGGCTGCATTGTTTAGAAATGCAAACCAAAGAAGACAATTTGAGTTGCTTTATACTTACGGTCTTCCGGGCTCTGCCGTATCCCCTCTGACAAGCAGGCCAGTTACAAGAGAAAGTATAAACAGGGCAGTAGCAGCAATCGGTCATAAGGTGTCTAAGGGAGTCTTTGATCCTGACAATTTGTTTGAAGATGCAGCCCAGCTATACACGGCTAATAGGATATATGGTCCTAACGCATACAGAACTTGGCTTTCTGAGACCTCACTTTCAGAATTTGGAAGACCCTTCTTCAAATCTGGCCCATCCACACCAAGAAGCACTTCAGGTTTGTATTATAACCCAGAAGAGTTTATGAGAACAATGAACAACTCCCTGTTCAAAGGAAAAGACCCTCTAACCTTTATTAATGCATTAGGAAGAACAACTGGTAGGTTTGCTAAAGGAGGTCTTGCAGACACCATCCCCGCTTTCTTGAGTAAGGGAGAGTTCGTCGTAAACAAAAAGGCTACTTCTGAAAACATGAGCCTACTTAGTTCGATCAATAATGGAAAGATACGGGGCTTCAATAAGGGTGGTCTGGTTAGCTATCTACATAATGGTGGACAAGCTCCTAATCGAGGAAGGTTTGGTCTTTTAGGCGGAAGGAGTTCATCTATTGGTCTAGATAGCAGGTCTGCCGATGTTCTGCTAAGCTTTGATCGTGCTGCTAATTCAGTTAAAGAGAGCCTTGGCTCTGCCACTCCAGCTTTTAAGGAAATATTCAAGAGCTTTGATGACTCTGTGGTCGCCCTCGATAGAGCTATTGGCATAATGCCTACAGAATTAAATCACACTATAAACTTTGCGGGTAAAGTAAATATTGACGTTACCGGAGCCACTGAACTTATCACCGAAGAGATGGAAAAAAGTCTACAGAAGTTTGGAAATCTAGCGGCTAAAAATGAAACTAGGAAACTGGTTGAAAAAATGGCCTCTCTCGGCATGTTTGGTGAAGGCGCTAACGCTCTACTTAAGGATTTAGATTAATGGCAGTTATAACAGGCGATTTTCCACTGAACATATGGACAGAGAATTTCTCTGCTGGTGACATACCTCTACTTATATCAGGAAGTAAGTATGATGCCTATATGCCTCTGCATATCCATAGTTTTGTCGAAGAAACACTCCCTCTATTTCTATTCGCCAACTATGACACTAGAACGCTCTATTTACAATGTGGGTATAAGTCCACTTCAGACCTTCCTCTATTTATGAACTCCTCAGAGACATTCAATACACTACCCCTATACATAGTAGCAGGAACACCTGATCCAGCAAATAAAGCAATACCACTATATATAAGACAAACCACAAACCCGTCTGGAGAGATAACTCTTCATATTGACGGTAAGACTGTCGATCCGATTAGTGAAGAGATGAACTTGTTCTTGCAGCAGGGGGCCTCTGATGGGGGTAAGGGCTATCTTAGCCTGAGCATTGAAGGAAAGCAAATAACTCTTTACCCAGATAATTCTAGAAGTTCTAATGGATATATTCCTGCCTTTGACACTATAACATTAATGATGAATAGAGAAGTAGAGTCTGTTGATAGAAGAATTAATATGTATGTTAGCGGTGTGTTGGGAGTTAGCTCTTTATCTATTAATAATAATATGAGTCTGCGAGTAAAAGCAATTGAAGGAACTACTAGCGCAATAACCACATTGTATACACTTGGACCTAACCCATTGACAGCAGCAAGAGCTGTCTTTATCTCTGGAGAATAATTAAATGGCTTCTATACTTTACAGAGGACAAAGGATTATACCTTGCCCCTTTATGTCTATTTCAAAGGAATACATAAAAAATATTGGTGGGTCTGTCATGGTTACTGGAAGCGACTCCACTAGCTCCGATATCCCCGGAGTTTCTGATGATGAGAGCAATTCAAGAGATGCGACTACAGGGACGGTTGGAGTACGTAAGGCCACAAATATAGTTGGTGTTACACATACTATAACACTAAGAGGGACTTTGGTGGCTGGAATGCAGGGGTCTCCCAATATAGGCTTAGCCGACAACATCTTTACCACCCTGTACAATAGGTCTTCTACCGAGTATCCGGATGGTGCGGCAGACGTGACAAGCCCTCGGGAAGAATTAGCTGTGACAAGTGACAAGCAGGGATTTCGGGCTATTATGCGTATGCAGGACTCCTTAAGGGGCCTGTTTGCAGAAGACGGGTATCTTCTAGAGGTCCACGATCAAGCTAGCGAAGTCGTGATGAAGGCTGTTGTTAGAGTCACGGGTATAGAATTTCAGGAAGCCGAAGCAGGAGAAAACTGGACTTCTAGGTGTGATTATACTATCACTTTAGAAACAGATAGTATCTTTCGTGCTGGAGCATATAGTCAAGGTGAAGATGCAAGACAAGATGGGTTTGACAATCTTCCTAAAGATATTTATGGAAATGAAATATTTTTAAGAGAGGCATCTGAGAACTGGGCAATAGAACCTCAAGAAGAGGGCTCTAAAGCAAGAGACCTATCTGGAAATTCAGGGACAACGGGTTCATCAGATTTTTTTAATGACCACGCCTATACATTTAGGGTAACTCACACTGTTTCTGCTGTAGGAAAAAGGGTTTATGGAGGACACGAAGATCATCAGACAGGTGAATACTCTCATCCGGCAGGAGGCTCCGTAACCAGCGAGGCTTGGGAAGAAGCAAAGAAGTGGGTGCAAACCAAGCTTGGTCTTACCGAGAATAAAAAGAAGGAGATATTAAGAGGTCTTGGTATAACAGGCCACAATTCAATTCAGCTAGACAACGATGCGGGAACAGCAATAAGTGGAGCTAACGCGACTGTCAGCGAAGAAAAATATAAAGAATACAATAGGTTAAGAACTGAAAATGTAGACGAATACAATGGTTCTTATGGTGTTACGGAGACTTGGGTTTTATCACGAGACCCCTACATAGAGGATTTTACTGTTTCGATGAGAACCTCTAATCAGGCAGGTACAGCAACTATCAGTATGGACGGAAGCATAAGAGGTCTTGACAACAATAGTGATACCAGCAAGGTTGGTCCAGATGGCTCAGAAGAATACACTGCTGCATATCAAGGGGAAGCAAGTTCTATATTCTCCTCAAAGGATGAGGGAGAGGGTATAGATGATCAAAACATATATAACAGAACGGTTAATCCCAAAACTGTAAATGCTTTGGAAAGATTCAATAGAATAAACTTCTACCAAAGATCCTCATTTTATTTAGAATATTTCTTAAAGCAAAATATGCCTAGGGAAGATACAACAACAGATTTTAGTAAATACATTGATGGGACAGATGTCAAAAGCTTGTGTCTTTCACCATATATTGAAAATGGGAAAAAACGAGCAAAACTCCACCCAATGCCCGTTTCAAAAAATGTGACTATTAATCCAGTTGCAGGGGTGGTTAATTATCAAGTTGAATATGACAATACCCCAAGGACAACTATATACTCAGATGTAAGCTCAAGTATTTCTTGTGGTGACAAAGTAGGCTATTCATCTGGGTCTAGCAGCGTTACGCCAGATGCTTGTACAGAAGAAAACAACATAGAGCCCCTAGATGATAAAGGAGCATTCAAAGTTGCCCAATCCATGGAGAAGGTGGATAGAGGGGGTCTTTCTGGCGGGTTGAGCAGCAAAGAAGGTCCTAGATTTGACCACGATAACAGCAGAACAGGTCCAGTTGGGCAGATAGAAACGGAGAAGGCACAATTATCGGGGCAACGTGACACGTTAAAAGTTAATTGCGAACAACAAGTAACAGAAAGTGCCTGCGACGTTACACCCAATGAAGTCACTGTTGATGATGAATCAAGCAGGTTATACGCTAGGTCGGAGAACATCAATGTGCAATGGACTGGGGGTCATCAAAAGTATGTCATGATACCTGTATTAGGAAGAAACTATCCCGTAGCCCAAAATGTGGGCAATAGAGAACCAGAGAGGCTTAATGTAAACATAGAGGCCGTGATGGATATTCCCAGCAGTTCATTTTGGACTATAGAAAATAAACCAACAAACATAGAGACAGAGATAATACCCGAAATATTAACTCAATGTGGAGCATTACAGGTAAGACTTCCAATATCCGCAGATGTATACGGGGCGACATCTCCGTATGCTGAAGTTAGCAGAATGGGTTATGATCTTGGAATACCAGCCTCTACAGCTCCAGCAGCCAAAAACTTCTTTGTTGAAAATGACAATGAAAGTTGGAACCCAAGAAACGGAAGATACACTAGAAGTATAACATTTGTGTTAAAAGAGTGTGTCTCTAAGATTCAGGACTCAACATCACCCGGAGATAACGCATAATGGCTAAAGCTAAAACATCGTGCGACCCAGATTTTTCATCGTGCGACATATCTTTATTCGGCGGATTAATCACTGGACTAAGCTCAAACTACTCTTGGGGTCAGAGTGGGGCTTCTCTTTCTATTTCTGTGATAGAGCAACCTGCGTGTGAAGATGAAGAAACAGCTATTACCTTCTGCCCCCCAAAGCTGGGATATCCGGTTTGTCTTGATCTTAGTTGCGAAGATAACTCTCAAGATTTAAGTGTCCACGACGAGTATATGGGTGATCTTGGTGAGTTTATTACTACTGGCCAAGTTGGATCTTCTACTAGCAAACCAACAAGTGGTTGGAGATACATAGGTCTTCTGGATAGTTGGGATGAAACGGTAGACGCCACATCCGGAAAAAGATTTGAAGTCAGGCTTACTGACCCAGTTCAAATTGTAGATGGATATCAGATAATACTAGATGGTTATGACGGGCAAACCTTTGGTGTTAGAAACCTATGTAATCTAAAAGGATTCTTGCTGAGTGAGAACGGGCCCAATATAATGAAGAGGACTATAGACAAGTGTGGGTGCACGATACCAAGAGGGGGCCTCAACGATCTAAAAGACCCGGATCAAGACCTTATATATCCTAGTGAGTTCTTGCAACAAGATAGTTCCTCCGGAGATGACGTTAATGGAAAGTTAGAAACAAGAGATATTCTATATAATAAACTAGGTCTTAAGTGGCATTTGGATGTTGGCGAATATGATAATAGACCCAAGATAAGTTTTAAGCATGATCTGACAACAGAAGAGGCAATAACAAACCATATACACAAAGAAAAATATTGGGACGCTTCCGAAGACAATGGTGGCGGCGTTCCTGCCGTTCTAGTTTATGAATCTCTTAAGGCCTTAACCACAGGCAAGATCACAAACCACTCGGTCAATGTAGACAGATGGGATAATATTCAATGGGATAAGCTTGAAGATATTCGGAATTGGAGGAGAACATTAACCCCACCCGAGAAACTCAAAGGACTTCCCACAGGACCGATATGGGAATATTGGCAGCCACCGAAGTGGAGAGACCACTTCTACCTATTAGACTTGCAAGAACTTGAGGACATCCTTTATAACCCACTGGGCACAGGAAGCCTTAGTCCGGACGACTATTTTAACTATAGAATAAATTCAGATAAAATTAGTCTTCTTGAGTTTGTAGACAAGGTGTGTAAAGACCATGGATATGATTGGCAATTTGTCCTACAAGTTAACGAGTCTGTCAATCCAAATAGGCCTTGTGCTAGGTATCAGGGTTCTGGCTGTGAAGATAGTAATGGAAACCAATCACCAAATTGTTTAAATAGTGATAATTTCGATTGCTGGTATTTTGACCCATACCCAAATTTACTAAGCGCTCCCTGTACTGCTGTTAATGATATCGGTGGTGGCTGTGGATCTGGTCTTACTATAAAACTTAGAGTATATAAAGTTAACGAAGATGACCCCGACAGCTTGAAGCTGGCAGAAGGAAACGCTTGGCAAGACTGCATAAACGCTCACGAGGAAGTTGCTCCCAATAACACACGATGTCCAGACTTAAAGCTGGGAGAGCTGGGAAAAGCTCCAAACGCAGCGAAGACATCAATTCTTGGGGCTCAAAGAGGTCTTGAGCACTCAAAAGAACCCAAGAACTCATTCATTATTGGTGACAAAGTACATACAATTCATCAGATAATATATAAAGAAACAGACAACCCTCAAGAGGCCACAATATGGCCTTATTGGGGTCAGATTCCAATTGACAGTGATGCCATCGAAGCAAATTGTCCGGGTGATAACGAAAATGCTCTCGTATCAACGAGACCTATCGCCGGAAAGGGCGTGGGAGACTTACACTATTTTGACGTAGACTCAACTGACTGGGGCATAAATGCCAGTACGTATAGAGTTACGGTGATGGAACTGCAACATGCTCTCATCAGTCAAGATGCTTGGATGAACTTCTATGGCTTTGCTACTTCAATTGAGGCACTGGGAAATTTTCAGTCGCCATTCTTTCAGGGCAAAGCTGCTATTCATAATTCTCTTCAGTTTCCAGATGGGTTCTACATTGATACCCTTCGAGAATATGCGAGGGAGTCAGACGGGCAGCAGATAAGGAATCTTGCTGGTAATGATTTTGTGGATGGGCTTATGGAGGCGGTTGATGTTGTGGTTCCCCCGCTTGCCGCCAAAAGCCCTCCGAAGGAACAGGCAAAATCACAGGCTAAGCACACACTGAATTTGGGATTTGACTGGGAGAACCCCAACCAGCAAGTTGACGATGTTAAAAAGGCTAAAGCCAAGAGAGAGGCTCTGTATAATAAAATTAAAGCTATCGCGGATGAGCATTTTGGAAGAAAGTACATAGTCCCCCTTCCTTTTGTCTGTGGATACATGCAGGGTGAAAAGTTGACTGATAACGCCGTTCCTACTGAACACTTCTTTGGAACACAAACCAATTGGGAGCCAGCAGAGTCTGGTTGGACGGAGCAGGAGTCTGTTATAGGCTTAAATAGAACAAGACACAATAAGCCAGTTGAAAGAGACCAAAACGGTAATATAACTAAAGACCTTGGGACTTCATTTTTTGAAACAGACGACGGAAGGCTTGAGTGTTTTGTAAGGTTTAATTGCTTTGAAAAGCTGGATCTTTCGAAGATAAATCGGGAAGATATGGTTCTTGGTGATGCCACGGACGCAAATAAGGCCGATAGCAGACCTGTTTACATAAGAGCTGAAGTAGAAAGACTGGTCAGGTCTGTTGATGACGTATCATCCCAAGTGAACGATTGCAGTGGGTGTGACACTATTGACGACATAAAAGCTCTTATGGATTATAACTTTAAGAAGGAACAGGGAGATGGATTAAACTCTAGGCAGGGAAAAGAAACGATAAAGAGCAAGTATTCAACTAACCCTGTAATTCCACCAGCAGCCGGACCTGCTCCGCACCCATTCATTGAAGACGATGATCACGACCATGACAGTCAAATAAGCTGTTTTCCAACATATTCGCACGAAGACATCAAGTTCAGAGATAGTGGATATCTGAAGAACGAAGATGAAGCAACTAGGATAGTAGAGAAAATTCCTACAACCTTTGGGTTTGGCTATAGTGCTGTCGTAACTCTGAGCGGGCCAGTTCTTAGTCTTGACAACAGTAAAGACCAGTCTTTAGGTTACTTTTTAAATACATTAACCGCTTTTTTCCACGCAGAAGATCAGGATATTCACAAAAAAGATACGCTGAATCAGTTATCCTTAATTCTCAAAGCAAAGGCTGGGCTTGATGCTCATGTATCCTCCCCTACACAAGGATTTTTCGTTCCTTCTGCGATAGCTCTACCCTTGAAGAGCAACCTTCATGCTTACGGCCCCTACTACAGCGAGCGTGTTCCTCATGAATATCCCTTTGGTGCTCCTTCTCCGCACGATCAATTAAGTACCCAAGAACATCTGGGGGGTAAAACAGAGGTAATTATAGACCAAAGTCTCTCCCCTTGGAATTACGGAAGCGTTGCTAGAATGCACAAAGCTGGAGATGTTATGGCAAAATCATCAAGAACAAGAAATTTTGCCGCTGAACAGGGTCAACTAACAGCCCTTGGGCTTCCGGAGGCTCATCTTGGGGACTACTTGGGTATGCTAGTTAATAAAGACGCGAGTATAAAAACAGGGCCTGTCATTACTGATATTCGTGTTTCTCAATCTCCCGATCAGGGCATTAGGACAACATATGGATTCAAAACTTATTATAAAAGGTTTGGAACTATAGAAAAGATAAGAATATCTCAGTTGCAGAGAATAAATTCTAGCAGAATGGAGCAACTCAAGAGAATTAGGGACGAAGCTATTGCCGGAGGAACAATCACGGGAACTACTTTTACCAGAATCAGAGAAAGATTGAAAAGAACTGCAAATGCAGTTGATACAAAATATAAAGACAATCTTAAAGCGGCAAGTGGAAATACTAGCCATCACTTCATATATGGTGATGCTCATGATGGCTTTGGTGGAATACCGCCGTCTTCGGCTTCGATTCCCAACGGCATCCTTACCTACAATAGTCTAATGGATGGGACGTTCTTCGAAGACGCACTTCCTGCACTAAGGGCTGATGATGACGGTATATACGAAAAGAAAGCTGGGGTTGAACACAAGGGGTTATTCAGGCCTTTTAGTACTAAAACTGATCATACACATATATCTCACTACCAAGACGGGGTAGTTTCCACGCATGATGCCACTCCCGACCCCATAGATGAAACAGACACTAGCGATCCAGCTAAGATCAACAATTTCTTCTCGCCGGAGCAAGTTCCGCCCGTCGATAATGAATACAATATGCCCATCACTGTCCAAACCCTAAACCCATTCAAGACAGATAAAGATGGCGATGAGATGTTTGGTTTTAAGTGGATGAATACTACCGCACACACAGACGCATCTAAGGGAAAGACGGATAACGGAGCTTCCAAATATCATGACATAGACTTCGTTGTTCGAGGAAACGCTTTTCCTGTCAACATGAGCGTCAGAACGGAATATGATAAGGCTGGTTCAATATCTCACGATAGCAATTATAGAGCCATATCATTAAGAGGCCCTCTTATCTTAACAGGTTGGGGTTATGATATAAATAATGATCCGGTTCCCTCACAAAAAGCTGATGATGGCAACTCAGACCAGAAAGACCACTGCAAAAGATTTTTACATGACTGGATGAGAAAGCCTCATACTTGGAAGACTGGTCCGGTTGACCTAAGATGGGATGAATCCAGAGGCGTTTGGACTGCTCCGTCTACAATGAAGCTCGTTCAAGTGGATTTGTGTGAATGCCTGAATGCTGCTCATGGGTCCAAGGCTCTAGGTGTGCTTGTGGACGAAGAGAAGCAAAAGCAGCTTGATAGCAACAACGAAGAGTGTGAAGATGTGGATAAGAATACCCCTGACTGTGGAGACGATACTCCGTGTGGGGAAGACTCTACTTCAACAGCGAAGGATGTTCAGACAGTTACTGTTTTTAACGCTTCTGGAAAAATTGTGACCATTGGTACAAAAGTAATGGCTTATTATGACACCGTTAAGAGGAAGTACTTTGTTATCACTGCTCCAGAACCATTGTTCGTGGGGCAAATGGTAAAAGTTACAAGTTCCTCATCACCCGGAAGAGTTGCCGAGAAGGTAATGCTGCCCGGAGCGTCTGGAAAATGTCAGATTATCTCATCCTTTGATGAGGCTGGCATTAAAAATTGTGAAGGAGATCCTGCTGTTGTTGAGATAAAAAACACCCTCAAGCAGCCCATATGCCTAGGCAAACACGTTTTTGTTCGGCTTACTAGTTGCTTTACCAAAAGCTCTTCATCCGCACCCGGAGAGCCAGACTATATCGGAGAGGTCTTGCAGGCAGAGTTTGACGATTTGGTTGTTGTTACTTCTGTAGATTGTTATGAAGACGAATATCATAATGCAACCTTGGAAATTTGTGATAGGCTTATATATCTACAATCTGCTTGGTCAATTGAAGACTGTGGTAAAGACAGTCAAGCAGCACGAGCAGACACAAAGGGATGGAATCCTAACAGTCCAAACGATGAAGGCACGAGCATCACTCCGAATCATCAGAATTATTTTGATTGTGGCACGAGCCCGTACACTGGACCGTAATAAGAATACAGCATGGGAATAAAAATAACAACGCCTAGATTTAGGGATGGAGTCACTGGGACAAAGGTTATACAAGACCCGAACGGAGCTACAAATGTAGTTCGTATCGGAAAGAAGGTTTCTAACTGGGCTGTGGGAATTACAATTGCTCCAAGGAAGATCCCTACTCATAATATTACTATTGATAGCTTTATAGAGGCTGGCTGGGGAAGCTTACATTTATTTACAGAACCGGGGGTTGTTGTTGATGAAAGACATTCTAATTTTCCCATAACTAAAAGAAAGCATAAACTTGGGGCTTGGCAGAATTGGTTTACAGCCCTCAGAGAATTGGTAACATTTTATCCTAACGCAGATTGCTATGGTTTAATACAAGATGATGTTGTTTTTTGTAAAGGCGTAAGAAAGTTCTTAGAAGCTACTCTTTGGCCCGCTCCAGATGTAGGAGTTTGTTCTATTTTTACCCCAAGTCACTATACAAAAGAGGTGGCTGGGTGGTATAAGAATAATAGAGGGGGCAAATTATGGATGGCACAGACCTACTTTTTCACACCTGAATCAGCTAGGAGTTGCATAAAACATCCTAGGTGTGTAAATTGGAAAAAAGACAGACAAATAGATAATGTCGTGGGTTTCTGGTCAAGAGCAACAAAAATGTATCCTTATTATTTTTCACCATCACTAGCTCAACACATAGGTCATGCCTCAACGTTGTGGAGCAAGAGAAACAAGGCTAATGGCAGAAGAGCCGCTTCTGATTTTGTGGGTCAAGATTACGATATAGGACATGGCTTATAATGGGTAATCGAAAAACAGGCTGCCCCTGTTGTGGATTTTTGTCTTCATCAGCATCAACTGCCAGCTCATCGGTATTTACTGAATGTCCCCCCAAGGGCTGGTTGACTCAGTACAGCCACATGGACAAAACCTCTGTCACGATTGGACAAAAGCTTGAAAAGGGCGACTTGATAGGTGAAATTGGCACAAAATACGGTAGAAAATTTCTAGGCGAGGTGGATTATAAGTTTCCGTCACTGCAATTTGACTGTGATGGAGATCCGAAACCTGTGGCCGACCGTGTTCCAACACCCGTTTTCCCAGCATATAACCACCTTCACTTTGAAGTCCTAGAAATTCAGGACTTTAATACTTCTGTTGGGTGTCCGGGAGCGGGTGAACTATTTCCAGCATGGTGGGACGGTGAGGAGATCTACAAGACCGAAGTTGATAGAGACGGTAGTGGAGAGACATATGTGTATGATGACAATGTTAGATACACACCAGACAACAACAGCTTCATAGAGGACGCTCGAAACGCCGGAGTTGAGTACTCTGTATTCAACCCTGACGCAGTGAAAATATATCATACCAGCATTAAAATACACGATGAACTGAGAAAATTTGGGGTTATCTCTTGCAGAACTATGTCTCATGGCAGGAGGTGGGACGTTGCTGGTGGGCAGTGGATTCAGGGAAATCCTCACAGAAACACCGATGGAGGCCTTGGTTTCGGTATTGACGCTAACGGCAATTTAGATGGTGACGTTTGGGATCGGGTCACCGACCGGGGGGCTGATTTTTGCGGAGCCGCAATAAGGTTCAAGCCTGCAAACTTTTATACGCAAGAACAGCAGTCATTCATACGTAAGTCATTAAGGCTTCCATTAGATCCAGATCACTGCGGTCCTTGTGATTCGCCATTCTTCCCTGCGGACATGAACCCAATCAGACCAGACGGAAATAACGGCACATGGAAAAGACCCCATCTGTCCGCTGGGCATACTCATGGCTCCTATTATGCGGCGGATATTTCGTGCCATTGCCTAGATGCTGGTTACGACGATCCGGGTAATGGTGCGCAATGGTACGGTTATGTTGGTGCGAATGATTGCAATGCTTTAACGGGCTCGGCCAGTGTTTACAATGCTTCCGGAGGAACGGTTGATGGACAAAAAATAGAATCGGTTGTTATTCACGACGGAAGACCCGTTCAGGGCTGCGTGAACGACCCGTTGAACGGTGATATTTTAGGTGGGTATATGGCGGATAGCATCTATATTTACCATTACTGTGTAGATTCGTCAAGCAGCAGTTCGGGGTCTTCGGGGTCTTCTGAGTCCTCTGGCTTCTCTTCTTCTTTTTCCTTTTCTTCTCAATCTGAGTCACACGATTCTTCGGAAGAAGAGTCTTCGGAACTTGCCTCTACCTCCGAAATGTCTGTAGAGGAGTGCCCTTGTGGGACAGCCCTGTGGGTTTATGATGGGGATTGTACGGTTCCTTGTTATACAGAATTTGAAGCCTATAGTTGCAGTGACTATGGAGGGGGAGTTTATGAAGTAATCTATGAATTGCCGAATGGGATTGAAACCGAATGTATAACCATTGGAACGGAGATGACCTTCGTTTGCAAGGGAGAGAAGTATAAATACAAAGTAACAAACGTTGATTTTAAGGATATAGGCAATTTACAAATAGAATATGTTTCCGGTGGTGATGGCCCTGTTGATCCCTGTTGTGGGGAATATACGGGTATTGTTCACAAGTATTTATGTTGTGATGAACCAACCCCACCAGAGAGTCCTAGCGAGTCCCCTAGTAGTGAAAGTAGCGGAGGAGCGTGTTTCCCAGACTCTCTTAGAGCGGAGGACGAGGGAAGCTGGTTTGATTTGGGCGGAGGTGTGTGGAAGGGAAGCTGGAGCCAATGTTCTGACTGTGCCGAGGAGGGAGATACCGTCTCGTTTACCAAGACAGACCCTGTTGATGGTATAACATATTCATACACATATCGGATATCCTCGATTGAGCTTGACTGCGAAGACGTTGTGTTGACTCATATATCTGGGGGCAGAAACGCTAGTTCCGATGGTTTTTGGCTGTCTCCGGGAGCCTCTGCACAAATATCAATAAATCCCGGAGGAACCACACATGACATACAATGTTGTGGTCAATCTTGTGGAACAGAAGAGGTTGTAGCAGCCCCTCCTTCATCAAAAGGGTGCGGAGGAGGAGTTGTAGATGGTCTCACTTTGACCGTCAGCTGTGATAGCTCTTGCAGCTTCAAGTTGTCTTCGTCGGAGTCATTTTCAAAACCGCTTACTTACTGGACTGAACTTTGGAATGTCACAACTAATAGGCTACAGTCTGCGTCTTGCGGAGGCGTCGGAGGCTCTACAACTTCCCCGCTGGACCTATGTTTTTTATCTGAGGGTAGATGGGCGTTAAGTTCCGGCTCCAATTATAAAATAATAATGAAAATCTACAATGGAACATGCGACTGTTCTGGTTGCGGGTCAGACACCGGAGATCCTTTTGATTGCTGCGAGCCAACAGGAAGTGTTATTGCTCAGGGGGAAGTTTGTTTCTCTGGAGACCTTTGTAGCGGGTCGGGATCGTCTGTTACTGGATCGGGAACATCGAGTGAATGGTCTTGGGATGGAGACTCAATAACAGGAACAGTAAAACCACCTCCTTCATGTGCAACTCAGGGTGATATTGCAAAATATACATCATCCGTAGGCATAACATATTTTTATAACATTGATGTAGTCAACGGAAGTAGGCTCACACTGTCTTTTGCTTACAACTCAGCCGGAACTTCAGACAAGGGCGATCCGGCAGGAAAAGTACTCACCCTTGTATGTTGCCATAGCGATGAATGTGGCACAGAAACAGCTTTCCCAAAAGGGGATTTTAGAACCACTCTTCACAACAGGCTTGATTTTTCGGGAGAATACCTGAGCCCACTTACTTGTGGTCGCGTTGGAGATCTAGTCACCTTTACGTGTGAAGGCGTTGAATACACATATAAAATAACAAGATATGGTACGGGTGACGGCCTATCGCCCACCGGGGTTGGTCTTTATTTTCAACACAATTCCATTGGAACACAAGACGCCATTAATCCCGGACTTGGCTGCGTATCATCCCACACGATACACTGCTGTAATGGAACAAAAATAGGGGAGTCTACTTCTTTTACAAATGCAGAATTACAGCAAGGGGGTTATAAGAACAGTCCGCTGCCCAATAATTCAGTGGTAGCTGGTGGTGCGATTCCAGAAGAAGCTACATCTAACCTTGAAAAACCCAACGGTCTTAGTCTATATCCTGCGATAGGAATAGATGATGGTAAGTGGAAGATGATAGAAGAAAACTGTGAGATGAAGAACTGCGATTCGGGAGATAACTATCCAGACCCGCCAGCAGATCTTCTTGTGATGGTTTTTCAGGACGAGGCTGATACCGTCTACACATCAGGTGCGACTGCTTGGAATGAAGACTTAGAATACTATCGTAATACCGTCCCATACCCAGACGACGAATGTGTCACAAGGGTAGCCCTGTGTCAGCCAGCCAATAAAGCCTATACTAATGGATGCAATATCAAATCTCTCATTGGCGATAATACCCTCCCTCCTTTTGCTTCGTATCAACAGATGGGAAGAAGGATTAAGGATCAAACATGTACAGGAAACGCAACATCACTTTCTGAGATTCAAACTATTTGGAATAGGACAGTTCAAACAAACTTCCCTTCAGGTGTGGGAATTTTGGTTGATAACTCTGGCTCCATGAGGGAAGCTGACATCCAGCCAGCTTTGGGAGAGTTTATAGACTGGCTTAAAAACAAGTATGGTAAGGAACTTTGCATAGTAGAGAAGGCAAGCATCACCCCGACTGAGCGATGGATTAAAGCGTCGGCAAACATGGCAAAAAAACTGAAGGAAGAGTGTGGATGTGACAATGTGGACCCAGATCCTCCTACGGGAGACCCATCTGGAGAGTGCTGTCAGTGTGTGCCTGTTCCCCCTTGGGAAGATTATGCGACACTTGTCCCACTTCAACCGGGAGACCTTGAAAAAGCAAGAAAGCTATACCCAGATACAGAAGATGTCTGTGTAGTTAGAACTTGTTGCGAGTGTGCCGGAAGCAGCTCTAGCGGAGAGTCTTCTAGCGGAGAGTCTTCTAGTGGAGAGTCTTCTAGTGCGTTGTCTTCTGCGGAAAGCTCTGCCGTTTCTTCTTACTCGGTCTCTGACGTGTCTATTTCGTCTGCGGAATCCAGTGACGAAGATACGACATGTTGTACTAGTAGTCCGGACACACTTTACGCTCAAGTTCAGTTTTCATTGTACCCAAATGCTATGGAGTGCGATGACGACGTTTGTGTTGAATTTACACTAGAAAGAGAAGATGTAGATCAAGATTGCACCTGTACGGGGAAGGACGTGAGCGGCCAATGGAAGGGGGTGAAGGAGGTTGGTTGTGTTATATGTAACAGTCCAACATATGGGGATGGCAGCAAAGAAGAGTGTGATATCACTGTGGCAATTAGAGTGCGATGTTGTTGTGAAGACGAAACTGCGGATGGCTATGATAAATGTGCGGAGGGAGCTGGGGCTAGTTACACGTTAGAGATTCTTGGTCATGACGGAAATACCGCCCCCGGTGGTCCGTGTTGTATTGAAGTACCCGACGAGCCCTGTCATCCTGAATTCCAAGTTGACAACCCGACCTGCGATGGTGGTAGTGCCAATGCTCTGGATGCATGGGTAAAGACTACAGCATGTAATAGTGGCGTGACTAACTGTAACGGTCAGTTAGCAAATATCGACTTCGTTAAAATATCAACAAATCCAATAACGCCAGCGTGTGGTGGATCTTCAATGATTGCCGCATTAGTTAGCCCAATAGATGCAAGAACAGGACAACCAATAGGAGGATTAGTCTAAATGTCAGATTTTAAAGAGTGTTCAAGAAGAGGAAGAATAATTAGCACTAACGTATGTGAGTGTTTTAGTAACAGGATAATACATCCCAAAGAAGGCTATGCCACTTTAGACACCTGTCAGGCCTGCCCTTTTAGAAATATGGAGGATGATCCAGAGCTTCCACATTATAGCGAACAAAAGCACCCAAATTCTCAACAGGAACTGCCTTCTAAGGGTAGAATGGCTACTAATTTCATCAAAGCAATAGGTAGACACATACAAGATGGGGCTAGAAAGGTATCAAAGGAAGAACTGGAGGAGCGACTTAATCAGTGTGATAAGTGTGTTTTTCACAAAAATAATCGTTGTACCCATATGAAATGTGGATGCTATCTTACCAAAAAGGCAAGGCTGAAATCTGAAAACTGCCCCATTGGAAGATGGCCTAAACAGGAATAGTGGTGTATATTACAGAGGATGAATATTACTTGGAGGTTATAAAAAATGGCTAGTATTAGCTTTTACGCAAACGGCAGCCTGATTCCCACTGGGTCTGGGCTGGGCTTTTATGGAGATGCCGGATTTGGCTCTTCTGTGACGGTAGGTTCCTATCAAGGCTCTACTTTTGTCACCAATTCTACCGGAACCACACAGGGTGCTGCTGGCAATAATATAAAATATCATAATGTGGGAAGTGGTCTTCTTAGTGTCTCTGGCACGGGTATAGGCATAGACGCTATTCCCTACAATGCTGCGAGTTTACAGGTCAGGTTTGATCACACCAGTCAGGTTCAGGCTCAAAACGCCGAGCTTAGAGTGTACGATAGGTCTAACATAAATAATGTCGCTGTTGGAGTTACTACTCAAGCTGCCGAGATAGTGCATCCTTGGGCGACTCAGGCACCCGCGACAACCGGATCTGGCGTTAATGATGGCAAGTGGTATTCAATAGGTGGTAGCGGCAACGTTCTCTCCCTGTCTCCCTCCCCCGGTCCTACCGGAGTCTTTGTTGGAAACGGAACTTCGACATACAGTTCGACCGTTCATGACTGGTATATAGGACTGTCTGCATCACCAGATAGCATAGGAAGTAAGGCTGAATATGGACTATATGTTTCCCTTGAATACCTATAGAGACCAGCGGTAAGACTCACTGATAAAGTCCGACAGAAGGTGATCCAAGACTTGAGCTTCGCCCTGTGTGATATTGTGTCTAACTCGTACAACTTCAGAATCGCCTCTCTTTGAAGACATCTGAAAGTTCAGTACGGGTCCGTTCTTTGTAGACCCCCTGTTTATCTTTACTACTGTATTTCCAGACCTGTTTTGATGATATAGATTTACTTCCTATTTTTTTCCTCTAAGAGCGAGAAGTATTTCTCCTACGTCAATCATTCCTATCTTCATGGTCGCTGAAGACGCTGGGTCTTGCCATCCGAAGCGGGCATTTTTATTATCATCAACCCCCGTCTGTTTAGCTGCCACCCAGAACAGCTCTACTTTTCTTTTTATCTTCTCTTCTGGGGTTAGAGTTACTTTCATTTGAAATGCAGAGGCTCCACCCTTATCCTTATCGTAAGGCTTGTATATTCGGTATTCTTTTGGTCTTATTACTTCGCTCATTAGTCTCTCCACCCAGCTACATAAGCACCGACACCAGACGGCCTTTCAGCTTTGCCTTGTTGGATCTTATTAACATGTTGAATCATTGATTGAGCCTTACTCCTATCCAGTTCAAAGACAGAGCTATAGACCCTTTCACCACTACTGATATATTCTAAAACATTTACGTCACATCTTTGACAAACTATGTCTAATAGATTTATTTGCTCTTCCTGAACTGGGTCGCTAGGCTTCCAAGCATCAATAAAGTCTTCGGAAGTTTCTCCAGCCAACTCTTCTACCGCAATAACCTTCTTAAGGCGAAGAATCTTTCTGAGAGCCCTAGCTTCAGCTCTAGTGGCGGCTGTGGCTGTTGCGTGCAAGTGGTATGGCTCTTGAGTGTTGAATTTGTTTACGTCGGCAGCGTCTTCTTCAACTACTGTCATGTTATATAAAATGTGATTTGGTATATTATTCAAGACAGAAACGGAACAAGTTACGGTTGCAGTTCCAAAGTTATCCTTATTAGGAGCTTGCACCACCCCTATTTTTCTAGATACAATTGGTCCAACTAGGGCCTCCGTAACTCTCCTTAGCCCATCACATGTGGGATTCCCCTGCTCCAATTCGTCCAGCTCAAACTTAGACATGACATAATCAGCCCAGTCAGCAGAGTCCATTGATGGTTCTTCTTGAATTAAAGCATTATCATCAAGTACTCCATCGCTTTCTTCTTCAGCCGAGGAGATCAGCGACTTTTCTGCCTCCAGTTGCTTTAGTTTCTTTGACAGAACGCCCTTTTTCTGCTTTAGTTCTTCTTCACCAAAGCCATAGTCATCTTTTAGCTTAGACCGTATTTCTGCAATAGTTATACTCATTTTTATACCTCAATCTGGATTAGTCTTTTTTCTTTGGATGGAAACTTATTATCTATTAACTCAATTTGATCTATTATTTTACCCGTAAGATCACGCATGTGTTTTTCTGAAACATGTTTCGATATATGTTTAACTCTAATTACAGCAAAACCTTTTGTTATTAACAACCCTGTTTTTTGAGCATCTGCCTTCAGATTTCTAGCGAGGCTTTCTTCACCCCAGATCGGAAGGAAATGCGATGGGCCATCAATTTCTATAACCGTTTTTTGTTCGGGTAAAAAGAGGTCTACCTCAAGCCTTTCATTCATAAGAAGACCCTTTCTATGGAATTGTACCACATATCCGAGAGATCTCAGCTTATTTAATACAAAATTTTCCATTTTAGATCCATCCACGCTTGCCTTCCTAACCCCCTTCGCCGCAGCTTTCATTAGGGCCTCTTTGTCTTGCTCTGACATTTTTGCCCATTGCTCTTTCGCCTTGTCTACTCGTGACTGGTATTCAGACTCATCCATCTCATTCCAGTGGGCCGCAACACCGTCTGCAATCTTGTGTCTTACAGCCTCATCTCTCTTTACTCCCTTTGTGGGGTGCTTTATTCTTCCGTGTTTAAGAGCCAAAGCCTGTGCCTTGCTCTTCCCCCTCGGTTTAATCCCTAGTTGAATAGCCGTTCTTCTTACCTTATTGGCATAAGTTCCAAGTTCTTTAGCTATGTCTCCGAAGCTTCGTTCTTTTTGATTATACTCCTCGTTAAGGTATTCAAATGTTAGAGTGTTGTTTTTCATGTATCACCTCCATTAACTGTTCTATTTTAAAATCTTCTACTATATATTTTACTTCTCTATTAAAGTTGTTCTCTATAATCTCTGCATGATTCTTACTCCTGCATATAATTTCTAGACTAGGATTTAGATATGGAAGATATGGAGAATACCCAAGGTTTCCAAACCTGACTTTTGGAGCCTCCCATCTTAACCACTCCAAGTCCCAAACATAAAAATATTTATTGTCTGCTCCGGGAAACCCAATTAGCTTTTCTGCTGTTGATTCTGTTGTTGCTATCATGGTTCCTTTTTGCATCCAAGCCTCAGCCATATGAAGACATGTAAAGTTAGGATTTATACATTCCTGCTCAAAATTTTCATAGTAGCAGACTATATCTGATGTTGGATTTGACCCAACAAAATCATTGATATTTTTGCATAAATAATATCCCATCTGGGATGCACCTAAGCTTGGAACAAGAATTCCTAGTTTACTCATCAACCTGCTCCTTAAACCACCGTATAGTATTTTTGATTCCTTCCTCGAACATTATTTTTGGCTCAAAATTTAGCCTTGACTTTGCTCTGCGTATGTCTAAACACCTTCTTGGCTGACCGTCTGGATAACTTGAGTTAAAATATATAGAGCCATTGTATCCCATCTCATCACCTACCATTCGTGCCAAATCTGCTATCGAAATTTCCTTTCCTGTTCCAATATTTATGGGCTCTGGATCGTTGTGTATTTCCATAGCCTTGACTATTGCTTGAGAACAATCGTCAACATACAAAAACTCCCTGCTAGCCTTGCCCGTCCCCCAAATTTCAACGGGCTCATGTTTTTCAGATTTCATTGCTTGGTGAAACTTGAGAATTAAAGCTGGTATTACGTGACTGCTTTTTGGATCGAAGTTATCATGGGGGCCATACATGTTTACTGGTATTAAGTTAACGCCATTCATTCCATACTGTTCTTTGTATGATATGATCATTTGCATTAAAGACTTCTTTGCAATTCCATAGGGAGCGTTTGTTTCTTCTGGGTATCCATTCCATATATAATCTTCTTCAAAAGGAACTGGGGTGTGTTTGGGATATGCACACACAGTCCCCACCATGATGAACTTTTTAATGTCTCTTTTTCTAGACTCTTCTATTAAGTTTATTCCCATCGCAAGGTTTTCATAAATAAACCTTCCGGGATTATCTTTGTTTGCCCCGATACCTCCAACCCTAGCAGCTAGATGAAGTATAACTCTAGGTCTGTATTGATCCATAACCTTTTGTACGTCTTCCTGCTTGGTTAGGTCCCAAAAATCAGATCCGGGGAGAGCCACCACGTTTTTATAGTGCTTGTCTTTTAGGTTTTTATACACAGACCTGCCCAAAAATCCAGCTCCCCCAGTAATGAGTATTACATCTTCTTTATGAATCAACATTTATTAACCTCACTTATTATATCAAGACACTTACCAGCCTCTTCCTCTAGACCGATTCTAGAAAACAGGTTCGACACTCTGTGGCAGTAGGTGTGACCATTCATTACTGTTTGGTAGCACTTTTCAGCGTGCTCCTCTCTTAACTGTGGCTGAGCTAAATAGTAGTCTATCTTCTCATGGAATTCTTCTGGAGATTCTGCTGTGGGCATCTCCCCTTCTGTAAATATATCTTCTACTAGCGACTCTATGTAATCAGACAAACAAAAAGCCTTACAGGCAGCAAGCTTAAAAACCCTCTCATTAACCTCAAACCCGAACTTGTTAGCATGTGGCTCACTTACATTTGGACATATTTTAGCAGATGTGAATATTGATGGCACTATGTAGTCCTCTACTGGTCCTAGATATTGTGGGACTGGCCAAAGCTGGTTTCCGAATATCTTTATATTATACCTACCTACTGGGTGACATAGGGGCACAAGGTATTGATTAAGATTTATCGCTTTATACTTCCAATACCCACCAACAAACGACATATCAGACTCCAGAAAATCAAGGCTTCTAGAGGGCTTGTATGTAAAGTGGTCTGCTGCTGGCTGCATGTCTATCGTTTCAACTCCGTTTTCATCCCAATAACCCATGGTTTCCTTCATTCTATTTTTATGATAGAAATTGTGAACCAGTATCTTATTGTCCACCTCTTCTCTAAGACCACACACCCTTTCCTGCTCCTCTTGGTCGGATATCCCTATTGGGTATTTTTTTTCGTGCTCGTGTCTTTCTAGGTTTATTTCATCATAACTTTTATCACTAGTTTTTCTTGGTATTGATGAGATTTCCGGCTGAATAATTCTATCGGAAGGACCCCAATTCTGTCCCTTTAGAATAACAATCATGTCTGGTCTTTGTTTGATACACTTGATCGTAGCCCTATCTAGATCGTATGTGGTTCCCAAGAATATATCTGGCTCGAACTCACTAAACGCATCAAACGCTGGCTTTTCTGATCCCATCCAGCCCCACTCGTGCCCTAAAGACTGAAAAACATTCTTCCATCCAGTCGTTATATACCTAAATGCCTGATTGTATTTTAAAGACATTACTTTCATATAGACACAGCCCCCATGCTCCTTATTCTCTTGACATCTTTAGGGGAATCAACCTCGTGGATTCTTAGCCCTGAAGGCATATGAGGCTGTAATTTCCCCCCTTGATTAATTACTTCATTCAGTATTTCATAACCAAACCACTTACTTTTGTCTTCGTGTCCCGATATAGACTCAAAAAGCCTAAGCTCTTTTCCTGACAGGTATGCTATCTGGCACCACTTATCCTCTATTGCATATGAAAAGTTAGTTACTTCTCCATCATAGTGCATAACTCCAACTTCTTCCTGTCTAGTCTTGTCATTTTCATCAATTACTATCTTAGAATCTCTTCCGTACAGATCCTTTATTGCGGAGGTATTAAAAATAAGATCTCCGTATACTATAAGACATTTTTCGGTAGATGTTGCTTGAACCCCAAGGTATAGGCTGTGCCCCACATTCGTATCTTCATATTCAAAGTTGTGTACTATTCTAACTTTATATTTATTGCGTATTCTTGACTGTATCACAGAAGAGTCAAAACCTACAACTAGAGTTATATCACAGTTGGGGTAAACTTTATTTATTTGTTTTATTTGCCTCTCAAGAATGGTTGTTCCATGAAAGCTTATCATACACTTTGGCCCATATGTCTTCATCCTTCTCCCCATTCCAGCGACAGGGATGATGACAGAAAGATCTGAGAACTCATTTTTATCCTCTAGATCTTTCCTTACCCTACTAATATACCTAGTCTCTACCATGCTTCTCTCTTATCTTTTGCCAGTTTTCTTTCCAGACTTCCATGTCAACGACATCAGATGCATTTTCTCCGGTTATAGAATATGTCGAAAGGGGCTCTGGTATATGAACCCCAACAAAATTCTCTGTAATCCTTAATTGAAGATCCCAGTCTTCAGCCGTTCTCATTGTTTCATCATATAGCCCAGCAACAGAAAAAGCATATTTGGTTATGAAGTTCTGAGTAGACATAGTACAATTCTGTTCCAACCTACGTCTATTATACGGCTCTCTGTATTCGTATATCTTCGTGTTGTTCAGGTGGTTTTCTAGAATTGCGTCTCCATAGACTATACCTACAACCGAAGGATTCTCCATTATTTTATCCACAGACTTACTAATCTTCCCCGGTAAATACGTATCGTCGGCATCCAACATTCCGAAAATCAATGTGGATTCCCAGCTCTCCTGTATACCCAAGTTTCTTGCTACGGAAGGTCCGGAGTTTGAGGATGTCTTGTAGATATCTATTCTACAATCCTTCTCATGACTCATTTTTATCTCAAGAGCCTCTTCTATAGAGCCATCCTCAGAGCAGTCATCTATTATAGCAATTTTCTTATTGGTATAATCCTGCTCAAGAACGCTGGTAACTGACCTTCGAAGCCATTTAGCGTGATTATAGCAGGGCATTATTATTGTTACTGGAGGTTGACTATCTCTGACAGCGGTCTCACTAGACTCTGGCATTCTTGTTCTCCCGTCACGTTGATTACTTTTTCTAGAAATGAGCTACGTGCATTTCCGCCTATTTGTTTGTGTATATGAACTTGACCAACAAAACCCTCCGAGACAACCCCCTCTTTTTCTTCCGGCTCTACGTAGAGGGCTAGAAATTTTGTCAAATCGTCATTAATGGCATTGTCTATGTCGCTATGAAAGTTTTTGAGAACAGGTTCCCCAGCAGAAAAAAATGAGTAGTATGTGTTTTCTGAGGACTTAGATTTTTTAACGGCTATGTCAACACACCTTTGCTTGCTTGCATTATCTTCCACTATTCTTTCTAGCCCCCAAAGACATCCTGAGCTTTTTGCTACCTTAATCAACTCTCTCGTATCTACAGAGCTTTTATTATCACAAAAGATTATTTTCTTTGGTCTTAAAGATCCTGATTTTAACGAGTTCACTGTTTTCTTAAGGTCTGAAATTGTAGAATTTTCATCAAGGTAGACTATTGTTAAAAACTTTGCTCGGACTTCGTGTCTTACTCTGGTGGCTAAAGAGTCGTAGTTTCTCTTGTCCTTCGGTATTCTTGCGAACTCGCTATCTTTCCAGTTCGGGTCTCTCCAAAATACGCAAAATCTATCTTGAATTATGTAAAAGTCTTTACCAGTATCATCATACGCAGGTATAATAGTCTCTCCGAGCTGCCTGAATTTGTCTAGTTTTCCAAGCCTACATCCCGTTTGTCTTTCCCCTTCGTATTCAGAAAAAGCGCAGTCTCGACAAACAGTCTTAATATCATTTGCGTCTGGTCCAGATTGGACGTTTTCGTCTATTTCTTTTTTCATGGTCTGCGTGCCTCCACAATCATATTGTAACCGTTGATTCTCACTTTTAGTATCTCTAATCCTCTTCCAATTAAGAATTCTGTTAGGGATTGGTTGCGAAATATATTTCTCTTGATTTTTAATGGTGTTCCATAGAAGACTAAGCTGGCTTCATCTGTGGTTATATCCCCTAAATGAACCATGCGGCAGACTTCTTGCAGGTCAACAGCACCGATAGATATTTTTCCTCCGTGAGCTAACTTGGATACCCAGTGGGCTATAGTCGAAAGCATTTCTTCTGGTGGTATGTAGTTTATTACATCTCTTGCCAGTATGTATTCTGCTTCAGCATCGTCTACCACAGCATCAATATTTCTCAGGTCACACCAAATGGAGTCTTCGTCATCCTGCATTGTGGAGTTTATATTATGAAAACCGCTCATCACTTGGCCTTCAACGTGTATTAAATTTATCTTCATACCATCCTTTCTCCAATTAATGATACCTCATCAAATATAGAATTCCAAGAAGAAGAGAAATCTTCTATCGAGAAATTTTGTTGTATCGTTTCCTTAGCCTTATTACCCATTTCCTGACACAATGACTCGTCCGAAAGGAGCATGTTTACATATTCTCTTATTTTTTCCGGCCTGTTTGTAATAAAGCCATTCTTTCCATTTTCTATTATTTCAGGGATCATGCATGTTGCTGTAGATACGACGGCACATCCACAAGACATGGCTTCTAGTAGGGTCATTGGAACGGGTGAAACTAAAGATGTGTTGAGAAACACTTTGCATGAATTATAGGCGTCAATAAGATCTCTGGTAGTATTAGCTGGCTCAGACATGCCCGGATTATCTCCTACCACCCTGACGGGAAATCCAGAATTCATGCTATCGGGATAGCCGCTGGCTTCTTTCCATATCTCAAACCCACAGCACCAATCTCTAGATTCCCATAGATTAACGACTGATAGGGCGGCTGGCTCTCTGTCTGCCATAGGGGTCTCATCTTTAAAAAGCCCCCCATCTATTCCGTGATGAATGACACGAGCATTATCTCTTGGGTCTCCCCAGCCCCATATGTCACGGCTGTATTCAGATATAAATACATTCACATGACCCTTTTTCTCATAAAACTCGATAAGCTTAGATTGCGTAACGGTGTGTTTTGAGTCTGGTTCGGGCGGACATGTGTGTTCCAAAACTATAACGGGACACATATGTCTAGAAGCTATTTCAATTGCTAGATCGTATTGTCCATATCTGTTATGACATAGGATCATGTCTATGTCCAAGTCTAAAGGTATTGAGTTTAAGTTGTTAAGTATTGTATAGTTGTCTGGGATTTTTGCAAACTGAGAGTTCCAAAAACCTTTTGTGAAACCCTTTTCGCTTATAGAAAAGAAGTTGTGTCCAGTATTGCATAGCGTGCTTTCATATCTTTCGTGGCTTACAAATGTAAGTATATTGTAAGGCCCACCTTCTGGTCTGGTAGAAGATCTTATTATTGAGGCTAGGGGATTAGGCATACAGAAGCTCCTTCATTCTTTGTCCAACAGCACTTAGGGAGTAGTCATAACGATCACAAATCCCCTGAGAAGACTTCTCTGATTTAAGCTGCTTGTTTTCGTAAGCCTCTCTCATAGCCGACCTCAACAACGATACGTCGATACTCCACCAATTTTCTCTTCCGGAGTATAAGTCGTGAAAGGTGTCCGTCATTCCAAAAACAGGTTCTTTATAATTCTGTATCACCCACCCATTTTTACTGTTAACAAACATAGACATACCTCCAACATTATTCACTATTGGGGTATTTCCCATGGCCATAGCATCAAAAGCTGGAATACACCAAGCTTCTGCAAAAGATGGAGCTACTAAACAGTCGCAACACTTGTGCAGGTCCAATAAAGCCCTGTCGCTTAAGTACGATGTCATTAGTATTTCTTTTTTGTATGATTCTGTATTACCATATAACTTAAGGTTTTCCTTTACTGTTCTAGCAATTTCTTCAACATGTTTTTTGCATTCATCCTCGCTGTCTTCTCCTATATTTGCCTTTATTACAAGATCAACAGGCTCATTTATACCAAATTCAATGTGGAATGCTTTCAGCAAGGCTACAAGATTTTTCCTTCTTTTTACCTCACCTATAAAATAAAATCTAAACCTTTCGTTTGTAAGCTCTGCTATTGTGTTTACGTCGGAACTTTCTGCCCGCTCATACCTCTCGGTGTCACAGGGTACGGGAACAGTTTTTATTGGAGTACGAACACCACTCTTTCTGGCTGAGAAGAGCATTTGATCGTTGCAAACCCACAAACTGTCCATTAGATTTAATCTAGAGGGCCAGCAAGAGCCTGTGAAAGAGTCTGTCTCCGTAAAATATATTCCGATATTTTTCTTGAAGTGTCCAGAGTATTCCATAAAAAAGGGGAGCGTGTTTTGTATGATTATGTCACATCCCCTAGAACTTTTTTTCTCAAGTTCAAGTATCCTTGGGTCAACTTCTGCAAATATATGGCTTTGTTTAATTGCTCTAGGAACTACGTCTACTCCAGCTGCGTCTAGAGCTAGAATATAGTTCTGGGCGGCGTGAGCCCATCCTGTTCCGTCTTTATATACTCCTACGTACAATACCTTCAATTCACTGACTCCTTTTAGCTAAACGAGCAAATTCAGGCGTTGTTCTATTGGGGCTGACACGATGTTCTTCCCATATGTTTTTTATAGTCCTAATATCACTTAGTTCCTTCATCATGTCTGAAACACCAAACGGAACCGAACTTGTGCGAGCATTGTCCCCTCTAGATATACGCAGTCCGGAATCTAGCTTTCGAGACATATCTAGATGTAAAAAGCTATTCATTTTTGAAGGGTCTCGTAAAACATTTAGTATTGCCCACTTAACAAGATCATCTGACGACATCATGGACACATTTTCTGGCACTGATTCTGAGGGGTGAAGTATTTCTGGGTGAGATTGCCAAGTAAGCGAATGGTCGGTTAGCTCTATTGAATCCAGAACTTGCTCCCATTTTTTAGCCGTACTGTCCCAGTTATACCTTTCGGTAGCGTTGATGTATGTATCCCTACCCTTTTTCTTTCTAACAGGGTTGGGCAACGAGAAGAAGTCCTTGAGCCCGGATATCAGGCTTTCGTTATCTGGGTATGCTCTAAACCCCTGCGTTTCCATTTCTCTAAAAAGAGATCCCACTTTTATTGGGGTCGCCCCTATGTTGTTTATTACTGAAGACATGGCGGAGTGGTCTACAGACATAACCGGAACCCCGCACATTGCCGCTTCGACTTGAGGCATACCAAACCCCTCACAGATGCTGTACTGAACATAAACATCGAAGCAGTTGATAATCTTTGACAGTTCTCTTGCGTGCAGACCACCCATTGCGTTTGCTAAAACAGCCGTCTTTTTTCCACACTTTGAACAAAATACAGACTCGCCCCTATAGAAAGAGGGAAACCAATCTAAACACATTCCATTTGAGCATTGGTATGTCAGTAGTATTCTGTTAGATATACCGGACTCCTTAATCAACTTGGGTATATCCCATCCTATGTCTGGGTATCCGGTGTGAAGATACAAATATGTATTTCTTGATTCTTCCGGGTTTCTCTGCACAAACTGAGCAAAGCTGTCTATTAGTTCTGGAAACAGCTTTCTCTTTTGATTCCTCATGATTGTTCCGACTATTTTAACGTCTTTCATGAACCCCATAGATTCTTTATGGAGTTCTTTGTCTGGGCACGGAGAAAAGTGTTGCGATGCTGCTGGAGAGCAAACGTCTGCAACTCTGACGCCAAGACCAGAAGCAGATTCTTCAATAACACCCTTTCCATACTCGGAGTAAGATAAAACTCGGTCGGCGTCTATAGCCATGTTAACGCATTCTTCTCTTAGTGGATCGCAATCTACAGCAGGCATTATGACCCACTTATAATAATCTCTAAAAGCAGAAGTACTTTCGTGTTGAATCATCCACCAATCACGAATATCACAAACAATATCCGGTTGAAAATCCAAACACACTTCTTCAAATCGCCACTGCCCAAATTGGTAGCTTACAACTGATTCGTAAAGCTCTCTTCCTTGTTCAGTGTTGGGAAGATTTGCGTAGTATGTCCAAGGTATATCGAACCTTCTGTCATCATCAACCTTACCATATGATGCAAGCTCTGCTATCTCGTACTTTTTAGTAGCGTGTAGCCTGCCCAAAACCTCTCTTCCATATATGGAGTATCCAGTATTAAGGAAGGAGGCCTCGCCACACCACAGGATTCTAGGTTTTCTCAAAGGTTTGCCTCTTTTATTTTTTTGAAAGCTGAAGACAGGACTTCACTCGCCCAAGACTTAGTGAAATTTAATCTTTGACCTATTTCCTGATACGTATAACTCTGAAGTCTTAGGGCTAAAACCCTCTTCTCTATTTCGGTCAGATTTTTTGGTTCGTACTCCCACAGATTAACCTCCGCCCTATCTGGTATGTCTATATTAATGTTTTTATCATTGTGGAATTTCTTAAACTCCTTATATATAGACCTCTTTATACATATAACAGAGAATGTTGATAGCTTAGTGTTTTTATCTGGGTTGTAATGCCTTATGGCTTTTAGCAATCCTATATAGCCTATCTGTATGTAATCATCCAAACTCGACACATTAGTTGGCCTGAAATGAAGGGCTTGAGAAATAACCAGAGGGGCATATTCTTCTACTAACTCAGACTCTAGTTGTCTCTGACTCTGCTTTATCATATCTTCCTGACTCTTGTGTAGACCATTTTGGAATTTCAAACTCACTAAC
>Ga0114932_10000848_pt1 | contig 36072 bp, 31 predicted proteins | sample 2SBtaG_2_FD_87286 | JGI IMG/M metagenome (GOLD analysis project Ga0114932, IMG submission 87286) | Deep subsurface microbial communities from Kolumbo volcano to uncover new lineages of life (NeLLi) - 2SBTROV12_ACTIVE470 metaG | ecosystem: Environmental > Aquatic > Marine > Volcanic ...
CTCGGTTAAATTCCTATTTAAATGTTCTTGATGTGTATTGTTGAAAATTAGATATTTCGGTTGAGGTATTCCTGCACTTTCAAAGTTCATGCGCATTAGTCCCTTATCCATTCCTAAAGCACTTGCTGCTACTCCAGCACCAACATAGGGAATGTTAGCTAAGTCTAAGAATCCTTGAAGTTTTCCATCTTCTCCGTAAGTACCATGGATAATTGGGAAAATTACATCCATTTCTCCTAAAGCAGATAGGGTTTCATGACTATTTAATAAGTGTGTTCCCGTGCCTCTACCTAAGGAATCTCGCTCACCGCGCTCGAATTCTTTGAGGCGTTGAGTGGTCTCCTCGATACTTAACCACAATCCTTCTAGGTTGATACCAAATGGCGTGATCTCATATAAGGTGCTATCAATGGCATCGATAATGCAATTGCCAGAAGTTAAGGAGACAGTGTGTTCACTGGATTGACCACCAATAATAATCCCAATTTTCATAGGTTTTCGGTTCATTTTCTACTCTCCAAAAGTTTCATTACTGCTGGTCCTAAATTGGTGACATCACCTGCTCCCAAAGTTAGAAAAACATCACCTGATTGAAGACTCTTAACAATTATTTTTGCTGCGCTATCTAGTGATTCCAAATCAATTGGTTTTGGTGAGCTAATTGCAGAAGATAATTGCTTTGCATCGATACCATCCTCGGGTGTTTCTCTAGCGGCGTAGGTACTAAGCATGAATAATTTATCTATTCTTTCAAAGCAATGCCGCCATTGTGCTAGCAAATATTCTGATCTTGAAAAAGTATGAGGTTGAAAACATGCTACGAGACGCCTTTTCCCATATTTTTGTTTTGCAGCAGATACTGTTGCCCGAACTTCAGTGGGATGATGAGCATAATCGTCGACAATGGTTATAGGTTTTTCAAAAATTAATGATTCCCCAATGACTTCAAAATGTCTCGTGATACCTGAAAAATTTTGTATCACTGATGCTGCTCTGTTGAAATCAACACCTGCACGCATCGCTACTGCAAGTGCACCAATTGCATTGGACATATTATGGCGCCCTGGGATTGGAAGTGAAATTTCACCTAGATAACGACCCTCTAAAAATATATTACTACTGAGACCGCCAATTTCATTGGCGCGAAGATTGCGTGCTGACCAAGTAGCATCATTTTTTTCAATACTATAAGTTTCAACAGTCTTACCCAAAGATTCATATTCACTTTTTAAATCAGATGCTAGAGGGGAGTCGATTGAAATAATCAAGAGGCCACTTGATATGATTTGTTCAGAGAATTGCTTAAAAGCATTGTATAAATTTTCCTGAGATTTGTAATAGTCAAGGTGATCAATTTCTATATTGGTAATCAATGCAATTTTTGCTCTGTATTGTAGAAAAGCTTCGGCATATTCATCCGCTTCGATAACTGCATATTTTCCAAATCCAATTTTCAAGTTTCCCCCAAGATCTGGGGAATTTCCTCCAAGTAAGACCAGTGGATCTAATTGGCTTTTTTCTAACATTAAGGCTGTCAATCCTGTTGTTGTGGTTTTCCCATGACTGCCAGCAATTGCAATAAGTTCATATTCCTTCGTAAGTAGTTGGATCATTTCTGCACGTAACATAATCGGGATAGATTTTTTATTGGCGGCAATTAGTTCAGGATTATCGGGTTTTATAGCAGCTGTGGCGACCAGTAATTCTGCCTGTCCAATATTATCTGAATTATGACCTAAGAAAATTTTTGCACCAAGATCTGTAAGTTTTTCAGTGTAGCTGGAACTTGCTAGGTCTGAACCAGATAATATATGGCCTTTTGATATTAAGATTTGACCAATAGCCGACATGTGTACACCACCTGCGCCTACTAAGTGAATATGTTTGGGAAGTGATAAATTTTCTTTTAATTGATTATTTTTGAGCACTTCTTTCATGCGACCTCCATTAGCATCTTAATTATTTTTGCGGTTGCATTTGGTATATGTAAGTTGTGCATATTGTTAGCCATGTATTGTTGTCGTTCTGGATTTGACAATATTTCATTAACTAAATTTGGCAAATTATCGAGTTCATTTTCGCTGATCATTACTGCTGCACTCTTTTCAACAAGTAAATTTGCGTTATTTAGTTGATCGGAGAAATTCCCAGGCACGATTATTGCAGGCAGCCCCGATGCAGGTAATTCACCTAGGATAGAGGCACCAGCTCTAGTAACCGTAAGATCAGATGCAGCCATTGCATTAGCGATGTCATTCGTGTATTCGACTATGTGATATCTACTTTGCTCAATTGGAGAGAGTTTTTTCTTAAGTATAGATATTTTTTCAAAATCAGTGGTGCCAGTGATATGTATAATCTGCATATTGCCTAAAAGTTGGTGCAGTGACTTTGAAATAGTTGCATTAATAGAATGAGATCCTAGTGATCCACCAAAAACTAGTAATGTCGGTAGGCTTTCAATCAATGTAAAGTTTGATTTACCTTTATTTTTAGTTGCTTCAAAAAATTGTTTTCGAATTGGGTACCCTGTCACCTTGGTTTTAAAGGGAGGGAGATACTCTAATGATTTTTCAGATGTACATGCTATAGAAGTTGCATACCGTGTTAAGAACTTTATAGCCCAACCTGGGTATATGTCAGGTTGGAAGACTATTAGAGGTATTCCGTAGATTTTTGCAGCACGCCCCACTGGAGCAGCAACATAGCCACCAGTTGCAAAAACTACGTCAGGTAGATCTTTTTTAAAGTTTTTTTGTGCTTCCTGAGTACCTCGCCAAAGATTCCATAATCCAGTAATTATTCTTTTTGGTGACTTTCCTCGTACTTGTGAAGCAGGAATTGCACGATAGACATAGTTATTTTGCTCAGCTATTGCTCTTTCAGGTCCATGTTCAGTACCGTAATAAAATATTTTAGCGTCGATTTCGTCTAATATTTGCTCAGCCACTGCCAATGCAGGATATACATGCCCTCCCGTACCGCCACCAGTGAGTACAATTTTCATCATTAAGTATCCCTGCTAACTGTTTGTCTACTAACTGAAAGCATAATTCCTATAGCTAGTAGCGAGACTATCAATGAAGATCCACCTGCTGATAGGAAAGGAAGAGGGATGCCTGTGAGTGGTATTAATCTCGTGACTCCTCCTATATTAATAAGTAATTGGAAACTGAACCAAGTTAGTATTCCTGCCACTAGCAAAGAGCCAAATGGGTCTCTTGCATTTGCCATAATGACCCAACCTCGCCAGAAAAGAATTATGAAAAGAATTAAGATGGCCATAACACCAATAAGACCCATTTCCTCTCCAATTATCGCCAGAACACCGTCAGTATGTGATCCGGGTATGTAGAAAAATTTTTGTCTTGATACTCCCAGACCCAATCCTGAAAGACCTCCTGAACCAAAAGCAATTAATAGTTGTAAGGTCTGGAAACCCATTCCTGTGGGATCTGATTCTGCGGATGTAAAAGATAGAATACGGTTAATTCTGTAACCACCAGCTAGAACTAATATACTTCCAGCAACTATGCCACTTCCTGCTAATGCTATTACATGGATCAATTTTGCTCCTGCAACAAAGAAAAGGATGCCAGTGACTATTGCTATGAGCATAGTTGTTCCTAGGTCTGGCTGTAACATTATTAGTGCTGCAACTATTCCAACTATTCCACCAAAAGGAATTGCACCTAAAACAAAATCACGAAGAGAATCACCTTTTGAAGGTAACCATGCTGCCATGTAAATGAGTATTGCTAATTTTGCGAATTCACTAGGTTGTATTGCAGGTAGAGGTCCTATTTTCAACCATCTTAATGCACCGTTCGATTCGACACCAAAATTTGGCACTAAGATTGCTACTAAAGCAACCAATACCAGAAGCATAAAGAAAGGGCTCCAATCTTTCAGATGCTGATAGTCTAATTTCATTATTAAGAGCATTCCGGCTATGCCGATTGCACAAAAAATCAATTGTCTTTTTATAAAGTGCAGAGAATCTCCATACTCTAGATCTGCAAAAACATACGACGATGAGTAAACGAAAATCGATCCTAAAAATACTAGTGCGAGAACACAGATTAGTAATCCGTAATCAGGTGCATGGATTATGTGTGTTCGACTTTTCAAAATTCCTCACCTATCTGTAATACGGCGTTTGTGAAGGCAAATCCTCTTTCTTCAAAAGTATGAAAAGCATCGAAAGATGTTCCAGCTGGAGAAAATAGAACCACATCACCGGACTGTGCTCTTTTCTGGGCAGTAAAAACCGCTTCAGATACATTCTCTACTTGATCGATTGTAGGTGGATTTTGATGATTAATATCACCTATTGATTTTGCATAAAGTTCTGAAGCTTCTCCAAATGTGATGACTGAACGACACCGTTGGTTGATTAAATGCGACATTTCATAAAGGGGGAGATTTTTATCTCTACCGCCTAAAATTATGACGATGGGCTGTGTAAATGAATTAATTCCAGCAATTGTACGTTCTGGAGTTGTGGCAATTGAATCATTTACGTAAAGGACTTCAGATTTAATGGCAATGGACTCTAGCCTATGTGGAACTCCCTCGAAATTTATGATCGCATCATTGATTTCTTTGTTTGAAACACCCATTTGAAGGGCTAAAGCAGTAGCAGCTAAAACATTTTCGATATTATGCACGCCAGGTAGAGGTATATTACCTATGTTCATAATAGGTAATTTTTCTTGTTGAAGTAATGCGTATATATTTTGATTTTCTAGGTAAACTCCATCTTTATTTAAATTTTGTTTTCTAGATGTATAGACTACGTTTCCAATCGCTTCGTTAGAAAATTCTCTACATATTTTGTTGTCAAAATTAAAAATGACAGTGTCTTCTTTATTTTGGAATTCAAATATACGTCGTTTCAAATCTACATAAGAATTCCAAGAGAATCTGTCTAAGTGATTGGGGGTTACATTAGTTACACAAGATAATTGAGGACTTATATCAATGGTTTCTAATTGTGTATGAGATAATTCTATGAGTACTTTGGAATCAGGCGTTATATCGTCTAGTAAGCTTAATAAACCAATGCCAATATTTCCCCCCATCAGATGATTGATTTTTGATTTTGCAAGAATGTTATCTAATAAAGAGGTAGTTGTAGTCTTACCTGATGATCCTGTAATTGCAGTGATACCAACAGGACATGTTTGTAAAAATAATTTCGACATGGAAGAAATTTCTATTCCATTTTTTCTGGCAGTTCTTAAGAATTGTGCATTTTGATCAACTCCTTGTGACACAAAGATAAATTCTGAAGACAGCATGGCTTCACTTCGATTTTCACCGAGTGATAAAGTAGGCGAACAATCAGAAATTGACTGAATTTGCTCAGCCAAATCTTTTTCTTTTCTTGTGTCAGAAACTAGTACTTTGGCACCTTGTTTAGTTAAATATCGCACAAGATCGATGCCTTCTATTCCTAGTCCTACTACAGTTACATTTTTTCCAGAAAACCTAGATTTTATTTGCATTCTTATCTTCTATTTTCTTCATATTGATAACGCTAATGTAATTCCAATGAGCGCTCCGATAATTCCGACTAGCCATAGTCGAAGCACAACCTGAGGTTCACTCCAACCAATTAATTCAAAATGGTGGTGGAGTGGTGTCATCCGAAACAGACGATTACCGCCTGTAGTTTGGAAATAAATAATTTGGAGGATTGTTGAAATAGCTTCTACCACAAATACAATTCCTATTATTGGCAGGATCAGCCAGTGTCCTGTCATTAGTGCAACTGTGGCTAAAGCAGCACCGAGGGGGAGAGCACCTGTATCTCCCATAAATACCTGTGCAGGATGGGCGTTGTGCCATAAAAAACCAAGTAAAGCTCCTACTACTGTGAAAGAGAAAACTGCTAGATAATCTTGTCCTTGTGCAAGTGCTATAACAGCATAAGCAGCAAAAGCTATAGCTGCTGTTCCACCTAACAGTCCATCGAGCCCATCTGTTATCGATACCGCACTAGTTGTGGAAAATAATATTATGACTGCTACAAATATGTATAAATAGCCTAATTCGAATTGGCCAAAAACTGGCAAATTAGCACTTTTTGCTTCAAGTTGAAAATACAATATAAATGATACTGTAATAGAGAGTATTGATATTAAGAAAAACTTTATTTTCCAACTTAAAGCCTTTCTCCCTTTTATATTTACGAGCGTTCCAAGATCATCCCAGAAACCGATTGCCATGGTTATAATTATTATGATCAGGGGCAGAAGAATCGAGGCACGTTCAATGGAGAATTTACCCTCTTGAATCGCAAAAATATTTGTGAAAATTGTAATGATAGCTACCGTTCCGAAAATAATTAGGCCACCCATAGTAGGAGTGCCTTCTTTTGCGTGATGGGAAGTTGGGCCGTGTTGTGATATCTCCTTACCGATTTTAAAATCCCTTAAAATATTAATCACATAATGTCCTCCAATTAGAGCAATTAAGAACGAAAGTCCACCAACCAATAACGGATAAATCATCAGGAATTCACCTCATTGTTTCTGAATGACTCATTTGGGTAAATTTCTCTTAATATTTTAGACAAGTCGGAAGCTATATTTTCAAGCCTTAAACCTCGAGATCCTTTAATTAAAATTGCATCTCCTGGTTTTAATCGGCTAGCTATAAGTTGTGCTGCTAGATTTTTTTCAGTTATGTGTGTTGCCTCAAAATCTCCAGACTTAGAGGCGAATTTGTTAATTATTAATCCCAAATCACCGATAGTAAATAGGACGTCGATATCTTGAGCAGCACGTTTCCCAATTTCTTCGTGAGCATTTTGACTTTCACTTCCTAGTTCAAGCATGTCACCTAATAATGCAAAATGTCTTCCGGGTAATTCAGATAGTAGGTTAATAGCTGCATGCATCGAGGCTGGGCTAGCGTTATATGTATCATCGAGTAGTAATATATTCCCTGGCAGGGTAGAAATTTTTGTTCTCAATGTGCTATCCAAAGTGGAAATTTTTTCTGCTATTTCATCTATATCCATCCCTAAAATGTGTGCTACAGCTGAAGCGGCTAATAAATTAGTTATCAGGTGAGTTCCGGGTAAAGGAACGTGGATTTTCCTTTTCTGGTTTTCAATTTCTAAGTTAAAATTAAATCCCTCCTGTCCGATACTCTTAATTTCTGTCCCACGTATCATTGCAGATGGATTTTGCCCTATGAAAATTACATTTGCAGAAGTATGCTCTGCCATTTTGCGGACAGAAGGATCATCGATATTGAGAACAGCTACGCCATTTTCTGGCAATGCCTCAACTAATTCCTGTTTAGCTTTAATGATGTTCTCTATTGATCCAGCTCGTTCTAAGTGGACGGGACCAACGTTCAAAACAATACCTATTTTGGGCTTACTCCACTGGCATAATAATGATATTTCATTTGTGGTATACATACCCATTTCAATTACTGAAAAATCAACATTTGGTTTTATTTCAAGCAAACAAAGAGGGACACCAATTTCATTATTGTAATTTGCTTTGCTGTATTCGACATTATATTTTGATGCAATTAGTTCTGCAGTGAGTATTTTAGTAGTTGTTTTTCCTACATTACCTGTAACACCAATGATATTTAAATTATTAAGAGATTGTCTCCAAAAAGCTGCAATTTTTTGTAATGCATTGAGAGTGTTGTTCACAAAGAAAAGCGTACTTGTTTCTGTTCCTTCGACATGCTTTTCTAATAAACATCCATTAGCACCTGCAGCAATGGCCGAAGCAGCATGTAAATGCCCATCAGTAGTGTCACCTGGAAGGGCTACAAAAAGATCGCCTGGCTTAACTTCACGGGAGTCGATTACAGCCCTATTGAATGTTTGTATATCTCCATGCTGTGATTGAAGATCTTTTCCTAAAGCATTAAAAATAAGATTAGAGTCGAGTACAGGTGTTTTATTAATTTTCATTAGTTGCTACCAAATCATAGGAAGATGGGATTTGTTTGTAAGTCATTATTTCTTTTGCAACTTTTGCAAATACAGGAGCTGCAACTTGACCGCCTAAACGAAGGTCTCCTTCTGGGGTATCGATTTTTACTAGAATCGATACAATAGGGAGCTCATAAGGGACAAAACCAGCAAAAGAGGCGATGGTAGTATTGAAATCATAACCTGAATCAGAAGAGACAATGGTAGTCCCAGTTTTACCTGCTACAGTATGTTCTCTTAATCTTGCGCCATGATAGTTTGTTCCATGTACTACATCACGCATTAGCCTTCCCATTGTTTCTGCAGTTTTTTCCTTAACTACTTGTCTTACTAAAACTGGCTGGTATTCACGGATTTCATTTTCTGTAATAATTTTTGAAACTATATAAGGGCGCATTAATTTTCCATCGTTGGCAAAGGAATTGATAGCTGTTAAGACTTGGAGTGGTGTTGCAGACAACCCTTGACCGTATGAATTTGCTGCTAAATCCACACGATACCAATCTTTTTTGGAAGGTGTTCGCATCAATCCTGACGCTTCACCACTTAAACCTAAATGTGTTGGACTGCCTAACCCAAAATTTTCGAAATACGAATAAAAAGAATCTTTTCCTATTTCTGTAGCTAACCACACTGCACCCGTATTCAAAGATTTCTGGAGATATTCACGAACTGTAACTTTCCCATGTGATTGAAAATCCCAATTTCGTATAATGGTTCCATCTATATTTACAGATCCTGTGTCTTCATAAGTTGTATCGATATTGACTAGGTCAAGATCGATAGCTGTAGCTGTAGTCAATGTTTTCAACACTGATCCTGGTTCGTATAAATCTGTAATCGTTCGATTTTTAATATAATTTGGTAAAGATTCTTTACGATCTGAATTATCAATTTCATTAACATGTGCTGAAGCCATCGCTAGAATAGCACCTGTCCGAGGGTTCATTACTAGTATAGAACCTCCAGAAGCCTTGTATCGTTCTAATGCATTTTCTAATTCTTTTTCGGCGATTGATTGTATAAATCGATCGATAGTGAGTTGTATCTCACTTCCAGGTACGGGACTAATATCTAATGAAGTCGATGTGAAAGCTATTGGTCGTCCTAGTGCATCATTTTCAAACGTTAGTAACCCTGGTTGACCACGTAATATATGATCAAAATCGGATTCGACTCCCCACAATCCATGTTTATCAGTTCCTATTTCACCAATAATTTGTTTTCCTAGTATACCTTCAGGGTATTGTCGAACTGTTGAAGGTATTAATCGTATCCCCCACAAATCTTGCTCAATGATGAATTGTCCAGCTTTATAATCTAAATCACGATAGATCAAATAGTCTCCAAATGTTGATATTGTTCCTTTTTGGAATATCTCATCATGATCCAATCCTAGGAAAGTACTGATTTTATAAGCTGATTCATTGGCTTTTTCTCTGTCTGACCATTGATACCTATCTATATAAACATCCCATGTATCTTTTGAAATAGCTAAAGGGTATCCAGTAGCATCAGTGATAAGACCTCTTGGTGCACTGACTGTACTACTAGTAAAACGATTATTAAAAGCCTCATTCAAATATCTCTCATTTTCTAAAATTTGTAATTGGTATAATCTTCCGACAATCGTAAGCAAACCAGCTATTACTAGCATTGCCACCACCCAATGACGCCAACTTAAGTGCTTGATTGGTTGCTCTGCCATTACTGCTGACTCTCTTGATTTCTTGAAAAGAAGTTGAAAGTAAAATCCAATAATGATTCCCACCATTTTTTTTCTGGCAATGGATTATCACTTGATTCACTTGTGAATCTGAGAGGGACTTGAATGGGTGCTGCTTGTCTTTGATTAATAGATATACGCATAGTTTTTTCAGCAGGGACCATCCCCAAACGTGTGGTTGCCTGCTGACGGATTTCACGAAGTTTTACATTGCTGGCGATGGATGCTTCAAGTGTGCGGATATTTGCTTCAAGCGCATTGCGTTCTTTGATTAATTGGTTTGCTGCTAAGCCATTTTGAGCTAATTGATTTGTTTGTAAAACTTGTAGGATTCCAATTAATGGCAACGCAAGTAATAGAACTATTATAAAAATCCTCTTCATCCAGAGAGAAACACTTGCTGTTTCTTTTGCAAAATCGGTGCCCTCATTTTTTTGAGACTTTCCCCAGGAAGCTGAATTTTTCGAGGCAGCTGAATTCTTTTGGTCAATTCTTATCATTCAATCTCCTCCATAATCGGAAGAGCTTCTGCGACTCTTAGACGAGCAGATCTGGCCCGAGGATTAATATGGATTTCATTTTCTGAGGGTTTGATCACTTTTTTACTAATTTGTAGCCAAAGTGGCGGAGTGCGCTCTTCTAGCTCCCAACGATTTCTAGGTTTTTGTGAACTATTGTCTCTTATGTGGTTCTTAACAATCCTGTCTTCTAACGAATGAAAGGAAATAATAGCCAATCTGCCAGATTTTGGTTCGAGTAAATGATGAACGATGTTGAGTGTCTTTTTTAGTTGTTCTAATTCATCATTTACTGCAATACGTATTGCTTGGAAAGTTAATGTTGCAGGGTGTATTTTTTGCCTTGAAGGCCTTCTACGGTGGGTTACCTTTTCAACAAGTGTGGCTAATTCTCCAGTAGTATTGATTGGACGATGATTTATAATTGCCTTAGCAATTTTTCTACTTTGCCGTTCTTCACCATACTTCCAAATAATGTTTGCTAATTCTTTTTCAGGTGTTTGGTTTATAATTTCGTACGCCGAAATTGAATCTGTTTGATTCATCCGCATGTCAAGATATTCATCTCGTAAAAATGAAAATCCTCTGCCATTTTGTTCTAACTGGAAAGATGAGATACCTAGGTCGAGTACTAAACCATCTGGTTGCATAAAATTGTATTTATTACAAATGTCCTCTAGGTTTGCATAATTGCCTTGCGCTAAAATTACAGAATTACCAAATTGACTGAGTCTTTTTTTTGCTATTTTAAGTACTTGAGGATCTTTATCAATTCCAAGAACAGTACATTTATTGTCAGTGGCTTCTAATATCGCTCTTGTATGCCCTCCTAGACCGACAGTACCGTCAATATAATTTCCACATGGTTTGATATGTAAGGCTTCTATTACTTGATCTGACATTACTGGGATATGATTTGGCTGCCAATCTGATTGGTTAGTGGCGAGCATTTATTCCTCTATTCATCTTGTGGCATAGATGTCAGTTCGTTTTCCCAAAGAATGGGGTCCCAGATTTCCACATAATCACCACAGCCTACTAATGTGCATCGATTTTCGAAGGAGCCATTTTCGCGAAGTATTTGAGGAATGAGTATCCGTCCTTGCTTATCTAATTCAACTGAATAGGCATCATGTAAAAAACTACGACGCGTTCTACGTGATGAACGTTCACGATTTCCATTTCCCGATTCAAGTCGCCTTGTAGCTTCAGAATCAAAAGATTGTTGTGTGTATAACTCAAGAGCTCCGTCTGGACTTGGGCGAAGAACTCCACCGTCGACGAACGCGCGACGATAGCGGGCGGGGATTGCTAATCGTCCGCGCTCATCGATGGAGTGTTCGAAGGTGCCGAAAAAGTACACATCGGTGCCTTCACTGTGTTGGGAACTATAGGGGCGCGGGCAGGGTTGCTACCCCATTTCTCCCCATAACACCCCAAAACATTACCATATTTGGGATAATCCTACAAGAGTTTTTTTTACCAATAGCAAAAAAAATTAACTTAATCGCTTATCTGACCTTATCGTGTGTATGATCGCAAGACATATGAGGTGTTTATGCGGTTCGATATTGTGACTCTTTTTCCCGAAATAGTTGGCCCACCTTTGAATCAATCGATTCTAAAAAATGCACAATTATCTGGGCTTATAAATATTTTTATTCATCAGCTTAGAGATTGGGCCAAAGGCAAACATAACACTGTCGATGATTCTCCATTCGGTGGTGGCCCAGGCATGGTGATGAAACCTGAACCGATATTTGATGCTGTTGAGGAAATCCAAAAATTTGATGAAACTAAAGCACATGTAGTCTTAATGAGCCCCCAAGGAGATAGATTAAACAATGCATTGCTTACAAAGCTATTGAAATTTGAGCGTTTATTAATTATTTGTGGTCGTTATGAGGGTGTGGATGAGCGTGTTAGAGAAGTGATTGTTGATCAAGAAGTATGTGTTGGTGATGTTGTTGTGTCTGGTGGAGAATTTCCAGCATTAATGCTTGTTGATGCCCTGTCAAGGCGCATTCCAGGTGTTCTTGGAGCTGATGATGCTTTGGAAGAAGAATCATTTGAATCGGGACTTTTAGAATATCCGCAATACACTCGCCCTGCTGAATTCCAAGGTCATTTAGTTCCTGAAATCCTTCGATCTGGTAATCATGCTGAGATTGAACGATGGAGAAGAATTCAACAAATTTATCGTACACATGTAAGGCGTCCAGATCTCTTGAGTGATGCGCAACTTTCTGAATCAGAGAAAGAGTGGTTAGAAAATCAAAAAATAGATAATAAGCGTGGTTTTAATTTAGAATAAAAGCTCGACGTAACGTAAAGTCGAAACTAATATAGCTTCTTCGGTTATTTGTACTAGGATGGCGAGATGACAATGTCTGTTGACCTACGTGAATTTGTTCAGCAACCTAACCCCAACTTCCCTTCTTTCAGTGCAGGGGATAATGTTCGTGTGCAATTACGCGTTGTTGAAGGTACCCGTGAAAGATTACAGCCTTTCGAAGGTGTTGTAATTCGTATTAAAAATGGACCTGCCGGAAACTTTACTGTTCGGAGATTATCTTCTGGCATAGGAGTTGAACGTACGATTCCTTTTAATAGTCCTAGATTAGAAGCTATTGAAGTTACTAGAAAAGGACGCGTGCGTCGTTCACGTTTATATTATTTACGTGGTAGAACTGGCCGTGCTGCTCGAATTAAGGAAGCTAGGCGCTGATCTACTTAATATCTTGATACGTTCTCGTTTTTTTCTCTTATGATATGAAGAAGATGTCATTGATAGAGAATTCTTTAGAAAAAAGTCCTCGAATTATTCGGAAGAAATATATTCGCGTCGCAGTAAATACTGCACACCCTACTTTTATGTCTTTTGCTTACGCAATTCCCTATGATCAAAAAATTATGATTGGTGATGTAGTACATGTACCTTTTGGACGTTTAGTGTTGCAAGGTATTGTCACAGATGGTCCTTTTGACACTCCCGGGTACAATCCCTCTGAGGTGCGATTTTTAGAAACAACAGTTTCAAGCATTCCTAGTATTTCTAAACTCAGGATGCATCTTGCTGAATGGTTACAAAAAACCTATATAACTCCATTGTGGAATGCATACAGTGTATTTCTTCCTCCTGGCTCGAATGAGAGCCCGATTACATTCCTAAGAAGTAATAAAAATATCGATCAACAAGATCTTGAGAAACTTAGCGAATCACAAAAAAAGCTGTTTGGGTTGATAGATGTTGCAATGCAAGAAAGTGATGGATTGAAAAGAAAAGTTCGTAAAACTATTTCTACTCGACAATTTAATTCAGATATACGTTCTCTTTTACGTAAGAAATTAATTGACCGTAGTTATAAGTTACAAGAACCCCGAGGGCGACCAAGAAATATAGAAATCGTTCATCTATCAGTTGATCCTAATGAAGCTATTATAAAAGCAAAATCAATTGAAGGCAGTCGACATACTCGAAGTACAAGATTGATTTCAAAACTTGTTGAATCTGATGGACAACTAAGTTTAAGAGAATTAATCAAGAACAATGGAGATAGCCTTGCCATCGAAAATTTGATCACAGAGGGAGTTATTAAAGAACAACAGGGGATAATACATATAGTAAAAAAACCTGATCAAATTTCTGCAATATTACGTCAATTATCTCGTGGGAAATTTGAAAGAATTTATTCTGAACTTTTAGAGTTCATAGCGATGAATAGTACTCGATCCAATCCAAATATCGAACTGAGTTTTTTAATTAAGAAATTTGGTAAAGAAACACGCAAAGTCGTAAATAGGATTGCAGAAGAAGATTTGATTGAAATCAAAGAAGTATATAAAAGGCGAGATCCCTTGAGCGCATTAGAAGTTGTGAAACGCCCTCCGGTGAAACTTTTAGGGTTGCAACTTAATGCAGCAAATTTAATTCGTAAAGCAGTAGACGAAGATCGGAATGAGAACTTTCTTTTGCATGGGGTTACAGGTAGTGGAAAAACTGAAGTCTACTTAGATGTATTGCAACATGTGATCAATGCTGGGAAACGCGCTATTGTATTGGTCCCAGAAATTGCCCTTACCACACAAACTATAAGGCGTTTTTCAGAACGTTTCCCCGGTCGCATTGGTGTGATGCATTCTGGATTGAGTATGGGAGAGGCTTTTGATGAATGGAATTCAATTGCGGAAGGTTCATATGATGTTGTGATTGGATCTCGATCAGCAATTTTTTCTCCCCAACCTAATCTAGGTTTGATAATTATCGATGAATCTCATGAATGGACTTATAAACAATCAGAACCACAACCTCGATATGATGCTCGAAGATTTGCAGTAGAATTGGGTAAACAAACTAATGCAATCGTAGTTTTTGGTTCTGCAACACCTGATGCTGAAAATTGGTTGGCGGCTGAACAAGGATTGTTTACTCGAATTGATTTACCTAATCGGATACGTCCTGTTTCACAAGTTGATGGTAGTTCTCAATTATGGCCAGTTGATGATTTACCTGAAATTGAATTGGTTGATATGCGAGGTGAGCATCGTATTTTCTCTGATCGTTTTGTGGAAGTGCTTGGTGAAACGTTAGATCATGAGGAGCAAGCAATTCTTTTTCTTAATAGAAGAGGATTAAGCCCTTTTATGCTCTGTTCGCGAGGGCATACTCCTAAATGTTCATCCTGTGATGTAACTTTATCTGTACATCAAACTTTTTCAAAAGAAAATCGTTTATTATGCCATGTTTGTGGTCGTGAGAAACGAGTTCTAAAATATTGTGTCGAATCTGGCTGTGGGCGATTATTAAAGTCTATAAGTGCAGGTACTCAACAAGTTGTAAAAGAAGTGCACCATTTTTTTCCCAATAGCCGTGTTGTGAGATGGGATAAGGATAGTGTTCGTTCGATGGAGGATCATAGACTTACTTTGCAAAAATTACTTAATCGTGAAGCAGATGTTTTAGTTGGAACGCAAATGATTGCTAAGGGTTTCGACTTGCCAGGAGTTACTTTTGTTGGTGTTGTGCTCGCAGATTATTCTCTTCGTGAAGGTGACTTTCGATCAGCTGAAAAAACATTCCAATTATTGGTTCAAGTTGCGGGACGTGCAGGAAGAGCGGAACAAGATGGACGAGTTATTGTGCAAACTTTACAACCTGAAGACCCAGCAATTATTGCTGCCGTATCACAAGATCCTGATCGGTTTTATGAATCGGATTTTCGTTGGCGTGCTATGTATGGCTATCCTCCATATAGTCGAATGATAAGGTTGTTATTTAGCCATAATAATTTGCCATTCGTTGCATCGGAAGCAAGAAGGGTAGTTGAGGAAATAAAATTACGTGCTCCGATGTTTAAGAATATTTCCGTTATTGGACCAAGCTTTCCAGCGATATCACGTATTAGAGGTAGATATCGTCAACAAGTACTTGTGTTTGGTGACGATCCTACGTCGTTAATACAGCAAATGCATGAAGAATTACCAAAAGGTTGGATAATTGATGTTGATCCTTTAGCGGTAAACTAAGTTAAGATCACGTAGTGAATAAAGTTTGGTATATAAATACAGTAGATTTCATATATTTGGTTATGAGTTAGGATGGATGATGATATGTCATTAGAAGGAAAAGTTGCCCTTATTGCCGGTGCAAGCAGAGGTATTGGAGCTGATATTTCAAGATATCTTGCAGCAGCTGGTGCGAAAGTTGCTGTTGCCGCAAGAAGTGTCGAACAAAAAGATCCTCGATTGCCTGGGACGATTCACTCTGTTGTTGCAGAGATTGAGAGTGCAGGTGGAGAAGCATTTCCAGTGGTGGTAAATATGCGGGATTCAAATAGTATTAGCGAATGTGTTGATACGGTCATCGAAAAATATGGACAAATTAACATTTTAGTTAATAATGCTGCTATTTTTGTCCCTGGTAATATCGAAACTGTGCAAGAACGACATCTTGAACTTAGTATCGATATAAATTTTCGCTCTTATATACTTTCTATGCGTGAAGTAATCCCGCACATGCGTGCAGCAGGTGGAGGTCATATTATCAATATCTCTTCTCGTGGTGCGATTCCATTAGGGCCTGGTCCATATTCTGAAGATCAACAAAATCGTGCGGGAGATATTTTCTACGGTGCAGAAAAAATAGGGTTAGAGCATTTTTCGCAGCGTCAGGCAGCGATGTTGCAAAAAGATAATATTTCAGTGAATATTTTATCTCCTGAAGGGAGAATTAGCACTCCAGGTAATTTATACGCAGCAAATGACAGAGATAATCCTAACCTTGACTTTGAAACTGCAGATGATATGGGGCAGTCTGCAGTATGGATTTGCCAGCAAGCCCCTCAAGAATTCACAGGAAATGTGCTCTTTGATAAAGATTTACTAACTGAAAAAGGTATAGAATTATTAGGTCCTTTTCATTGATCTTATCTAAGGAGTAGAGAGAAGAAAATGACTATACGTCCCATTCGATATTTGGGTGATCCTGTATTGCGCCAGCCTGCTAAAAAAGTGAAGCGAGTCGATGATTATATAAGACGATTAATTTTTGATATGACTGAATCTATGATTGAAGCACAAGGAGTAGGGATTGCTGCTCCTCAAATAGGTGTCAACTTACGTGTGGTAGTTATAGGTATGCCGGATGAACATCCTTTCCCCATAGTTAATCCTGAAGTTGTTAAGAAAAGTGGATTTCGCGAATTGGATGAAGGATGTTTATCTGTTCCGGGGTATCACGGACTTGTATCTAGATCGAAAAAAGTTGTAGTTAAAGGTTTAGACGATAAAGGTCATCAAATTCGTATTACTGCTGAAGAAAATCTTCTTGCTCAAGCCCTAGAACATGAAGTCGATCATGTGAATGGAACACTTTACGTTGATCATTTGAACTCTAGAGATGAGTTGATCAAAATTGATACTAGTTCGCAAACATTGAATGCGGAGGATCATTCTGAAAATACAGATTAGGAAGCGGTAGTAAGTGGAATATTTTATCCCAATAGCAATTGTTGCTTTGTTTTATTTTATATTACTTAGACCTATTTTGCGTGCACAAAAAAAGCATAAAGAAAATGTTGCGGAGTTAAAAGTGGGTGATGAGGTATTAACATCTGGTGGATTTTATGCAATTGTGAAAGATATTCAGACTCAAGATATTGGACCGTCATCAATAATTTTTGAACTCACTAAAGGCGTCGAAGTAGAAGGCACCGCAATTGCAATAGATACTGTTAATCCAAGAGGATCTGCATTGGAACCTTTAGATAAAATAAATGGACCAGAGGCATAAATGAATTTGCGTAATCTATTTTCTCTTATGTTGGTCATTTTTCTCACAATAGGTGGGATATTAGTGGTGTGGCCTGAAAACCCCAAGGATTTATTCGGAGATAGGTTTGCATTACCTAGTGGTCAAGGTGTTTCTATTTTTGGATTTGAGAGAGAAGGTATGCGGCTTGGTCTTGACCTACAAGGTGGTACACGATTACTACTTTTGGCCGAGCCTCCTGATGACTTTGACGGTAATCTTGATGATGCACTTGAGGGAACTTTACGGATTCTACGTAAACGTGTCGACGCGACAGGTATTGCAGAAGCTGAGATAACTCAACAGGGTGTTAATAATATCTCTATTCAATTACCTGGCCTAACACCTCAGCAAGCTCGTGATTTGTTAGGAAGAACAGCGATGTTACGTTTTTGTGAGCCAGCTAATGAAGATATGGCCATACTCGGATCATGTGATGTTAGTAATAACTGGCAACCTGCTAATGGAATTGTGGATGGACGATCAGTTGTTCTAACAGGAAGATTTTTAAAATCCAATGCTTTTGTAAGTACAGATCAGCTTGGAAACCCTGCTGTCAGTTTTGAATTGCAAGATTCAGGCCCCGAAATATTTGAGCAAGTTACTACTCGCCAATTAGGTAAACCGATAGCTATTTTTTTGGATGATGAACTGTTGTCGGCTCCAGTGGTGAATGCCGTGATTCGTGGTCAGGGGCAAATTAGTGGTTTATCTTTTGAGCGGGCGCGTGAATTAGTTATCCAATTAAATTCAGGTGCTCTTCCTTTGGAGTTAAGTGTTTTACAGGAACAAAGTGTTAATGCAACGCTTGGCGAAGAGTCCGTTCGAAAGTCTGTGGTTGCTGGTATTATTGGTTTGTTAATTGTCGCATTATTTATGATTTTGTATTACCGATTGCTAGGTTTGATGGCTGCATTTGCCTTGGGTATTTATGCTATTTTAACTCTCGCAGTATTTAAGTTAATACCGATTACTATTACTTTAGCTGGTGTAGGTGCCTTTGTTTTATCTGTAGGTATGGCTGTTGACGCAAATATTCTGATATTTGAAAGAATGAAAGAAGAATTAAGATCAGGCCGTGCGTATGTTCCATCTTTACGTTCATCTTATCAGCGTGCCTGGCCTGCAATTCGTGATTCGAATGTCACAACTTTAATTACTTGTGCAATTTTGTTTATGTTAGGTGGCGGTATCGAACTACCTGTATTAGGAACGTTCGATGCTCCATTGGTGCAAGGATTTGCAATTACCCTAGCTATTGGTGTCTTAATTTCTATGTTTACAGCTCTTACAATTACACGAATTATGATGCAGTCTGTAATTGGGACACCAATTGCTTCAAAAATTGAACTGTTTTTACCATTAGTAAACTTAAATTCTGATGAAACTATCGATTCGGATAAGAGGTAGTAGTGAGCATTAATCTAGTATCAATTCGAAAATGGTTTTTTCTCATTAGCGGGACAATCATGATTAGTGCTTTGATTTTACTTGCTATTCCTCCGGCATTAGTTCCAGGCATTGAATTCACTTCAGGGACCACTGCTTTATATAGATTCTCTGAGGGCTCCTCAGCTGATGAAAAAGAGATCAGATTGATTTATGAATCGCTTAACCATCCAGAAGTTCGTGTCCAACATGCAGGAGATAACGATTACCTCATTCGAATAGGTGATCTAGGAGAATCTGAAGGTAATCTTCAAGAAGTCACTCCTGCAATCGAAAATCTTAGAGACATTGCAGGACCTGTTCAGGTATTTCCTATTGCGACTTTAAATGTAAAAGATACAGGATTAAATACTGTAGCTATACGGGCAGCTTATAAGAATGATCCTTGTAAGTTTGGTGATATTGCATTGAATGTGCCTCCTGAGACAGAACTTTTTGTTCTCAGAGATATTTCGCATTGTGAGCAAGGGATAATATATGAGGTGATATTCAATGATTCTTTTGGATACATAAACCGAGATAACATTGAGAATTACGTACCTATAAATGCGACTAGAGTCCTAGATGAAAATGCTAGTGAAAGAGAAAAAATTGAATTTGCATTAGAAAATCAGTTTGGTGAATTTGAGACATTAGAATACGCCTCTGTTTCACCATTAATTTCTCGTGTAGCTGTCCGTAATGCGACCATTGCTGTTATCGTCGCGACACTTTTTATTCTAGGTTATGTTGCTTTTGCATTTGCATCAGTTCCCAAACCTTTTCGTTATGGTGCATGTGCAATTTTTGCACTTATTCATGACGTCGTAATTGTTTTAGGTGCATTTTCATTGTTCGGAAAGTTATTTAATTTAGAAATCAATTTGATGTTTGTAACTGCATTACTGACTGTAGTTGGATTTTCAGTGCATGATTCCATAGTTGTATTTGATCGTATTAGAGAGAATGTACGTTTGTCTCCGCGCGCACCGTTTTCAGAAAATGTCAATGCCGCATTAATCCAAACGCTTTCTCGATCACTTAATACTTCTATCACCTTATTAGTGACTGTCACAGCAATGCTTCTTTTAGGTGGTGATAGTATTCAATCTTTCTTATTAACTATTTTTATTGGTCTTATAGTTGGAACATATTCTTCTATAGCGATTGCTGCTCAATTGTTAGTTGCTTGGGAAAATGGCGATTTTTCTAAAATTCGAGATCGATTAAAAATTAACAACAATTCAGAATCGGTCTGATAAAAAACTTTTACAGAAGTGTTCTTACGTCTCCGTTACGTTTTGTAATTTTGCGCTTATCTAATTCTTCTAGTAGAGATTGCGCGATACGTCGATTAGTCCCTAGATGATCTCTTGCATCTGCTAAAGTAATACTAAGATTTGCTTCGCAATATGCTGTAATTTTTTTTGTAACTTCTGAAAATTGTGCCGCACTTAAGATCAATCCATTACCACAATTAATCACTTCACCTATGGCGTTTAGATATCCAAGTAGTTCATCATTTATGTCAATTTTAATAACATGAAGACCATGTATTTTAAATTGTTCTTTCAAGAGATCGATCTCTTTTTTATTCCCCTCACTTAATTTAGGGTTCCAGTTTTGGTTCTTTAATCCTACGCCATGGAGCTCAATAGTAGGTGGAAGTGTATTAATAAGAGCTGAAAATTGTGATTGCTCCCAACCTACATGATTTCGTACTTCTTCACGTGGCATTGTCATGCGGAGTGGATATTCTTCTTGATATTGTTCTAATAAAGTTTTAATTTTTCTTTGGATACTCAATAAGTTATCTGATGTTATATAAAATTTTTTTTTCTCAGACTCACATTTTATAATTCGTTTATCTGCGAATAACTGTTCAATAGCTTTTTCAGATTCTTCATTGGAATTTTCTGTGATTAAAAATAGTTCATCATGTTCAATAATCTGATGATTTTCTATCATCTTAAAGATTTGATTTTCAGGGGTATATGCCGCAAGAGAATCTAAATTGTGTATAACTTCATCATCATTTCGTCGATATCGAGGTGGATTGATGTTAATGATTCTTCCACCACCGATTGTTTCATCAGAAATTCGAATTATTGCAGTATCATTGGGTAGACAGGATATCTCATTTTTTAAGAGAATCTGTGACCACCCTACGGAATTAGCTTCGATACTAGCTCCATCAAGCACTCGAACTGTACCTTGAACTTCTGCAGCACCAGTATGGACTGTAACTTTCAAGTTATGAGGAATATCTCTACGTGCTAGCGAACGTAATTGAATATCAAATGCTTTTACTCTAGGTAATTGTCCAGTATTTCCGAGCACTAGTCCTCTCGATAATTCGCTAGTACTAATCCCAGTCAAATTCACAGCTATACGTGTTCCCGGATAGGCTATTTCTGCATTTTGTTGGTGGGATTGTAGACCTCTGACTCTTCCAATAGCTCTTGAAGGTACTGCTTCTAACATATCCCCGATATGAATTGATCCGCCCAAAAGTGTTCCAGTAACAACAGTTCCAAATCCATCGATTGTAAAAACTCTATCAATCCCTAATCGAGGTTTATTGATATTAGTTGGTAGTGGTATATCCTTCAATTTCTCATCTATTGTACTAACTAACTCGTTCATACCTTCATTTGTTAAGGATGAAACTTTTAAGATTGGGCTGTTTTCGATACTGGTATTTTTTAATTCTTGAATGATTTCTTCTTCTATCAATTGAATCCATTCTGTATCAACTAGATCACATTTTGAAAGAACGATTATTGCATTATTTATCTCAAGTAAATCGAGAATTTCTAGATGCTCGATCGTTTGAGGCATTATTCCTTCGTCTGCTGCTATTACTAGCATTGCTAAATCAATAGCACCTATTCCAGCTAACATATGTCGCATAAATTTGACATGACCTGGAACATCTACAATTGAAATTTCTTCGCCGGAAGGAAGAGTCATCCAGGCAAATCCTAGTTCAATAGTTAATCCTCGAAGTTGTTCAGATTCCAGTCGGTCAGGATTGATACCAGTCAGTGATTGAACTAGAGAGGATTTTCCATGGTCGACATGACCTGCTGTTCCAATTACGTACATAATCAATCTCCGGGTTTATTTATCAAATGACTATCATTTTCTGGCAGAAGATCTACGAATAGTTCATTGGCTAATAATAGTCCTTTAGAAGAGAGTTTAAGAGAAGTTTCAGTTTTTTCTAAAAGTCCCGTTTTGAGATGTTTTGATATTGCATCTGAATAAAGTTGACTTATGTCCACATCGAATCTTTTCTTATAATCATCAAAATTAATTCCTTCAATTAATCTCAAACCTAATATTGCTGTATCCGATTGTGTGGTAGCAAGGTCCGGAGTTTCATCACTTGTGATTTGTTTCATCACAATATGCTTTTTATTCTCCCATTCTGTATATGAATTATTCACTAATTCGATATACCTATTTGGCGCATCAATATTTGCAAATCTTTTCCCATTAAAATATGAGTGTGCTCCTGCTCCAATGCCGAGGTAATCTTTGTTACGCCAATATATTAAGTTGTGTATACATTGGTAATTTTTTTTAGACCAATTTGATATTTCATATTGAATATATTCAGCATCATCTAAACGTTTTCGAGTCCACTCATATTGTTCAGCAGCGATATCTGGATTGGGTTCAGGTAATAATCCTTTTTCTACACGATAATAAAGTGGTGTGCCTGGTTCGATTGTTAATGCATAACAAGAAAGGTGTTCGGGGTGATATTCTAATATTTCCTCCACGGTTTCTTTCCAAGGGAGCAAATTCTGGCTTATTAGTCCGTATATTAAATCTAAATTTAGATTATTAAACCCAACTTTTCGTGCAGCTTTTATGACATTGATTACTTGTTCAGGACTATGTGATCGTTCTAACAATTGAAGTTCTTTTGGGTTCATGGATTGGACACCCATTGAAAGGCGGTTAATTCCCAATTCACGCATTTTATGAAGATGTTCTTCTGTAAGTTCGGTAGGATTAGCTTCCAAAGTAAATTCAACATCAGAACTTACATTAAATGTTGCAAATATTGTTGCGATAATGTGATTTAAATCTGTAATTGAAGTTAAACTGGGGGTACCTCCTCCAAAAAATATGGATTTAACAGTGTGGTTGCTAAGGCTTTTATTCCACAATTTAATTTCTTTTATTAGTGAACTTGTATAATCGGGAACAAGGTAGTCGAGATTAGCGTAAGCATTAAAATCACAATAACCACATTTTGTTGTGCAAAAAGGAATATGTAAGTAAATACCTACAGGGATAAGTTCGTTGGTACTATATTTTTGCTTGGATATTGTCTTTTCCATATGTTTAGCCTAGCAGTAGCTTTACGTCCGTGCGAAAATCATATGTGAATAATATAAGGTGGAGATGTGCTAAAAAGTCATGGTTGTGGTGAGATTCGTCTTTCACATGTAGGCCAAAAAGTTCAGTTAGCTGGATGGGTACATAGACGAAGAGATCATGGAGGAGTAATTTTTATTGATCTTCGTGATACTTCTGGACGTGTTCAGATAGTTATAAGATCTGAATCTATTCCTGATGCAACTAAAGAGATTGCTAATATTCGGGATGAATATGTACTCATGGTTATTGGTGAAGTACATGAACGATTGGAAGGTTCACGCAATGATGATTTACCTACTGGTGATATTGAGATAAAAGTTGAAGAAGTCGAAGTATTGAATTCTTCAAAAACACCTCCATTCCCAATTAATCAGGAAATCACAATAACTGAAGCTACTAGATTACATTATCGTTATCTTGATTTACGACGAGATCGAATGGCCTCTAATATTCAATTACGACATAAAGTAATTAAGTATATTAGGGATTTTCTCGATGATCGTGATTTTATAGAAATTGAGACTCCGGTATTAGGTTTGGCTACTCCTGAAGGCGCTCGTGATTATTTGGTTCCTTCAAGAGTACATCCAAGCAGTTTTTATGCACTTCCTCAATCCCCGCAACAGTGGAAACAATTATTAATGGTTTCGGGATTTGAAAGATATTTTCAAATTGTGAAATGCTACCGTGATGAAGATTTACGTGCAGATAGACAACCTGAATTCACTCAACTTGATCTTGAGATGTCATTTGTTAATGAATCGGATGTAATGAAATTAAATGAAGAATTAATTATTAATTTGTTAGACCGATTTGCTTTTGGTTATGAATGGAATACATCTTTTCCACAAATGACATACGCAACTGCTATGGAAAAATATGGAACAGATAGACCAGACCTTCGATACGGATTGGAGATCAATGATTATAGTGATATTTTTCGTAATTCAGAGTTTAAAGTTTTTTCATCCGCAATTGAAAATAGTGGCCGTATAAGAGGAATTATAGTTCCAGGTGGCGCAGAATTTTCTAGAAAAACACTTGATCATTTTATTGATATTGCACGTGAAACAGGTGCAGCAGGTTTAATTTGGATACAAATTAACGGTTCTGGGCCAGTAAAGGAAATTTCGATTGATGATATCAAGTCACCAGCAGCTAAATTTTTATCAGTAGAAGAAATTGTTCAATTAGCTGATATTGGGAATGCGAGCCGTGGAGATTTGATTGTTCTTGCTGCGGATAAAGATCAAATTACATCAAGAGTATTAGATGTAGTAAGAAGAGATGCTGCATCAAAGCTCGAACTTATAAACTTTAAGAAGTTAGATTTTGTTTGGATTACCGAATTTCCACTATTTGAATGGGATGATGATGAATCTCGTTGGTCAGCAACACACCATTTGTTTACAGCTCCACTTGATAAGGATAAAAAATATTTGGATTCTGATCCTTCACGAGTACGTTCACGAGCCTATGATGTTGTTTGCAATGGTCAAGAAATAGGTGGTGGTTCGATCAGAATCCATAAAAAAGAAGATCAATTACAAATATTAGATTTACTTGGTATATCAACCAATGATGCTAATGAAAAATTTGGACATATGTTAGATGCATTTGAGTTTGGAGCACCACCTCATGGAGGGATTGCATGGGGTATGGATAGGACAGTCGCACTAATTGCTGGTGAGCAAGATATACGCGAAGTAATTGCCTTTCCAAAAACAAAATCTGCTGTTGATCTGGTTACAGGAGCTCCAGCTAAGGTAAGTGAAGATCAACTTCACGATGTACATATTACTGTTGAATCATCCGATGAAATGAATCTTTCTAGTGATGTTTCGGAGGAGATCTGATGTTTAAAAGAAATAAATTACTTTCAATTTTAATTATTTTTGTAGCTATTTTAGTTGTTATTGTCGGAGGATTATCTGCATCACTTTTACTATCTGGTGAGTCTGAAGAATCTGTTAATACGGGTATTACAACTTCTACACAAGCTGGTACTGACAATAATTTGAGTGTTGGCCAATTACGATTAAGTGGTTCTGATCCAGTAACACTCGATCCACATTTAGCTACTGATGCTGGTTCTGCCGAGTATATTGTGGAGATTTATTCTGGACTTGTTACTATTTCTCCAGATCTCGAACTCACGTTGGATTTGGCTAGCTCTGTTGATATCAGTGATGACGGAATAACTTATACATTTGAATTGCGTGATGATATTTTTTTCCATTCAGGGAGACGTGTTACTGCTGAGGACGTTGCCTGGTCAATAAAAAGAGCACTTTCGCGCGAATTACAATCTACTGTTTCGTTGGCGTACCTAGGTGATATTTTAGGTGCACGTGAATATTTTTTCGGACTTTCTGAAGATATTACTGGTCTGGAATTGATAGATGATAAGACTATCCAATTTACACTTGATTCTCCCAAACCATTTTTCCTTGCAAAGCTTACGTATCCTTGTGCTTTTGTGGTTGACGGACAACAAATAGAAGTGAATGAGCGTAATTGGACTCGAAAACCGAATGGAACGGGTCCTTATAAATTAAAAGAATGGAGATTAAGTGAGCAAATTACTCTTTATGCACACGATCGATATCACTTAGGGATACCTCCTTTAAAGGAAGTCGTATATTTATTGTCTGGCGGGTCTGCTTTGACTCGCTTTGAAAATGATGAATTAGACGTTGCCTTTATTTCAGTTAATGATGTTGAACGTGCTCGTGATGTAACCAGCGATCTTAATCCTTTATATAGTGTATGGCCTCAATTTACGATTTCTTATTTTGCATTCAATATAGAGAAACCACCATTTGATGATGTTCATATTAGAAGAGCACTTGGGTTATCTATTGATAGAAAAAAAATTGCTGAAGTAACATTTAGCGACATGCTTGCACCTGCTACAGGGATACTGGCTCCGGGACTTCCAGGATATACAGATGTTGATAAAACACTACCTTTTAATCCAAATCGTGCAAGAGAAGAATTATTAGCATCAAAATATAAAGTCGAAAATGGACAATTGGTTACGTCACAAGGTGAAGTTGTCCCTATAGTAATAACTGAAGTAGGAGGAGGAGCAGAAGCAAGAATAGACACACAAGCCTTTTTAGAACAATGGCGTACTGAACTTGGGGTTAATGTTGAAATTCGACAAACTGATTTTGCAACATATTTAGCAGAATCTGATGCAAAACAGCTTCAAATGTTTAATGGTGGTTGGATAATGGATTACCCTGATCCGGAAAATATTTTAGATTTAAAATTTCATTCTCAATCAGGATTAAATGATCTTGGATATCAAAATACTGCTGTGGATGAGTTACTTGAATTGGCTCGTTCAGAGCTTAACCCAGATCAGAGGATTGCTCTTTATCGGGATGCGGAAAAATTGATTCTTGAAGATGCTGCATGGCTTCCTCTATATTTTTCTCAAAATCATGTGGTAGTTAATGCTGATGTGAACGGATGGTTTGAACCTCCTATGGTTGTTCCACGTTTGCGATTTATTGAAGTAAATCGATAATCTTCACAGTACTTTATTTAGACTGGAGATACGATGGCAGGATATGTAATTAGGAGGCTTCTATGGCTTCCACTTATATTGTTAATTGTTTCTTTTTTTACTTTTTGCATTGCTCGATTCGGCCCTGGAGATCCCGTTAGTGTAGCTGCAGGGCAAATTCGTGATGAAGCAATACTTCAACAAATCAGAGAAGATAGAGGTTTAGATGGTTCGATTTTTGAACAATATCTACGTTGGGGACAAGGTGCGATTCGAGGGGACTTTGGAGAATCTTTACAGCAACGTGGATTTACAGTCAGTGAAGTTATATTCCCTAGAATGTGGGTATCAGCACAATTGGGTTTTATTGCACTGATTTTGGTATTTGGCTTGGGTATTCTATTTGGTTTGATAGCTGCATGGGCTAATGGTAGTTGGATTGATCCTTTAATTATTAGTGTATTGTTATTTTTACAAGCTATTCCGATCTTAGTAGTAATTCCACCTCTTTTATGGCTGTTTGCAGTTCAATTAAACTTACTTCCAGTAGGTGGATGGGATGGTTTGATAGATATCTGGTGGATCAAAGGGGTCATTGCTATTCCTATCCCCGATCCACATTTATACATACCTTTGGTTGCTTTTTCTTTACCAGGCATTGCTGGTGTCGCACGGCTAATGAGAATCTCTGCGCTTGAAGTTCAAAATGAAGATTATATTCGCACAGCTCGTTCCAAGGGATTAAGTGAGCCTGATATTGCAATTAAACATGTACTTCCAAATTCATTGCTTCCGATTGTGACAGTATTTGGTTTTGCGTTAGCAAGTATCATTGAAGGTGCTTTTTTTGTAGAAACTTTGTTAGGAATTCCAGGGATAGGTCGTTTTGTTTTCGAGGCGGTTGGTAGTAGAGATTATGATGTCATATTGGCTACTACGGTAATATTTTCGACAGTATTTGTTGTGATGAACCTAATAGTTGAATTGATTTATGGATTTATTGATCCCAGAGTTCGATTGGGAGACACAAGATAATGGGAGAAAATATCGCAATCACTCCCGAATCTAATGAATTAATTAGTAATAATGAATGGGTATTAATTTGGAGAAGGCTTCGTGCAAAAAAACTTGCGATGATCTCTCTTGTTTTAATTATCATCATTTATGGTGCAGGTTTATTCGCACCTTTGGTTGCACCATATTCTTACACGGAAACTAACCTCGACAGAGGATTAGAGGGACCAAGTCGAGATCACTGGTTGGGTACCGATCGATTAGGTCGGGATATGTTGAGTCGATCTATTTATTCTGCACGAACAACTTTAATAGTGACGACAGCGGTAGTAGTGAGTGGTTCTCTAATTATAGGTAATGTATTGGGATTACTTGCCGGATATAAAGGTGGGTGGATTGATAGTTTGATCATGCGAATTGGAGAAGTTTTTTCATCTTTACCAGGATTACTAATGCTAATTCTAATTAATGCAACATTGGGTGAACGAGTTATAAATGGAGTGAGATGGTTTGAAGCGCATACTTTTTTTAGTGGAATTGTCTCATCAGGAATTGCCTCGTACTTAACAGTTTTTGCAGCTTTATCCTTATTCTTTTGGGTAGGTACAGCACGCATTATTCGTTCTCAAGTACTTCAACTTAGGGAAAGAGAATTTATAATTGCAGCAGAGGCATTGGGTGCTTCACCAAGGCGTATAATTTTCGTTCATTTACTTCCAAGTGTTCTCTTTCTGATAATTTTACAGATTTCAGCAACTTTAGGTGGTATTGCTGGTTCAGAAATACTTCTTTCATGGTTTGGCGTAGGAGTTCAACCTCCAGCTGCTTCTTTTGGGGCTATGATTTTTCAAGGCTCAGGTGCTAGAACATTTCAGGCTCATCCACATCTTTTGCTTGTTCCAGGTCTCATAGTAACTATTTTACTTTTTTCATTCGCTTTATTAGGAGATGCATTGAATGACGCAATTAGTAGTCGGTAAATTTTCAGTTGACTGCATATTGGGGTTACAATATATCTCTGTTTTTTAGATGTACGTATTAGTCATGATTAAATATTAGAGGTAGGTGTAATGTGCAGGTTACTTCAGAAAAACTAGAAAATTCTCTAGTACAACTTGATATTGCTGTAGAAGAAGACAGAATGTCGAGTGCTATGGATAGAGCTGTTAGCAAGATATCTAAACAAGTTAAAATCCCAGGATTTCGATCAGGTAAGGCTCCTCGTAATATTATTGAACAACATGTAGGAAAGGGTGCAATTTTTCAAGAAGCAATTGAAGAATTAATTCCCAGTCTATATACAGAAGCGGTGGAATCAGAGTCCATTGATGTAATTGATCAACCTGAAATAGAATTAATTTCGACAGAACCTCTTGAATTTCGCGCGATTGTGCCTGTCAAACCTGAGATTGATTTAAATGATTATGAATCTATTCGTGTTCCAAAAATTGAAGTGTCGGTTTCTGATGATGAATGTGAAAATGCACTTTTAGAATTACGCCGTCGCTTTGCAGTATTAGAACCAATTGATAGGGCAATCGAATGGGATGATATTATACGTGCAGATGTATCTGTACAAATTGATGGCGAGCCTGAGCCACATGTTGAAAATGATGCCGAATTTGCAGTTCGCGAAGGTACAGTTGTTTCCTTACCAGGATTTATTGAAGAATTAATTGGAAGAGAACGTGGAGGTCCTCAAGAATTCTCTATAGATCTTCCGGAAGATTTCTCTGTTGAAGATATGGCAGGAAAGGCTGCTAAATACAATATTACTATTCACGAAGTAAAAAATGAAATTCTTCCAGATGCTGATGATGAATTTGCCTCATCACTAGAAGAAGAATTTGATGATATGGATGCATTACGGACTAAAATTCTCTCTGACCTTGAAACCCAAAAAGATACGATGGCAAAAGAAGAATATCGCAATGAGGTTGTTGATTTGTTGGTAGCTAAAGCTACTATCGAATTTCCTCAGGTGCTGATTGAAAGAGAAATTGATCGTCTTATTGACATGGAATCTAACCATGCTTCCCATACAGAAGAAGGGTTAAATCAATGGTTATCTACAACTGGGCAATCTTTAGAAGATGTTAGAGAAAAATTACATTCACCAGCTGAATTGTCAGTAAGGCGTTCTTTGGTTTTAGGTGAATTCTCTGCTAAGGAGTCTATTAATGTTAGTGAGGAACAGATTGATGAAGAGATTGATAAATTAATTGCATCTATGGGTGGAGAAGTGGATGCTTCTTCCGAGCAGGTTCAGACTATGCGAAGTCTTATCGATACTGATGAAGGTAGAGCTTCAATGCAAAATCAACTCCTTACAAAACATTTATTGGAGCGACTAGAAGAAATTGCTTCTCAAGATACTGAAGATACTGAGGCTCAACAACCCAAGCGTGGTAGGCGTCGAGCGCAGAAAGTATCTGGTGATGAAGCCGTGGAAGAAATAGAAAATACATAAAGATAGTGGCTTTGAATAGAAAATTTCATTCTAATTAATATGGAAGTGGACTATGTAATTAGGTGTTATGTAGTACCATTAAATTATTAGAAAAAAATCAATAGAAAGTGAGATTTAATGAACTACCGTCCTCCACGATTTGAAGATTTTTCTCCTGGATTCCTAAAACCTGAAAATATTGTACCGATGGTAGTTGAGACAAGTGCTCGTGGTGAACGCGCATATGATATTTATTCTCTGCTTCTGAAAGAACGGATTGTTTTTTTGGGCACTGGCATTGACGATCAGGTAGCAAATAGTATCGTAGCCCAATTGCTATTTTTGGACAGAGAAGATCCTGATCGTGATATTTCAATGTATGTTCATTCACCTGGAGGAATGGTTTATGCTGGCTTAGCTATATATGACACTATGAACTTGATTCGAGCGGATGTTTCTACAATCGCAGTTGGTGTTACTGCTTCTATGGGAACGGTATTACTTGCTGCAGGGACTAAAGGTAAACGTTTCGCTCTTCCTAATGCCACTGTACATATGCATCAAGCACTAGGTGGCGGATCTGGACAAGCTTCGGATGTCCAAATTCAAGCTCAAGAACTTATGCGTAATAACCAAAAAATTCGTGAAATTCTTGCTAAGGCTACAGATCAACCGATGGATAGAATTGAGCAAGATACTGATCGAGACTTTTATATGTCTGCACAAGAAGCGCAAGAGTACGGTCTAATCGACGAAGTTTTGTCAGCTCAAAGTGGATAAGATAAATATAATTTCAACTTGGAGGTTTCTTGGCAGGTCCTAATCGCGGTAACAATATGCAATACAGTTGCAATTTTTGTGGCAAAAATCAGAGTCAAGTTGTTCGTTTGATTGCTGGACCTGGCTCTGTTTATATCTGTAACGAATGTGTTGATCTGTGCCAGGAAATTATTTCAGAAGAAAGCATTCCTACCGATCTAAATGAATCGAGTGATAACACTGGATTGCTCACGCCACAGGAATTGAAAGCTAAGTTGGATGAGTATATTGTTGGTCAAGATTACACCAAAAGAATATTATCTGTTGCTGTCTATAACCATTTCAAGAGAGTTTCGCACCAGCAAAAATCTGCATTAACGTTAGATAAATCTAATGTTTTATTAATTGGCCCAACTGGGACTGGAAAAACTGAATTTGCCCGAACATTAGCACGTGTTTTAGATGTTCCTTTCTCTATTGCTGATGCTACAGCTCTCACTGAAGCAGGTTACGTTGGTGAAGACGTTGAAAATATTTTATTACACTTAATACAAGCTGCTGACTTCGATATACCTCGTGCAGAGCGTGGAATTATTTATATAGACGAAATTGATAAAATTTCACGGAAAAGCCACAACCCTTCCATTACTCGAGATGTTTCTGGTGAAGGAGTCCAACAAGCACTATTAAAGATTATTGAAGGTGCTGTTGCCTCAGTGCCTCCTCAAGGTGGTCGAAAACACCCTCATCAAGATTTTATTCAATTAGATACATCGAATATTCTTTTTATTTGTGGTGGAGCATTTGAAGGCCTGGAAGAAGTAGTTAGCAAAAGAACTGGAAAAGGTGTTAATTCATTAGGTTTTAGTCAGTCAACAGAATCTGCTTTAGAACGTGATAGCTTACGACAGAAAGTGTTAAAGGACGTTACTCATGACGATCTTTTGCAATATGGTCTTATCCCTGAATTTGTAGGAAGGATGCCTATTGTTGCTGTATTAGAGCCACTTGATCTTGAAATGATGACGATGATCTTAACTCAACCAAAAAACTCAGTTGTAAAGCAATTCCAACAGCTATTTGATCTAGACGGTGTTGATTTAATATTTCAAGATGCAGCATGTACTGCGATTGCAAAGGAAGCGCTTTCTCAAAAAACAGGAGCAAGAGGGCTCAGAACTGTCGTTGAAGAATTACTTTTGGATGTCATGTATGAATTACCTTCACGAGATGATGTTTCGAAGTGTGTTATTGCTGAAGAAACTGTATTAAACAGAATACGACCGTTGCTGGCTTCTACATCAGAAAATATAGAAACTACTACGGAAATTAAAGATACAGAAGATGTTTCTGAGTCTGCATAACTATACATATGATAATTATTAAATTAGCTAAGTTATGTGTTTAAGTTCTATTTACTATCAATTGTGGAAAAATGAAGAATAACAACCTAGGGAATTCCAAAAAAGATCGCAGACGTATAGATCAATTATTAGTTGATCGTGGCTTTACATCGAGTAGAGAAAAAGCTCGTGCTCTTATCTTGGCTAGGGAAGTTATCGTTGAAGATGAAATTATACTTCGTGCTGCTGCTCCAGTACAAATGGACGCAAAAATTTCATTGAAAGATCAGCAGCGATTTGTTAGCCGCGGAGGAGAAAAATTAGCTGGTGCACTTGAAGTATCAAAAATCGATATCAAAGGGAAAATTTGCCTTGATATTGGTGCATCTACCGGAGGATTTACAGATTGTTTACTTCAACATGGAGCATCTTATGTAACTTCTGTTGATGTTGGTTATGGTCAGATGGCTACAAAGCTTCGAAATGATGAGCGTGTCAATGTTCAAGAGCGTACTAATGCACGGTATCTCGGAGCAATTAATCCATCGCCTGAAATTCTAACAATGGATGTTTCTTTTATTTCTGTCATAAAGATCTTGCCAGCTGTACTGCAATCTTTGACACTAGGTGCAGATGTTTTGTTATTAGTGAAACCTCAGTTTGAGGCAGGTCGAAAGGAAATCGCATCAGGTGGCGTAGTCTATGATGCTAGAATACATGCAGTTACCGTTGCACGAGTTGCAAAATGGGCGATACATAAAGGTATGCGAGTACGTAGCGTAATTAAATCGCCTCTTAAAGGTCCTGCTGGAAATAGTGAATTTTTTTTGTGGCTTCGATACATGGATGTTTGTAAAGATGAAAAAATTTAACCCTCCTCAAAGTGCAATAATTTGCTATAGCCCCTCCATCGAAGGTGCAGAAGCACTGGGGATGCGCATGTATCAATTATGTGTTGAGAATAATTTGAGATGCGAAATTCAACCTTTATCTGATTCAGTTAATGACATTTCTGATAATCTAGTAGAGCAATTTTCTAATAGTGATCTTCTGATTTGTGTAGGTGGAGATGGCAGTGTTTTACATGCATCTGCCTATGCCTCATCGAGACAGATACCTATTCTAGGTATTCGGATGGGGAGATTAGGTTTTCTAAGTGAACTAACTAGCCAGGAAGCTTTAATAGGCTTGGTACAGGTGATAAATGGTTTATCTCGCCTGGAAAGTCGATCGATTGTTAAAGCTCAACTTGATGGTGAATCTGAAGTTTTTGCATTAAATGATGTCGTGATTGGGAGGTCTACTTTAGGACGCACTGTTGCTGTTGGAGTTATGATCGATGGTGTATTGGTCGCTGAATACCGTGCAGATGCAGTCATCCTATCTACTGCGACAGGTTCAACAGGTTACTCTTTATCAGGTGGAGGTCCGATTTTATTTCCTACTTCTAAAGAAATGATTGTAATGCCTGTGGCACCACACCTTACTCGCTCAAATGCACTAGTTATACCACCTACAAGTCATGTTGATTTTTATGTTGAACGAGGTTACGAAGCTGTTTTAGCAGTAGATGGATTGTATGAATATCCATTAAAATCTGGTTCAAAAGTTAAGGTCTCATCTGCGAATCGTTATGTTGATTTCGTTCGTTTAGGTGATGAATCACAATTTTATTCTAATCTTGCTGATAGATTGGGATGGTTACGAAAAGATCATGTTCGTCATGACTTAACTGAATCAGGTGAGAATTAAGATAAATTCATAGTAGATTTTGTCGAGAATTTTCATAATTAATCTTATCCTAGGTGCGTATGAAGGAATTAAATATTAATAATATCGTTTCTGATTCTTTATTTCCTGTACCTGCCACAATTAATGATGGTGCCGGAATACAAGAGTTAGTTAATCATTGGGCAGCTCAAGGCTTAATGCTACCTCGTACTTTGGCGCAAACTTACGAAAATTTAAGAGACTTTTTTGTGGTTAAGGATGGACAAAAAATTATTGCGTGTGCTGCATTACATATCGTATGGGATGATATGGCTGAACTAAAATCTCTCGCTGTTGCTCCAGGATATCAATCCGGTGGTTATGGTAGTAAGTTAGTTACTGCTTGTGTAGAAGAAGGTAGAAGGTTAGGGATGCAGCAACTTTTCGCTTTAAGTTATGAGCCGGAATTTTTTGAAAGACTAGGTTGGCAAATAGCAAATGTGATGGAACTTCCTCGCAAAGTTTGGAATGAATGCTATCGATGTCCAAAATTCCCTGGATGTAATGAAATAGCACTTACATATGACTTGTGATGAACATTTTGCAAAAGAGCGCGATAACTTCATTCCGAAGGTAGTTTCATCTGAGATTGTTTTAAAAGGGGCGCCTTTTGACATAGAAAAAGCGCATATACAATATCCTGACAATATTGAAACCGACAGGATGGTAGTACTTCATCCTGGTGCTATCGCATTGATTGTGATTGATCATGAAGATCGATTTTTATTAATTAATCAATATCGATATCCGACAAAGGAGATTCTATTAGAAATTCCAGCAGGTACACGTGAACCAAATGAACAGCCCCTAGAAACTGCAGCCAGAGAAATTCGAGAGGAAATTGGTTATTCAGCTAAAAGTTTAGTTCATATCGGTGGAACATGGATGGCTCCTGGTTTTTGTACAGAATATATAGATTATTTTATTGCATACAACTTGTCTCATGACCCTTTACCACAAGACTTTGATGAATTTATTAGTGAGCCTATCAGAGTAACGTATGAAGAAATGATTAGTTTAATTAGTGACGGTAAAATCAAAGATGCTAAATCAATTGTCGGATTTATGCTGTATCAGATATATAAAAGTAGCGAATGATCAATCTTCCAAATTAAATTGGAGACTATGACGTTTTGGTTGTACTGTATTATATAATTCTTATAAGTCGCCAATTGTAAATTGTGGTAGTTTATTTTCGAAGAATTTGAATACAAGGATGTTATGACACAAGCAACTTTAAGTAATTCCGAATCCCTCAACCGTCGATATGGTCTTACTAAACGTTTAGATCGTTGGTGGATAGAACCTTTACTCACCGGTGGTGGCCTTTTAACTTTTGTGATTTATTCTTCTGTTTCTGCTTTACTCGGTCATTCTTGGGCATTTGAAACAGAACATGAGCTGTATCTTTCGCCATTTTTTGAACCACTTATTACTCCGGAATTTTTGCCGATGTGGTTCTCGCCAGCATTACTAATATTATGGGCTCCACTGGGTTTTCGAACTACTTGCTACTACTATCGTCGTACTTACTATAGAGCTTATTTCCTAAGCCCTCCTGCTTGTGCAGTCCGTGAACCAGCTGGTTCGTATAGTGGTGAAGGTAAATTCCCACTTATTATTCAAAATTCCCATCGTTATTTCATGTATGTCGCTGTTGCATTTGTACCTATTCTTTGGCTAGGTGCTATAAAGTCGTTTTATTTACCTGGTGAAGGAATCGGTATTGGTGTTGGTTCTATTATAATGACTTTGAATGCTTTTTTCTTAATGATGTATACGGTTGGATGCCATTCATTAAGACATTGGGTTGCTGGTGGTATCAATAGCTTTTCGAATACACCTCTACGACGTGTACGCCGCAAGGCA
>Ga0114932_10000849_pt1 | contig 36061 bp, 29 predicted proteins | sample 2SBtaG_2_FD_87286 | JGI IMG/M metagenome (GOLD analysis project Ga0114932, IMG submission 87286) | Deep subsurface microbial communities from Kolumbo volcano to uncover new lineages of life (NeLLi) - 2SBTROV12_ACTIVE470 metaG | ecosystem: Environmental > Aquatic > Marine > Volcanic ...
GTCGGGTGGCGTGAGCCACCTGGGGGAACCCTCTCTGGTTCCCCCCGCGCTCTTCGAGCGCTCCCCCCTCCGAGTGTCCTCTCGGCGCTTCGCGCCTGCGGACGGCGAAGGGGCTCTTGCTCTTTTGGGTCGGATTTCGCTGAGCCGTCGGGTGGCGTGAGCCACCTGGGGGAACTCTCTCTGGTTCCCCCCGCGCTCTTCGAGCGCTCCCCCCTCCGAGTGTCCTCTCGGCGCTTCGCGCCTGCGGACGGCGAAGGGGCTCTTGCTCTGTGGGGCGGATTTCGCTGAGCCGTCGGGTGGCGTGAGCCACCTGGGGGAACCCTCTCTGGTTCCCCCCGCGCTCTTCGAGCGCTCCCCCCTCCAGGACCCCCTGCCACCGTGAGGCCAGCGGAAGGTCCACGGGCTAGCCTACCCGGTGCCGCGCTACGCGCGGGTCGGTGTCGTCGGGTGGCGTGGGGTTCGAGAGGCGACGTGCGGAGCATGTCGTCTGCTCGTGGGCTTCGGCGATGTCGTGGTGGAGGCCAGGGGCCTCCGCCGCGGTTTCGGCCGAGCCTGGTCGAGAGGCGATGTCACCTGGTGCGCGCTGGCGCGCGCCAGGTGATTTCGTCTCCTCGGCTCACTTGGAGGCGACCACCTCCGGCTGGAAGCTCACCAGCCAGGTCATCACGCCGTGGGTCTCCGCGTCGAAGCTCCAGCGAGCGATCTGTTCGGTCATGCAGCTCGAGGCTCCCTCGTGGCCGAGGCTGTCGCTCACGGCGGCCAGCTCCTTGACGCGGCCGCGGAAGACGTTCCACTCCAGCTCGATCGCGCCGGACAGGGTGTGATCTTCGGCCAGCGCCTCGGCGTAGCAGGCCTTCAGGCCGTCCAGACGCTCGGCCACGCGCTCGCGGACCTCATCGGCGTCGCCGTCGAGCACCCACAGGTCGAGCTCGCGGGCGGACATCGTGGCGGTGGGCGGCGGCGGCGGGGGCGGCGCTTCGGCCACGACCTCGGGCTCCGGCTCCGGCGCCACCGCCGGCTCGGGTGCCTCGTCGGGTTCGGGCGCCATCTCCGGCGCGGCGACCATGGCGATCACCGGAGCCTGGGCGTCCGCGGCGTCCTGCTCGATCTCGGCGGGCTCCGGCTGCGGAGGGGCCTCGAGGAAGCTCGGGTCGGTCTCGGCCTCGGTCATCACCATCGCTTCGAAGTCGAAGGGCACCTCGCTCGGCGCCATGAACCAGTGCGCGTCGGTCTCTTCGAAGACCGCGCTGACGCTGGGCTCCCACGGCTCGATGGTGCTCTCGGGCGGCTCGACGAACGACCAGTTCTCGGCCGACCGCTCGCCTGCGAGATCCGACTCCATGCTGAAGCCAGGCTCCATGGTGAAGCTGGGCTCCGTCACAGCCTCGGGCTCGGCTTCGGAGACCGGCTCCGCAGGCGACTCGGCGTCCACGCTCGGAGCGGCCGGGGAGGCGATCAGGCTGCGGGCCTCGCTGGAAGCCCAGTACCGGAGCGCGGGATCGTTGGAGGTGGCGGCCAGGAAACGGAGCGTGCGCGCCTCGGTCGCCTCATCCAGCTCGCCGGTCAGCAGCGCCGAGACCAGGTCGGGGTGCATCGCTTCGGTCCAGTCGGGCTCGGGCGAGCTGGCCAGGCCGATCGCGAGGCCGACGGCCAGGCTGGCTACGCCGACACCGATGAGCAGGTCGCGGGAGGTGGTGGTCGAGGGAGCGGTCATGGGACCTCCATGAGGGGGCATCACCCAGACGATCGGACAGGTGCCCTACGAAGATGAGCCCCCCGTGCGGCTTCCCTCCTCGCCGAAGGTGCCTTCGGGGTCGAGCAGCAAGCGGCTGAAGTCGCTCAGGATGCGGCTCGCCATCACTCCGTCGAAGAGCCTGTGGTCGAAGACCAGCACCACCGGCAGCATGGGGCGCACCGCAGGCTGGCCAGCGATCGGGATCACCTCCTCCTGGATCACCGACAGGCCCCACAAGGTGCCCACGTGCATCAGCCGGGTGGGGATGTGGAAGCCTCCGCCCCGCAGCAGCACCCCCTCGATCGGCGGGAAGGCCGAGCCGGGGTTGCTGAGGGCTGCGCTGACGGGGGCGATCTTCCAGCTCAGCCCGGCCAGCGCGGGCTGGTCCATCACCTTGGCGGCCAGCGACAGGCCCAGGTGCATCCCACGCTCGGGCATGACCTCCGCGAGCTGGATCATCCACCTGGCCATCGGCTCCGTGGTCTGGCCGGCACGCTCGGCGGCTACGGCCTTGCGCGAGCCCCCAGCGATCTCCCGCAGGCTCTTCGCGTCCACGCGGCGGAACGTGACCATCGTCACCTCCATCTTGCCGGCCTGGCTGGTGTCGAGCAGGTTGACCGGGGCGGCGACCCCGACGTTCGGCGCCTGGAACAGCTTGTTGCCGATGAGTCGCCGGTTGGCGACTGGGTAGCGATCGAGGATCCGGCCGATGCTCGCCGTGACCAGGTGGTTCAGGGTCACCCGGGGGGCGTCTTCGTCGGCGTTGAGCCGGTCGAGGTAGGCCAGGGCCACGGTCATGTCGATGGCGATCGAGGTGTGCACCCAGGGGCTGCCGTAGCGGGGATCCATCCACCAGCGGAGGAAGCGGCGGATGATGTTGGACGGGACGGGCTGCACGGCACCTCCGCCCACCGATTAGCTCGCTCACGGTATCGTCGGGAATGTCCGCGGTGCAGCGCCGAGCGATGGTCCACGCGCTGCTCGCGGCCGGGGCGCTCCTTCCCCTCCTCGGGCTCGCGGCGGGCCCCGGTCGCTACGTGCTCGGCGGCCCCTTCACCGATGCCCACAAACACGTCTGGGCGTACTGGCACACCCTGGCCGTGCTGGGCGAGGGCACCTGGCCCTTCACGAGCTACCTGAGCGCCCCCCAGGGTGGCGTGCTGCAAGACATCATGTTGGCCCCGGCGCTGCTCATGCTGCCGGTCACGGCCGTTCTCGGGCCCGTGATCGCCAGCCACCTCTGGGTGCTGGGCTCGCTCTGGTTCGTCGGCGCGAGCGTCTTCTGGCTCGCCAGGCGCCTGGTGGGCGGCACCGCCGGACCGCTCGCTGCTGGGCTGCTGGCGCAGACCTCGCCGTACCTGATGGGCTACCCCCTCACGAGCGGGGTGCACGAGCGCCTGGCGATCTGGATCTTTCCGCTGGTCGCGCTGGCCCTGCTCCGGGCTCGGGACGGCGACACAGGTCGCTTCGATGCGCCGCTGCTCGGCCTGGGTACCCTCGTGGCCATCTACGGCTGCCAGGTCTACGGCATCTTCCTCGTGGTGGGCCTGGGGCTCGCCGCACCCTTCCTCGTCGGGCGCCCGTCGTGGCCACGTCTCCGGGCGCTCTTGCCGCCTCTGGTCGCCATCGGCGTCGCGCTCCTCGTCGGGCTCGTGGCGGCCCAGGTGCTCACCAACCACCCCGAGAACCTCGTTCCCCAGCAGGCGGGTCGGCTGGACACCCGCCTCGGCGTCACGCCCTTCGCGGCCATCGGCGCGTCGCTGCCCGAGCTGTTCTCGCCCTGGGGCGTAGCAGCGCAGCACCCCGACGACGTGGTCGACCGCATCTGGTCGCTGTCCTATGTCGGGCTCGTGCCGCTGGTTGCGGTGATCGCAGGCTTGATCCGCATGCGGCGACGGTCGGTCCAGGTGGTCGTGGGACTCGGGCTCGCCATGACGGTCCTGGCGGTCGGGCCACGCTTCGAGCTGGGTGGACGGTGGTTCTGGAGCCCTCCGTTCCATGCGGTCGCCCACCTCGTGCCGTACTACGGGTCGACGCCCCCGATCTGGCAGCAAGCCGCCTTGTTCCCGGCGCTCGCAGGGGTCGGCGTGGCCGCGCTGGTGGCGACCACGCGCTGGTGGGTCGGGCCGATCGTCGTGGTGCTCGCGCTGGCCGAGCGCGCGCTGGTGCTGCCGGTGCCGTTGATCGTGCAGACCACGCCGCTCGAGGTGTCCGAGGTCGTGGAGGCCATCGGCGACGAAGGTGCGGTGATGCAGTTCCCTCGGGTGTGGCGGGACACGGTGCTCGCCGCTCCCGGCAGCTTCCGGGCCCAGCTGGTGCACCAGCGGCCTTCGGCGGCCACGATCGAGATGGCGTCTGGGGCGTGGGGCGGTTGGTTGCCCTACCTGCGCGGCTACAGCTCGGACTGGCCCGACTCCCTCCGGTGCATGGCTCGTGGCGGGTTCCGGTGGGTCCTGGTGGACCGGGAGGCCTTCAGCCACACCACCTACCGAGACGCGGCCTTGGAAGCGCTCGATCGGATCGGGCCGGCGGTCGCCGACGACGGCACCTACGCGCTCTACGATCTGGCATCGATGGGTGTGCAGCCGGAGAGCGTGGCCTTGCCACCGACCGGGCTGATGTCGGTGGAGCTTCGGAGCGCCGGCGTGCTCGGGGAGGCCGACCTGCTCCGCGTGCGGGACCTGCACCGCTACCTCACCTGCCCGCTCGACGTCGTGGACGACGCCCCGGGGGGCCCCCCTCCGCTTCCCCCGCCGCCCGGGTAGAGGTCCTGATGCTCCTGTCCGCCATGGCCTGGGCCCTGTCACCTGTCTCCCAGGACCGGCTCGAGGCCGATCTGCGCGTGCTCGTCGGGGTGGACCCGACCCCTTCGGGGGAGCACATCGAGAGCCGAAGCATCTTCCATCCGGACGTGGACGTGGCGGCGTCCTGGCTCGTGTCCGCCTTCGTCGACGCCGGTCACGAGCCGCGGCTGGAGGTCTTCGAGGCACGGGACGAGGCGGGGCTCGCCAACATCGTGGTCGATCTGGTCGGAACCGAGCCGGAGCTCGCACCCATCGTCGTGGCCGCGCACTACGACTCGACGGCCAGCCTGTCGGACGGCTGGACAGCCAGCCTCGACCCCGCCCCTGGCGCGGACGACGACGCGTCCGGCATCTGCCTGCTGCTCGAGCTCGCGCGCCTGCTCCCCGAGGTCCCGCTGCGTCGAAGCGTGCGGCTCATCGCCTTCTCAGCGGAGGAGGTCGGTCTCGTGGGCTCGGAGGTGCACGTGGAGCAGCTCGTGGCGGAGGGGGAGGAGGTGCACCTGGCGTTGGTCTTCGACCCCGTGGGGTACAACCCCGGCGACGTGCTCTGGTTCGTGTGGAACGCCGCCACCGCCGACCAGGCCCTGGACCTGCAGGCTGTCGGCGAGCGGGTGGACGGCCTGGAGGTGCTCGGCGTGGACGAGGCCTTGATCGGCGGCGACGAGCGCTCGGACCACGCGCCGTTCTGGGCGGCGGGCTTCCCCGCGCTCCACGTGGGGAGCTACCCGCAGCCCCCGAGCTACCACACGCTCGAGGACGACCTCGACGTGGTCGACGTCGCCTTCCTGGCGCGCGTGGTCACCGTCGCCGCCGAGTACGTGGTGGAGCTCGGCGATCCCGTGGAGCAGCCGCGGCCGTCGACCTGTGCGGCCGCACCCTGGGGCCTCTGGTGGATCGCCGCGTTGGTGGCCTGTCGGCGGTCCACGTGAAGACCTCCGCCGGCCTCTTGCTCTTCCGGCGACGGCCGCAGCTCGAGCTGCTGATCGCCCACCCCGGCGGGCCCTACTTCGCGCGGAAGGACGACGGGGTCTGGTCCCTGCCCAAGGGCCTGCTCGAGCCGGGCGAAGCCCCCCTGGCCGCGGCGCTCCGCGAGTTCGTCGAGGAGACCGGCCAGCCTCTGCCCGGAGGAGCGCCCACGTCCTTGGGGGAGGTGCGCCTCGAGAGCGGCAAGCGCGTGCTCGCCTGGGCGCTGGAGGGCGACTGCGACCCCGAGGCGCTTCGCAGCAACCCCTTCGAGCTGGAGTGGCCACCGCGCTCGGGCCGGCGCCAGACCTTCCCCGAGATCGACCGCCTGCTGTGGGCGGATCCCGAGACCGCCCGGCGGAAGCTCAACGACAGGCAGGCGGCGTTCGTGGATCGGCTGCTGGAGGCTCTCGCGTGAGGCTGGTGCTGGTGCACAGCTCGGGCCTGGGGCCACGGCAGTGGTCGCGCCTCCGCCGCCTCCTTCCGGAGCCCCCGGTCGTCCCTGCCCTCACGGGCTACGGCGACGTGCCTTGCTCGGAGGCTCCCCACTTCGAGCACGATCTGGCGGTGTTGGAGGCCCAGGTCCGTCCGGGCGACTTCGTGTTCGGGCACAGCTACGGTGGCTTCCTGGCCCTGCAGCTCGCCCTGAGGGTTCCGCTGGGTGGACTCCTGGTGCACGAGCCCGTCTGCGTGGCGGTCCTGCCCGGCCTGGCGGTGGCCGACGAGGCGTTCTTCCAGCTTCCGCAAGGCGGGACGGAGGCCTGGGTCGGTCGGCTCGTGGAGTGGTGGAACGGTCCGGGCGCGTGGGAAGCGCTGCCCGCGAGTGCGAAGGCACCCTTCTTGGAGCACGCGACCAAGGTGCACGCCGAGGTGGCGAGCAACGGGCGCGACCGGACCCCGGCGTCGGCCTACGCGGCCATCACCGCGCCCACGGTCGTCACGGCGGGTGCCAACAGCCGGCCCGAAGGCCAGCAGATGGGGGCGGTGGTGGCCGAGGCCATGGGAGCGCGCTTCGAGCGCCTCGGCGACGCCGACCACATGACGCCCGTGACCGATCCGGCGCGCTTCCTGCCCTTTCTACCGTAGCTACCGCGGCGGGAAGGCTTCCCGAATGGCCGAGGGTGCTGTCCACACGAGCTCTGCGGTGGACGTGTAGCGACCGTTCACGGCGCTCACCCAGTCGAAGAGGTGTTGCTCGGAGCCGGTCCGGTTGCCTTGCAGGTCCGCGAAGCCGACGGTGGCCAGGTCGGCGACCGTGAAGTGCCAGGTGTTGGGCTCGACGTCGCTCCGGTGGTTCATCGAGCGCCGCAGGTGCTGCGTGAGCGCCTTGAAGTCGGTCGTGCCGTAGGAGGTACCGTCCGAGACGTCGAGGAAGTCCCCCATGTAGAGTCCGCTGGACTGCCACTCGGCGAGCTTGGCTGTCGGCACGGCGAGGCCCGGCAGGTACAGCACGTCCGAGAAGGCCGAGCCCTCGTCCCAGGTCCCTTCGGTGCCCAGTGCCCAGGCGACCACGGCATCCTGCGCGTGCCACGGCGCCGGGTTGTCGAGCCGGGGATCCTGGGGATCGACCTGGTCGCCGTAGGCGGCGGCCCGGGCACCGAAGCTGAGCGCGTAGCCGGTGCCACCATCGGCCCGGGTGAGGTTGGCATAGGACGCCCGCCAGTTCCAATCCCACGGCGCGTGCCGGTCCCCGCCGGTGACGAAGGCGGCGCCACCCGGAAGCAGCCCGTCGATGTAGGGCACGCGCTCCTCCTGGTAGGCCAGGTAGCAGTCGTCGTCGCCGAGCGCGCAGTAGTCGTCGCTCGCGGGGAAGCAGCACTCGCGCTCGCCGGGGTCGCAGTAGTACGGCGAGTTGGCGTCGCACTCGTCGGGGTTGCCCGTCTCGTCCTGGTTGGTGCAGTTGTAGCAGGGCCTCTCGTCGACGAGCACCCCGAGGTCGAAGCCCAGGCCCTGCAGCGTGTCGAAGATGTCGAGCCGCTCGCAGCGTTCGGCGCTGTACGCGAAGTTCCACCCCACGGCCACCGCCACGGGGAGTCCCGCTTCCGAGAGGACCTCCGCGTTGGCCTCGATAGCCGCGAGCTTCGCCGCGAAGGTCTCGGTGCCCTCGCCCTCGCCCTCGCACTCGAGCTCGAGTTCGTCGTCGTCAGGCGACTCCAGCGAGGTGAGCACGAAGGCCAACAGAGGCGGCAGATCCTCCACCGGGTCCGCTGCGGCGTCGTAGATGTCGAGCACCACCTCGTCGCCGTCGCGCGCTGCCACCACGAGGTCGCCCGACGTGCCCGCCATGCCGATCGCCTGCAGGGTGCCCTGCACGCCCACCACGTCGCCCAGCGCGTCGTCCTCGATCAGGTAGAGGAGCAGGTTCTCCTCGGTCTGGATCACCGCCCACGCGACCTCGGTGGTCTCGTCGACCGCCAGGGCCTGCACGGACCCTGTGGTCTGCACGCTGCGGGGCGAGGCGTCCGGATCCAGCAGATCGACCACGCTGAGCAGTGTGCCGTCGGCGTGCACGTACCAGGTCTCCCCCGTGCCGCGGTCGACCGCTACGTGCTGGATGCTCGCCTCGTCGATCCGGCGGGTGACGGTCCAAGTGGCGTCCAGCACCAGGAGACCCTCGTCGGTCAGCGCGACCACGCCGCCATCGTCGAGCGGCCAGAGCGCCGAGGGACTGCCGGGCAGCTCGGTGGTGGCGAGCACCTGGTCGTCCTCGATCTGCACGGTGGCGGCCAGGGGTTGGTCGGCGGAGGTGAGGATGAGCGCGTCCTGGTCGGCATCGTAGACACAGGGACCGGTCCAGCTGGCCTTCGCCGCGAGGTCGCTGGAGACCTTCACCACGTCGTTCTGGCGGAGGAAGGTGTACGGCTCGTCGCCGCCGGGGTCCACGTCGATGACCTCGATGTTGCCGCCGGTGGCGTGCACCAGGAACAGGCGTCCGTGCACGTCGTCGAAGCAGATCTGGGCGATGTCCTGGCTGGGCTCGATGCGGTCGGAGGTCCAGAGCACGCCGCCGCTGCAGTCCCCACCGCTGCCACCGTCCAGGCAGTAGTCGCCCGCCGGGCCGGTGTAGAGCTCGGACAGGACGCGGACCACTTCGCCCGTGGACTCGGGCAAGAGGATGAGCTGGCTCAGGCGGGACGAGAGCACCGCGCTCGGACCGCGCGCCGTGGGCATGGTGGCGTCGAGCACGTGCTCGATGCCGTAGCTCCGCTCGACCACCTCCGCGGTGTCCGCGGAGTCGGCCGTGTCTGCGGTGTCGAGCACGGCGGAGTCGATCGGCGCCGGGCTGTCCACCGCGGAGTCCTTGGGCTCGCCGGTGCAGGACGACAGGGAGACGAGGAGGATCACTTGGCGCTCCGGGGGGCGGTGGCGTAGCCGATGCCGGTGCTGGTGGCGGAGGACCCGCCGTACCAGACGTGGAGGGTGTCGTCGTCGACGAGCATCGAGGACCCGAAGAGGCTCAAGCTCTCGAAGAAGTCGGTGCCTGGGTCCTGGGGCCCGAGGACGGACTCGGTGTGAGCGGTCCACCGCACGCCGTCCGTGCTCTCGGCGTAACCCACCGCCCAGTGGCCTTCCCCGCCGCCGGTGTAGGTCATCAGGTAGTGCTCGCCGTCGTGCACGACCGCGGGGGCGGTGACCTGGTCGTTGTCCCAGGTGCCCACGGTGCCTTCGAGCACCGGGTTGTGACAGTAGCGGTCCCAGGTGGTGCCGTCGGTCGACACGGCGTAGCCGATGGCGGACTCGCCCCCGGCGTACCAGAGCTCGTACACGTCGCCGGTCTGCCGGACCATCGGGTGCGACACGCTCTCGCCCTCCCAGTCGGCCTCGGCGGTCAGCAGGGGGTTGCCGTCGACCTCGGTGAAGTTCACGCCGTCGGTCGAGGTGGCCGCCCCGATCGTCCACCACGCGTTGGACGACCGCCGTCCGGCGAACCAGATGCGGTAGTCGCCGCTGTCGCCCAGCACGCTCGGCGCCCGAACGGCGTGGGAGCGCCAGCCGTCGTCCCCGGCGCCGCTGATCAGGGGGTTGTCCGGCAGCTCGGACCATTCGGTCTGCGAGGTGCCCGTGGCGCCGCCGATGGCGTAGTCCCCCGCGGGCCGCCCGCTGTAGTAGAGCCGGTAGCCGTCGGTCGTGGCGAGCACGTGGGGGGACTGCACGCCCTGGCTGTCCCAGTCCCCGTCGGCCCCGTCCGCGAGCACGGGGTTGTCGCGCGAGCGGTCGAAGTCCGGGATCTCGGTGAGCTCGGGGAGCACCTCGGCCTGCCGTTGGAGCCCGAGGTTCCAGCCGAAGGGATGCACCTCGAAGGCGTCGTAGACGCGAACCTGCTCGCCTCCCACGGCGAAGGTGGCCGCCACCTCGGTGGGGCCGCCTGGAACGTCTTGCCCGCAGGCGGTGAAGCGTCCGTCGGCGTCGGTGACGCCTTCGCCGATCACACCGATGCGCTCGATCTCGAGCGTGGTCGCCGCATCGGCCACGACCTCGCCGTCGTAGCGCAGCTCGGCGGTCACGCAGACCTCGGCGCACTCCACCACCTCGTCGTCGGCCGTCGGCGCGAGGATGGACGGTTGCCAGAGCGAGATGGCGCTGCTGTCGCCGGTGTCCTGGCCGGAGGTCGCGCCGCTGTCTCGGCCCGGCCCTGCTCGGTCCTTGACCGGGCTGTCGCCGGTGCAGCCGAGGGCGAGAAGGGCGAGGATCATGCGAGCATCACTCCGAGGCGCCGGTCTAACGTGCCCTCACCAGTCGATCTTCACCGGGTCGTCTTCGTCTGCGGCCGATCCTTCCCCAGCTTCCGGCGGCTGCTCGGATCCCCGCAGGCTCGACGGGCCGGGTACCGGGAGGTTGTGCCGCACCGGCTCGTCCTCCATCGGTGGGATCGTCGGCCGCCCCGGCACGTACACGGCGGGCTCGGGCACGTCGCGGGCTGGCACGGGGGCGGGCGCCGGGTCAGTGGTCGGCAGTTGCCAGTGGGGGTCGTCCAGCGGCAGCCCGATCCGCGCCTCCAGGTCGAGCCGGCGGATCGCCACGGCGGCGGCCACGCCGAACACCATCCCGGCGACGTGCGCCATGTACACCACACCCGATCCGGCCCCGAACAGCACCTGGTAGGTGACGTCCTGCAGCAGCCAGAAGCAGCCCGCGGCCCACGCCGGCACGGCAAAGGTGCCGTACACCGGCCGGAACACGATCAGGAAGACGTAGGCGAAGCCGATCCGACGCCGGGCGAAGCGGGTGCAGAAGGCCCCGGTGCAGCCGGCGATCGCGCCGGACGCTCCGAGGATGGTCGTCGGTGAGCCGCTCACCAGCAGCTCGGTGCCTCCAGCCACCACCCCCGCGCCCACGAAGAGCGCCCCGAACAGCGGCGCCCGGTAGACGTCCTCCAGCACAGGGCCGCACACCAGGATGAAGAACAACAGGTTGCCGAGCAGGTGGAACCAGTCCGCGTGCATCAGCACGTGGGTGAGCCAGCCGACCTGCAGCGCGCCCTTGGCGCTCGAGAGGCCCCAGCGAGTCACTGGGTCGGACGGGGTGTCGGCGGCCGTTGCGCAGAGGGCGTCCAGCTCCTTCTGCACCACGCCGCTCTCGTGGGCCCACTCGTCGGCGAGCCCGGTGTCGCCGACCGCAGCCCTCAGCTCGTCGGCGAGGCCGGTCAGCTCGGCGGCCAGGCCCGTGTCCTGCGGTGTGCAGGGCTCCGGCAGGGCCACGCCCACATGGCCTTCGTAGAGGGCCTCCACCCAGCGGTCCTGCACGTCCTCCGCGACGACCCCCGTCGAGGCGTCCCCACCGGTGAGCAGGAACGCGCCCAGCGCGAGCAGGACGAAGACGATGGAGAACCAGGGCAGCCCGCGCAGCCGGGAGCCCTCGACCCCCACCGGGAAGATCACGGTGCTTCGACCGTGAAGCTCACGGTGGCTTCACCAACGAAGCCGGCGGAGTCCCACGCCTCGGCACGAAGCTCGTGGTCTCCGGGGCTCACCGTGTCCCAGAGCACCTCCCAGGGCCCCTCGGTGCGGAGGTTGGCCAGGTGTTCTCCGTCGGCCCAGAGGGTCACGTCGGTCAGTGGCGTGGCGTCGGCGATCAGCACCGAGACCGCGATGGCGTCGTCGTCGTACACGCCGCCTTCCCGTGGGCGCGCGAAGCTCATCACCGGCGCGTCGTGGTCGCCCAGCACCTGGTCCACGGCGACCGTCTGCACGGTCTCCACCAGCCCGTCGTCGTCGTCGAAGTAGCCCACGGCGCGGACGTGGTGCTCGCCGTCGTCGACGGTACGGCTGTCCCAGACCGCCTCGAGCGTGGGGCCCGGCCCACCGGCTACCGCGATGCCGTCGACCAGCACCACGAGGTGGTCGAGCTCCGTGCCAGAGGCCTCGATGGCCACGTCGCCGTAGACAGTGTCGTCCGGCAGGGTGAGGGTGATCTCGGGCGAGGAGCAGCCCGCGAGCACCGGAAGACCAGCCAGCAGCAGCCGGCGCCGTGCGAGCCCGAGCCCCACCAACAGGAGCGGCACGAGCGCGCCGGTCGACACGGCTCCGCAGCGAGCGCTCACGCAGCTGTCTTCGTCGATGACCCGGTCGCAGTCGTTGTCCAGCTCGTCGCCGCAGGTCTCCTCGGCCCCCGGGTAGCGCCGCCGGTCGCCGTCGTCGCAGTCTGCGCCCGCCGGGCTCCCGTCTCCGTCCATGTCGACGAGCACGTCTTCGTAGGCGCTGAGGGTGCCTTCCGCGATGGCCCGTCCGTCCACCACGTAGGCCGCGCCCTGCTCCACCAGGGTGTTCGTGGCGGCTGTCGAGACGAAGACCGCGTCGTCGTGGTCGTCGCCCGTGAAGTCGTGCAGCCAGCCGACGTAGCTCCCGAAGCCATCCGAGCCGACGATCACGTCCTGTTCGACGAGGCGCTCGTTCAGCACCCAGACCCGCGAGGAGTAGGGGGAACCGACCAGGATGCGCGGCCCGATCGCGACCGAGTAGCCGGCCGCCCCGTCGGGCTCGCCCTCGAAGATGGTCGTGGCCTTGTCGTCGAGCACGGTGCTGAAGCTGTCCCCGGTGTCCTGCTGGCCGATGGGCGGCCCGTCGAGCAGGTAGACCCGACCCTCGGCACCGTCTCGGAAGGGCGCGGTGACCACCACCTCGGCCAGTCCGTCGCCGTCCACGTCGCCGCCGTCCAGACCCCAGCCGGCGTAGTCGGTGGCGACGTCGGACGCCCAGGCCCCCATCGAGTCCGCCACGGTGAGCTCGGCGTCCTCCCAGGAGCCCAGCGGCGGCAGGCCGAGGAAGACGTGCAGCTCGCCCGCCATCGATGGGGTGCCGCCGAGCGTGCCGACCACGAGGTCGTCGTAGCCGTCGCCGTCCATGTCGCCAGGGCCGAGCAGGCGCCAGCCCGCGTAGTCCAGGCTGTGCCGGCCCACGATCACCGCGGTGGCCGCGTCGTCGATCTCGAGGGTGCCTTCGACCGGTCCGACGCCCGAGTGGATGACGGTGACGCGGCCCGCCGACTCCGAGAAGCCGGCGAAGTCGTGCTGGGGCGCCCCGATGGCCAGGTCGTCGAAGCCATCGCCGTCCAGGTCGCCCACGCGCTTGACCTGGCTGCCGAAGCGGTCGTTCTTCAGGGCGCCTCGGACCACGAGGTCGGCGCCGTCCGCGGGCAGGTGACCCCCCTTGGCGAAGGGCTCTCGAAAGACGAGCAGCTGGCCGTTGTCGCTCTCGGTCAGCCCGGCGTGGTTGGCGCCGATGAGCAGCTCGTCAGTGGCCTGCCCGTCGTAGGAGCCCTTGGGGAGGATCGACAGGTCGACCCCCACGTAGTCGTGCTCGCTGATGCCGTAGATGGTGGCGCTCGCCTCCTCGAGCCACACCTCGCCGCTGACCTCGTTGCCCTGGAGCAGCTGCACCTCGCCCGCCACGTAGTAGTGCGCGATGCCCTGGTAGTTGGCGACCGCGAGGTCCGTGGTGCCGTCGCCGTCGAAGTCGCCGCTCTTCACGGGTCCGTGCAGGTTCTCGTAGGCCGCCGAACCCCAGAGGGTGGCCACCGTGTGGTCCGCGATGCTGCGCTCCTTCGCCTGAGCGGCGGGCGCCAGCACGAGGGCGCCGAGCAGCCAAGCTCGGCGGCGCGTGGAAGCCGCCAGCCCCGCGAGCACCAGCCACCAGCCGGTGCCCCCCGCCGTCGCGCAGCCGCTGGATTCGGGGGTGCCGCATGCCTCGTCGACCGCGCCGTCGCAGTCGTCGTCCAGGCCGTCGGAGCAGACCTCCGGCGCGTCGGGGTGCACCCAGCTCTTGCCGTCGTCGCAGTCCTGGGCGGCTCCGTAGCCATCGCCGTCGGCGTCCACCTGGCTGTCGTCGGCGACCTCGGGGCACCCCTGGTCCAGGAGGCCCAGGTCCTCGGCCGTCAGGACGTAGGCGGCGCCATCGCCCTCCGCGTACACGCTGGCTCCGGGGGCGCTGATGGTGACCCATGGTCGGTCCTGGCCGTGGGGATCCGGACCGGGGTGGGAGGCCACGTGGTAGCCCGCCTGGCCGCCGGCGAAGCAGCCCTCCAGGGTAGCGATCGAGGCGTCGTAGGCCGAGCCGCTGCCGTCGACATCGTCCACCAGGTAGATGCGGCCCGCTCCGTCCGACCAACCCGGCGCGCCGAGCAGCAGCTTCGAGCCGCCGAGGCCGTGTCCGTCGGCCGCGCCCCACCCCAGCAGCTCGGCGGCGTCGCTCGGCATGTAGGTGGCGCGGGCGCTGGTGGGGTGCTGCTCGCCGAGCAAGGTGTCGAGGACGTAGGCGGTGCCCGCGCCTTCCGTCGACTCCGGCGCGGTGAAGAGCACGCCACCGTCGGCCAGCGCCACGAGGTGCCACGGCAGGTAGTCGCCGCTGTTCTCGCCGTGCACGACCCCGATGGCGTCGGTCTCGCGCTCGACCTTGTCGCTGGCGAGCACGCTGCGCTGGCGGAAGGGAAAGAGGTAGGCGGCCCCCGCGGCGTGGTGCGTGGTGACGGCGGGTGCGCCGGTGTCCGAGGCGGTGTCGGTGCCGCTGGTGTCGGTGCCGCTGGTGTCGGTGCCGCCGGTGTCGGTGCCGCCGGTGTCGCTGCCCGGGAGCTGCCCCGAGTCGCCGGGAGAACCCGAGTCGGCCGTGTCGCCCACGACGCCAGACACGTCGACGCGCGAGCTGCCCCGGTGGGCCACCGTGCTCACGTCGAAGCCCGGCGCGCCGACGAGCAGGTCGGCGAAGCCGTCGCCGGTCTGGTCGGGCACGACGGTGGCCGCGCGTCCCGTGTAGGTCTCGCTGTCCAGCACCGTCCAGGCGGCGTCCATGCCGGTGGTCAGCTCCTGCGCGGAGATGGTGGTGTCGAGCCGGAAGTCGTCGGGCCAGCCCCCGTCGCGGCCAAACAGCAGCCCGAGGTAGCCCACGCCCGGAACGCCCGACGCCGACGGGTACGGCGTGCCGATCAGGAGGTCGTTCCGACCGTCCTGGTCGAGGTCACCGGCCCCATAGAGCCGGTAGCCCACGCGCTCGTGGCGCTGGGTGCCCTGCAGCATGGGCCGGTCGGCCAGGCTGCCGTCGGCGTCGACCGTGCCGCCGTAGAGCAGGTAGATCTTGCCGATGAGCGGGTTCACGATGCTCGCCTCGGGGGCGCTCACCGCCACGTCGTCGAGCCCGTCGCCGCTGGCGTCTCCGAGCGCGGCGACCGCGCGACCCGCCTGATCCTGCGGCTCTTCGCCGGTGAGCACCAAGCCCGCGTCCTGGATCGGGGTCCAGGGGTCCAGGCCGGCGACGTCGTAGATGACGTACACGGCGCCCGCCTCGTGCCCCGAGGTGTCGTCGGCGGGGGCGCCCACCACCAGGTCCCCGAGCCCGTCGCCGTCGAGGTCTCCGGCCGGCACCGGGTAGACGGGGGGTTGATCGGCGCCTCGTCCGACGACCGAGGGGAGGTTGTCGAGCCCGCCGGCGAGCGCCGTCGCGAAGAGGATCACTGGACCGTCACCGTGCCCGCCATGCACCGGAAGGGCCCCTCCGCGCGCGGGTGCATGGTGGTCTCCATCGACTGGTCGCTGTTCACACCCATGCCCGAGTGGCGCTGGCACACGTAGTACCAGGTGCCCGGCTCCTCGAAGGTGTGGGTGTAGAAGCCGCCGCCGTTCATGTCCTTCATGCGGCTGTACACCAGCCCGGACGGCGACACGAGCTGCACGTCGTGGGGCTCGTCCTGGATGTTGCCGGCGGCCACGGTGTTGTTCCACCACGTCACCGACGTGCCCTGGTCCACGTGGATGTGCGAAGGCACGAAGACGTTGGCGCCCTCGGGGACCTCGACCACGTCGGTTCCCACGCTCACGTGGAAGCGTCGGGGATCGGTCTGGGCCTCGCCGTCCTCGCCCACGGCCACCACGCGCCACAGCCAGGGCGTGAAGCCGTCGGTCAGGGCCCTCAGCTCGTCGAACTCGGCGTCGCTCAGGGTGTAGCTGTTGCCGTCCAGCGGTCCGTACGACAAGCGACCGGCCGCCCCGAAGGTGCCGTCGAGCGAGATCTGCAACACGGCGCTGTCGACCCCGCTCGCGTCCCAGGTGAAGGTGGGCGCATCGAGCACCACGGCGTCCTGCTCGGGCGACACCAGGCCCACGCCGACCCCGCCCAGCTGGCCCGTGGCGCAGCCCACGCCGTCGGTGCGGTGTCCGAGCCGGGTCTGGGGGCAGGCGTCCCAGTCGTCGGGCACCCCGTCGCTGTCGTCGTCGGACCAGTTGGACGGCTCGACCACGTGCAGCGTCTGGTTGACCGCCACGTCGGAGAGCTCGACGGTCTGCCCGTTGGTGAAGGTCACCACGACGTCGTCGGCCTGCGTGTTCTCGCCCATGCCGACGGTGACCGTCAGCTCGCCCTGGGAGTCGAAGCTCGACCAGTTGCCCACCCACCGCGTAACCGTCACCCCGTCGGGCCGGAGGACCTCCACGCGCGCGCCGATCTGGGAGGGGTTGTGGGTGACCCCCTCGAGGTGCACGCGGAGCCAGTTGTTGCCGAAGCCGAGGTTCTCGAAGAGCTCGTTGTCGCGCGGGCGCCGCCCCAGCCCGTGGGAGACGTAGACCTCGGGGTAGGCGTCGCCGTTGAGATCCCCCCAGGTCACGGCCCAGGTGAGGCCTTCGGTGGTGACGATGCCCGCGCCGTCGCACACGCGCTCGAAGGTGGCGTCGCCGTAGCCCTTCCACACGTACGGGGTGGTGCGGATGCCGGACATGACCATGTCGTCGAAGCCGTCGAGGTCGTAGTCGAAGACAGCGAGGCCGTGTCCGTCGACGAAGTCCAGGATGCCCGAGCTCCCCGCCACGTCGTTGAAGATGCCGTCCTCGTTCAGGAAGAGCTGGTTGCCCGTCCAGTCCTTGTCGTGGGTGATGAGCACGATGTCGGGGTCGCCGTCGTTGTCGATGTCGCTGCAGGACGCGCCGACGCCGAAGCGCTGCAGGGGGTCGTTGACCCCGCGTGCCACCGCCTCGTCGCGGAAGGTGCCGTCGCGCTGGTTCATGTAGAGGTGGTTCGAGAACTCCCGCCCGGTGGTCACGAAGATGTCGGGCCAACCGTCCACGTCGGCATCGAGCACGCACGAGCCCTTGCCGCTGGGGTCCCCGCCAACCCCGGCGAAGTCGGTGGTCTCGCGGAAGGTGCCGTCGCCCTGGTTGCGCAGGAGCGTGTTGTTGCCGGAGCCGTCCTCGGGGCCGTTGGTGTAGAAGATGTCGAGGAAGCCGTCGCCGTCGTAGTCGAAGAGGAAGCCCTGGTGGCCCCAGCCGACATGGCCGGCGTCTCCGGCCTGTGCGGTCACGTCCTCGAAGCTCGAGTAGTCGCGGTTGCGGTAGTAGAGGTTGCGACCGTTCACGGTCACGTAGAGGTCGGGCACGCCGTCGTTGTCGAGGTCGCCGAACATCGGGGCGCGGTCTTCGCAGACGTCGTCGACTCCCCACGCACCGCCCACCTCCTCGAAGGTCATGTCGCCGTTGTTCAGGTAGAGCAGCGACTCGCCCGGGTAGTACACCGCGTGCTCGGAGCGCGCGGGGGCGGCCGCCACGTACAGGTCCACGTCGCCGTCGCCGTCGATGTCGTTCACCACCACACCGCGCGAGTTGCCGAGGGCACGCACACCGGCCTCTTGGGTGACGTTGGCGAAGTGCGTGCCGATGTCGGTGCAGATGCCCACGCTGTCCTCGGCGGCGAAGACCATGCCCAGCAGGATCAGCGCCATCGGATCGACCTCGGCGCCGAAGCGGTCTCGGCGCTCTCGCCTTCCAGCCCGCCCACGAGCCGCCAGTAGGCCTCGCTCGCCTCCAGGTGGACCTCGCGCCCCTCGGTCCGAACCGCCGTGCGGGTGCGTGCCGGATGGAACTCGAGGTCGTCCGAGAACTGCACGAGGTAGACGTCGCAGTCGCCGCTCCAGCGGAAGGCGACCTCGCCCTCGGCCTTGAGGTCCTCGGCGGGCGCCTCGGGGAGCAACCAGCAGCCGGAGGCCTGGCCGCTCGTGCATCCCAGCCGGTCGGTGGGGTCGCCCACCGGGCTGCGCAGGCAGTGGTCGGGCTCGAGGTAGTCGGGCGTGCCGTCGCAGTCGGCGTCGTGGGGGTAGCCCGTGACGCCCTGCTCGTCGGCGAGATCTGCCAGCCGATTTCGCTCGACGCAGTAGTCGGGCTGCTTCTGCCCGCATGCTGTGAGGAGGGCCAGCAGCATCGCCCGCACCATACCTGCCGGTGGGGTAGGGAGGAAACATGCTGTGCCTCCTCTTGTCGTGCGCTGTCAGGGACTGGTTGCCGCAGGGACCTTCGCTTCCGTCGAGCGATGCCTGGTTGGCGCAGGCCGCGGCACCGGTTTCGTGGACGGGGCCCGTCCCGGCGCAGCCGGCGGTTCCGTTCCAGCTCTTCGGCTTCCGCTACGAGCGGGACATCGTGCTGGCGGCGGCCGGCGGGCCCTGGCAGATGCACGAATACGCCTACGTGCTGGTCGATGGGGAGGGGATCTGGGTGGCCAAGGACTCGGACTGGGAAGGCCGCCAGACGGTCACCGTGGACGTGCCGGATCTAGCCACGTGGTTGCCGGAGGTGCCCGCTCCGAGGCGTGTCTCGCCCGTGACCGTGGACGACCGCAGCGACGGCGACAACGTGGACGTGTCGCTGTCCTACGAAGACCTCGAGGGTCGCCGGATCGAGGTCGACTTCACCGCGGAGCGGTCCACCCGGCTGGAGCCGAAGCGGAACGGCTCCACCTTCAACCACTCCGAGGCGATCGCGGCGCCCCTGCTCGATGTTCCGCACCGCCAGCTCGGCGGCGTGGAGGCCAGCCTCCGCTACGACGGGGTGGAGCAACCGCTGCACCGGGTGCTCGGCCTGGTCCCGGTCAAGGCCCTGCTCGACCAGACCCAGGCGGGCTTCGCCATCACCAGCTTCCGGCAGGCCCCTGACGCCGACGGGTTCCAGGTCTCCCGCCCGGTTCCCGGCGACGCCTGGTCCGTGTCGGGCGTCGAGGCCTGGACCTGGGACGGGCACGAGGCCCGCTACGCGCGCGGGGACAGCACCTTCTCCTACGTGTACGAGGAGGGTGCGCTCCTCTCGGCTTCCGTGTGGAGCAGTGACCAGGAGCTGGCGCGCGTGGAGCTCTCGGGGCCCCTGCCTGCGGGCCGCGCCTTCGAGGGGGTGGTCGAGCGCCACTTCGTGTTCGAGGTCAACGGCCAGCTGCAGGGCCACGGCACGATGACCGCCACCTGGGTGGACGGGGGCATGGACCTCGCGGTCACGCCGGTCGCGCCCTACTGGTTCGCCGAGCGGCCGCTGGACGCACGGGTGCAGCCCTTCGGGGATGGCTACGAGGTCCGAGCGGCGCGCCGCCGGTAGCTCGTCGACACCGCCGAGATGGCTCCGATCCGACACACGGGCGGTGGTCGCTGGCGTGGTAGATCCGGTGCGTGTCCGACCTCCTGCGCATCGGCGACCACGAACTGCCGTCCCGTCTCATCGTGGGCACGGGGACCTTCCCCGACCCGGAGACCATGCGGGCCTGCCACGAGGCGGCCGGCACGGCCCTGGTGACCCTCGCCATCCGCCGCGTGGACCTGGCGGCGCCCCCCGACCAGAACGTGCTCAGCTTCATCGACCGCGAGCGGATCGCGCTCCTCCCCAACTCGGCGGGCTGCTTCAGTCCGGAAGAGGCCGTGGTGACGGCGCGGCTCGCTCGGGAGCTGCTCGGCACCGATCTCTTCAAGCTGGAGGTCATCGGCGACCCGGACACGCTCTTCCCCGACAACGAAGGCACTCTGGAGGCGGCCCGGGTGCTGGTGAAGGACGGCTTCACGGTGCTGCCCTACTGCATGGACGACCCGGTGGTCTGCCGGAAGCTGGCCGACATGGGGTGCGCCGCGGTCATGCCGCTCGCGGCGCCGATCGGGAGCGGCATGGGCATCCGGAACCCCTGGAACCTGCGCATCATTCGGGAGCAGGTGGACATCCCGATCATCGTCGACGCCGGGGTGGGCACCGCCAGCGACGCCGCGCTGGCCATGGAGCTCGGCGTCGATGGCCTGTTGGTGAACAGCGCCATCGCCCTGGCGCGCGATCCGGTGGCCATGGCGCGCGCGATGCGGCTCGGCGTCGAGGCGGGCCGCACGGCGTTCCTCGCCGGCCGCATCCCTCGCCGCCTCTACGCGACTGCGAGCTCACCGCTCGACGGCCTGGCGGAGCTGGGGTGATGGCCGCGGGGAGCCTCAGCCTGCCGCTCCGCCCGCGCCCGCACCTGCTGGCCATCAGCCCTGGCGACCATGGCGTGAACCGCGATCTCCGCTTCGTGGCGCGTGGCTTGCGGGGGCTGGACGCGGTGGCGCTCCTGGTGCGCGAGCCCCACCTGGACGAGCGCGAGCTCGTGCGGCTCGTGGGCGACCTGAGCACCCTGTTCCCCGGCGGCCTCTGGGTGCACGCCACCAACCCGTCGGGCGAAGATGTCGCGCGCTGGGGGAAGCACGGGCTCCACCTGGACAGTCGGGCGGACGTGGCCGCCGTGCGGGCCCGCTTCGAAGGACCGCTCGGTGTGAGCGTGCACGGCCTGCCAGCCGCACGTCGCGCGAGAGAGGGGGGAGCCGATCAACTCCTCCTCTCCCCACTGTTCACGCCGCTGTCCAAGCCCAAGGACACGCGCCCGACCTTGGGCGTGCAGCGCGCGGCCGACGTCCAGCGCAAGGTGCGCCTGCCGGTCTTCGGCCTGGGTGGCATCACCGCGGAACGGGCCCGAGCGTGCCGGGACGGCGGGCTGTCGGGGGTGGCCACCATCGGCGCGCTCTTCGGTCCCGACGCCATGCCGGAAGAGGTCCGCGCGTCGGCCAGCGGAATCCTGGCCGCCTGGGCCTGACACGACGCCCGACCCGGGATCCGGGGGTCAGCCGGCGTACAGGTCGTCGTCCACCGTGGCCGACACCAGCCAGCCGGAGGGGGCGCCGGACAGCTGGCCACCACAGAAGCCGCAGGCGCCGCCGGTCGTCTCGACCGCGGCTCCGCAGCCCGGGCAGTGGGCGGCGCCGGCCGATCCGGGTCGCGCCTTCAGGAAGGTCCAGTACTCCGAGGTCTGGACCTGCTGGTGCTGGTCGCCCGAGACGAGGTGGCCGGCGCTGTTCACCAGGTACTCGACCAGCGAAGCGAAGATGCGCACCGTGACGGCCACGTAGTACTGGTCGGCGACCACCTTCGCGGGCTCGACGCGCTCCACGCGGACCTTGTCGTGCACCGGCTTCAGGCCGCGCTCCCGGAGGTCGGCCATCAGGAAGCGCTGCACCTGGTGGTACCGGTCGCTGTGGTGGTGCCGCGCCTCGGTGGCCCAGCCCCGGTGGGTCTGTTCGAAGGCCGCCGCGGCGTCGGCCTGGAAGCTCGACCACGTGAAGTCGGGGAGCACGTTGGGCAGGAGCTCCAGGTTGCGCAGCACCCCCGGCTGGCGGACGGTGGGCAGGTCGCGGCCGATGTCGCGCTTCGTGCCCAGCACGAGCTCCTCGACCAGGGCGCGGCGCAGCTCGCTCTGCACCGCCGTGCAGATCCATTGGGTCGAGCCGTCGCAGCGGGGCGTGTCGCAGCTCGCGCAGCGCCCGTCGGCGGCCGGCGCGTCGGCGTTGCCGCAAGCTGGACACCGCAAGGCCTGCATGGCCGCCGGTGCCGGCGAGGTGGCGTCCAGCGACCGCTCCCACGTCCAGCGTTCCAGCGCTCGGATGCGCACGGGCGCCTCGCCCGGAAGCTGGTGGCGCCAGGTGGCCAGGTGCTCCACCGTGATGCGCGCACGGTCGGTGATGTCGAGCGCCACCACCCGGCAGGTTCCGGGCGCGACCCCTTCGACGGGCCCGGGGCGGCCGGCCAGCTCCCGGCGCACCCCGTCGGTGACGTAGGGCCGCAGACCTTCCAGATTGTGCGGGCGATGGCTGTGGGCCGTGGTGAACACGAGCTGCGCGAGGTCGAGCAGCAGAGGCTCGGAGAAGCCCCGATCGCGTTGGAGGAGGGGGCCGTAGTCGATGGGCGGGGGCTGGGTGAGCGAGCGACCGACCAGCTTCGGAGGTCCGGTGTCGCCGCTGTTGAAGCGCCAGGAGACCAACCACAGGCCCCCCACGAAGACCAGGAGCAGGAGCACGGGTGCGCCGAAGGCGAGCAGCTCCGGCGGAACGGCCCCCCAGTCGTCGAAGCGCAGGGTCAAGCGAGTCCTCCGTACAGGAAGTGTCCCCCCAGCACGATCAGGCCGATCAGGATGCAGCGGCGGAAGATCCGTTGCGAGACCCGCCCCGCCAGCCAGTTCCCGGCCCAGGTGCCCACCAGCACGGTGGGGATCATGCCCAGGCTCCACGTCAGGGTCTGCCCGGTCACGATGCCCCTGGCGGCGTAGCTGGCGACCGCGAGGCCGCCCTGCAGCAGGAAGAAGCCCTGCAGGGTGCCTCGGAAGGCATCCTTGTCGAGCCCGCGGGCATTCAGGTAGGCCACCACCGGTGGTCCACTGGTCTGGAAGGCGCCCGAGAGCACACCCGCCACCGCGCCGATCGGCCAGCCCCAGCGCCCGCTCAGCTCCCTCGGCTCGCGCCCGACCAGCGCGTACACGCCGTAGGTGACGAGCAACAACCCCAGCCCGGCCTTCACGAGGCTGCCGTCGACCTCCTTGAGCACGGTCGCGCCGAGGGGCACGCCCGGGATGCAGGGCACGATGAGGCGGAGCAGCTCCTCCCGGCGGATGTGGCGTCGCAGCTGCCACGCGAGCGTGGAGGTGATCGCCAAGCCGATGCCGCTCATCACGGCCGCCGACTGCTGCAGCGACCAGACGAAGGGCAACAGGGCCATGGCGACCATGCCGGCGCCGAAGCCGCTCGCACCTTGCACCGTGCCGGCGAGGAAGCCCACGAGCGCGGGCAGCCACAGGCCCATCAGGGCGTGAGCTCCCCGGCGAGCGCGATGGGCCAGGCCTCGGCCAGGTCGGCCCGGTCGAGGCCTTGCCCCAGCAGGAACATGAGCTTCACCAGGGTGGCCTCCTGGGTCATGTCGTACGCGGACAGCGCGCCGGCGTCGCGGGCGGCGGCGCTGCCGGCGTAGCTGCCGAGCGTGACCCGCCCGAAGCGGCACTGGCTGCCCACGACAACCGGCACGCCTGCGTCGGCCGCACGGGAGATGGCCTCCGCCCAGCCGTCCAGGGGGAGGTTGCCGGCGCCGAAGCCCTGCAGCACGACGCCGCGGGCTCCGGCCTCCAAGGCGAAGTCCAGCATCCGGGGCGGCATGCCCGGATGCAGGCTCAGCACGACCACGTCGCGCCGGAAGCCGCGGCGCAGGCGGAAGGGCCCGGGCCGCTCCAGGGCCGGCGTGGCGTAGTGGATGTCGACGCCCATCTCCACGAGCGGCGGCAGGTTCGGCGACGAGAAGGCCTGGTAGCTGTCCACGCTCAGCTTCGTCGCCCGGCAGCCGCGGAGCAGGGTGGAGCCGAACCAGATCCCGACCTCGGGAACGCTCAGCGTGGCGCTGATGGCGGCGTGCATGAGGTTCATGCGCGCGTCGCTGCGCAGCTCGGCGATCGGGCGCTGGGCGCCGGTCAGCACCACGGGCCGCTGCAGGTTCTCGAGCAACAGCGCGAGGGCGGTCGCGGTGTAGGCCATGGTGTCGGTGCCGTGCACGACCACGAAGCCGTCCACGCTCTCGTGCCGCTCGGCGATCGCGCTCGCCAGCTGCTCCCAGTGGGCCGGGGTGAGGTCGCTGGAGTCGAGGTTGCACAGCACGGCGCCGTCGATCGCGACCTTGCGATCGAGACCCTTCAGGAAGGGCAGGACATTCTCGGCGTAGTGGCCAGGCTCGAGCTCGCCTCCGCCCGCGGCGGTCATGCCGAGCGTGCCGCCCGTGTGGAGGAAGAAGAGGCGCTTCATCCGAGCAGGCTATCGGATCCCTTCGTGGATCGGCTGACCGAGGTCGACACCGGCTTCGACGGCCGGGTCACCGGCACGGTCGCAGGCACGCTCTACGGCTGGTGATCGTGCCGGTTTCCATCCCCGGGGCTGCACAGGTTATCCATCCACCTCGCTGGAGCCTTCATGCGCATGCCGCTCGTCCTCGTCGCTGCTCTCGGGCTCCTCACCGTGGCCACGGCATGCGGACCCACGTGCCAGGCCACCTGCGACCGCCTGTACACCGAGAGCGAGTGTGGCATCCAGCGCGCCGGCCGCACCGTGGACGAGCTGATCGGGTACTGCATGGGCGAGTGCGAGGCGGCGCTGAACGAGCCCGGCGAGCTCGGGGACTACGATCCCTACGAGCGCTCCGGCTCCGGCGTGTCGGTCACCCTCGGCAACGAGAAGCAGGCCGCGGTGTGGATGGAGTGCGTGGCCGCCCAGGACTGCAGTCGCCTGGAAGACGGCTACTGCGCCCCGATCTGGTAGCCGCAGATGCTCCTCGCCCTCGTCCTCGTGGCGTGCGACACCTCGTGTGAGCGCGCCTGCAAGAAGCTGACCTCCTGCGCCGCCGAGCTGGGCGTGGAGGGGCGGTACGAAGAAGAATGTGCGGAGACCTGCACCCAGCAGCAGCGTCTGTACGAGGACTGGGACGACACCCAGCTCCAGGACGCGCTGGCCGAGGCACGCAACTGCGTCAGCGATCACACCTGCGACGAGCTGGCCGAGGGTGTGTGCTACGACGAGGAGCTGTGGCCGTACTGAGCGGCCGGGAGTTGTTCCTGCACGTCCTCCACGTCACGCCGTACTTCCCGCCCACCTGGGCCTACGGCGGCATCCCGCGCATCGTCGACGGGCTGAGCCGGGAGCAGGTGCGTCAGGGCCTGCGGGTCACGGTGTGGACCACCGACGCCTTCGACGGCACCACCCGCGCACCCGTGGCGGACGACCGGCGGCACCACGGCGTGCGCGTGCTGGTCTCCAAGAACGTGTCGAACCGCCTGGCCTACCGGCACCAGCTCTTCCTGCCTCGGGACGGGCGCGCTCTGTTGGACCGGTTGGAGGGGGTCGACCTCGTGCACCTGCACGGGCACCGGCACCTGCTCAACAACGTCGCCGTGCGGTGGGCGGCGGAGCGCGGCGTGCCCTACGTGATGACCCCGAACGGCACTCTGCCGCGCATCGAGCGCAAGACGGGGGTGAAGGGCGCCTGGGACCTGGTGGTGGCGGGCCACGTGCCGCGCGGCGCCTCCCGCATCGTGGCCGTGAGCCAGCACGAGGTGGGGCACGCGCACGCCGCGGGGCTGGACGCGGAACGCGTGGTGCGCATCCCCAACGGCCTCTGGCTCGAGGAGTTCGAGGATCTCCCGCCGGCCGGCACCTTCAAGGAGCGCTGGAACATCGACGGGCCGATCGTCGCGTACCTCGGCCAGGTCTCCCCCCGCAAGGGCGTCGAGCACCTGGCGGCGGCCTTCGAGGGCGGTCTCGGCGGTGCCAAGCTGGTGGTGGGCGGGAACGACATGGGCGCGATGGGGCTGGCCAAGCAGGCGGCCGGCCCCGAGGTCGTGTTCACCGGCTTGCTCGAGGGGCGCGACCGGCTGGCCCTGCTGGTCGACGCCGATGTGCTGGTCTACCCGTCCAGCGACGAGATCTTCGGCCTCGTGCCCTTCGAGGGCCTGATGTGCGGCACCCCCGTGGTGGTGGGCGGCGACTGCGGCTGTGGCCAGCTGATCGGCGCCGCCGGGGCGGGGCTGCTGGTGCGGCACGCCGACGTCGACGGGCTGCGGGCGCGCATCCGAACGCTGCTGGCCGATCGTGTGGCAGCGGGCGCGATGGTGCGGCGGGGCCGGCGCTACGTGCAGGAGAAGCTGTCCTTCGAGGTCGTCGCGAGGCAGCATGAGCTCATGTACCGCGCGGTCCTGGGAGCGACGTGAGGCGGCAGGCGGCGTCTCGCTGGGCGGCGGCCGGCCTGCTGGCCGTGCTGGTGCTGATCGCCTGGTGGGGCAGCCTGCACGGCGAGTTCACCTACGACGACAAGGTCGAGGTCATCGGCAACCGGACCATCCGGGTGCTGGAGAACTGGCGGGCGGTGCTGGCCTACAACCCGTCCCGCGCGCTGCTGATCCTCAGCTACGCCGTGAACTTCGACCAGGCGCGCTTCGAGCCCTTCCCCTACCACCTGGTGGACACGCTGCTGCACGCGGTGAACGCCGGGCTCGCGATGGTGTTCGCCGAGCGCCTGGCGCGGATGGTCGGTCGCCCCCGTGCGCTGGTCTTCGGGCTGGTCGCGGGCGGCCTGTGGGCCCTCCACCCGCTCCAGACCGAGTCGGTCAGCTACGTGACGGGGCGCAGCGAGCAGCTCGTGGCCACCTGGTACCTGCTGGCGTGCTGGGCGTGGCTGCGCTGGCTCGAGGGCCGGCGGGCCTCGGACTTTGCGCTCGCGCACTTCGCGTTCCTGCTCGGGCTGGTCTCGAAGGAGGTGGCGGTGACCATGCCCCTCGCGTTCCTCCTGTTGGCGGTGGTGCTCGGGCGGGTGCGCTGGAAGGACTACGCCGGCATCGGAGGGACGGTGTTGCTGTTCGCGGTGGCGCGCGTGCAGCTCTACGGCGTGCTCACCACCCACGAGTGGCAGCGTCCGCCCGACGTGCAGCTCTGGACCACCGCCGAGGTCGTCTGGCGCTACCTGCAGCTGTCGTTGGTGCCCGTGGGCCAGTCGGTGTTCCACGACCACCCGGCAACAGGGCTCACGGTGCGCTCGGCGTCGGCCTTGCTCGGGCTCGTGGGACTCACCGCCGTCGCGTGGCGCGGCCGGCGCAAGAACCCGCTGTGGGCCTTTGCCTGGCTCTGGTTCCTGCTCGTGCTCGCGCCCAGCTCGCTGATCCCGCTCAAGGAGACGATGTCGGAACACCGGCTGCACCTGTCGCTGCTCGGCGTGTGCCTGATCGTCGCCGATCTGCTCGTCCGGCCAAGGGTGCTGATCTTCGCAGCGGTGATCCTGGCCTGGCTCGGAGCGCTCACCATCAAGCGCAACGCCGTGTGGCAGTCGGAGGTCGCGCTCTGGCAGGACGCGGTGGACCGCAACCCCGCGAGCTGCGAGGCCTGGTACGGCCTGGGGGAGGCCCACCGCTTCAGCGAGCACCTCACCGAGTGCGCGGAGGCCTACGCGGAGGCCGTGGCCTGCGACCCCAGCTACCACGACGCGCGGGTGAACCAGGGCATCTGCCTGGTCTTGCTCGGCGAGGACGTGGAGGCCGAGGAGACCTGGCTGCAGGTGCTGAGGCGGTCCCCGTCCAGCTGCAAGGCGCACAACAACCTCGGCCTGCTCTACGCTCGGCACGGCGAAGCCCAGAAGGCGATGCTCCACTTCCAGTCCACCATCAGCTACTGCCCTCGGGACTGCACGGCGCGCTGGATGGCGGGCGACCTGCTGGCGGAGAAGCTGGGCGACGTCGAGACCGCCATCAGGCACTACAGCTTCTTCCTCGAGACCTGCCCCGCCCACGGGCAGGTGCCCTTGGTGCGGGCCAAGCTCACCGATCTGACCTGGTAGGGCCTTCGGGGCTACGCGACCGACCACCGCGCCATGGCGCCCCCGAGCCGCGCGGCCTCGACCAGGCTGCCGCTTCGCCAGGCGTCCCGGGCCAGCCGGGCCATGGGGCGGGGGCGGAGGTAGAAGCCGCGCCAGGCCTGGCGCAGGAGGTCTGCGAGCTCGTCGGGCGGCAGGTCGCTGACGGTGACGCGGTGGTGGTCGGCGTCGACCGGGTTCTTCACGTCCAGGCGCGCGTGCTCCGCCCACGCCCCGTGGGACGCGTAGAGCGGGGTGTTGGGCAGCGCGACCAGGCTGGAGAACTGCACATAGTCCGCGCGGATCTCGTGCACGAAGTCCAGGGACCGCCGCACCTCCGCCTGCGACTCGCCGGGGGCGCCCAGGATCATGTAGGCCACGCTCCGGAGCCCGGCCTCGCGCGTGAGCGCGAAGGCACGGCGCACCTTGTCGACCTTCACGTCCTTGCGGAGCAGGGTCAGTGTGTCGGGGTTGGCCGACTCCACGCCGTAGGCGACGACCCGACAGCCCGCTGCGCGCATGGCCTTCAGCGCCTCGAGGTCCACCCCGTCCACGCGCGCCTCCGCCTTCCAGGCGATGTCCAGGCCGCGGCGCTGGATGGCCGCACAGATGGCGTGCACGCGGCGCCGGGAGAGGGTGAAGTTGTCGTCGTAGAAGTTCACGAAGCCCACGCCGCGCGAGGCCAGCCACGCCAGCTCGTCGACCACGTCGTCGGCTTCACGGGCACGCCAGCGGCTGCCGCTGACCGACTTGTCGCAGAAGCTGCAGCGGAAGGGGCAGCCGCGCGAGGTCAGCATCGTGGCGAAGCCCGGACGGGTGGCCATCAGGTAGCGGTAGCTCCCCATCGGGAGCAGCTCGCGGGCGGGCCAGGCCAGCTCGCCGATGGGCCGGGTGGGCTCGTGGGGCCGGAACGGCTGGCCGCGGGTCATCACCCCGGGCGGTGGCGGCTTCGCGGGGTCGTCCAGCCAGTCGAGGTAGGGCCCCACGACCTCCTCGCCTTCGCCCAGCACGAGCTCGTCGATCGCGGGGCACTCCGCGAGCGCGGCCTCTCGAACGGCCGTGGGGTGGGGGCCGCCGAGCACGATGCGTCCGACGTGAGGCCGAGCGGCCTGCGCGGCACGCCAGGCGGTGTCGGCCACCGGGGTCATGGCGGAGAGGCCCAGCACGTCCGGTCGGCGATCGGCGAGCTCTCGGGTGAAGCGTGGCCAGCTCCAGCCGAGCGCGTACGCGTCCAGGATCTCGACATGCCTGCCCTGCGCTTGCAGCTCGCCAGCGAGGTACGCCAGGCCCAGCGGCGGCACGCTCAGTCCAGCGTCCCGGCGGTCGCGGCGGGGAGGGCGTGCCAGCAGGGTCTTCACCGGGACAGGGTAGCCGTTCCCGGGCCTCGAGCCCGCGAGTCACGCTACAAGCTCAGCCCTTGACCAGCACCTCGCCCCGCACCACGAAGCCCGGGGGCGGCGCCTCGGAGAGCGCGGCGGCGTGCTCGCCGAGCGCCCAACGTCGGGTGGTGGCGATCTCCGCGAGCCGGACCCTGAGGCGGTTCGAGTCCTCGTCGCCGTTGGCGAGTGCCTCGAGCAGGGCCGCCCGGATGGTGTCGGTCTCGTGCTGCGCGATCAGCACCTCGGCGGCGGCGTAGCGCACCCCCTCGTCGAAGGCCGCGAGGTGTTCGAGCACCACGCCCGGGATCTCGGGATCGCGGTAGTCCGCGAGCTTGATCAACACCTCGCGCTTCTTGGCCGGCTTGAGCTCGGAGCGCTCGGCCTCCATGGCCAGCATCTCGAGCGTGAGGGCCTTGGCGAGGTCGGGGCTGGTGAGGCGTTCGTAGACCTTCAGTGGCCGCGCGAAGGACTTGTTCTTCAGGCAGTAGGCGCGCAGGGGCTCGAGCGCCCGCTCGCCCAGGCTCATCGCGAGGGCGTCGATCAGCTCCTTCTCGCCCAGATCCTTCATCTGGTGCTCGTAGGTCTGGTCGTAGCGCCGGAGCATCTGGTAGATCGCCTCCGGCGAGCCGTTGTCGGCCAGCCAGCGAGCCGACGCCTCACGGTCCTCGAGGCTGGAGTTCATGTTGCGCACCCGCTTTCCGTGGCGCTGGATCTGCTTCTCTTCGGAGCCGAAGGGGAGGACGAAGTCGAAGAGGCCCATGTGGCTGCTCCTGGGGAGCCACCCTACTAACCACCTGGGATCAACCTCCCAGGTGCGGGACGTGGGTGCCGAACCAGATCACCGCCTGCCAGGACGGCGCTGCGGGCGTGAGGCCCACCCCGCCTTCGGCGCCCGCGATGAACCAGGTGCTGTCGTAGCCGAGCCCGGCGGCGGCCAACATCCAGGGCGGGTTCTTGGCCGAGACCAGGCGCCCGCCACCCCGTGCGTGCCAGACGAGCGGCCCCAGCGGACCTCCGGCGCTCGCGTAGAGCACCGCCGCGTCGTCCTGGTTGGCGAACATGAGGGGGTTGCCGAGGATCGCCAGGCCGAAGGACGCTTGGGCCCACCAGGCGTCGGTGGCGTAGCGGACCATGGCCGAGCTCGTGAAGTCGGTCTCGTCGGTGCCGAGCCGCGTGGTGTTGTCGGCGTTGGGCAGCTTCACCACCCAGTCCATCCACAGCTCCACGCCCTTGACCGCGAGCAGGCGCCCCGCCGAGCCCAGCTCCATGTCGCCGGACCCCTGCTCGATCGCGCCATCCGACCAGGACGCGCGGATCCGATCGTAGCGAATCCGCAAGCTGACGGGATCCGCGGGCGAGTAGTGGCTGCTCAGTCCCCACCGGATCTCGTCGTGGGCGGCGGCCTGGAAGGGCGGCACGACCTGCTGGATGGAGGCCAGGTCCACGGTCAGTGAGTTGGTCTCGGGTATGGGCTGGTAGAAGCCGGGGTTCGGAACGCCGGCCGCCGCGGACATCAGCAGGGCGTAGGCGGCTTGCATTGCGTTGACACCGGGCCTGAGGCCCGAGTAGGTTAGCCCGACTCCTTCCCCTCGACCTGCGCAGCGAGGGGTATCTGCGTCTGCAGGAGACTTCGATGACCCCCATCCGCTGCGTGCCTCTCGGCATCCTCGTCGCCCTCATCGGGTGTTCGGACAAGGGTGACAGCGGCACCACCGAGCTGTACTGCTCGCCCACGGCTTCGGCCGGACCGGACGAGTCGGTGGAGTTGGGCGACGAAGTCGGCCTCGATGCGTCCGCGTCGGGCGTGGGCGAGGGCTGCGAGGCCCACGACTACAGCTACACCTGGAGCCTCGAGACCACCCCGGCCGTCTCCGAGCTCGACTCCACGGCCTTCTCGGTCAACGGCACGGCCGACGCCATCGAGGCGGAGTTCACGCCCGACGTGGCGGGCAGCTACGTGATCGGCCTGGTGGTGTGCGACGAGCTGGAGTGCTCGTCGCCGGACATGGTCGTGATCACGGCGAGCGCGGGCGACGCGGCGCCCATCGCCGATGCCGGCGACGACCAGGACGCCGAGATCGGCGATCGCGTCAACCTCGACGGCACCGGGTCCTTCGACCCGGATGGCGACGAGCTCTCGTACACCTGGACCCTGGCCGAGGTGCCGGGCTGCTCCGCGCTCGACAGCGGCGACGTGTACGACCAGGGCACCGCCGATGCATCCATGGTCCCGGATTGTGAAGGCACCTACCTGGTGTCGCTCGTGGTGGACGACGGCGACCAGTGGTCGGAGCCGGACTACGCCACGGTCACCGTGAGCTCGGGCGACGAGCCGCCCATCGCCGACGCCGGCGAGTCGAACAGCACCAGCCCCTGCACGGGTTCCTGGATCGAGCTGGATGGCGCCGGGTCCTACGATCCGGACGCGGAGCCCCTCACCTACGAGTGGTCGCTGGTGAGCGCCCCCGCGGGGTCCGCGGCCTCCGATGCGAACTTCGACGACGCGTCCGACGCCACCCCCTCCTTCCAGTGGGACGTCATCGGCGACTACAGCTTCCAGCTGCAGGTGTCGGATGGTGTCTCCTGGTCCGCGCCCGATGGTGTCACGGTCACGGTGGTCGATCCGGACGACAACAACCGTCCGGTGGCCAACGCCGGCGCCAGCCAGAGCGTCGAGGTCGAAGCCGAGTGCACCGCCAGCGAGGGCTACACCATCACGTGCGAAGACTGCGACGCGCAGGAGTTCGTGTTCGACGGCTCGTCCAGCTACGACGCCGACGGCGACGCGATCAACTTCGTGTGGACGGAGGAAACGGGGGAGCTGGACATCGTGTCCCCGGCCACCGCGGTCACCACCGTGATCACGCCGTCCATGTCCACCGACGGCAGCACCTCCTACGACTGGACCCTCAACCTGCAGGTCGCCGACTGCGACTACGACGACGAAGACACGGTCTCGCTGACCGTGAGCTGCGTCCGCGAGGAGTAGCATGAGCACCTTGATCCTGATCGCGTTCGCACCGCTCGGATGCGACGGCGACGGCGACACCGGAGTCGCCGCCACGGCGGCCTCCAACTCCGTCCCGGAAGCCGATGCCGGCTCCGACGTCTCGGCGGCCGGCAGCGAGGTCGTGCAGCTGGACGGTCGCGGAAGCTACGACCCCGACGGCGACCCCCTCACCTTCCACTGGAGCTTCGACAGCGCGCCGGACGGCTCGGACTTCGCGCCCAGCGAACAGGAGGCGCGCGGCGCCTCCGGGGACTTCACACCCAACGACTCCAGCTCGGCCTCCACCTCCGCCTTCGTGCCCGACGTGGTGGGAACCTACCTGGTGCGCCTGGTCGTGAACGACGGCAAGGACGACTCCGATCCGGACTTCGTCACCGTCGTGGTGGACGAGCCCACCACGCTTCCGGTCGCCAACGCAGGCGTCGATCAAACCGTGGCCGTGGGCAGCGTGGCCGTGCTCGACGGCTCCAACTCCTACGACCCCAACGGCTTCGACCTCGACTACGGCTGGACCGTGGTGTCGGTGCCCGATGGCTCCGCGGTCTCCGCGGCCACGTTGACCGGTGCCGATGCCGAGTCGGCGTCCTTCACCGTGGACAAGAAGGGCGACTACCTGCTCAGCCTGGTCGTCGGAAACGGCCTGACCGAGTCCGTGGCCGACTCCATCACCGTCACCGGCCTCGGCACCGAGAACCAGCCGGAGGCCGACGCGGGCGACGACAAGGCGGCCGAGGACTGCACGCACATCCAGCTCGACGGCTCCGGGTCCAGCGATCCGGACGGCGACGCGCTCCAGTACTTCTGGGAGGTGCAGAGCGTTCCTTCCGGCTCCACCGCCACCAACGCCAACTTCGACGACCGCACGGGCGAGAAGCCCACCTTCTGGGCGGACATCGCCGGCAGCTACATCATGTCGCTCACGGTGTCGGACGGATCGGACTGGTCGGTGCTCGACAACATCACGCTCACGGTGAGCGAGCGGCAGGCCAACTCGGCGCCCTCGGTCAACGTCGGGGTCATCGCCACGGTGTCGGCCGGCACCTCGGAGTGCAGCGAGGATGCCTACGGCTACGACTGCGCCGAGTGCTCCGCGGTCAACACCACGGTCGGCGACACCATCACCATCACCGACCCGGACGGCGACCCCTACACCGTCGTGTGGGAGGTCTCGAGCGGCGACGCCACGATCTCCGACCCCACGGAGCTCGTGACCACGGTCAACCTCGAGGGTGCCGAAGCGAGCGAGCCGGATCTGTGCGACGAGAACGCGTACGACCTGCTGCTGTACGTGACCGATTGCCCCGGCGCGACCACGACCACCACGGTCACGGTCACCGCTGAGTGCTGCGGCCAGGAGGAGTCCGGCGAGAAGTCGCCCTGATCGGGGTAGCCTCGGCCGGTGCTCTCGCTCTTCCTGGCACCTCTGCCTTGGCTCGACGGACCTTGCGACGACCTGCGCTATCCGGTGATGGATGGCGACTGGGTGGTGGGCTGCGGCCCCTCCGGGGACGTCGACCGAGCCATGAACCTCGCCTCGGGCGAGCGCGTGATCCTCGACGCCGGCGCGACCGCGCCCGCGGTGGGCGGAGGCGTGGTGTACGCGGCCGGTCTGCGAGGGGGGCTCTGGCGCCTGCCGTCGGCGGCGTCCGACCCGGACATGGCGCGCATCCCGGTGACCGGCCATGCACCCCCCGCCACCGACGGCTCCTTCGTGGTGGTGGTGACCAGCACGGACGTGCAGCGCCTCGAGATCGGCGAGCGCACGCGGTACCACACCGCGGCGTCTCCGGCGCCCTGGTACGCTCCAGCCGTGTCGGGGCGGTGGGCGGCCTGGGTGGACGTCGCCGAGCGGGATGCGCGAGGCGAGGACGTGCTGGTCTACGACGCGGACACCCGACAGACGCTCCAGGTCGCTGTCGGCCCTGGGAACGAGCGTCACGTGGCGCTCTCCGGCGACCACGTGGGCTGGGTCGAGGACGGCGCGGTGGTCGTCCGTGATCTCCGCACCGGGCATCAACAGCGGCACGCCACCGACGCGCGGCCGACCACCCGCCTGGCGCTGGACGGTGACGTGGCGTGCTGGGAGTCCTGGAACGGCCTGGACGTCGACGTGACGTGCAGCGACGGCGTGGCGGTGGAGGGTGATGGCGACCAACGCACGCCGTCACGGTCGGGCGACCGCGTGCTCTACGTCGAGCGCGGAAGAACCTTCCTGGCCACGGTCGAGCGCTGATGCTCGGCCTGGCGACGGCGCTGCTGGCGGTGGTGGTCGTGCTCGGCCTCGCCGACCCGGGCGTGGCACCGGAGGCGTTGCTGCGTGCCCTTCGCGGCGGCGCCGGGGCGCTGGGTTGGGCGGTCGCTTCGGTCGGCGTCGGCCGGCTCGTGCTGCGTTCGGGGCGCGTCGTGGAGCTGCTTGCAGCGGGCGTCGCGGTGCTGGGGCTCGCCTTGTTGCCGCTGGCCGCCCTCGACCTGCTGCGCCTTGGCTGGGTGCTGGGCCTGCTCGGTGTCGCCGGCTGGTCGGTGGGGCGCGTGGATCGACCGTCGCGTCCGCCAGCCGCGGTGCTGGTCGTGGCGCTCGTGTTCGCCGTTCCAGGCCTGATCGACGCGCTGGCCCCGCCCGTCGACACCGATGAGCTCTACTACCACCTGGCCGTGCCGCAGGCCCTGCTCGACAGGGGCCTGCAGGGAGGGTTCTGGTTCCCGGAGGCGTCGCGCCCGCTGCCGCTGGCCCTGGTCTGGGGCGCCGCCATGGGGAGCGGCGGGGAAGCCGCTCCCAAGCTGCTGCACCTCGTGCTCGTGTTCGCGCTGCTGTGGGAGGTGCGGGCGCTCGGGCAGCGGGAGGTCGGCCCCTGGGCGGGAGAGCTCGCCGCGCTCGCGCTGCTCGGCTCCTGGAGCTTCGTGCGGGAGTCGGGGCTCGCCTACAACGACCTGCCGACGGCCTTGTTCGTGGTGTGCGCCCTCCGAGCCTGTCTCGACGGGAAGGCAGGTCGTCTGGCCCTGTTCGCAGGCGCTGCGCTCGCGACCAAGTACACGGCCGCGGGGGCCGTCACAGCCATCTACCTGCTGGCCCTCTGGCGGGGGTTCGGGCTGCGGCGTGTGGCGGTGGCGACGGGGCTGGCGCTGGCCTGGGTCGCGCCATGGTGGCTGCGGAACGTAGCCGACGGGCTCCACCCGCTGTTTCCGTATGCCGGCTGGGCCCACTTCGACGGCTTCGTGTTCCTGTACCTGGAGAAGTACGGGGCGGGCCGGGAGCCCATGGACCTGGTGGCGGCCGCGTGGCGGGCGTTCACGGAGGCCTCGCCGCGCTCCTACAGCTTCCTGGGGCGCCTGAACCCGGTGTTCCTCGTGTGCGTGCCGGCGGCGGGCGTTGCGGCCTTGCGCGGCCGCGCGACCTTCGCCTGGCTCGTGGTGCCCATCTGGTTGGCCTGGCTGCTCGGACCTCACTCGCTTCGCTACCTGCTGCCCGGGCTGCCGGTGTTGGCGCTCGCCGCCACCGAGGGCGTCGCGGAGCTGCCACGCCTGGGTCGTGTGGCGGTGTTGGCCGTCTGGGTGGCCGGGCTCCCGTCCAACGTCGGCCCCTGGCTGGACACCGTGGGAGACCGAGCCGCCGTGGCTCTCGGAACCGAAGACCGCGACGACTTCCTGGCGCGCAACGTCTACGGATGGGAGGCGCTGGCGTGGGTGCGCGATCAGGCGCCCTCCGACGCCAAGGTGGCCCTGCTGTACACGTGGGGTCGGTACTACGTCGGGCGGCCGTGGGTGCTGGGGTCGGTCGAGGACCACACGCCGACGCGCTACCTGGTGAGGCAGCACGGCAGCCAGGCCATCGAGGCCTTGGCGGCGGCCGGGGTCACCCACCTCGTGGTGTCCGAGGAGAAGCCCATTCGAAAGGTCCACCGCTTCCTCGACGACGCCGAGTGGCGGGAGGCCTTCCTGGAGCCGCGAAGCTCCGTGGACGAACAGCTCCGCGGCCAGGCCACGCGGGTGTTTCGGGCGGGCGAGCACTCGGTCTGGCGGGTCGTCCCGTGAGGGCGCTCGGTTGGGTGTGGGATGTGGCTGTGGTGGCCTTGCTGGTGTTCGTGCGCTCGCTCGCGCAGGTGCGCGGCCGGCCCGAGGGGGTGCCCGACGCGTTGGCGGACGTACCGGAGGCGTGGTGGCAGGTGGGTGGGGTGCACGACTTCGTGCTGACGGGGCCCGACGCCGGAGCCTGGGCGAGCAACGTCCAGGCGTGGCTCA
>Ga0114932_10000850_pt1 | contig 36014 bp, 36 predicted proteins | sample 2SBtaG_2_FD_87286 | JGI IMG/M metagenome (GOLD analysis project Ga0114932, IMG submission 87286) | Deep subsurface microbial communities from Kolumbo volcano to uncover new lineages of life (NeLLi) - 2SBTROV12_ACTIVE470 metaG | ecosystem: Environmental > Aquatic > Marine > Volcanic ...
TTAGCCAACCAAGCCTAAAGTAGAATAGCAAAAGTTGGTTCTGATTATAAATTAAAAAAATTATACCACTGGACTCTTGCTTCAAAAATATTGATCATTATTTGGCTTAAAGATAACTCTTGTAATGCCATAATAGACAACAAAGTGATATAGATAGCAAAGCTGTGCTCAATATACGCCCTATATTATTCATCTTAGGCTTGCTGCTAACAACATTAGCACTCGCCATGTCCATCCCTGCCTTGATAGACGCATTGACTGGGCATTCGGACTGGCAAGTATTTCTAGCATCTGCTGGATTAACGATGTTTATCGGTATATCGCTAATACTTACTATGCGCGGCAGCAATATGGCCATTGGTATACGAGATGCATTTATACTCACCATAGGAAGTTGGCTAGGAGTTACACTTTTTGCTTCATTACCATTCGCTTTCGCCGAGTTAAACCTTAGCTTTGCAGATGCTTTTTTTGAAGCGATGTCAGGAATTACTACTACAGGTGCAACTGTTATAGTAAACGTGGACCATGCACCCCCTGGGATATTACTTTGGCGAGCTCTTCTTCAGTGGCTCGGTGGTATAGGCATTATTGTTACAGCTGTAGCCGTTTTACCCATGCTTAAGGTTGGAGGCATGCAGCTTTTCAGAATGGAAAGCTCTGACACCACAGAAAAAGTTTTGCCAAGAACAGCCCAGATCTCAACTGCAATTGGAGCTATCTATTTTATACTTACCGCGTTATGTGCACTCGCATATTGGTTAGCTGGAATGCCAGGATTTGATGCAGTTGCTCATTCTATGACAACTATTGCTACGGGTGGTTTTTCTACATCAAATGACAGTATTGGAGTGTTTAGCAAACCAAGTATTGAGTGGATAGCTGTGATTTTTATGATTATTGGCTCACTGCCGTTTGTCTTATATTTACAGGCTGTACGCGGCAGACCTATGTCGTTATTTCGTGACTCACAAGTTCGCTGGTTTTTATGTCTGGCACTATTATTAATTATAATAATAGTGTTAATTGTATTTACAACACAAAATCTAAGTACATCCCATTCACTCAGAATATCAGCCTTTAATACCGTATCAATATTAACGGGGACTGGCTACAGTACTGCTTCATTTGATAGTTGGGGACCTCTGGCATTAACAATATTTTTTATAATTATGTTCATAGGGGGATGTGCGGGATCCACCACCTGTGGAATTAAAATTTTTCGTATAAAAGTTTTATATGAAACTGCAGCAGCTCAAATTCGTCGCTTAGTTCAGCCGCATGGCATCTTTATTCCTTACTATAATCGCAGTCCAATAACAGATGAAGTTGCCATGTCCGTTATGAGTTTCTTTTTTTTCTATGTTCTTGTATTTATCATGCTTGCTCTCGGCCTAAGTGCTCTTGGTCTTGACTTTTTAACTGCCCTGTCTGGTGCCGCTACAGCCATTTCTAATGTAGGACCAGGACTTGGGCCTGTTATAGGACCAGATGGTAACTTCGCCACTCTTCCAGATTCAGCTAAATGGCTTTTATCCGCTGGAATGTTATTAGGCCGTCTTGAGTTATTTACTATTTTAGTGCTTTTTGCGCCTGCTTTTTGGAAGGCCTAATAGTTATGCTTAATGAACATCTATCAGCAGAAGAAATTCTTTCCGACCTAATAGGATTCAATACGGTATCAGCACACTCAAACCTTGCTCTAATTAAATATATTGAGGACTATCTTAGCAACTTTGGATTAAACCCTGTGCGCATTAGTAACGTTGATGGAACGAAAGCAAATTTATACGCCACCATAGGTCCAAGCGATAAACCAGGAATAATTTTATCTGGCCATACCGACGTTGTTCCTGTTGCTAACCAGCCATGGAAAACCAATCCATTTGAGCTAATACGAAAACCTGTGAACGATAAAATACGGCTTTATGGGAGAGGAACAGCTGATATGAAAGGGTTCATATCGGTAGTATTATCTAAAGTACCTAATTTTATTAAGGCCAACCTAAAAACACCAATTCATATTGCATTTTCTTATGACGAAGAAGTTGGCTGCCTTGGCGTTGGCAGCATGATAGAAGATATGTGCGAAAACTTATTTAAACCGCAACTAGTTATTATCGGCGAACCAACAAGCATGAAAATTGTCAACGCCCATAAAGGCATACAGGGTTTTAAAACTGAGGTAATAGGAGTAGCTGCTCATTCTAGTGCACCGCATTTGGGTGTAAATGCAATCAAATACGCAGCAGAAATTATAAACTTCTTATCAAGACTTGCAAAAGATAAAGAGGGTAACAATGAGAATAGTAATAGGTTTGATCCTTCCTGGACGACATTTAATATTGGTCAAATACAGGGAGGAGAAGCTTTAAATATTATTCCAGAATACTGTTCCTTTAATTGGGAATTTAGACCTGTTCCAGAAGAAGATATAGATTTAATTAAATCAAAATTTGATAGCTTCATTGAAGAGTTTATTCAACCTCAACTTCAAAAAGAAAGCCCTAAAGCTAGGGTCATTACCAAACCGCTGGCCTCTGTCCTACCGCTTCAAGAAGATCAAAACTCATTAGCTGAAAGGTTAGCCAGACATTTAACCGGCCACAACTCAACAACAACGGCATCTTACGTAGCAGAGGCTAGTCAGTTCCAGTCTAAAGGAATATCCGCTGTATTGTGTGGTCCTGGTAATATAGAGCAAGCTCACAAAGCTAATGAGTGGATATCATCAGATGAATTAAAAAAGTGTGATGCTTTTCTAGAGCGACTGATAACCTGGGCTAAAACGGGTAATCCAGTACCATAGGCTATTGATAAAATAATAAATTTTATTATTTCTGTTTACACAGTTTGTTATAGGTCATACCTAGAGAATATATTGTCCTAAAAACTTAGGAATTGAGCTTTCTAGTTCTTTATTCAGATCGCTGATTAATGTTTCACTCATAGCAAACCATATCTTATCACGTTCATTTAAGGTTATATTCTCTGACACAGACCTAAAGCGCAAAGCTTCAGCATTTGTCATTGCAAGCCTACGATCATTAGAATCAAAAACCTCGATTCGTACTAATATTTTAGCCTCAAAAAGTTCTGACTGTTCTATTTTAATAGCACCCTTAATTCCATCCTCACGCTTGAGCGACTTGGTTGAAACCGTACCATCAACAATAGTAAATACTGCATAACGGCCTGAAAAACCAGAAGGTTCTAGCCTATCTTTAGCCCACTGATATGCTGCTACAGCGGGAGAAACCGGCATCATATGTTCAACAGTTTTTGTTTCATAGTTTGATCTAAATTTATTAACTATCTCAATTTTAGAAACATCTAATATAAACTTACCCAAATGTGCATATGTTAGTTGAGGGAATTGTGCTTCTGTAGAAACATCAGCGCATGACGCAAACGATAATGTTACCAATAATAACAAAACTCTTCTCATTAATTTGCCCACGAATTCACTCCATAATTGAGTTACAATATATAGAAAAATCATCCATCAACTTAAATACAAAAAATAGTTTTATGTAATAATAATTCCTCTACTCTAGCGCCTAATTCATCTAACATCTCTCAAATGTCTCTGGATCAAATAAATAAACCGAATTACAAAATTCACAGGTCACTTCAACAGCACCTTCAACCAAAAAATCTAGAAGTTCTTCTTTAGGTAGCTGTTTAAGAACCAATATAATGCGTTCTTCAGAACACCTACAGCCCCGTGATAATGCACGTACAGGAAGCACTCTTAGTCCTTCTTCATGAAACAATCTATAAAGATAGTGTCTTGGATCTAGAGTTGGATCAAGCATCTCTTTATCCGTTCCAGTGGCCAATAACATCATGTTTCTACGCCATGGATCATCTTCCTCGTCCGACGAAATTGACTCTAATTTATCATCAGCGACTCGTTGCAGCATAATACAAGCTGCCCTCCATGAACCAGTAAAGCTATCGCGGCCTGCTGAAACCATAACTGCAGCATCCATCTGTTGAGATTGTCTAAAGTAATGCTGCGCAAACTCCGATAATGTATCTCCGACCAATTCAACTAAGCCTTGATAACGTTCGGTATTCTCACCTTGATCAACAGTAAGTGCTAAATAACCATTTCCTAACAAATCTTTTGCATTTGGTTTATCAAGCATCTGCAACTTATCTTTATCATACTTAGCATAACTTCGTAGACGAAATGTGTTTCCTTCGTCTGGTGTGGAAATATCAACAACAACCAGAGATATCGGGCCATCGCCCTGCATTTGTAAAGTAAAAACGCCATTAAATTTTAAAGCTCCGGCAAGTGTTGCCCCCATTGCCAAAGACTCACCAATAATAACTGATACAACCTCAGGATAGTTATGTCTTATTATAACATCTTCAACTAGAGGGCCTAATCTAGATAATCGACCGCTAATAGCTGGCCCTGTTCTGCGACCAGCCAGGAGGTTAAAAGGTTGTATTACATCATCAAATTCAACTGGATCAACGGCAAAAGCAGATTCTCCATAATCGTGCATTAAACAGAAACCCCCAGACACCACATAAGAATACTTTTTTGCGCGGGAAGACGATTACCAGCCTCAGCCCATACCACTGATTGCTTACCATCAATAACTTCAGTGGTAACCTCATCCCCCCTATGAGCAGGTAAACAATGCATAAAGATAGCATCTTTTTTAGCATAAGACATAAGTTTGCTATCGATCCGATAAGGTTCAAGTAAGCTGCGGCGTTCAGAATCTTTTTTATCGCCCATTGATACCCAGGTATCGGTTACAACACAATCGGCCTTTTCAACAGCTAATCGGGGGTCTTCACATACTGTCACTCGGCCCCCGTTTGACTGAGCCCATTTAATTAAACCACTCGCGTTTTGAAGTGTTTTAGGGCTTGCCAAACGCAGTTCGAATTGAAACTTAACCGCAGCATGAATCCAAGAGGCTGCTACATTATTACCGTCACCGCTCCAAGCCACCACCTGTTCACCCACAGGACCCTTACATTCCTCAATAGTTAACAGATCAGCTATAATTTGGCATGGATGCGACTCATTAGTTAACCCATTTATAACCGGCACTGTTGCAGCCTCAGACATCTCCATAAGACTTGCTTTAGCAGAAGTGCGAAGCATTATTGCGTCAACATATTGTGATAAAACTCTTGCGGTATCAGCGACAGTCTCACCCCTACCCAACTGCGTACCATTTTGGTCAAGGATTACGGCATGCCCACCCAATTGTTTAATAGCAAGTTCAAAAGATACTCTAGTCCTGGTACTAGGTTTTTCAAAAACCATTGCAAGGGAACGACCATGTAGATAATTAAGCTGTGAATCAAGTAATTTAATACTTTTGGCTGTATTAAGAATTTTACGTAATGTTTCCCTATCAAGTAAGTCTATATCAAGAAAATGGTGAATATCTGTCATGATCTGAATATTAATTTTCTGATGAGTTGGGTGATTTTATGGAAATACAAGCGTTTTCCAACGCATTTAGTATTATATCAATTTCCGGTTCTTTAATTATAAGAGGTGGTAATAAACGCAATACATTTTCACCAGCTACAACGGTTAATAAACCAGATTCACGAGCATAATCACAAAATACAGTATTTATATATGGTTCAGATAATACAATGCCTAACATCAGGCCGCTACCACGAACCTCTTTAATAACCTCAGGATGGCGCCCTGCTAGATCATCCAAACGGCTTTTCAACAAAGAGCTAATTCGGTTAACCTCATTTAAAAACCCTTCTTCTAATAATATATCAAGTGTAGCATTAGCTGCAGCCATAGCGAGTGGGTTTCCCCCGAAGGTACTGCCGTGTGTTCCCGGGGACATAGCATCTGAGACATGCGATTTAGCTAAAACGGCTCCACAAGGAAAACCACTTGCAATACCTTTCGCACACGCCATAATATCAGGCGTAACCCCAGCCCATTCATGGGCAAATAGCTTGCCTGTTCGTCCAAAACCGGTTTGCACTTCATCAAACACCAATAATACATCCTTTTTATCAGCGACTGATCGCAAGGTTTGTAAGTAGTTTATATCAAGTGGTCGTATGCCTCCCTCTCCTTGAAGTGGTTCAACAATTATTGCTGCCGTTTCCTCAGTAATGGCTGCGAGCATGACATCTAAATCATTTGGCGGGACAATATCAAAGCCCTGAACTGGAGGCCCGAATCCTTCCAGGTGCTTAGGATTGTTTGCAGCGCCTAAGGTAGCCAATGTGCGGCCATGAAAGGAGCCTTCTAGAGTAACTGCCCTGTAACGTTCAACTTTTCCATTAGCGGCCTGATATTTGCGGGCAACCTTTATGGCACCCTCCATGGCTTCTGCTCCCGAATTACAGAAAAATATTGAATCAGCAAAGCAAGCGTTAACTAGTCGCTCGGCATACTTACTCTGTTCAGGTATCTCATACAAATTTGATACATGCCAAAGACGTTGAACTTGAGCTTCTAAAGCTGCCACCAACTTTGGATGGCTATGTCCCATGGAAACAACAGCTATGCCCCCTGCACCATCTAGATAACGCTTTCCTTCTGTGGAATACAGATAGGAACCCTCTCCTCGTTCAAAGGCAATGGGTAAACGTCCATATGTCTGCATAATACTATTCATAAGCAGAATTCCAATTATTTGTTTCTGTTGGGCTTATGCCAATCATTCCAAAAAAAGAGATAAATATCGAGAAAGCCAGCCCCGAAGTCAACGCTGGCTTTAATTAACTAACTAACTGATTAGATTAAAAGTATTATTATTTTCTAAAATCTATATCTATAACCTATTCTAAACAGCCTATAACAGATAGCTAATAATCCAAAAATACATATCAGAGTAACAATAACACCGATCAAAGGTTCACCGTCGCTAAATCCAGTAATCCCATATCTTATGCCATCGACGATGTAAAATATAGGATTAGCCCAAGTAAAATATTGAATAATTTGAGGAAGTTGATCAATAGTAAAAAAAACACCAGAACAAAATATAAATGGCAAGAAAATAAAAACCTGTATGCTAATAAGATAATCCCACTTTCTAGCAAAAAGGCCTACTATCTGACTAAATAGGCCTAATATAAGTGATCCAGAAATAACAAAATAGGCTAAAGTTAAAGGTAGAGCTGGCAATTGGCCGCCAAATGGAATAAGTGCCAACCATACAACACATCCTACAGTTATTCCCGCAGTCACAGAGGCACTGGCATACGCCACTACTAGCTCAAAAGGTGAGAGTGGAACAATTGCCAGATCATCAAAAATTCCTTCTGACTTATCGTAAACCATTGAAAAAGCAGATGATTCAAATGCTCTTTCTAATACAGCTACAGCTATTAAACCAGGAATTAAAAAATTTAAAAATGGTAAACCTAGTACAATCTTTACAGGATTATCAATGATAAGAGAAAAAACCGTCACAAACAATATTGCACGAATAGCAGGTGCTACTAATGTAATTCCCCATATCTTAAATCCACGACGAACTTCACGCATATAGAAAGTTAATAAACCCAAAAAATTTATAGATCCGTAATTACGGATTTGGGGACAATTCTCCCATATTGAACTGCTTATTTTGTCTTCCTCAAGCATTAACTTTTTAACTTATAACCAATTGCAAAGATTTTACAGGCCACAGTAAAGAGTATTGAGTTGATTATAACTATAATCAGTATACCCAGCCATAAATCGCCATCCATACGATTTATAAATCCATATCTAAAACCGTCAATTACATAAAAAAATGGGTTAAACCAGACCAAGTTCTCCCAGGCCTTCGGCAATAAATCAATTGAGTAAAATGTACCTGAAAGAAATGATAATGGTACTACGATAAAATTTGTCATAGCAGCAATATGATCAAATTTTTTTGCCCATATACCCCCGATGAGCCCTAACAGAGATAGCATCATAGATGCACCCAAAGCATAAAATAATATTATAAAGAAATGTTGGATATGAATACTAACAAATATAGAGATTGTCATAGTTGATAAAAAACCAACCAAAAGTCCGCGTGTTATTCCTCCTGCAACATAGGCTGCAGTAAGCTCTATAGAGCTCAGAGGTGACATTAGTGTGTCAACAATATTACCTTGAACTTTGGACACCAATATTGATGATGAGGTGTTGGCAAAAGAGCTCTGTAGAATAGACATCATTATAAGCCCAGGGGCTAAAAAAACAGAAAAAGATAAATCACCCAGTATTTCTTTCGTTCCATCAAGTGCTAGCGTAAATATGAAGAAAAACAATAATGTAGTAATAATAGGCGCGATAAGTGCTTGCGTGCGCATCTTATAAAATCGTTTAACCTCAGCAAGGTATAGCGTCCAAAATCCCCTCCAATTAATTTTCCCAAAAGACCGGACGACAGGACTTGCCAAAAAAATACTATTATTTTGATCCATGGGTAAATTTTTCAATTTTCTTTTCAATTTACTGCTCATTTATAAAATACTTTATTTATACATAATTAAAGTAATGGTTTGAAACCGCGACAATCGGCATCTGATAATGTATATAAGGTAAATAGAATATACTGGATTAATAAAGATGATTGAAACAAATAGAAAATTAAAAAACGTTAGAAAACCTAAACCCCTTACAGAAAAACGTCTTGAAAAATTAGCTCTCCTTCATATAGACCGGTATGCAACATCTATAGAAAACCTAAGAAATGTTTTAATGCGGCGCGTTGAAAAATCAGCCCGCAATCAAAACATAGAAAAAAAAGATGCAGAAAAATGGATAAATGAAATAATTACCAAATTAGTTAACCTTCGATTACTTGATGATCAAGCCTACGCAGAAAATCGAGTAAGAAGTCTTCATCGTTCAGGCGCCTCTCAAAAAAAAATTATGAGTATACTAAGCAATAAAGGAGTTAGTAAGGTCGATACTGCCTCTGCTATTTCACTTTTAGAAAATGAATATTGTAATAGAGAATTAATGGCTGCTAATAATTATGCTAGAAGGCGCCGTCTAGGGCCTTATAGGTTAGCTGAAAACAGAAAGGAAAAACGCGATCGTGATTTAGCATCTCTTGCCAGAGCAGGTTTTAAATATAATGACGCTAAAAGCATTATTGATGCGTTGTCAGTTGAATTACTTGAAATAGAAATCCATTCTAAGATTACAAACAATTAAATTTTATTTTTTATAGTATTTGATACCTCTAATAGTAAAATAAAATTAGCTTGGTGGTTCAAATCTATCGGGCATATTCTCCCAATACAAAGTAGTGGTGGGAAACGCAAAATCACTTTTTGCTTCAGCTACAATCTCTTTTATTCTATAGGCAAGCTGCTCTTTAAGGGACAACCATTCACCCCATACAGTAGTTTTTGTAAAGCAATAAACCATTATGTCTATACTGCTTTCATTAAAACTATCAATTCGTACAAATGTAGAGACCTCGGGTGGCTTAGCAAAATCTTCGCTATTTAATATATAAGCCTCAATTTCGTTCCGGATATAACCTAACTGGGCAACACTTGTGTCATAAACAATACCAATCTTCCAGTAAATACGACGATGAGTCATTTGTGAGAAATTAATTACAGGATTATCAGCCAGAGCAGTGTTTGGCACCTGGACTAAAGCCTTATCAAACTGGCGTATTCCAGTCGAACGAAATCCGATCGATTCCACCGTTCCCTCTACCACTCCATTTACTTTTATCCAATCTCCTAACTGAAATCTCCTTTCAGTAAGCACCAAAACTCCGGACAAAAGGTTTTTTAGTAAGTCCTGTGCTGCCAAAGCACCTGCTAGACCAAATAAACCTAGCCCTGCAAGAACTGGCCCAATTTCTATTCCCCAGATATCAAGGATAGCAGCAGCTCCAATAAACATGAACAGCAGTCTGATAGCCTTAACAAACCAGGACAACATAGTTTCTGAAAAAACATTTCTTAAGCTAGATAGCAGAAAACTTATAGGTTCAGTTAGAGAAACCACCCCCCAAAACAAAGTAAAAGTCACGAGTGATCGGGTGCATTTTGTAGCTATAGTATCTAGTGCTCCGTCTAGCTGCAAAATCTGTGTAGCAATAAAAAAACCAAAAACCACGAAAACAAACCTTAGAGGTTTTTCTAAGGCATCTATAGTTCGATCATCAAATTCGGTTTTAGTTTTAGAAGTTAATCGCTTAAGCCAAGCAATCACAAATTTTGCAAACAAACGCCGGACCAAAACCGACAGCATAATTGCTCCAACACCTAGTACTATTTTACCAAAACTAGCTCCAAAACCTGCATTATTCCAGGCATCTACCACAATGGTATAAAACTCAATTAGCGATTCCATAATACAAACAACCTCAATTCCATATTTTCTTTATCAGCAATCAGTATCCATATTATTTTTTACAAATGCATCATAATAACACGTTTTATATAAAAATATGAGCTTTATTGAGGTAGATTCGAGTATTTACCAGCTGCAAATTATAATTATATAAATAGCAGGTTATTGACTTCCGTGGGGTATCCACTACATTTTCCTTGGATGCGACAGTAATTTGTTGCGTTAAATAAAAAGCGACACACTGATTAGGCTATTATTCCTGAAAATGTGAACGTTGAAATGACCACACAATCACATTTGTAGGGTCCAAAAATAGATAATCTTGTTAGAGGATAAGATAATGACAACTGGTACAGTAAAGTGGTTCGATCCAGCCAAAGGTTATGGATTTATTGAACCCGAAGATGGTTCAAAAGATGCGTTTGTTCATATATCAGCAGTTGAACGCGCTGGGCTAAATTCACTAAATGAAGGGCAAAAAGTTTCTTTCGATTTAGAGCCCGGGCAAAATGGCAAATCATCTGCAGAAAATCTTTCTATTATAGAATAAGCATTAACCTTTATTAAATAAACTAGCTGATTTATTATCAATTCATTAAAAAATTAATTAGTTTATATTTTGTTAATAATAAAGCGGCGAAGATATAACACTTCGCCGCTTTATATTTATTATTTTTAATATATTGATTATCTCAGTATAAAACCTGAGTATCTATATCTATTTAGGAATTATTGGCAGTAATATATTTGAAGGACATTCTGCTCCAGTATGAATAGTTACCTTCGATCCATAAACATCAACTGGCCTGTTTCCTTGCATATCGTGTTTAAATGGTCCAACCCCATAATAAACTCGTCCTGCGACTGTCCCCTGACTTTCTTCATATCCAGGGTAAATATAATCTCGCCCACGAACACTTAAACCCAGTCGATAACCCTTAGGCAGTACTATTGAAGTCGGCCAAATTTCAATATCAAGTTCATATATATCTCCTGGAACTAACTTTTGTAATTCATCATGCTTATGATAGGGACGATAAGGCAGTGTCTTTTCTTTATCTAGTTTGCGGTGAGATGCTCTCAACCATCCCAACGCTACTGGCGTATGAGGATCGTTTGAACCCTGGTAAACCATTTCTCTCATATCGGGAGAAAATGCTCTCAAAACTAAAAAAATATCTGCATCATCAGTTTCTGAAGAAATAAATATTTTAGCAGCAACAGGACCCGTTATTTCTGTTTCACTATTCATTGGTGCTGTAAGAAAGGTAAGGCCTTCTCCAAGAGCCTCATAAGTAATAATATTAGACTTATTTGTTAAGCTATTAGTTAGGGTACGGTCAGTAGGTTCAAGGTACATTTTTGTCCACTGCGTATTAGTAAGTGGCCATTCCTCCTCAGCCCTTTCAACATAACCCTCATATGGATAGCGTATTTGTAACTGTACCTTAGGTTGTTGATCCCAGCCTGTATCTTCTTCTTTTAGAAAGTGGCCAAAAAAACGTTTTTGTAAATTCATACCGTATTCAGTATAAAAATGGGTAAAGTGATCTAATCCATGCATTTCCAACCATTTTTGATCGCTCGCTGAATTTACATATCCTTCTATATTACCGCGCGGATGCAGACCTACCCCTCCCCAATTACCGGCAGATAACAAAGGAACATTAATCTTTGAATAATCAGGCATACGAGATTTCCAGTAATCATCAATTAGGGAATGATCGAGAATATCAGCAATAAAATCAGCGCGGTTTGATGCCAGCTCTTCCTCACTTAAAGTGTCAGGACCGGATACCCACTCACCATTTATTCGGCTTTTGTAACCATTTTTTCCCTTACCATTCTGTCGGGGTCTAATGGCTTCTCGATACCAGGTTTCAGGAAATCTACAAGCTATTCCTCCATGATGGCCCATATCCCTATAATAATCAGCTGCCCCCTCCCAAACACACATCGCCGTTAAATGCTCCGGTTGAAGAGACGCTACCTGCCATTGATTCATTCCGTAGTAGGATATCCCATTCAGCCCCACTTTGCCATTAGACCAGGACTGTGTCCCAGACCAATCGATACATATTGAAAAATCCTCAGCCTCTCTAAGCGACCACGGATCAAGATAACCAGGTGATCTACCCATTCCTCGAGAATCTACACGTACACAAACATATCCATCTGGCACCCATATTTCGGGATCGATAAGTTCCCAATTTTGATACCTGTTAGATGATCGCGCTAGAAGATTAGGATAGTGATCTTCTAGTCTTTTCCACTGATAAGGATATCCATCCTGAAAGTGTAACCATTTACCATAAGGGCCATAACTAATAATCACCGGATGGGGAACTGTATCATTAGGCCGATATATATCCGCACGCAATATTACTCCGTCGTCCATCTCTATTGGCACATCCCAATCAATAATCATGCCATCGCTGACCTCAGAATGATAATTTAGTATATTTTGCATCTCTTCTCTCGACATATTTTTTTCCCATTTAAGACTTAAGAGTTGAGGGTTTATTATTTATAATTCAGTTTATCATTTATTGATCTGATATAACTATTCAAATGTTTTAACCAAGTGGTTTCTAAATGTCCAAATAAGTAATATTCCGCTTGCTATAATATATATGATACAACCCAAAGATAGAGTTTCAATTGAAACTGCCTGGTCAAATAGCAGTCCAAAAACTGCTGGGGATATTGCTGATGTCAAAGCTACCATTGCAACCACTGCAGCCCGAATTGACCCAAGGTGCATTACTCCGTAAAGTTCAGGCCATAGTGACCCCATGACTGGCATTAATATGCCAATACTAATACCCATCAAACTCAAATACATAAACGGAATAAAATATGCGTCAGATACAGTAATAGCTGCAAGCGTGGCTATCAACGGCACTTGCATTATTGGTAAAAAAATAATGCTACCGAATCTATCAATTAATGATCCCATGCATAGAGAAGTGAATACTTTAAAGATTGCAAAAAATATGAAAGCGCTAGCTAATATCTCTAGTGGCCATCCTTTTGATTCAGCTATATGTATCTGATGAAAAAACAAACCTGTACAAATAAATGAAAACGATAAGACAACGGATGAAATAACATAAAAACGAAAATCTTTTAAAACTTCTGACCTTGACCACTGTCGCTTAATATTTTTTTGATAATTTGGTTTTAAAGAAATTCTACCTAGGTATTCCTGATGACGCTTAGTATAGTCACGCATTAAATTTGGAATCAAAACAGCCAATAAAAGAGTGATAGTTATTGCGGCTATGTACCAAGACTCGCGCCATCCAAATTCAACTATAAAAACAAGAATAAATACTGGCAGAATTGCTTCTCCAAACGATTGCCCCATTGCAGAAATACTAACGGCTTTTCCCCTATCAGAATCAAAATACCGCCCCATACTCGTAGTGGAGATATGCATTAACAAACCCTGTCCTGTTAATCGAGCAAGGTACAAGCCAATGACCAAAATAATAATTCCCGGGGCTGAAGCAATCATTAACATTGAAAGAACTAATCCTATGCACACTGCCAAAGTGTACCAACGGAGATCAACCCTATCTATGACGCGTCCAAGCCAAATTATAGTCATAGCACTAGCAATTGTAGCTAAAGCAAACCAAGATCCAAAACCACCATGACTCAAGCCAAACTCGGAACGAATATTCGCACCCGATAGTGCAATATAAAAAGTTTGGCCAAAACTGGCAGAAAATGACATGGTAAAACCAAAGCCAACAAATCGCCAATTTTTTTTCAGAAATCGTAGGTAGCTCATCTGTACATCCAATTAATTAATCACAGATTCTTAAGAAAAATTAATTATGTGATTGGTATGGTATAAATACATAAATCAATAAAAAGGGAAGTAATAAAAAATGACTAAAAATATAGGCATAGTTGGGTTGGGAATAATGGGATCTGCTATTTCAGGTAATTTTATCAAAGCTGGCTATAAGGTAATTGGTTTTGACATAGATACTCAGCGTTGTGAAGAACTAGCTAATAAAGGGGGAACGGCACTTAGTTCTCCAGGCGAAGTTGCGATAAACTCTGATATTATTTTAACGTCTCTTCCAAGTAGTATGGCTCTAAATCAAGTTGTATCTGGCAAAGATGGTATTGCCGCAGCTGGTAATATTAATGCCCCGATCATGGAGTGTAGTACCTTACCTATAGAAGATAAGCAGATAAATTTTGATAAGCTGGCCGATTCTGGAATCACTCTACTGGATACCCCTCTTAGCGGAACTGGAGCACAGGCTATCACTAAGGACCTTGCAGTCTATTTAAGCGGTGATGAGGCGGCCTCAAATATTTGTTCTACAATAATAGATGGCTTTGCGCGCGCCCATTACTATGTCGGTGAATTCGGAAATGGTAGTAGGATGAAGTATGTAGCCAACCATCTTGTGGCTATACACAATGTTGCAGCAGCTGAGGCCCTAGTATTGGGCATGAAAGCCGGTCTTGACGCTCAAACTATTTTTGATGTCATAGCTGATAGTGCAGGAACTTCACGTATGTTTGAAATACGAGGGCCAATGATGGTAGCAAATAATTATGAGGCAGCAACAATGAAAATTAAAACCTGGCAGAAGGACATGGGAATTATTTCTGACTTTGCTAAATCACTGGACTGTCCAACACCACTATTTAATACCACCGCAGATTTGTATACCTCTGGTATGGCTCAAGGCAGGGCAGATCAAGACACAGGATCAGTATGCGCTGTCTTAGCTGAGATGGCTAGGCTCAAACGTTAAAACCAAATATTTTTATAATACAAGGTCAATAATATGCATGAAGAATTTGAAAAAACATTATTTGAAATAAATGATGGTGTTGCGACGATAACTATTAACCGCCCTGAAGCAAAAAACGCTCTTGATGAAGCAGTACGAAGGGACTTGGATTTAGCTATAAGTCATATTGAAAAAGGTTCGCAGGGTGATATTCACGCTGCCATTTTAACTGGTTCTGGTGATGCCTTTTGCGCTGGTGGAGATATAAGTGCACTCAAAAACTCTTCTGGAAAACCTGCAGCAGAAATGCGTGAAAGATTAAGATCTAGTCATCAACTAATGACAAGATGGTATAATCTTGACATACCCACTATAGCAGCAGTTAACGGCACAGCTGCTGGCGCAGGTTTTAGTTTGGCTCTTGCTTGTGATTTTGTATTAGCTGACCCCAATGCCCGTTTCATTCTCTCTTTTGGACGAATAGGTTTAGTCCCTGACTGGGGCGCCTTATATTTACTACCTAGAATTGTAGGACTGCAGAAGGCAAAAGAACTGTGTTTCTCGGCACGTATTTTAGCAGCCCAGGAAGCCCATGATATAGGTATTGTATACAGAGTCGTTGGTAGTAATGAAGTATTATCAGAAGCAAAAAAATTTGCTGTTCGATTTCAAAGTGCATCGTCTTTATCGATTGGGATGACAAAAAGCATGCTAAATAGCTCATATGAAAGAGATTTAAAAACATCACTTGAAATCGAATCTTCCGCTCAAGCAATTGCCAATAATAGTGACTATCACAAAGAAGCGGTAAAAAGGTTTCTTAATAAGGAGCCTTCAATATTTGATTGGGAAAAATTAAGTAAATAATTATTAAGATACTTTCTTCGCCACAATATGAAAAATGTGCCAAAGCTTAAGCTCTCCTCTAACAGTTGTTGATTGTTCAACTTCCTCACGAAGCATTTCAATAACCCAACCCTCGAGTAGTAAATCTACCGTATGGCGATTATGAAATGTCATTCCAGACTTACCAAACCAACTATCTCGTTCTCCAAATAACTGGCATGCAATTCTACCGCCTTCCTTAAGGGATTTACGTATGTTTTTCCACACTGAGTTAAATTTTTCAGATTCAACAAGCGGTAATGCAAAACTACTATTTATAAAATCACATGTTGGCCAAATAGAATCTTCAATTTTACCTACCTGTAAAGTTAATTGGGCATTTGAAGGTATGTCTTTTCTAATGCTTAGCTTGTCGATGGCCTTTTTCTCTGAATCTATGGCTATCACACCCCAGCCACGACGCAAGCACTCAATAGTATCGCGTCCAGCACCACAACCTAAATCTACTGCTAGCAGGTTTTTATCTCCGAAGCCATAAAATGGTTTTGACTCAAATTTATCCAAAGCAAATAGAGTTGTTTCTCGAGGTGGACGCCCTTCAGTTTTATCATAATACGCTGCCCAGTCGTATTTACTCTTATCATTTGCAATCATTAAAAAACCTTAATATAAATCTGATATAAACTATAATATATTTTATACTATCCTTCTGCCATAACTCAGTAGTATTAGAGATTAACTATATTATTCTCATTATTATAAGCCATTATATTAATTTATTTTAAAAACTCTCTAATGAGTAATCTATGGAATTCGTACCTTCAGATATCACTTTTATCTCAGCGGTTATACTTGTAATTGTGGCCTTTCTAGGTTCAGCGATTTCAGCTGCAATAGGGATTGGCGGAGGATTAACATTTATTACTGTTCTTGCATCAGTAGCTCCCGCCTCAGCGGTGATTCCAATTCATGGCGTTGTACAATTAGGGTCTAATTTTGGCAGAGCTACTGTTCAACGAGCTTATATAAACTGGCCTATTACTACCTACTTTATTCTTGGAAGTATAATCGGTATAGCTATTGGTGGTAATCTAGCTTTACAAATGCCAGATAACTTACTCAAGTTTCTTTTAGCTATATTTATACTCTATAGTATTTGGGGACCATCGCGCTTTTCCATTCAAAAAATTGGTGCCAAAATGTTGGCTGTATCGGGATTAATATCAGCTTTTTTAACTATGTTCATTGGCGCTACGGGTCCATTCGTTATTTCTGTATTAGCCCCTGCCTTGCAAGATCGACGTGCTCTACTCGGAACCCATGCTGTATGTATGGTTATGCAACACTCATTAAAAATATTAGTATTTGGATTTCTTGGTTTTTCCTATATAGCCTGGATACCTGTATTGTTTGCGATGATAATCTCTGGATATTTTGGTACGCTTATAGGGTCGCATATTACCAACTGGCTTCCTGAAGAAGCATTCAGAAAAATACTTAGAATCATTTTAACAATTTTAGCTGCTAACCTTCTAGTTAGTGCAACTGTGATATACATGTAGACTTCTATGTTTCACACTTAGAAAATATTTCTGTTAGATGCTGACATACTACTTTTTGTGCCATTTTGCCATCGTCAAGATACGGAGCAAATGAAAAAAACCCATGAATCATGCCCGGATAATCCACATGTTTAACTGACGTGCCCGCTGCTAATAGAGCTTTGGCCAGCCTAACCCCCTCGTCATGCAAAACATCGCATTCAGCCGTTATTAAGACCGTGCTAGGCAAACCAGAAAGATCAGATGCTTTAATTGGGGATGCCCGCCAGTCATCAACATCACCTTCATTGGACAAATAGTGATCTTTAAACCACATCATACCGTTTTTAGTTAACGGTCCATATCCTTCGGCATAAGTACTGTAAGATACTGATTCAAAGTTATAATCCACAACTGGATAAATTAAATATTGCGCCACTAGATTCATGTTTTTTGTATCTCGTGCCATTAAAGCCACAACAATCGCTAGATTTGCCCCTGCGCTATCCCCTCCTATGACTATATTGTTTGGATCTGCTCCAATAATATGTGCATTTTCCGAAAGCCACAGGCTTGCTGAAAATGCATCTTCAACAGCAGCAGGAAATTTATGCTCAGGCGCCAATCTATAATCCACGGATGCCAATAAACAGTTTGCGCCAGAACAAAGAACCCGGGCAACTTCGTCATGACTGTCAAGACTTCCTATAACGTGACCACCACCGTGAAAATAAATAAATAATGGTAGGTTTTTATCTGTTTGATTAGACGGGCGGTAGATCCTAATAACTATTTTTCCTGCAGGACCAGGTACGTCTATCTCCTCCACAGACCCTACTAAAGTTTTTCTACTATCACGAACAGCTGCCATCTCATCCATTTGTTTTCGAGCTTCGACAGGTGTCAATGTAAATGCAGGTTTTAAATTAGCTGAGCTCATTTTATCTAGTAGTGAAATCACCTGAGGGTGTAGGGCCATATTTCAATCTCTCTTTTTAATTTCTAAGTTTGTTTGGCTAAAAACGTGCTCATAAGTATAAAATAGTGTCTAATAAAAGATTATTAAAGGGAGCTAGATATGAAAGAAATAAACTTACCTGAAATTGTGGCTGAAGTTACTGAAGCCCACGACAACTATGAGCAAGCTCTAACAGATAATAATATTGAAGTACTTAATGAACTTTTTTGGAATACTTCACATACTCTAAGGTATGGCATATCAGAAAACTTATACGGTCATGATCAAATTTCTTCGTTCAGACGCTCGAGATCAACAAATAACCTTGAACGCAAAATCAATAAAGTTATCATTACCACTTATGGAAAAGACTTTGCCACGGCAAACCTGGAGTTCTTGAGAACTGCCACGGGGCGTATAGGTCGTCAGAGCCAAACTTGGATGCGTACAATTGATGGCTGGAGAATTGTTTCAGCCCATGTGAGCATATTATTAAATGAAGAATAGTAATCCACTAAAGAAAGAATGTAAAAATAAACATTTTAAGGACAAACTGGTCAAAATTCTTTTCTATTCAATATATGGATAAGGACAATTATGATTTTTGTATCTATTAGTTATCTATCTTCAGGCTGATACAGCCTGAAGGTTATGGCGCGCCCGGGAAGACTCGAACTCCCAACCTCCTGATTCGTAGTCAGACGCTCTATCCAATTGAGCTACGGGCGCTTATAAATTCGCAAGCATATAGTTGTTCTAGTTAAGAAGCGGTAATAAAATGCTTAAGTCGAAGAAGTTAATCAAAAGCCTCATATATGGCAAGTCACGAACTAGATAACTTATAGGCAAAAAACTATCGTTTTCCCAGAGATAAGGTTTCCACTAACTATTCCTTTATATTAGTGCTCATATTATAATCAACATCAAAAGTATGTTATGGCTGACAAATAATAATTATTAAATTAATATTAAAAAAGGGACGCAAATATTAGTATGACTGTAGAACCGCAACACGATTTTCCAGTTTCATGGGAACAATTACATCGAGATGCAAAAGCTCTTGCTTGGAGACTATCAGAGAAAGGTCCATGGAAACAAATAGTCGCAATAACTAGGGGGGGATTGGTTCCCGCAGCAATAGTAGCACGCGAGTTAGAAATGAGATTAGTAGACACTTTTTGTGTCTCTTCGTATGACCATATGGATCAGGTTAATATTACAGTCTTAAAAGAAGTATCTGGTGACGGAACCGACACACTTATTATTGATGATCTAGTTGATACAGGGACTACCGCAAAGTTAGTAAGAGAAAAACTACCCAATGCGCATTTTGCAACTATCTACGCTAAACCTGCTGGTAGACCAATGGTAGACACCTTTGTAACTGAGGTTAGTCAGAACACATGGATTCACTTTCCTTGGGATCTAAGTTTACAATTTGCTAGACCAATAGCGGCCGATGATGAAACCAATAACTGAATTTAGTTATTAGGCCAGAAGATGGGTATAACTACTTTTTATATTTTCTGTATATAACGGGAAAAATTGTAAGAGATGCAATACAAAAAAGTAATAGCAAATACTTAACTTCAAAAATACTTACCAAATGATTTTGTTCACCTGATCTAAAAATATCTGTAAGTCCATTTCCAACCAATGCAAATATAAAAGTTCCGGGAATAATACCAAAAAATGTAGCAAATATGTAAGCTATTGTAGACATGCCTAAAAATGCAGGTGCTATATTCACCAACCAAAAAGGAAAAAGTGGTATAATGCGTAAAAATAATAAATAGTTAAAAGCATTTTTTTGAAAGCCAGATTGTAGTTTATCCAAAAATGGTTTGGCTTTATTTTTCAGAAAATATATATTTAGAGACCGAGAAAAAATAAATAAACAAGTAGCCCCTGCAGTAGCGGCAAAAACCGCGATTACTCCTCCAGTAAACCATCCAAATAAAAAACCTCCAGCCATAGTCATAAAAGTAGCGCAAGGCACAGAAAATATAACTATGATAAAATAAGCTATAAAGAATAGGAACATCGATAAATAGGCATTTAACTTAACAAACTCAGTAAGCTCTAGGCGGTTTTTATTAAGAACATCAATAGAAAAATATACATCTAATTCAAGCATAAAAAAACCTACAAACCCGAGAAAAAGAAGTAGTATTATAAAAATATTAATAATTAAATAGTGTTTAGTCCTAGACATATAATAAATAGACTCATTAAGTAGATTTAAATACAAAACATCATATTTCTGGGCTTTATGGATAATAGTGTGTTTAGTCAAATAAGTAATAAAATCAATCTTCGAAAGCCAGTTATGACATTAATGTTATATTATACTATTTTCGTTAAGTTGACTTCCTGCTATCTAATCCCTATACAGCGCCAGTTTGCAATCGGCAGACAGATGGAGTGACGGCAGTGAAACGTACTTTTCAACCTAGTAATTTAGTTCGAAAGCGAAGGCATGGCTTTCGATCGCGCATGAAAACAGTTGGCGGACGCCGAGTACTATCTCAACGTCGCGCGAAAGGCCGTAAAAAACTATCGGCATAAAATAATCTTTACAAGGTTTTCCTAGTAAAACGGGATAAACCTGGAACCGATGAGACATGAGCCATAAATCCAGGACCGCTAGTCAAAAAAGCGATGTCCAGGTAAGGCCCGTTATTGAGCGTTTAAAGGTTAGGTCAGATTTCTTGCGTATTGCAGCTGATCGCCGAAACTGGGCCGCGCCTGGGTTGGTGTTACAAGTTTCCGAAACACCAAAAAATATATATGATAGAGACACAATACGCATTGGTTATACTGCTTCGCGTAAAGTTGGCAATTCTGTTAAACGAAACCGTGCACGACGTCGCTTACGAAATGTGGTGGAGAAAGTAATGACTATAAATGCATCACGCGGTAAAGACTTTGTCATAATTGCCAGAAAAAACACTATTCGAAGGCCTTTTTCAGATTTAATAATTGACCTTGAAACAGCTCTAAAAAAACTGGATGCCTGGGAAAAAAAAGCATAGAAATAACATAATAAATAAACATCAGAAATTTTAATATGAAATATTGCAGCATCATAATTTCATGGGCCTTAAAATCCCTTATAATAATTTATCAATATTGCATATCACCGATATTGGGGAAAAACTGTAGATTTGAACCAAGCTGTTCTATGTATGCCCGTGAAGCTATTGTTATTCATGGTCCATTTTATGGCTGTTTGCTTTCATTCAAAAGATTTATTAAATGTCAGCCTTGGGGGGGAACTGGCTATGATCCAGTTCCACTAAATACAGAACCACGTAATAAACATTGCTCAATGCCCCAAAAAGCAATGAAAAAACTATCCACAGATTGAATAGAAATATGGATAATAAGAATCTATTTATGGCGATTGCTGTTTCTCTAGCTATATTGTTTGGCTGGCAATTATTTGTTGAGGGACCCCGTCAAGAAGCGCAGTTAGCTGAACAAGAACGTCAAGCCGCAATTATACAAGAAAACATCAAGGCCAACGGAAAATTAGCATCAGATGGCAGTATCCAATTACCTCCTGCCGTTCATAATAATATAATAAATACCAATTCAAAGCCCCGAAATGAGGTTATTTCCTCAAACCAGCGGGTAAAACTTTCATCAAAAAGTCTGAGTGGTTCAATCAATTTGGACAACGGCCGTATCGATGACATAGTGATGGAAGAATATCGCAATAGCATTGATCCTGATAGCAACAAAATTACTCTTTTATCTCCTACAGGATCTTTAAATCCATACTTTGCTGAATTTGGCTGGATTGGTAGTGAAGGAACATTTGGTGGAAGCGGAACTAACTGGCAAAGCTCTTCCTCCACCCTTACACCAGCTACCCCTGTAGTTTTAACTGCGGAAACAAAGAAAGGTTTGGCTCTCAAGCGCACTTATTCATTAGATGAAAAATTTATGTTTACTATTGTCGACACCGTTAAAAACAATAGTGATAAACCAATATACCTTCAGTCATTTGCCCGACTAGTCAGGGTTAATACTCCCGACACCCTAGGTTTTTTCATTCTTCATGAAGGCCCAATCGGAGTAATTGATGGCACTTTGCAAGAAATAAAATACAGCACCCTAAAAGATGACTACGATGCAGATAATCGAAAACCACAGCCCACCACAACTTCCACAACTGGTGGTTGGCTAGGAATTACCGATAAATATTGGCTAGCTGCAGTAGTCCCCGATCAAAATGTTTCCGTTAACGCTAGTTTTTCTTACCAGGAAACATCCAGCGGTGCAGACCTCTATCAAACTGACATTCTAGAGAAAAATGTTCATACTGTCATGCCAGGTGCTTCAGTTGAAGTTACTAATCGTTTGTTTGCAGGGGCAAAAGTATTTGATACACTAACCGAATACCGTGATGAACAAAACGTTCCTCGTCTAGAAATGGCGATTGATTTTGGCTGGTTTTTCTTCATCACCAAACCCCTACTACAAGTATTAATTGTTATAGCCGAACAACTCGAAAACATTGGTATCAAGGCAAATTTCGGTGTTGCTATTTTGGTTGTAACCGTAATTCTAAAAATATTTTTCTTTCCGCTAGCAAATAAGTCATACAAATCCATGAGTAAAATGAAGGCTTTGCAACCTAAAATGACTGAGCTTCGAGAAAAATACGGTGATGACAAAAGAAAAATGCAGCAAGAACTTATGGCAATGTACAAGCGGGAAAAAGTAAACCCTGTATCTGGCTGCCTACCTATGGTGCTACAAATACCAGTTTTCTTCGCTCTTTACAAAGTTCTGTTCACTTCAATTGAAATGCGTCAGTCACCATTCTACGGATGGGTACACGACCTTTCTGAACGAGACCCAACAAATATATTTCAGTTATTTGGATTAATACCCTGGGATGTTCCATCATTCCTTGCAGCTGGCACTAGCTTTATTGCATTAGGTCTTTGGCCCTTGTTCATGGGAATATCGATGTTTCTGCAGCAGAAACTCAATCCTGCTCCAGCTGATCCAATTCAGGCACGCATGTTTATGCTGATGCCTATAATGTTTATGTTTTTCCTAGCAAATTTCCCTGTCGGCTTGGTTATTTACTGGACCTGGAACAATCTACTATCAGTCGCTCAACAATATGTAATTATGCGCCGTATGGGAGTTTCAATTGGCGGGGGGACTATAAATAAAGGTACTAAAACGACTTAGTCCATGAATAAAAGTAAACACATTCAAGATAAAATCTTATACGGCAAATGGCTCTTCACGCAAGAATGTACATTTCTGAGAGGTGTTAAAAGCGTTGAGAACTTAGAGAATCCAAACTTGCCTGAAATTGCTTTCGCCGGCCGGTCTAATTGTGGTAAATCAAGTCTACTAAATGCCCTAACTGGTAGAAAATCGTTGGCACGCATTAGCAAAACCCCTGGCCGCACTCAACAGTTAAATTTCTTTGATCTTGGGGGAAAAATATGGCTCGTTGATATGCCCGGTTATGGATATGCTAAAGCTGCTAAAAAAGATATAGCAGAATGGAATAAAACGATACATGAATACCTAAGAGGTCGCCCAACCTTAAGAAGGTTATGTGTTTTAATTGATAGCCGTCATGGGATTAAATCGAATGACTTAGAGATAATGACTATGCTTGATTCTACTGCAGTAAACTACCAAGTAGTACTTACAAAAATTGATAAATTGTCTTCTAATGCTCTTATAAAAATAGTAGAAATTACTAAAGACTCATTAAAAACTCATCCCGCGGCGCTTCCCAATCCAATAGCAACGAGCTCGCAGAAAGGGCTCGGCATTCAAGAATTACGCGCAGAAATAGCTGCGCTAGCAAACGATGGACACATTAGTTAAAGTCTAATTTTGAATGAGCAAGATAAGAGAAGTATAAAATAATGGCAAAAGAAACTAAAATGCCAAATTCGAATATTTTAGCCAAGGCAGAGGTTTTATCTGAAGCCTTACCGTTTATGCGGCAATACTCAGGAAGAACGTTTGTAGTAAAGTATGGCGGTCATGCAATGGGCGATCAAAAACTTTCCTCGTCATTTGCCCGTGATGTAGTGTTGTTAAAACAAGTTGGCATTAATCCCGTTGTCGTGCACGGTGGCGGACCACAAATAGGCGCAATGCTTGAACGGCTAAAAATAAAGAGTGAATTTATCGATGGGCTCAGAGTAACTGATCACGATACAGTAGAAATTGTAGAAATGGTTTTATCAGGATCTATAAATAAATCTATCGCAGCAGAAATTAATGCGGCTGGTGGCCGCGCAGTTGGTATATCGGGAAAAGACGGTAATCTTATAGAAGCCAAAAAAATTAAAAGTAAAACGCAGCAAACAGATTCAAATATAGAAAAAATTCTTGATTTAGGATTTGTTGGTGAACCAAGTAAAGTTAACGCTCAATTACTAGAGGATTTAGCAAAATCTGATCTAATTCCAGTGATTGCCCCAATAGGTACTGGCAGCGATGGTGAGACGTACAATATCAATGCTGATACAGCTGCCGGTGCTATAGCAGCATCTATCAAAGCTGCTAGATTATATATGTTAACTGACGTATCAGGGGTACTAGACGAGGTTGGAAAACTAATCCCTGATATGAATACCGAAGAAGCCGGTCTATTGATAAAGAAGGGTATTATAAATGGTGGAATGATACCTAAAGTTGAAACTTGCGTAAATGCTGTAAAAAAAGACGTGGAAGCAGCGGTTATCCTCGACGGAAGAACTGAACATGCTCTATTGCTAGAGGTTTTCACTGAACACGGTGTTGGCACGGCTATATGGCCTGAATAAAAAATAATTGTATCTAATAAACATGAGAGAGAATTATTAGGATTTTTTATTTGCCACTGAAGAATATATATACCTCAATAAGATTATTTATAGGTCCATATGTAAATGAAGAATTCTAAATCTATTCGTAATTCAGAGTTCTGGCTCTTTGACCTCGACAACACCCTATATCCTGCTTCAAATGGACTAATGGCAAAAGTTTCATCAAGGATGACCAAATTTGTTTCTAAAAAACTCAACATGCCAAAAGATGAAGCACTCACGGAACAAAAAGAATTATACAGAAAATACGGAACAACACTTAGTGGGCTAATGAAAGAATACAAAGTAGACCCGTATGATTTTTTGGATTTTGTTCATCAAGTAGATTACAGCCTGGTTCAACCCAACCCTAGATTAGCAGAGTTATTAGAACACTTTCCTGGTAAAAAATTAATATATACGAATGCATCAACTAATCATGCGGAGCAAGTACTAAAGCGCCTGCAGATTACTGATCACTTTCACGGCATATATGATATAGCAGCAGCGAAGTGGCAGCCAAAACCAGTAAAGAAATCTTATCAGACACTTATTGAAAAATATAACATAAACCCCAAATCAGCTATAATGATTGAAGATCTTGCTATTAATTTGCAACCAGCAGCTTTAATGGGAATAACCACTGTGTGGATAAATCATCTAGGAGAAGTTCCGCCACTCTGGACAACACCAAGTATAGGCAGTGATTATGTTAACTACGAAATTAATAATTTAAATAATTGGCTAAATTCTCTTATTTTTTAAATAACATTACATGTGCGCCGTTGACAGAAGCCCGTCAGTAACCCCATTTAAGGTATGTGTTTATAATTAGATGAATACTCAATTGCGCGAGGATAAGATGACTATTAGCGATTTACAAAAATCCATTGAAATTGCTTGGAATGATCGAGAGAATATAAATGTTAATACCAAAGGACCAGCAAGACAGGCCGTTGAGAGTGCGCTTGAATTACTTGACCAAGGTAAACTGCGCGTAGCTGAGAAATCAGAAAAAGACTGGGTCGTAAACGAATGGTTAAAGAAAGCTGTATTATTATCATTTAGCCTTAATGATATGGACACTATTGCAGGTGGACCAGGCAATAATACCAGTTGGTGGGATAAGGTGCCCTCTAAGTTTGCAGGGTGGAATGAAAAAAACTTTAAAAGCTCTGGTTTCCGAGCTGTTCCTGGTAGCATAGTCAGACATTCAGCTTATATAGCACCAGGGGTAGTATTAATGCCCAGCTTTGTTAACTTAGGAGCCTATGTGGATACTGGTACAATGGTTGACACTTGGGCAACCGTGGGAAGTTGTGCTCAGATAGGTAAAAATGTCCACTTATCAGGAGGCGCCGGAATCGGCGGTGTTCTCGAACCCTTACAAGCTGGACCGGTAATTATCGAGGATAATTGCTTCATTGGTGCTAGATCTGAAGTGGCTGAGGGTGTTGTGGTGGAAACCGGGTCAGTATTATCTATGGGTGTTTACCTTGGGGGGTCTACCAAAATTGTTGACCGTGAAACAGGTGAAATATTAATAGGTAGAGTACCAGCATATTCTGTTGTAGTTCCGGGAACACTTCCTGGGCGCTCCCTACCAGATGGTACAACCGGACCAAGCCTTTATTGTGCGGTAATTGTTAAGCGCGTCGATGAACAAACTCGTTCAAAAACGTCTATAAATGAACTATTGCGAGACTAAGTGTATAAGGTTGACTTCAAAATACTATGACCAAGAAACACCCAATTCTTATCGACCCTATAGAACTTGCACAATCTTTGATAAGGTGTCCAAGTATTACTCCGCTAGATGCCGGGGCTATAAATGTTCTTCGTAAGGCTTTAGAATCATTAGGTTTTAAATGCTACGTAAAGCGTTTTTCATCTGATGGTAGCGATGAAGTTACCAACCTATATGCCCGGATTGGCAAGAGTGGACCTAATTTCTGCTTTGCGGGACATACCGACGTTGTACCAACTGGTGCAACCGAAAACTGGAATAATGACCCTTTCGCAGGCAATATAGTTGATGGCAATTTATTTGGCCGAGGTGCTGCAGATATGAAAAGTGCTATTGCAGCATTCGTATCGGCAGTTTCTAGGTTTTGTTCTCAATATGGAGATCCATTGGCTTGGAAAAATTCTGGCTCAATAAGCCTTTTAATCACTGGTGATGAGGAGGGTCCTGCAATAAATGGGACACGTAGGCTTTTAGAATGGCTTAATGAGAAAGGGGAAAAAATAGATGCGTGCATTGTTGGAGAACCTACAAATCAAAGAAAAATAGGAGATATGGTAAAAATTGGTAGACGGGGTAGCCTAGTCTGTGAGGTCTCGGTTTACGGTGTACAGGGACATACTGCTTATCCTGATTTAGCTGAAAACCCTATTCACCTCTTATTAAACATGCTTCAGTCTTTAGTTGCTGACCCTATTGATAATGCCACAGAACATTTTCAGCCCTCAACAATACAAATATCTAGTTTTGACGTAGGCAACACAGCATCAAATGTCATACCGGCATCAGCTACAGCACGTTTCAATATACGGTTCAATGATAATCATACCTCAGAGAGCTTAACCAAATGGATAGATAAAAAATTGTCGGACAATATTGGAGATGGCAATGCACATTATAAAACTAAAATCCATGTTACTGGTGAAAGCTTTATAACTCCGCCCGGTTCATTGACTGAAAATATAGTATCAGCAATCGAAAGTGTTTCTAATAGTACACCACAGCTAAGCACTACCGGAGGAACTTCAGATGCTCGGTTTATAAAAAACTATTGTCCGGTAGTGGAGTTCGGTTTAGTTGGTTTAACAATGCATCAGGCCAATGAAAATGTTGCATGTGCAGATATTGAGACACTGAGTAAAATATATAAAAAGACTTTAGAAAATTATTTTACCAGTAAGAATATGCCCTCTAGACCCTAAGTTTATAGTGATTAATAAATACGATGTAATTCATAATATCTATGGCGCATGGAGGTTTTTCAGGTTTGACCTTAGTGCTACTCAGTATTTCCAATCAACATTAGAGAATTTCTGGAAATCATTTTTTGCCGCGCTTATCATTTTGCCCGCAATAATAGTACTACGTATAATATTTTTAATTACCGCTCCAGATGATTATTTAATAAACAATACAAAATATATCGCACTTGTATTCATAATCGATTACACATACCAATGGATTATATTTCCATTAGTTATGTTTTACTTCACGGATGTTATTCACAGAAAAGACAGCTATATAACTTATATCGTAGTAAGAAATTGGTCGCAGGTTATACAAACCACAATTTTTTTTCCTGCTGCAATGATATACTTATTAAATAGTTCTAATAATTTTAATTTGGGCGTTTATTTTCTTATAGGAGCATATTTAATAAATTGGGCCTATGAATGGTTTATTGCCCGTTCCACTCTCAACGTTTCATCAGTACTAGCCGCAATCATAGTTATAATGAGCACAATCATTAGTTTATCTATCGCTGCTATAAGCCAATCTTTTATCATATCTAATTAAATATTTATCTAAGTAAAAGTAATAATCTTATATTAAATAAAGTCTTATATTCATTTATGGATAATCAACCTTTACTAAATATAGACCATCCGGGGGTGCAGTTGGTCCTGCAGAACTACGGTCGCGTGCTTTTAGAATAGCCCTTACGGCAGACGCATTCATTTTGCTAGCTCCCACCATAACTAATGTTCCAACTATATTTCGTACCTGATGGTGTAAGAACGACTGAGCAGTGGCTTTTATATGTATCTCACTTCCATACCGGTCCACCTGTAGTTTATCTAATGTCCTGACGGGAGAACTTGCTTGACACGCCTTGGCACGAAATGATGTAAAATCATGGATGCCCGTGAGAATTTGTGCCGATTCATACATTGATTCAACGTCAAGTATATTAGGAATCCACCAAATTTTTTTCTGACCAAATGTTGGAGGAGGTCTCCGATTAAGTATTCGATATAAATAATGGCGTCTCAGTGCTGTAAATCGTGCATGGTAATCTTGTCCAACTGACTCTGTATTTATTATAGATATAGGCACTTTTCTAAGGAAATGATTTAATGCATCTCTTACTGTTTCACAACTAATATCCTTATTAATATCACAGTGAGCTACTTGTCCTAATGCATGGACACCTGAATCTGTTCGACCAGCTCCAAATACCCTAACTGGTGTTCCAATAAATTCCATTAAGGCTCTTTCCACTTCACCTTGTACCGACGTCCCATTAGATTGCCTTTGCCAGCCAACAAATGGACTGCCATCATATTCTATGAGTAATTTATAACGTGTCATGTGAATAAAGTTCCCAGAGGTATTTGATAACCTCTCAGGAATGCCCTAGCATCCAGATGGGCACCACCCTCATACTGAATAATTTTAAGCCTTAGTGCTGCGCTACCGCATGCAACAGTTAATTTATCATCGAGCAGTAAACCAGGATTGCCTTGCAGTGCAACAACCTCTGCTTCAATTACTTTTAATCGTTTGTTTTCATGTATAAACCAGGATCCTGGCCAAGGAAAAAATGCTCTTATCTGACGCTCTAGATTGACAGCTGGTAATTTCCAATCAATACGACCCTCATCACGTGATAGCTTAGCAGCATATGTAATACCTTCATTAGGCTGAGGAATACTTGAAATTAAACGGGACTGCAATCCATCTAAAGCTTCAACAATCATAACCGAACCTAATGCAGACAGGGACCTATGAAGTGTTTCAGAGTTTGTTGAATGATCGATGTCAATTTGTTCATTAATTAAAATTGGCCCAGTATCCAGACCCTCATCCATAGATATTATGGTAATACCAGTACGACTATCACCAGCTAGTATCGCTCTCTGGATCGGCGCTGCGCCTCTCCATCGCGGTAATAAGGATGCATGTATGTTTATACAACCTAATCTAGGCGTATTAAGTATTTGTTTTGGTAATATTAAGCCAAAGGCAACTACAATAGCAGCATCTAACTCTAGATCTTCAAAACCAGCTAGAACATCATTACCCTTAAGGCTTGAAACAGTTTTTATTTCTAACTCCAATCGCTGTGCTGCTTCGTAAACTGCAGTTTGGCGTAACTTACCACCTCTACCTGCGTTACGAGGTGGCAAGGTATAAACACAAGCGACTTCATGCCCAATGCCAACAAGTGCTTCAAGAGCTGGTACTGCAAAATCTGGTGATCCAAAAAACGCTAGGCGCATAGGCTAGTCCTAAAAGGCGTATAAACTAATTACTTATGGATTTATCTACGCCGCTTCCTTGAGTCGTTTTAATTTCTTCATCTTACGCAAAATAATATTTCGCTTAAGAGGCGATAAATAGTCAACAAACAATATCCCATCTAAATGGTCAATCTCGTGTTGTATGCAAGCTGCGAGTAGTCCATCAGCTGCCACTTCTTGGTTATTTCCAGTTTCATCTATATACTTTACACGAATCTCCTTAGGTCTTTTAACCTCTGCAAAATGCTTCGGCAAACTAAGACACCCTTCTTCTGCAACAAAGATTTCATCTGATGACCATACAACTATAGGGTTAACCATCTTTATAGGGTTTGGAGCTTCTTTTTCACGAGCCACGTCACAAACTAGTATTCGCCTGTTGTAACCCACCTGTGGCGCCGACAGCCCTATTCCAGGAGCAGCATACATAGTCTCAAGCATATCATCCATTAATTTACAGACGGATTCGTCAATTTCATGAACTTCTTGGCATTTAAGCTTAAGACGGTTATCCGGGGCGTATATTATAGGAAGAAGTGCCATCTCAGCCCGACCTTTCAATTATAGCAATTATATAAATATTTATTTCCGTTAATTATGTACTTGGTCCTGCTACGTCAAGTTATCATCCGAATCGTTTTACAAGTTGCTAGTATATTATGAGGAGACATTATCTATGGACATATTTCTTCTTGCTATTGTTTTTATAATTGGATTCGCTATAGCCTTAGCCGCAACTATAGTTGTATTTCGTCTTAATAAAAACAGTGAGACTCACGGTTTATCCGAAAGGTTAATACAACTAACCGAGTCCCACGCCATTTCTCAAACACAGATTACTCAGCAACTGCAAACACAAGAACGGGCTCTCGCCAAATTCTTAGAAGAAAAATTAGTGATGACAGCAGCCAGAGTAAATGAAACTTTAGAAAAAAACACTAATAGTCAAAAGTCTTCACTTGAAGAGCTAAAAGAAAGACTAATCAGAATTGATGCAGCACAAAAAAACATAACTGACTTATCTTCACAAATGATTGGTCTACAAGACATTCTATCAAACAAGCAAGCTAGGGGTGCCTTTGGCGAAGTTCAACTAGAAAACTTAGTTACCTCTGTTTTACCTCCGGGAAATTATAAATTTCAAACCACACTTAGCAATGGAAAGCGAGCAGATTGTCTGCTTGATCTCCCCCAACCACCTGGCCCAATTATAATAGATGCAAAATTTCCTTTAGAATCATATCGCTCATTAAGAAGTGCCGCCTCTGATGAAGGCAAAAAAACTGCTGGCCGTTCTTTTGCTAGCGATATAATGAAACACGTTAACGACATTTCAGAAAAATATATACTACCTGGCGAGACAGCAGATGCTGCATTAATGTTTCTACCCTCAGAAGCAGTTTATGCTGAACTGCATGCAAATTTTCCTGAAATAGTTGACAAAACCTACCTAGCTAAAGTTTTCGTAGTGTCACCAACTACTTTATGGGCAACTCTCAATACCGTTCGTGCAGTACTTAAAGATGTTAACATGAAAGAATCGGCTGGAATAATACAAAAAGAAATTTTAACAATGATGACCGATGTGCAACGCCTTGATAAACGAGTAGCCAACCTTCAAAGACACTTTGACCAGGCTGGAGAAGATATGAGAGAAGTAAGAACTTCTACAGAAAAAATAACTAAACGAGGAGATCGCATCCAAGATCTTGAGATTGGAAATAACCTCAAGAATGACCCTTCATTAATGGGTGCATTTCCAATTCAAAAACCAGAATAATTGTTAACTGTCTATTATATTTTTAAAGAAGGCGGCGGCTATTCATTGCAGCGGTTAACGTACCATCATCTAGATAATCAAGTTCGCCACCAACGGGAACTCCATGGGCAAGGCGTGAAACCTTAATATTAACTGATAATAGTTTTTCTTGAATATAATGTGCTGTTGTTTGACCAGATACAGTGGCGTTAGTTGCGAGCACAATCTCTAAAACCTTCTGATTTCCAGCTCGTATAACTAACTTTCCTATATTAAGGTCTTCTGGCCCTACACCATCCAGCGCCGATAAAGTACCACCTAAAACATGATAGAAACCTCTGTATACACCGGTACGTTCTATAGCCCATAAATCGGCGATCTCTTCCACTACACATATAATAGAAGAATCTCTTTCCGGATCATTACAAATACCACATGGATTGGAGGTATCAACGTTGCCACAGGTTCTGCAGGTAGTAATAGTCTCTGCTGTGGAAGACAAAGAATTAGCTAATGGAGTCATTAATTGACCCGGTCTTTTGATTAAATGTAAGGCAGCTCTGCGGGCAGAACGCGGCCCCAAACCTGGTAGTTTGGCAAGCAATTCAACTAAACGGTCTATCTCTGGTACAGTCATCTATTAAAAATACGTATATATCTATTTAACTAAAAGGCAGATTCATACCAGGAGGCAATTCAATTCCCCCTGTTAGCTCTTTCATAGCCTCTGCTGATTTAGCCTCTGATTTGGACTTTGCGTCTGCGTAAGCAGCAATTATCAAATCCTCCAGTATTTCATTTTCAGACGGGTTTAATAGAGATGGGTCTAATTTTATTGACTTCATTTCTCCCTTACAGTTTAAAATTACTTTAACTAGACCTGCGCCAGAAACTCCATCGACTAATGTATCTGCTAACTGTTCCTGCATCTCTGCCATCTTTGATTGCATTTGCTGTGCTTGCTTCAGCATCTGGCCAATGTTTTTCATAACTCATTATCCTCGTCAATATAATCACTATCACTTAAATCCGGATTGATATCCTCATCTGCTACTAATGAAGACCCGAGCGTATCTCTAGTAATAACACGCTCTATTCTTGAACCAGAAAACATTTCTAGAGCAGCATTTACAATAGGGTCTCTTGCTGCCACCTGCTTTTGCATATTTTCTCTCATAGAATCTTGTTCCGACAAAGTAGGATCACCCGCTTTACTTGACACGCTAACTGTCCAATAAGACCCCTGCCATGTACGTAAATGATTTAAAATTTCACCCGCCAAGTTACCTGGTACTAAATCATTAGGTCTGAACTCTAAACGACCAGCTTCATAAGCCACAAGATGAACATTCGTATATAAATGGTTACTTATTTGTATTTCGCGTTTTTTACTAAATAAATCAATAAGCTCACGAAAAGTAACGGGATCTTGATCCGTTTTATTTATCTCCTGCTGCAAGGTTTTCAATTCAGTTGAACCTCCTAATGACCCTAAAATTGGTTTAGATTCGGAGGGGGCTACAACATGTTCTACTGATGTATGAGAAGTTTCTTCAGAAACGGGATTAGAAAGTTGGTTTTTAAATTCATCAGTGTCTGGCCTGGAAGGAGTGTCGTCCATAATAGACGGGTTAATGTTTTTATCTTCTTTTTCTAAACTGGCTATAATATCAGCCGGTGTGGGTAAATTGGACGTGAAACATAGTCGGATCAGTATCATTTCAACTGCCTGAAAAGCTATAGGCGAACGCTTTGCTTCCTCCATTCCCTTAAGTAATATTTGCCACACCCTAGATAACACAGACACTGATAATTTATCAGATATTTTTATTCCGCGAACTTTTTCTACCTCAGATACAGTTTTACCATCAGCTGTTTGAGGAACTAATTTAATTCTAGTCAGCCAGTGACTTAGTCTGAGCAAATCTTCCAATATAGTAATGGGATCAGCTCCTGATTCATAAAGTTGACCTAATTTAGATAGGGCATCATCAGTACTTCCGGACATCAAAGATTCAAATAAATCATATACCGCATTAACATCAGCCAACCCCAACATTTTTCTTACATCTGATTCACTAGCAGTTGAGCCATCTGAACCATATGCTGCTATAGCTTGATCTAGGAGAGATAGACCATCCCGAACTGAGCCATCTGCAGCACGAGCAATAATTCTTAATGCACCTTCCTGTATCCCTGCTGATTCCTGAGATGCTATCTTAGAAAAATGATTTAATAATTCTTCTGCACCAACCCTTCTTAAATCAAAGCGTTGGCATCTTGAAAGAACTGTGACCGGCACTTTTCTAATTTCTGTGGTAGCAAATATGAACTTCACATGACCCGGTGGCTCCTCCAATGTTTTCAAAAGAGCATTAAATGCATTACGCGACAACATATGCACTTCATCTATTATATATACTTTATATCTGCCAAATACTGGCCTATAGGGAACGCTGTCTAATATCTCTCGAATATCATCCACACCAGTCCGACTAGCTGCATCAACCTCTATAACATCAGGGTGTCGATCTTCTGCTATAGCTATACATTGCTCATCATCAATAGCTGGGTTGATAGTTGGACCATTGGTAGCATTTAAACACTTGGCTATTATGCGAGCAGTAGTAGTCTTACCAACCCCTCTAACACCCGTTAATATAAAAGCGTGAGCTACGCGATCTAAACTAAAGGCATTTGTTAATGTCTGAACCAAAGAGTCTTGGCCAATTAGTTCTCTAAAGTTTTGTGGACGATATTTACGAGCTAAAACCACATAATCTATGTTAGGTTTATTACTAGATGAACCTTTATCTAGTAATAAACCTGAATTGGGTTCTTCTAAAAAGCTAGATTGATTTCTATCTGTTGTAGTAGGACTGCCAGCAACAGCATCCGTTGCATCACCAGAATTTTCCAATATATTATTTTCTTTAGAACCTTTAGGTTTAGTGTTTTTGGAGTCAGAACGCATCAGTTATTGCTAGCTCCATGTTTAGGAGTTTCTGGTATAAAAGTGGAAGGCCGGTTAAAACGACCCAGGCTAAACTCGTTACGGCTGCTTCCTTCCGGATCTGACCGGGTTGGCGAGAGGCCCGTCCGCCCGACCTTCCTCAATTACTATAACAGATTGCTCGTCAGGAGTAAGTATTTAGTGAAAATGAATATTCTTTTAAAAATACCATTAATAAATAATATTAAGTGTTATATTTAGTTAAATTAAGTAAAGTTTAAACATCAAAAACGGCTTTTACATGTCCCGCAAGAATTTCTATGCTACAATAAGTCTTAATCGAGCAGCTAATCAGCGTTCAGATGATAAATGGATTTCAGAGCAGTTAAGTAACCCAGAGAGTAAATTGTTACCAGTCTGGAGAAATCACAACTTGTTCACACAAGGAGATAATTTTTCTATGGCATGCCTAGGTTTAGAGCATTTAAATGCATTATCGAACGGCAAGAACCAACCCATTCTGCTTGGTACCATAGGTCAAACAAGCTATTTTAGCATAGATATTAGCCATTTAGATAACCCTAAAGATAATATATTATATAATTCAGGTGTCGAATTTGCCGATTTGCGACAAATCGGTCCGATAATGAATCCAGAAGAAGGCAACCTACTGGCCTACGCTAGAGGCATTAACTATTGGCACCAACAGCACTTACATTGCGGCGTGTGTGGTAATATGACGCATAGTGAA
>Ga0114932_10000852_pt1 | contig 35990 bp, 33 predicted proteins | sample 2SBtaG_2_FD_87286 | JGI IMG/M metagenome (GOLD analysis project Ga0114932, IMG submission 87286) | Deep subsurface microbial communities from Kolumbo volcano to uncover new lineages of life (NeLLi) - 2SBTROV12_ACTIVE470 metaG | ecosystem: Environmental > Aquatic > Marine > Volcanic ...
GACACCCATTTTTATTTGTGTGTTTTTCATTCATTGCCTATCTTTTATTTATCTGGTCAAAAGGTAGGCAGACTTCATGGCAACAGCACGTAAGAGACAAGTCAGCTTGGTTGATACCAAATATTATCACTGTATTTCACGGTGTGTTCGCCGCGCATTTTTGTGTGGTGATGATAATGTTACCGGCAAAAGCTATGAGCATCGCAGACAATGGGTAGAAGATAAGCTACTTGAATTAGCTCAAGTATTTTGTATTGATGTGTGCGCATATGCCGTTATGAATAATCATACCCATGTTGTATTGTATGTGGATGATGCAAAAGCCAATAGATTGAATGATAAGGCGATTCTTATTCGTTGGCACAAGTTGTTTAAAGGCACACTACTTACCCAAAAATATTTGCAAGGGGACAAGCTAGATAAGGCCCAACAGTTCTTTTTAAATCGTACCATTGCCGATTATCGTGAACGACTGGCGGATATCAGTTGGTTTATGCGGGTACTGAATGAGGATATAGCCAGAAAAGCGAACAAAGAAGATAACTGCACAGGTCGGTTTTGGGAAGGGCGCTTTAAATCTCAAGCGCTCCTTGATGAAGCAGCACTGGCTGCCTGCATGGCTTATGTAGACTTAAACCCGATTAGAGCAAAAATGGCAAAAACCCCAGAAGATTCTAACCACACTAGCGTGCAAAAGCGAATTAAAGCCGCGAAAGAGGTAAAACAACCTAAGCAACTCATCCGTTTTGCAGGCAGACCCAGAAAACACATGCCAAAAGGTTTGCCCTTTGAGCTAAAGTCATACTTAGAGTTAGTTGAACTAACAGGGCGATGCATGCGAGCAGACAAACGCGGTTATATAGAGCAACGCAGCCTTCCAATCTTAGAGCGATTAAAGATAGCGCCTGAAAACTGGCTAAAGCTCACCACACAATTTACCAAGGTCTTCAAAGGGGCTGTAGGGCGGCCTAATAAACTTGATGGCTACTACACTCATTTAGAAGTAAAACGGCGAACTGGTATCAGTCATTGTGAAAAACTGTTGGGTTAAAATAAGGTTTAATCCTAAACACTAAAATGCTGACAAGGTAAGCAAAACCATGTTCAGTCTCTTTAAAATAACACCGAAATCCAGAGTAAAGTAAAAAATAGTACGCAGAGTCGCTTTTGACGTAAAAATATCAATATGCTGGCATTGGTCGCTCATTTTTTGATAATTTAATTATGGCTGTCACGTTATTGCAGGTATGGTTAACTTGCTGAATAGAGTGGGAATGGGGAGCTCATTTATATTGGATTTGATGCTAGTCTAGTTTGGACTTGCTGCTGAAAGTGATTGGGTTTTGCATTGGTCATTAGCAGGGATTACCTAAGCCCCTTACTCTGTTTCAACTAGAGAGGAGTTTTTTCTTTTAACGAATAAATTAAACCTACTTTTCATATATCCACTAGGGCCAATGAATCTTAGATTACTTACTTGTTTTATATTTCTTAAAAGCCTTATTTCCAGTTGTAATAGCTAAATTCTCAACCTGCCGTAAAGTCTCAATTTAAATGTCACTCGCCACACAAAAACAGGGCGATTTCTTTACTTGTTAGTTGCAAAGCATCTGGTACAATCAGTGGATTAAATTGCAGTTGCCAAGATTAGAGCGGTGTTAGATGAGAATTTTTAAAGCTAAAAGCCCAGCGGGATTTGCTGAGGAGTATATTGTTGAATCTATTTGGAATGGTGAATTTCCACCAGGTTCAATATTACCAGCTGAAAGAGAACTCTCTGAGCTGATTGGCGTAACTCGCACAACGTTACGAGAAGTATTACAACGTTTAGCGCGTGATGGCTGGTTGACGATTCAACATGGTAAACCGACTCGCGTAAATAATTTTTGGGAAACTTCAGGTTTAAATATTCTTGAGACGTTAGCGCGTCTTGATGAAGATAAAATGCCAGAGCTGACTGATCAGCTTTTATCAGCACGTACAAATATCAGCGCAATTTATACGCGTGCAGCAATTAAAGTAAATCCTCAAGCCATTATTGAGTTTTTAGAAAAAAGTAAAGAGCTTGAAGACACAGCTCAAGCTTTTGCTGACTATGATTATCAAGTTCACCACCAGTTAGCGTTAGCAGGTAATAATCGAATTTATGTACTTGTTCTTAATGGCTTCAAAGGCCTTTACTCTAAGATTGGTGGCCATTACTTCTCAGATCCTCGCACTCGCGCACTGGCAAAACAATTTTATTTAGACCTCATTGCACTGGCTGAAAAAGGCGACTTCGATGGTTCAATTTCTCTACTAAGAAAATACGGTCATCAAAGTGGTGAGATTTGGCAGCAGATCCGCGGTGATATGCCGTCAGATATTATGGATTAAATTTTATTGGTTTCTATTGACTGAAAAAAGCCCATAGGGGCTTTTTTTGTGCCTGAATCTCTACCCATCAAAAAAACAGATAGTAGCCATCGGTTTATTTGATTTTCAATTTTTTGAGTGTCCTCATAAACTTGTAAAAATTTTTAATTGGGGTTGTTTTTTTATAACTAGCCTCAATAATAAGTGTCAAAGCAAATTGATATTGTCATTTTGCATTGGATATAACCCTAACTAATTGGAGAAAACCATGGGTGTATTAGTAGGCCGCAAGGCACCTGACTTTACAGCAGCAGCAGTATTAGGTAACGGTGAGATCGTAGAAGGTTATAATCTACACGAGCGTATCAAAGGTAAAAAAGCGGTTGTATTCTTTTACCCACTAGATTTCACGTTCGTTTGTCCTTCAGAGCTAATTGCTTTCGACAAGCGTTACGACGAGTTCCAAAAGCGTGGTGTTGAAGTTATCGGTGTTTCTATCGATTCTCAATTCTCTCACAATGCATGGCGTAACACACCAGTAAACGAAGGTGGTATTGGTCCAGTTAAGTACGACTTAGTTGCTGACGTTAAGCACGAAATCTGTCAAGCATACGATGTAGAGCATCCAGAAGCGGGTGTTGCTTTCCGTGGTTCATTCTTAATCGATGCTGAAGGTAACGTACGTCACCAAGTAGTTAACGATCTTCCTCTAGGTCGTAACATTGACGAAATGCTTCGCATGGTTGACGCGCTAGCATTCCATGAAGAGCACGGTGAAGTATGTCCTGCAGGTTGGACTGAAGGTAAATCAGGTATGGACGCAAGCCCTGAGGGTGTTGCTAAGTTCCTAGCTGAGAACGAAGGCGAGCTATAATTTAGCCCTGAAGTTTTTAAAAGCCCGCAAGTGCGGGCTTTTTTGTGCCTGCGAAAAATAGTGAAATAGTGTCGTTTGGGAGTAAAGTATGCAAGGCATTTACTTACCCCCATAAATTTAACTGGCCAACGCGTTTGAATAGTTCAACACTTAAATAAACGGCAAACAGGCTGATCACAGGGGTTGCCAACAGACTCACTAGCGTTAATTCATTAGCCATTATTTTCTTCCTTGTTGTTTTTAACTACTTTTTTAGCATGCTTATCAGATTCTGATTTCAATACTTTAGATGCTGTCTCTATAGTATTTCTCTTAACTTCTTTGATACTTGAGCTAATTGCATTTGAAATCAAGTTGTTAATTTCAGCTGTAATTGGGTTTTCATTGGCCTGTACTGAAGACGCTGTAAATAATACGGTGCTGATTAATGTTGCTTTAACGAGTGAGTTCATGACGTTCTCCTTTGTATAATTAGTTAGTCGTAATAACTATTACAAAGGTTGTGCCAATCAATAAAAATAATTTAAGCGCCTGTTTTTACTTGATTTAATTTTTAAGAAAGATTGGTGAAAATAACAGTTGATTATTTTCACCAAAAAGAAGTGGCTAAAAAAACTAAGTTTTAGTTAATCTTGCTCTAAGATTGAGTGCAGTAATTGCTTGACCAATTCAGGTTCAAAAGGTTTGTCGCATAATGCGTTCACACCAGACTGTGAAATGTTTGCAAGGTGGGTATCATTGGCTTCAGATGTCACCATTAAGATTGGGATATGAGAGTGCTCACCTGAGTTACGAATATACTCAGCTAATTCTTGGCCGTTTACATTTGGCATATTAAAGTCTGTGACAATAAGGTCAAACATCTGTTCATTTAAAAAGTTGATCGCATCTTCACCATCTTCAGCTTCAGTAAAACGGCTTGCCCCTAAATTAGAGAGCACACGGCGAATGTGATTTCTTGCGAGCCGTGAGTCATCAACAATAAGGATACGCAAATCTTGCACATCATAAAGCTCAAGTTCAAGCTCTTGCGGAGATAGTAAGTCTAAAGTTGCGTTGAGCGCGCGACCAAGATGCATCTTAGTGAAAGGCTTTGGCAAGATTGCCACTACACCTGATTGTTTAAATGCTTCAAGCTGAGCTTTACGTGTTTCACTTGAAACCAACATAAAGGGGATTGGCTGTTCAGGATGAATGTCTGAAATATATTGTTGAATATCAAGGGCGCTGCCATCACTTAAGTGAAGGCTTGATATGACTAGATCAGGCTTATGCTTTTCTAAAAAACCTTTAGCAGACGAGACCGTGTCTGCAAAGTCGATATTAGTCACACCTTCTGATTCAAGCTCTTTTGCAATAATTTTTCTTTGTGTTGCCGAGGGCTCAACAAGCAGAATAGCGAGATCTGCACTGAGAAGCTCATTCATGATTCATACTACTTTATTTAACCAAAATAAGGACATTAATGTAACTAATTAACATCCTATTAGCTAGTTTGAAATGACTTTTTAAGGGTCTGATTAGCGTCTATAAATATCAGACTCGGGAATATCAATTAAAATCAACACTGCACCTTTACCACCATACTCAAGAGGGGCTTGGTGCATTGCTAAAATATCTGGGTGCTGAACTAAATATTGTGGCACTTTATGTCTGAGGATATGTTCACCAATACCATGCACAACACAGGCGCAATAATGATGTTGTTTTTTACAGGCATGAATTAAAGCAGCAAGCTCTTCTTTTGCGCTGTCTTTACTTAAACCATGCAAATCTAAAATTAACTCAGGCGCAATATCACCACGTCGTAATTGTTTAGCTAAGAATTTATCAGCACCTTCGCGCACATAATTTACTGTGCCGTGGGTGTCGATATCTGGGATATATTCGTCAGAAAAATAAAACTCCGCTTTATGTTGCTTAGTTTGTTCAGCAACAGTTTTACCTTTAAACGGGGTGTTATCACGTTTAAATTGCACAGTATCTTGTTTTATCTTTGTGGCACCTGAAATTGACTGACGAAATAGGTCTATGTCGTCGTCTTGCATGCTTATGTGTGATTTATCTTTATTCATTGTCTCATTCTAAATAAAAAAAGCATAAAAACCTAGCTGAAAAACGGCTACAATGGCCGCAGAATTATTGTCAAATTATTGAGTACTGTATGACAGAGTTACAAATTACAGATGAGTTGGCGCAAGAAGCGTGTTCTGAACTATTCACGATTCAAGACTGGTTACGTTGGACAACAACCCAGTTTGTGAATAATGGGCTGTTTTATGGTCATGGTACCGACAATGCCTGGGATGAGGCTGTAAGTCTTGTTTTACCCGTTTTAAACTTGCCACTCGATACACCAAAAGAGTTATTAAATGCGCGTTTGACCAGTAGCGAAAAGCAGCATTTAATGGGCTATATTTTAGCGCGTGTAAATGACAGAACACCGGTTCCATATCTGACTAATCAGGCTTGGTTTGGCGGTTTGCCTTTTTATGTGGATGAGCGCGTACTTGTTCCACGTTCACCATTTGCAGAAATGATCAAAAAGCAATTTGCACCCTGGATCACTGAGCCTGCAAAAGTAACGCGTATTCTCGATATGTGTACTGGTTCTGCATGTATAGCGATTGCATTGGCAAAAGCGTTTGAATATGCACAAGTGGATGCGGTTGATATTTCTTTTGATGCTCTAGAAGTGGCAGATATAAATATTACTGAGCATATGATGCAAGAGCAGGTGTTTGCGATCCAATCTGATGTTTTCAGTGGTGTACCGGGTCAAAAATATGACCTAATCGTCGCAAACCCACCGTATGTCGATGCCGAAGATATGTCTGATTTACCAGAAGAGTTCCACCATGAACCAGAGCTCGGTTTAGCATCAGGAGAAGATGGCTTAGATGTGACTCGTGTTATCTTGCAAGAAGCTGCAGAACATCTCACTGATAACGGTTTATTATTTGTTGAAGTAGGTAACTCTATGGTACATATGGATGCACTATATCCAAACGCGCCATTTACATGGTTAGAGTTTGAGAATGGTGGATTAGGCGTGTTTATGATTTCAAAGCAACAACTCGTCAAGTATTTTACTGATTAATTATAATTGTTAATCAGTTTTTTTAAATGTCATTTGGAATGAGGGTGAATAATGGCAGGTAATAGCATTGGCCAACTTTTTAAGGTCAGTACCTTTGGCGAGAGCCATGGGGTCGCATTGGGGGGCGTTGTTGATGGCGTTCCCGCAGGACTAGAGTTAACAGAAGCGGATATGCAGTTCGACCTAGACAGACGTAAACCAGGTCAAAGTCGTTATACCACGCAAAGACGTGAAGGTGATGAAATTAAAATTTTATCGGGCGTTTTTGAAGGTAAAACAACAGGAACTAGCATTGGTCTGTTAATTGAAAATACCGATCAACGTTCGAAAGACTACAGTAAAATTGCGGAAGTGTTTCGCCCTGGTCATGGCGACTATACATATTGGCATAAATACGGTCACCGTGATTATCGTGGTGGTGGTCGCTCTTCAGCTCGAGAAACCGCAATCCGTGTTGCTGCAGGAGCCATTGCTAAAAAGTACCTAAAACAATTTCATGATATTGAAATCAATGCTTGTTTGTCACAATTGGGTCCTATCAAAGCTGAAAAGTTCGATTGGTCAATAGTAGAAACAAACCCATTCTTTTTTCCAGATGACACAAAACTAGAGTCGCTAGACGAATATATGCGCGACTTGAAAAAGCAGGGAGACTCTATAGGCGCGAAAGTGACAGTGGTAGCGAAAAATGTGCCAGTAGGGTTAGGCGAGCCAGTATTTGACCGACTTGATGCTGAAATTGCCCATTCATTAATGAGCATTAATGCTGTAAAAGGCGTTGAAATTGGGGATGGTTTTGATGTGATAGAGCAAAAAGGCTCTGAGCATCGTGACGAGTTAACACCAGAAGGTTTTACCAGCAATCACGCAGGTGGTGTATTAGCCGGTATTTCAACAGGGCAAGATATTGTCGCATCTATTGCACTTAAGCCAACCTCAAGCATTACCATACCGGGTCAAAGCATTAACACACAAAATGAGTCAGTAGAGATGATCACTAAGGGTCGTCACGACCCATGTGTGGGTATTCGTGCTATTCCAATTGCAGAAGCCATGTTAGCGATTACTTTAATGGATCATCTGTTAAGACAGCGAGGCCAAAACCCGCATGTAAATCTTGAGCATGGACCTATTCAAGCTCAGAAATCGGTATAACAGTTATATAAACAAAAAACGCCACTAAAAGTGGCGTTTTTTTGCATAACAGATTTTAGCTGTTGTATTTTTCACAAGCTTCAAGCGTATTTTCGATTAAGCTTGCTACAGTCATTGGACCGACACCACCTGGAACCGGGGTAATAAAGCTCGCTTTTTCTTCAGCGATGCCGTACTGCACATCACCAACTAGTTTGCCTGACTCTAATCGATTAATACCGACATCGATAACGATAGCACCTTCTTTAACCCAGTCACCCGGAATAAATTCAGGCTTACCGACTGCGACAACGAGTAGATCTGCGCGACGAACATGTGCCTCTAAATCTTGCGTGAACTTGTGGCAAACTGTTGTAGTACAACCAGCAAGTAAAAGTTCTAGTGACATTGGACGACCAACGATATTTGAAGCGCCAACCACAACTGCGTGCATACCTTTATATCTCACACCCGTGGAATCGAGCAAAGTGATAATACCTTTCGGTGTACAAGGGCGAAGTGCAGGCATACGTTGTGCTAGGCGACCAACATTATAAGGGTGGAATCCATCAACATCTTTATGTGGTGTAATACGTTCAAGTACTTTTTCTGCGTCTAATCCTTCAGGCAGAGGTAATTGCACCAGAATGCCATCGACCTCAGGGTCATTGTTTAGCGTGTCTACTAACTCAAGTAGTTCTGTTTCTGTGGTGTCGCCTGGTAAATCGTAAGACTTAGAGACAAAACCCACTTCTTCACAGGCTTTACGTTTTGAACCTACGTAAACTTGACTAGCAGGATCTTGGCCTACTAAAACTACTGCAAGACCAGGCGCTCTTAAACCTTGTTCTACACGCTCAGCAACACGCTGTGCAACATTAGTACGAACTTGTTTGGCGATTGCCTTTCCATCAATTATGTTTGCCGTCATGATTGACCTTATTGGGGTTATAAACTTGAACGAATCATACAAAGTGTCATTATGGGGTTACTTTGTATTTAGTTACAATCAATTGATTGCAACACTAAGAACGTATTTTCTCAGAAATGCCTTAATTCGCCAAGGTAAGAATCATCTTTATAGTAATATATAGTTTTATGAACAAAGTAAAAATTACTGCAAACTGTTTGTTTTTCATCATTTCTTGCTATTTATTCATCATTTTGAAGTAAAAATAGGCAGTTAAAATATTTTCTAAAAAAAATGTTTGACCTCAATCGGTCAAATCACTATTATGCACCCCGTTGTCAACGAGGACTCTCGTAGATAACAGAAGTATCGGCGATTAGCGCAGTTTGGTAGCGCACTTGGTTTGGGTCCAAGGGGTCGCAGGTTCAAATCCTGCATCGCCGACCACTTTAAAATAAGAAAAGTGACATCATTGATGTTTGCTTCGAGTTTGCGCCCTTAGCTCAGCTGGATAGAGCAACGCCCTTCTAAGGCGTCGGTCGAAGGTTCGAATCCTTCAGGGTGCGCCATTCTTATTTTAGTCTTTATGTAGTGGCGGCTGTAGCTCAGTTGGTAGAGCCCTGGATTGTGATTCCGGTTGTCGTGGGTTCGAGCCCCATCAGTCGCCCCATCTACATACTCTATTATCGGCGATTAGCGCAGTTTGGTAGCGCACTTGGTTTGGGTCCAAGGGGTCGCAGGTTCAAATCCTGCATCGCCGACCACTTCTTAGAAAAATTTACTTATTATCGGCGATTAGCGCAGTTTGGTAGCGCACTTGGTTTGGGTCCAAGGGGTCGCAGGTTCAAATCCTGCATCGCCGACCATCTTATCTTATCATTTTTTAGTCATCTTTTAATCATTCAGTCTCTTATTCACCATTTATTTACCTTCATCGCTCGACTACAGCAATGAATCGGTTATAATGCCGCGTCTATTGTTTAACATAGCGCCCAGAAGGGCAGGCAACAAGATTGTCTAATAGGGTTAAATACACGTATTGCGTTTTTAACTGAGCTAATTAGTGCAACTTGTTTCTAAGGAAGGCGCATTGGCGCCAAAAATGAAGATTGAGGTAAATCATGCAAGTTTCTGTTGAGACGACTCAAGGCCTTGAGCGCCGTCTGACTATCACCGTTCCTGCAGAGAACGTTGAGACTGAAGTTAAAAAACGCTTACAACAACTGTCTAGAACTCAGCGTATCGATGGTTTCCGTCCAGGCAAGGTACCAGTAAAAGTAATCGCTAAGCGTTACGGTGCAGCTGTACGTCAAGAAGTTGCTGGCGATATCATGCAACGCAACTACATCGAAGCAATTGTTTCTGAAAAGCTAAACCCAGCTGGCGCGCCTGCGTTTGCACCTAAGTCTTTAGAAGAAGGCAAAGAGCTAGTATTCGAAGCAACTTTTGAAGTTTACCCTGAAGTTGAATTAAAAGATCTTGACAAAATCGCTGTTGAAAAGCCAGTTGTTGATGTTACTGACGAAGATTTAGCTAACATGCTAGAAACACTTCGTAAGCAACACGCTACTTGGACTGAAAGCGATGCAGCTGCTGGCGAAAATGACCGAGTAACTGTAGATTTCCTTGGCACTGTTGAAGGTGAAGAGTTCGAAGGTGGTAAAGCTGAAGACTTCCCTCTTGAGCTAGGTCAAGGTCGCATGATCCCTGGCTTCGAAGACGGTATCATTGGTAAAAAAGCAGGTGAAGAAGTTGTTGCTGATGTAACTTTCCCTGAAGAATACCACGCTGAAAACTTAAAGGGTAAGCCTGCTCAATTCACTATCACGGTGAAGAAAGTAGAAGTTCAAGAACTTCCTGAGCTAAACGACGAATTCGCAACGAAGTTTGGTGTTGCAGAAGGTGGCGTTGACGCACTAAAAGAAGAAGTTAAAAAGAATATGTCTCGTGAGCTGACTCAAGCAGTTAAAGCTAACGTAAAAGACCAAGCTATCAAAGGTCTTTTAGACACTAACGAAGTTGAAGTGCCTAAGTCATTAATCGACCAAGAAATCGACGCACTTCGTCAACAAGCAGCACAACGTTTTGGTGGCGACGCACAAAACATGCCTGAGCTACCAGCTGAGCTTTTCCACGAGCAAGCTGTAACTCGCGTTAAGACAGGTCTACTTCTTGGCGAAGTGATCAAGTCAAGCGATATCAAAGTTGACGATGCGAAAGTTGAAGAGCTAATTGCATCAGTTGCTTCTGCATACGAAGATCCAAGCGAAGTAGTAGCATACTACAAGTCAAACGATCAAATGATGCAGCAAATGCGTAACGTAGCAATGGAAGAACAAGCTGTTGAAGCAATTCTTGCTAAAGCTGCAGTGACTGATGTTGAAAAAGCATTCGACGACATCATGAATCCACAGCAAGGTGCTTAATAAGTCATTGACTTAATGCTTTGCTAACGATTTAATGGCTCGTGATACTCTTGTAGAGGATCCGAGCCATTTTACTTTCTGTAGGTAAAATATCCGCAAAACGCAGCGCCAGAGATTTTGGCCTCTCCTAAGGAATGAATAACAATGAATGATGGTATGTTTGATCCACTTAATGCATTAGTCCCTATGGTTGTTGAGCAAACAGCGAAAGGCGAGCGCTCTTTTGACATTTATTCACGTCTTTTAAAAGAACGTATTATCTTCTTAACTGGACAAGTTGAAGACCACATGGCAAACCTTATTGTGGCGCAACTATTATTCTTAGAATCCGAAAGTCCTGATAAAGATATCTATTTATACATTAACTCGCCTGGCGGTTCGGTAACGGCGGGTATGTCTATTTACGACACGATGAATTTCATTAAACCTGACGTAAGCACTGTTTGTGTTGGCCAAGCGGCCAGCATGGGCGCATTTTTACTATCAGGTGGTGCAAAGGGTAAACGTTATTGTTTACCTAACTCACGTGTGATGATCCACCAACCGTTAGGTGGTTTCCAAGGTCAGGCGTCTGATTTTGAAATTCATGCAAAAGAGATTTTGTCAATTAAAGAGAAATTAAATCGTTTAATGGCTGATCATACAGGCCAAGAATACGAAAAAGTAGCACACGACACAGACCGTGATAACTTCATGACTGCTGAGCAGGCATTAGAGTACGGTTTAATCGATGCAGTTCACACTCGTAGAGATTTAAAATAAGTTATAATACCAATCATCAATAATACTCAAAATTGATCACTTATTTAAGATTATTGGTATAAATCAAGGCGAAACTAATTTGCCCTATGTTAACTATGCTAATTTTCAGTTTCTTTGATATAGTTAACAACATGATTATTGTTATCTAGTGAAGATAACGCAAAACGATGAGGTAGCTGAATGTCAGATACACCAACAGACGGCGACAAAAATACAAAGCTTCTATATTGCTCATTTTGCGGCAAAAGCCAACATGAAGTGAGAAAGTTGATTGCTGGTCCTTCTGTTTATATTTGTGACGAATGCGTCGATCTGTGCAACGACATCATAAGGGAAGAAATCAAAGATATTGCACCAAAGCATGATTCTGGTGACAAACTACCTGTTCCTAAAGAGATCCGTAACCACCTAGACGACTATGTCATTGGCCAAGAACATGCTAAGAAAGTTTTAGCTGTTGCAGTATATAACCATTACAAGCGTTTAAAGAATCAATCTTTAAAGTCTGAAGTTGAACTTGGTAAGAGTAACATCCTACTTATCGGACCAACGGGTAGTGGTAAAACGCTACTAGCAGAAACGCTGGCGCGATTACTTGACGTACCATTTACCATGGCTGACGCAACAACGTTAACTGAAGCGGGTTATGTTGGTGAAGATGTTGAGAATATCATTCAAAAGCTTCTTCAGAAATGTGATTACGATGTAGAAAAAGCACAGCGTGGTATTGTTTATATTGATGAAATAGACAAAATTTCTCGTAAATCTGATAATCCATCAATCACACGAGATGTCTCAGGTGAGGGCGTTCAGCAAGCTCTACTAAAGCTGATCGAAGGTACAGTTGCGTCAGTGCCACCACAAGGTGGTCGTAAGCATCCACAACAAGAATTCTTGCAGGTTGATACCTCTAAAATCTTGTTCATCTGTGGTGGTGCGTTTGCTGGTCTTGATAAAGTTATTGAACAGCGCAGTCATAAAAACACTGGCATTGGTTTTGGTGCAGACGTTAAAACCTCAGATTCAGAACGTTCTTTAAGTGAAACATTTAAAGATGTTGAGCCTGAAGATTTGGTGAAGTACGGCTTAATTCCTGAGTTTATTGGACGTCTTCCTGTTGTTGCGACGCTGACAGAGCTTGATGAAGATGCATTGATTCAAATATTAAGTGCGCCTAAAAATGCGCTGACTAAACAATTTGGCGCACTTTTCAAAATGGAAGGTGTTGATCTCGAGTTCAGAGAAGACGCACTGAAAGCGATTGCACACAAAGCTATGGAACGTAAAACTGGTGCTCGAGGCCTACGTTCTATTGTGGAGGGTGTACTGTTAGACACCATGTATGACTTACCTTCAATAGAAGATGTTAGTAAAGTCGTCATTGATGAGACTGTCATCAAAGGCGAATCAGCTCCAATTCTTCTTTATGAAAACGGCAACCAAGACAAAGCTGTTTCAGAATAATCAAGATTCGGTATAAAAAAGGAGCCAAAGGCTCCTTTTTTTATCAATCGGTTGAACTTTATGGGTTTAATCCCCATATTGCCATTATTAACGAATAACCAAAATGCGAAGAGAAAATAATGACACTTGAGAGAACTGATCGAGTCGAAATTCCTGTGTTGGCCCTACGCGACGTTGTTGTGTATCCGCATATGGTGATCCCGCTATTTGTTGGTCGTGAGAAATCGATCAGATGTCTTGAAGCGGCGATGGAAAAAGATAAGCAAATTTTTCTAGCCGCGCAGATGGATGCTGCGGTTGATGATCCTTCAACAGATGAAATTTATACAACAGGTACAATTGCGACCGTGCTGCAGCTATTAAAATTACCTGATGGCACAGTTAAGGTGCTAGTAGAAGGTACGCAAAGAGCACGTATCGAATCATTCATTGAAACCGATGAATATTTCTCTGCGACTGCGCAATTTGTTGCTTCACAAGATATTGACGAGCAAGAGCAAGATATTTTCGTGCGCAGTGCAATCAGCCAATTTGAAGGCTATGTAAAGCTTAATAAGAAGATCCCACCAGAAGTTTTATCATCTGTATCTGGCATCGATGAAGCTGCACGATTAGCCGATACCATGGCTGCACATATGCCAATTAAGGTACCTGAAAAGCAAAAAGTATTAGAGCTTGAAAGTGTAACTGAGCGTTTAGAGTATTTAATGGCGCTTATGGAAGGTGAAATTGATCTTCTACAAGTAGAGAAAAAGATACGCTCTCGCGTTAAAAAGCAGATGGAAAAATCACAGCGTGAGTACTATCTAAACGAACAAATGAAAGCGATTCAAAAAGAGTTGGGTGAGCTAGACGACGTACCTGATGAATTTGAAGCGTTGAAAAAGCGTATCAGTGAAGCGCAAATGCCAAAAGAGGCAGAAGAAAAAGCCACAGCTGAACTGAACAAGTTAAAAATGATGTCGCCAATGTCTGCAGAAGCGACAGTGGTGCGTTCGTACATTGATACTATGATTAATGTGCCTTGGAAGAAACGTTCTAAGGTTAAGAAAGATTTAGCTGGCGCCGAAAAAATCTTAAATGCTGATCACTATGGCCTTGAGAAAGTAAAAGAGCGAATTATTGAGTATCTAGCGGTTCAACAGCGCACCAATAAACTAAAAGGTCCAATTCTTTGTCTGGTGGGTCCTCCTGGCGTTGGTAAAACTAGTTTAGGCCAGTCAATTGCACGTTCAACAGGTCGCAAGTACGTTCGTATGGCATTGGGTGGCGTTCGTGATGAAGCTGAGATCCGTGGTCACCGAAGAACCTACATTGGTTCAATGCCAGGTAAACTCATTCAAAGTATGAGTAAAGTAGGGGTGAAAAATCCACTATTCTTGCTTGATGAAATTGATAAAATGTCATCGGATATGCGAGGTGACCCAGCCTCTGCCTTGCTAGAAGTATTAGACCCAGAGCAAAACAGTACCTTTGCTGACCACTATTTAGAAGTCGATTACGACCTATCAGATGTGATGTTCGTTGCGACGTCTAACAGCTTTAATATCCCAGGGCCATTACTTGATCGTATGGAAGTGATCCGCCTATCTGGTTACACAGAAGATGAAAAACTGAATATTTCTAAGCAGCACCTAATTCCAAAGCAAATTAAGCGAAATGGTTTGAAAGAAGGTGAGGTTGAAATTGAAGATAGCGCTATCGTTGGCATTATTCGATATTACACGCGTGAAGCCGGTGTTCGTAGCTTAGAGCGTGAGATCTCAAAACTTTGCCGTAAAGCGGTTAAAGACATCCTGCTAAATAAAGATAATAAGCAAATAGTTATCAATGGCGATAATTTAGAGTCTTACCTAGGCGTACACCGTCACGACTTTGGTAAGGCGGAAGATGGCGACAAAATAGGTCAGGTGACTGGTTTGGCATGGACAGAAGTCGGTGGTGACTTATTGACTATCGAATGTGCGTCTATGCCAGGAAAAGGTAAGCTGTCATTCACTGGTTCTTTGGGTGATGTAATGCAAGAGTCTATTCAGGCAGCTATGACGGTTGTTCGTAGCCGTACTGATAAATTGCGCATCAATGAAGACTTCTACGAGAAGCGCGATATTCACGTACACGTACCAGAAGGCGCAACGCCAAAAGATGGTCCAAGTGCAGGTATTGCGATGGTCACAGCCCTAGTTTCTAGCCTTACAGGTAATCCTGTTTGTTCTGATGTGGCTATGACGGGTGAGATAACTTTACGTGGTGAAGTATTGCCTATAGGTGGTTTAAAAGAAAAACTACTGGCAGCGCACCGTGGCGGTATTAAAACCGTTGTTATTCCAAAAGTGAATGAGAGGGACTTGAAAGAAATTCCTCAGAATGTGCTAGAAGGCCTAGAAATTCACCCAGTTTCTTGGATTGACGAGGTGTTATCACTGGCTTTAGCTGAACCAATCGAGTCATTTTCTGTTGAAACTCAGAAAAAAGTCGAAAATAGCTAAAAAAGTGCTGTAAAGGGCTTTTCAAATCACATCGGTATGATAAGTTAAGCTCTGATTCAAGCCTAGCCCTTACGCGGCTTAGGCTTACAAAGATTTTAATAATTAGAAAGTTGTTCGCTTTCTAGTAGTAATAACAAAAAGTGGTAGTTATCAAAAAATGCTCTCGCTTTTGATAATAACAATGTAAGAGGATGATATTGTGAATAAATCTCAATTAATCGATCAAATCGCAGCTGATGCTGATATCTCTAAAGCAGCGGCAGGTCGTGCGCTAGATTCATTCATCGAGTCAGTTACTGGTGCGTTAAAAGATGGCGACTCTGTAGCATTAGTTGGTTTCGGTACTTTTTCTGTACGTGAGCGTGCTGCACGTTCTGGCCGAAACCCACAGACTGGTGAAACTATCCAAATCGCAGCTGCGAACATTCCTTCTTTCAAAGCGGGTAAAGCACTGAAAGACGCGGTTAACTAATTAAATTAGTAACGAGGCTCTACACTGATTCACGTTTAAAACGTTAACTCAGTCTCGTGTAGCTTCAAGTAAAAAAGCGTATCTGTTAAGATACGCTTTTTTTACAATAGCTAAAAATCAAAGCGCGTGTGTGCTTTGGCTTAGATAAGAGAAACAACAATGCTAGAAAAGATCAGAGAAGGCTCACAGGGCCTTGCAGCCAAAATTATCCTTGGCTTAGTTATCCTGTCTTTTGCGTTAGCAGGGATAGGTGGTTACTTAGGTCAAACCACAGAGCAACCTGTCGCAGAAGTTAATGGAGTTCAAATTAGTCAAACTGAGTTCTCGCGGGCTTTTGAAAATGAGCGTGCGCGTCTTGAACAACAGTTTGGTGAATATTTCACGCAAATTGCAGCTGATCCAAATTATATGGCGCAGATCCGTAATGGCGTAATTGACCGTTTGGTACAACAAGAATTACAAAACCAGCTTGCTCTTCAGTTAGGTTTACGAGTCAGTGACGAGCAAGTGAAGCAGGCGATTGTTGAGATGCCTTATTTCCAAATCGCGGGCCAGTTCAACAATGATGCTTACCTTCGCGCCATCCGTCAGATGAACTTCCAACCGGACACATTTAGAGAATTCTTACGTGAAGAAATGACACGTACACAACTTGTCTCTGCCGTTGCAGGCTCTGATTTTGTGTTACCTAGTGAATTACAGCAAACAGCAGCACTACAACAACAAACACGAAACATCGACTATGTGGTTCTGACAAAAGAGAAAATGAAGTCTCAAGTGTCAGTATCTGATGAAGAAGTGAATGATTATTATCAGATTAATCAGCAACAATTCATGGCTCCAGAGCAAGTTGCTGTTCAGTATCTAGAATTAAAAGCTGACGATATTATTTTAGATACGCCAGTTACTGATGAAGATGTGCGCGCTTACTATGAAGAAAGCAAGTCACAGTATTTAGATGAAGAAAAGCGCCGTGTTGCGCACATTCTTATCGATAACAGCGAAGATGATGCTGCTGCAGAAGAAAAAGCTATCGCTATCTTAGCTGAGCTAAAAGCGGGCGCAGACTTTGCCACCTTAGCTGAAGAAAAGTCTGACGACATCGTGAGTGCTGAACTAGGCGGTGACCTTGATTGGATTGAGCGTGATGTAATGGAACCTGCGTTTGAAGACGCAGCATTCGCATTGGCAAACATCGGTGATTTTACTGACGTTGTTGCAACTGAGTTTGGTTACCACATTATTAAACTGACAGATTTACAAGCGCAAGTTGAGAAGCCATTTGAAGAAGTTGCCGCTGAACTAAGAGCTGAACTTGAAAAGAATGCTAAGCTAGATTTGTTCTATCAAAAGCAAACAGAAGTTGCTGAGCTTGCGTTCGAAGTTGCAGATACCTTAGAAGATGCGTCACTTGCTGCAGGTGTTGAACTGCAAACAACTGAACTTGTTAGTCGCATGATGTTACCAGCGCCTTTAAATTCACCAGCGGTTTCAACAACTATTTTTACACCAGAATTACTCGAAGACAAAGTGAACTCTGAAGTATTAGAAGTGGCACCTGAACATTTTGTGGTTGTGCGTGTAATAGATCATGTTGCTGCTGCAACAAAGCAGCTTGAGGCAGTCAAAGAGCAAATTGTGGCAACTTTAACTAACGAAAAAGCTTCATCGTTGCTTGCTGATTACTCAGAAAACTTATTTACTGAGTTTAAGGCTGGTAAAGCACTTGAAGAGATTGCGACAGCAGAAGCGACTGAGGTTAGCACTGAGGCAGCCCTTCAGCGTCAATCTTACTCTGTTGCGCCTGCGATTGTGAAAGATGTATTTGCATTACCTCATCCATCAGAGGGTGGTAAAATTGAAAGCTTAGTTACGTTAAATAATGGTGATGTAGCCCTTGTTCAGTTGAACTCAGTAGCAACCCCTGAAATCACAGCTGAATTAGATGCGCAGCAAAAACAAGGCATTACCATGTCTGCAATTAATAAAAATTACTTAGCGTTTGTTTCGGCTCTAGAATCGAAAGCAGAGGTCGTACGCCCATCAGTTCAAGTTACTGAAGAAAATTAAGTAAATTTTTTATATACAAAAAAGCGCCGTTATGGCGCTTTTTTTATTCTAATTTACATAACAATAGCAAGTTTGCTACCTTTTTATACGCTCTATTATTGACATAAATCCCCATTGCTCTATGGTTAGGATAATATCTACATACAATAAATACACAGGGAGCTGGGAACATGGCAATCGAAATCAACTTTGAACTATCAGATGCAGATTTAGCGCATTTTAAGAGCATGATGGACAAAGTTATCAGTAAAACTTCACACTATTCAGAAAGCGAAATCTTAACTAAAGCGCAACAGTTGGTTGAAGAGATGGAAAAGAGTGAACTGCCAGAATTTGTTCGCACAAGAATGGCGTCTTTGGCGACGTTAATTGATGCAGTTCAAGATACAGAATGGCAGATCCCAGAAGAAGAAAGAAAAGAGATTATCGCTTCGCTAGCATACTTCAGTGAGCCTGAAGATGTAGTACCTGATCACATCCCTGGTCTTGGTTATATTGATGATGCGATTATGATTGAGCTTGTTTTACAAGATATGTCTTTAGACCTCAAAGCATACTCAGAGTTCTGTAGTTTCAGAGCGACAGAAGAGTCACGTCGTGGTGATGATGCAAAAGTTGATCGTGAAAGCTGGTTGGCAGGTACGCGTGCTCAGATCCGTTCTAATATGCGTCGTCAACGTCAAGGCCGCAAATCTCGCCTATTCTCTCGTATCATGTAGCTATGTTTATTCTATAACAGGCTAAATTTCGAAAAGGCTGCTTATACGTTAAGCAGCCTTTTCATTACCTTAGATTTCGGTTGAGTAAATATCTGATCGGTTTTTCCGTATTCAACTACCTTGCCCTTATTTAGTACTAATAAACTATCACTCATATGTTTGACTAAGCTTAAATGGTGTGTGATCAAAACATAGCTTAAGCCAGTTTCTTTCTGCAAGGTAAACAAAAGATTGACTGTTTGAGCTCTGACAGAAGGGTCTAACGATGATAAGGCTTCATCGAGCACCAAAACCTTAGGATCTAAAATAAGTGCCCTAGCGAGCGCAACACGCTGCAATTGTCCTCCACTAAACATATGCGGATAGTAGTGGTAGTGTTCCTCAAGTAGACCTACTCGAATTAAAACATGGGCGATTTTTTTGTCTCGTTGCTTGTGAGTTAATTCCGTGTTGTAACTCAAGCAATCATCGAGTATTTCACCAATTGTGAGACCAGGATTGAGAGATCGAGTTGGGTCTTGAAAAATCATACGAATATTACGACAGTGTTCTTTTCTAATGCCATTATCTTCTATGGTAGTGCCATCCAGTAAAATTTGCCCTGTTTCGGCTTGCTCTGCACCGGCTAATAGTTTTGCTAAAGTGCTTTTACCTGCGCCAGTTTCACCTATAACTGCTATGGTCTCACCCTTACCTAAGCAAAAAGATATATCGGTCAATACAGGTATATTTTCTCTTTTTAACAAACCGACTCTCACTCGATAGGTCTTGTGTAGAGACTGAACTTTTAAGATGGGTTGCATTTTTTATCTTCCTTAAACAAAGGGAAGTGACAAGCATAAGTATGGCCGTGTGATTTTTTCTGCTTTGGTGTAACTACGCACTGCTTTTGCGCTTGTGGGCATCTAGGACCCAAGCGACAGCCAATAGGTAAGTGTTGCAATGGTGGAATAGTGCCTTTAAGCGCATAAAAACTCTCTTTATGAGCAAGACCCTGTGCGTAATCAGGTAAACTTTTTACTAAGGCTTGTGTATAAGGATGAAGCGGTGCATTAAATACTTTTTCTGTTGGCCCAGCTTCAACCATCTGACCACAGTACAACACATGCATAGCGTGTGACCAAGTGGTGATTTCTTCGAGTTCATGAGAAATCATTAATACAGACATATTCTTGAGCTGATTAAGACTTTTTAATAGTCTAAAAACCTGTGCTCTTGTGGTGCTTTCAAGTGCGGTGGTGGGCTCATCAGCAATTAACAACTTAGGGTTTCGAGCGATGGCCATAGCTATCATGACTTTTTGGCAGATCCCTTCTGAAAGCTCATGAGGATAACTATCAGCAACGCGCTTATCGTCTCTAATCCCCACTTTATGAAGTAGCGCTTTGACGCGTTTTTTTCTTAGTTGTCTGCGGACTAGAAAGTTACCACTTAGTGATCCTTCAGGAATTGACTCTGATACTTGTTCAAATATTTTTGCAGTAGGGTCAAGGCTTCTACTCGGCTCTTGATAGATCATCGCAATATCTTGGCTGACTAGTTTTCGGCGCTTTTCGGGTGCTAAGCGCATTAAATCGACCCCTTGCCAATGCATTCTATCGGCTGTAACACGCCAACGCTTATTTAAAACCCCGACAATGGCTTTTGCGATTAAGCTTTTACCGGAACCAGACTCGCCAACTAGTGCGTGTACTTCGCCTTCTTTTAGGCTTAAATTCACTTTATCAACAGCGCGAATAACGCCATTTTCGGTAGGCAGCTCTATGGTTAAGTTTTTGATGTCGAGTAAATGCATTAGTCAGCCTTACGATCTTTCAATACTTGTCTCAAACCATCACCTACTAGATTCGTAGATAAAACAGCGATAAATAATAGAACACCAGGCAAGCCAACTGTCCATGGAGCAAGGTAGATTAGACCAAGATTTTCGGCCAAAATAGCGCCCCATTCAGTCGTCGGTGGCTGAGCCCCCAATTTCAGGAAGCCAAGTGCTGCAATGTCCAAGATAGCTGTTGAGAGCGCCATAGTGAAAATAACCACAATGTGCTCGTATATATTAGGAAATACACCACGAACGAGTATTTTCCATTTACTGGCACCATCTAAGCGAAAGGCACTTATGTAATCTTTACCCAGTTCTTCAACCACTAAGTTTCTGATTGAATGTACGTATTGAGGAAGCAGGGCTAAAATTATCGCCCACACTGTATTGAGCAAGCCAGGACCTAAGATAGCTATGATGATAATAGCTAATAACAATGAGGGAATAGACAAAGTAATGTCGAGTAAATGATTAAAAAAACTCGAGCGAATGCCCTTACTCATGCCTGCTAGCGAGCCAATAATGACACCTAAAGCGGTGGTGATTAAAGCCGCGATGATAGATAAACCAAATGTGAAAGTCGCTCCGTTCATGAGCCTAGACAAAATATCTCGGCCAAGGTCATCCGTACCAAGTATATATCTTACATTACCAGCATCATGCCATGAGGGCGGTAGTAAGAGAGCATCAGCATGTTGCTGATTTATGCTGTAAGGCGAAATCAGCGGAGCGAACAGCGCTAATAAAGTAAGTGCAATAAAAATCCATAAGCCAACAAGCGCAGGGTGGTTTGCTTTAAACTTCCTCCATAAACGAGAAAGGGGCGAGCGATTAGACTCTTCAGTAAAGAGTTTAAATTTTGCCATGCGCTTGATTCCGAGAAATAGGGTTTAACAAAGTATGGCTAAATTCAGCAAACATATTAGCGAAAATAACAAACACAGACACAGCAAGAAGACCACCTTGGATCGCCGGGTAATCTCGCTGATAAATACTTTCAATCAGCCAACGACCAACACCAGGCCAAGAAAAAATCACTTCGGTGATCATAGCAAGTGTTAACAAAGTACTAAACTGTAGACCGATTTGTTTTATTACTGGCAAAAGTGCATTCCTAAGTGCATGATGCAAGATCAACTGACGACGGTTTAAGCCTTTTGCGCGAGCAGTTTTAATATAGTTTTGTTCAAGTACATTGAGCATTGAGTCGCGAGTAAATCGAATCAAAACTGTGGTTGGATACATAGCGAGTACGATAGTCGGCAATGCCAGGTGCTTTAAAGCATCAATGAATGCAAGGCCGCCATATGGAAAACTCTGCGCGATAATATCAACCAAAATAAAGTGGCTTAAAGGTTCAATTTCATAGAGTAAATCAATGCGTCCAGACATGGGAAATAAACCTAATCCCAAGCAAAACACCATAATCAGCAATAGAGCTAACCAGAATATGGGAATAGAAAAGCCCATTAAAGTAAGTGAGTTAATGATATTATCTGGCCAACGTTTGTGAAAAACTGCGGCGATGACACCTGCAGGAATACCAAACATAATTGCAACAGCAAGTGCATAAACACACAGCTCAATTGTGGCAGGAAAGAGCAATAAAATATGTTCAAAAACAGGTTGTCCAGATGAAAGAGAGTAGCCCCAATCGCCATTAAAAATTCGACCAACAAACGCACCATACTGCACAATAATATTTTCTTCTAGCTTGTATTTATCGGCTAATGCTTGTGACTGCGCATAGCTACTATTAACTTGGCCACTGAGATTAGTAATTGCATCGCCCGGAAACAAATAATTTAAAGAAAAGGTGAATGCAGTGAGAGTGAGCAGCATGAATATTAAAAGGCTAAGTCGTCTGAATAAATACTCGCGCATTATTGTTTCCTTGCGTTAGCTAAAGAAATGCCACCAAATGGCTTCAGATCGATGCCTTTTACCTCTTTGCTTGATGCCTGAAAGCGCATCCCGTGCGCAATAGGCACAAGCGGTAGTTGGTCAATGATCATAGCCTGAGCTTGCGCATAAAACGCTTTTCTTTCTTCGATATCTGTTGTATCGAGCGCTTTAGTCAGTAGTAAATCAAATTCTGGATTGCACCAATTAGCTGGGTTTTTATCACTGAAGGTGGCCGTACAACTCAAAAGTGGACTAAAGAAATTATCTGGATCCGGTGTATCAGCAACCCAGCCAAGCAGCACACTGTCATGCTCATGTTTTCCAATACGTTCAATAAATGTATTCCACTCATACTCTACTATCTTTGCTGTCACACCAATTTCTTTCAAATCGCTCTGAATAAGCTCTGCCATTTTGCGCGCATTGGGATTATAAATTCTGGATACCGGCATTGCCCAAATCGTCATTTCAAATCCCTCTTTATAGCCTGCCATATCAAGATATTTTCTTGCTAAGGTTGGGTTATAGGTCGGCATATTATTTTGTTTAGAAAATGCCCAAGAGGCCGGTGGCAAATAAGACTTAGCAACTTGACCATTACCATAAAAGACAGCTTGTAGAATTTTTTTGAAATCAACAGAGTGGGCGAGTGCTTTTCTAACAAGTGAATTATCAAAGGGCTCTTTTTCGGTATTGAATGCCCAATAACCAATATTCAGGTTTTCGGCTTTGTCTACTACTATATCAGCACGTTTACTTAACACCGACAATTGTGAAGCACTCGGGTGCGCGGTGACATCACATTCTTTAGTTAACATTTTGGCAATTCGGCTGGTGTTATTGGTTGTAATATCGAACACCAATTGTGACATAGCAACAGGGTGTTTCCAGTAAGATTCATTCTTATGATAACGGACCAAGTTATCTCGAAGGTACTGCTTAAATTTATAAGGGCCTGTGCCTATTGGTTTATTATCAAACTGTGACTTATTTTCTATTGCTACTAGAATGTCTGCATACTCTTTAGAGGTAATAACGGCAAAGTCAGTTGCTAAGTTTGATAAAAAGCTGCTTTCAGCATTAAACAATTTAAATTGCACTGTGTAATCATCGACTTTGATAATTTCTTGTATCAGCTGATCTAAGCCAACACTTTGAAAATAAGGATAAGTCGCATCGCCAACAAAGTGATAGGGGTTATACACATTGAATAAGCGGTCAAAAGAAAACACCACATCATCGGCGGTCATTTCACGGCTAGGCGTAAAGTAATCTGTGTGATGAAATTGTACGCCTTTTCGTAAAAAAAAGGTGATGGTTGTTCCATCATCTGACACACCCCAAGATTCAGCAAGCTCAGGTTTGAATTCTGCAGTATTTGGATCAATGCTAATTAAGCGGTCATACAACTGGTTTGCAATGAGGTCTATTGTTGATCCCGTCGTTGTGACTTGTGGGTTAAATGTCATAGGATTGGCTTCAGCACAGTAAACCAACCCTTGGTTTTTCTCATTTAACTTCACATTGGGTTCATCAATGCAGCCTAGTAGCAAAGTACACAGCGTGCCCAGTAGTAGTATTCGCACGATTTATACCTCTTGTTTCTGATCTAACAGATTGTATTTTTTCAGATAACCTCTTAATTGATGATACGTTAAACTGAGCATTTGTGCAGTTTTCTTTTGGTTAAATTGACTATGTTCTAATGCTTTTTTTAGCAGTTCGATTTCGAAGTCGTTTGACAGAGTTTTTAAATCACACGGAAATGAAAAACTACTTTCAGCGTGTTTGGTCTGATCAATAACTGTTGCAGTGGTGACTTCAGCCGCTGCTGAGGCTATTACTTCTGGGGCTTGCTCAATACTTGTTGGTGCTTTAATCCGCTGCGCTGGTCGGTATGGGCTTTCAAACGGGTCGAATGTAATTTCATGGACAGGCAGCTGCTCGCTACCATGACGGTATAAGCTACGTTCAACCACATTCTTTAGTTCACGAATGTTACCTGGCCAGTGATAATCTAATAGTTTATCCATGGCTTTTTTTGTAAAGCCGCTGAACAGAGCCCAATCGAGATCTCTAGCCATATTAATGGCAAAATTCTCAGCCAGTAAGACAATGTCTTCTCTTCTTGCGCGAAGAGGTGGCAGCGTGATTACATCGAATGCGAGGCGGTCTAATAAATCGTGACGAAATTCACCATTTTCAGCCAAAGTGGGTAAATCTTCATTGGTTGCACATACTAATCGTGTATCTACTTTAACTGTATTTTTGCCACCGACACGTTCAAATTCTCCGTACTCAATCACACGCAGAAGTTTTTCTTGTACCATTGCTGAGGTGTTTGCGAGCTCATCTAAGAAAAGTGTACCGCCATTTGCACGTTCAAATCGGCCTTCATGACGTTTACTTGCGCCAGTAAAGGCACCGCTTTCATGACCAAATAATTCACTTTCAAGTAAATTCTCATTAAGAGCTGCGCAGTTTAACTTAACGTAGTTCTGATCCCACCTTTCTGATAAATAATGAAGACGGGCTGCAATAAGTTCTTTACCTGTTCCTCGTTCACCAATGATGAGTACTGGTTTGTCTAGTGGAGCAAGTTGTGAAACCTTGTCTAGTACAGCTAAAAAACTATCTGATTGGCCAAGTAAATTATCCTGTTGGCGAAACTGACTCATATTGCCTAACTCTTAGTTATTTTTACTAACTATTAGTGTATTTTAAAAAAGGTTTGAAAAAAAGGAGTTTTTGAAATTTAATAAAGCATTGATTTTTATTGCTTTTATTTGTTTTCAAAGTTGGCAAGCAATTTGATAATACATACTCAGTTAAATTAATTGAGTAACCGAAGAGGTAAAGATTATGGGAATTTTCTCACGTTTTGCAGACATTGTTAATTCAAATATCAATGCCATCCTTGATAAAGCAGAAGATCCAGAAAAAATGGTTCGCCTCATTATTCAAGAAATGGAAGACACATTAGTAGAGGTGCGCTCTACTTCAGCTAAAACACTGGCTGAGAAGAAAGAGTTAGCACGTCGTGTTGAGCAACTAAATCAGGAAGCACAACAATGGCAAGAAAAAGCTGAGCTGGCATTGGTTAAAGATCGTGAAGACCTTGCACGTGCAGCATTACTTGAAAGACAAAAGTCATCAGATGCTGCAGCGAGTGTAGAAAAAGAACTTGAGCATGTAGAGTCTCATATTGAGAAATTACAGCAAGAAGTTGCAACACTTCAAGATAAGCTAGCTGATGCTAAAGCGAGACAAAAAGCCATTGTGTTGCGTCAGCGTTCAGCTGAGTCTCGTTTAGAAGTGAAAAAGGCATTAGACAGCTCAAAAGTTGAAGATGCACTTAATCGTTTCGAGCGCTACGAAAGCAAGATCGATGGACTAGAATCACAAGTAGAGGCTTATGATTTAGGTAAAAAGTCACTATCGGATGAAATTGCTGATTTACAAAAAAATGAGCAAGTTGATGATGAACTAGCGGCTTTAAAGAAAAAGCTAGCAAACAAAGAATAATAGGTACTAAGTGCCTGCTAAGGCGGGCACTGACACAACAGGTTGAGTTATAGGAGTATTGATGATGGATTTAGAGATTCTAGTTGCCCCAATTATGATTTTTATGGTGATTGTTGCCCCACTTTGGCTGATTCTTCACTATCGCAGTAAGAAACAAGTTAGCCAAGGACTGAGTGAGCATGAACACCGCCAATTGATAGAATTGGCTAATAAAGCTGAAAAAATGGCTGAACGCGTTGAGACTCTTGAAGCATTGTTAGATCAGGAGTCACCACAGTGGAGACGTAAGATATGAATAAATTGAAAAGAGAGTTATATCGCGACCCCAAACGTGGAAAAATAGCAGGCGTATGTGCAGGTTTAAGTGATTACTTCAACATGGAATTGTGGCTGGTTCGCATCCTGTTTATCACAGCAGTATTGTTATCTGGCGGTCCGTTATTTGTCGTTATTTACATTGCTTGTTGGTTTATTCTTGATAAAAAAGAGCCTAGTTTGTCGCAAAGTACAGGTAAGTTTGATGAGATTGATCCAATCTCAGTAAAGTTTAAGGTATGGCAAAAAGGTGAGCCACCACGTCAGGCGCTGTTTGATTTAAAAGATCGTTTAACCCGTTTAGATAATCGTATACAAAGTATGGAAACTTATGTGACATCAAGTGAGTTTACTGTGTCACGTGAAATCAATAAGCTGTAGTACCAATTGAATTGAAGGTTTGTTTGCTCATTGCGGTAAATATAAGTTAAAGGAATACCTAGTGCGTTAGAATGGACGCTTAATCAGTAAAATTGGAATATCCATCATCTTCAAGCGAGTGCGGCTAAACTTTAGTGTAGGCCGCATGCTTTCTTTAACAGGGAGTGACACTGTTATAATGAATCCGAATTTATTCAGCCACGCGAACCTTGATAAACTCAAACAAAAAGCCCAAAAGACCCTCCACCGTAGCTTAGATCAGCATGTAAAGTTGGCCGTTACTGGCTTAAGTGGCAGCGGTAAGACTGCATTTATAACAGCGCTCGTAAAACATTTAACCACACAAACCAAGAAACAGAATTTGCCTTTTTTTGATGTCGTGAAGGATGACCGCCTGATTGCAGCCAAACAAGTGCCACAATCTGCATTAGACATTCCCACTTTTGATTACCCTAATGCCATTAATTGCTTACTTAATTCTGAGCCCAGTTGGCCTAAATCGACAAAGCGTATTAATACCTTAACGATTGCTATTCGATACGAAACCAAGCACGGCTTAAAGCAGCATGTGTCGCCGCAAAGTACCCTCTATTTAGAACTGATTGATTATCCTGGAGAGTGGTTAATCGATTTACCTATGCTTGAGCAAGATTATTTAAGCTGGAGTGAGTCAATGCTCAGCTTGCTAGAAAAGCCAGAGTACAGCGAATATGCGCGGCCATTTCTAACTGAGCTCGAACAATTCAATAGTGAAGAAAATATTGATGAGCAAGTGCTTAAGCAACTATCTAATCTTTATACGCAAGCGTTAAAACAGTTAAAAGCACAAACACAACTCGCTTATCTGCAACCAGGAAGGCAATTGATCCCAGGCGATTTAGAAGATGCCCCCATCTTATTGTTCTTCCCTTGCCGTGAGAGTAATGACAAAGAAAATAGCCAATATAGTCATTTAGCCAGCCGCTTTAAGGCATATAAAAAGCAAGTTCTCACGCCTTTTTATAAAGACTATTTTTGTGAATTTGACCGCCAGTTGGTACTCGTTGATGTGATGAGTGCCCTAAATGATGGCCCGCAATCTTTGCTTGAGCAAAAACATACGCTTCAAGCCGTGTTGCAATCATTTAATTACGGTCGCTCTAATCTAATTAAGCGTTTGTTCTCGCCAAAAATCGATAAAGTGTTATTTGCCGCCAATAAGTGCGACCATGTGAATTGCACTCAGCAAGTGGCCATAGCGCAGTTATTGCATGATTTGGTAGGCGAGCAAGCCAATGATATGCGTTTTAATGGCGTGCAGATTGAAACAATGGCGATGTCATCAGTGCAAAGCACTTTGGCGAAGCGTATAAAAGAAGGCGACAAAGCCTTAGACTGCATCTATGGCAAGCCACTCAATGAAGATGAATGGCTTACTTACTTGCCGCCAGAACCGCCAAACCACTTTATCACGCAAAGTCAGTGGCCAACTCATGGCTTTGAGTTTATTTCATTTGCGCCATTACCTAGTGCCAAAAGTGAGTTAACTCATACCCGTTTAGATCATGCTCTACAGTTTTTAATTGGAGATAAATTGCAATGACAGACAATCAATCAGCTCAATTAAAACCGGGTAGACGTATTAATGTCGGTGATGTTGGCGAAACCCAAAAAGAATTAGAAACAGGTAAGCGCTTTGAAATAGTCGAAGAGCTAGATGTCATTGATGGAAGCAGTGAGTTTGAACAAGAGTTAGAGCCTGTATTTAAACCTAAAAGCAGTCGCTTCAATTTCAAAGGCATTTTCGTTATTAGCTTATTGTTATTAATCGCTGTTGAAATGGGTTACACCATCATTGAGGCAATGCAAGAGTCTATACTATTAGCAGGCTTGTACGGCTTTGTTCTGACTACCGCCTTGTTAGTATTAAGCAAATTCTTATTCAAGGAAGCGGTTTCTTTAAAAGCGTTGAAACAGCAAAACCTGCGCCAAAATGATGCGCTCCGGTTAATGAGTAGCACACAAATTGGTGAAGCTGAAACTTGGTTGCAGCCCTTACTAAAACAACATACCGATGCAGAAGTAAAGGAATTTAAAGCCTGCTTAAAGCCGCATCATACAGACAAAGAGATTTTACATTTATATCAAACAACCTTACTGGTCAGTAAAGATGAGCAGGCGAAAGCAATCATTAACCAACATGCAAAAACGTCAGCGCTTTTGGTGTCTCTCAGTCCGATGGCATTACTTGATATGCTTTCGGTGCTGTGGCGTGGTACTAGCTTGATTGAAAAGATAAGTCAACACTACGGTATCAAACTGGCGTATCGCAGTCGCATCATGTTGTACAAACAGTTGGTTAAACTGATGTTGTTTGCTGGTGCATCCGAATTGGTATCTGACTTAGCGGCGACCAGCTTGGGTGCTGAGTTGTTGGGTAAGTTGTCAGCGCGAGCTGCACAAGGCCTCAGTGCTGGCGTGTTTACAGCGCGCTTAGGCTACAAAACCATGGAGTTATGTCGGCCGCTACCTAAGCTAGAACAAAAGCAATCCTTATTAGGGCAGTCAGCACAAGGTATTTTATCTGCTTTATTAGAGCGTACCAAAACGTCTAAAAATGATTAAACTGACAACTTAACTGTACGATTCTTAGAGGGTTTTGCTCGTCTAGCCGTCTTAACATCTGGCTTGCTTGTGGAATTTTACTTGCTGGATTATTTATTAGTTCATCAACAGACTAATAATAAATTCATAGGCAATAAAATGACGAAGTATCATGACAACACCAATTGCATCCATAGTCCTGTCCATTTTGACGACCCACATGGTGCGTTAACCGCGCCATTATATCAAACATCTACTTTTCAATTTAAAGACGCTGCTCAAGGTGCGGCGCGCTTTGCAGGTGAAGAAGCGGGTTACATTTATACGCGCTTAGGCAACCCTACTACCCGTGAGCTTGAACAAAAGCTCGCTCAGCTTGAAGAGATGGAAGATGCTGCAGCAACTGCAACAGGCATGGGGGCGGTATCTGCTTCTGTACTGAGCTTTTTAGAGCAAGGCGACCATTTAATTGCATCTAGCGCATTATATGGTTGTAGTTTTGCGCTGTTTTCTCACATGCTGCCTAAGTGGGGCATTGAAGTGTCATTTGTAGATATGACCAACGAAGTAGAGCTTTATGCAGCTGTGAAACCAAATACTAAAATGGTGTTTGCTGAAACACCGATCAACCCAAATATGACGGTGATTGATTTAGCGATGCTGGGTCAGTTTGCTAAAAAGCATGATTTGATCAGCGTGGTGGATAACACCTTTATGACACCGCTACTGCAAAAGCCAAAACATTTTGGCATAGATATCGTGATCCACAGTGCAACTAAATACCTTAATGGCCATGGTGATGTCGTCGCAGGTGCAGTATGTGGTTCGCAAGAACACATAGAGCTGATAAAACTTACGGTATTAAAAGATATTGGTGCGACCATCAGTCCGCATGATGCTTGGTTGATAAATCGAGGCCTCAAAACACTGGCTGTGCGTGTTGAAAGGCACTGCCAAAGTGCACAAAAAGTCGCTGAGTTCTTAGATGCGCATTCTAAAGTTAGTGAAGTGTATTACCCTGGTTTACCTTCACACCCTGGTTATAAATTCTTGGGTGAGCAGATGAAAGGGGCTGGTGGTGTTATTGCTTTTGAGATCGATGGCACCCTAGAGCAAGGTGAGCGTTTTATTAATGCGACTGAACTTTGTACGTTAGCGGTGAGCTTAGGCGACCCAGAAACACTCATTCAACACCCTGCATCGATGACACACTCGCCGTATACCAAAGAAGAGCGAGAAGCTGCAGGCATTTCTGATGGTTTGATCCGAATTTCTGTTGGTTTAGAAGATGTTAACGACATCATTGCTGACTTGGAACTGGCATTTAAGCAAATTTAGTGTAATTTTAAATTTACGATAGGGGCTTTAGCGCCCCTTTTTTATCGGTGTTGTTTTTTTTGGTGTACAAAGGTGTAAATAAAAGGTTCCAAAAAATCGAGTTTTCAGGATTGTTTGAAACATCTCATCTATTAATCTTTTGCTTACTTTTCCCTAGTATCAAGTCAACAAGTTGAAGCGCTCAAGCTGGGGCAAGAGCGAACTAACAGCGAAGGTTATTATGGCTAAAGCAAGTAAATATGTATCAAAGCAACCTGATGCAAATGGCATCATCGCTTGGACCGAAGAAGAAAATAAAATATGGTCTGAGTTGGTTGCACGTCAATTAAAGTGCATTGAAGGCAAAGCATGTAACGAGTATATGGAAGGCCTTGAGAAAATAAATTTACCGCACGACCGTATTCCTCAGCTTCATGAGTTAAACGAAGCATTAGGTCGTGAAACAGGTTGGCAAGTTGAGCCTGTACCTGCACTGATTGATTTTGATGAATTCTTCAGATTATTGGCGAACAAAAAGTTCCCAGTAGCAACCTTTATTCGCTCTCGTGAAGAGTTTGATTATCTGCAAGAGCCAGATATTTTTCATGAGATTTTTGGTCACTGTGCCATGCTGACGAACCCTGCATTTGCAGAGTTTACGCATAAATATGGTCAGCTAGGCTATGCCGCTGAGAAAAAAGATCGTGTATATCTAGCTCGCTTATATTGGTTCACGGTTGAGTTTGGTCTTATGCAGACGGAAGACGGCTTACGTGTTTATGGTGGTGGTGTACTTTCAAGCCCGGGTGAAACGCAATATGTTTTCTCTGGTTCGCCTGAAATCAATAAATTAGAAGTGCTAGACGTTCTACGTACGCCATATCGTATTGATATTATGCAGCCTCTGTACTATACAATTAATTCAATTGATGACTTATTTGACATCTCACAAATGGATATCATGGCGTTGTTACAAGAAGCAAAAGAATTAGGCTTATTTGAGCCAAAGTTTCCCCCTAAAGAAAAATTAGCAAGTTAAGGATTTTGTAATGTCTGATTTAAGTGCACAAAAATGTGAAGCGTGTCGTGCGGATGCGCCTAAAGTGTCAGATGAAGAGTTAGCAGTATTAATTAAGCAGATCCCTGATTGGGTTCCTGAAGTGCGTGATGGCATCATGCAACTTGAGCGTGTATTCAAGTTCAAAAACTTCAAGCAGGCATTAGAGTTCACTAACAAAGTGGGCGACATGGCTGAAGAAGAAGGTCATCACCCTGGTCTTCTAACAGAGTGGGGCAAAGTGACAATCACTTGGTGGAGCCACTCTATCAAAGGCCTGCATAAGAACGATTTTGTATGTGCAGCGAAAACAGACGACGTTTTCAACGCTCTATAAGACTTCAACTTATTATTTAACCAAAGCGCCTTTTATGGGCGCTTTTTTTATGGCTGAAACTTAATTTCTGGCACTTAGCACGTCATTGCTCTATCATAACTGTTAATTTATACAGTATATAAATCTAACAATGAAACTCTATATCGCTGAAAAACCGTCATTAGGCAGAGCCATTGCCAATGCGTTACCTAAACCTCATAAAAATAACGATGGCTTTATTGAAGCGGCGAACGGCGATATTGTTACTTGGTGTATTGGCCATTTATTAGAACAAGCAGAGCCTGAAGCATACGACCCTAAATTTAAAAAATGGTCGATTGCCGATTTACCAATCGTACCTGAGCAATGGCAGCTAGTAGCAAAAAGTAAAACCAAAAAGCAATTTAATACCGTTAAAAAGTTAATTAAATCGGCTAAAACCATTGTCAACGCGGGCGATCCAGATAGAGAAGGGCAGCTTTTAATAGACGAAATGATTAACTTTTGTGGTGCCACTAAAACGCAAAAAGAGCAAACTCTTCGTTGTTTGATAAGCGATTTAAACCCCTCAGCAGTCAAGCAGGCTATAAATAATCTAAAACCTAACCTCGACTTTTTATCGCTGTCGGTTTCAGCGCTGTCTCGTGCGCGTGCCGATTGGCTTTATGGTATTAATATGACACGCATGAGTACCATCAAAGGGCAGCAAGCGGGTTATCAAGGCGTGTTATCTATTGGTCGAGTGCAGACGCCGGTATTGGGCTTGGTTGTATACCGCGACTGGGAAATTGCTAATTTTGTTTCAAAGCCGTTTTATGAAGTCGAAGCGCAGTTAAACACCCAAGCAGGTGCGAGCTACATAGGTAAATGGCAACCAAGCGAAGCCTGTCAGCCTTATATGGATGAAGAAGGTCGCGTGCTGGTCAAAGGCTTAGCCGAAAATGTGGCGAGCAGAGTTAAAAACCAACCGGGTGAAGTGAGCAAGGATAAAAGCACCCAAAGTAAAAAGTCGCGCCCCTTGCCGCATAGTTTATCGACACTACAAATAGAAGCAGCAAAAGTATTTGGCATGAACGCCCAGTTGGTACTTGATACCTGTCAGAGTTTGTATGAAAGACATAAGCTGATCACTTATCCCAGATCAGATTGCCGTTACTTACCAAAAGATCATTACAAAGAGCGCAGCTCAGTAGTGGGCGCCATTGATGCCATTAGCGATAAACTAAGTGCTTTTACAGACAAAGCGAATTTAGAGATAAAATCATCAGCTTGGAACGATAGCAAAGTCGGAGCGCACCATGCGATTATTCCGACCTCAAAAAAGTCGAGCGGCGCGCTGAATCAAAATGAGCAAAACGTTTATTATCTGATCGCAAGGCACTACTTGGCACAATTTTTTGAGCCAAGTATCTACGCTGAGCGTGAGATTCATACGCTTATTCAAGGTGGGCTATTTACCTCTAAATTTAAAAGCCTGATTGATAAAGGATGGGAAGTCTTATTTAACAAGCAAGAAAAAGGCGAGGCTGAGCTTACTCAGGTGCCAATGCTGCAAAAAGGTGAGCAAGTGCAGTGCGTTGATTCACAGGTTATAGAAAAGCATACGACGCCGCCAAAGCACTTCACCGATGCAACATTACTCGCTGCCATGACGGGAATAGCCCGGTATGTGACCGAACCAGAAATTAAAAAAATATTGAAAGAGACCGACGGCATCGGCACAGAAGCGACGCGTGCAGGGATCATTGAGCTACTCTTTAAAAGACAATATTTACAACGTAAAGGCAAAGTGATTCACTCTACCGAAATTGGGCAAAGCGTGATAGAAGCATTGCCAGAAAGTGTCGGACGCCCTGATATGACCGCAGTTTGGGAGCAATCTCTTGAACAGATTTATCAAAAGTCTCAATCGTATAATCAGTTTATGGGCTCAGTTGAAGTGCATTTAAATCGCTTATTACAAGACACACAAATAGCGAGCTTTAATGGATTAGCAGGTAAGGGCAAAGCCAGTTTTAAGCGTTTTAAAAAGGGTAAGCGCAGTGCGAGTAAAGGTAAAAGCAGTGCTAAATCTCCTCGGGCTAAAAGCAAGGCTTGAAAAAGCGAGAAGAGTCGCAATATAGTGAATAATACATAGATTTAAGAAGCGAATTATGGACAACCAAATTCAATTAACACCTGAAAATATCCAGCAGGTTCTGGCTGAACAAAGTGCCGATAAACTGGTCCTAATGACGTTCTTCAGTGCGCAGCAACCTGAGTGTATTGAACAAGCGAATATTTTGTCTGCGCTAGCACATAACTACAAAGAGCACTTAATAATTGCAACAGTAGATTGTGATACACAACAAGCGTTAGCATCTCAATTAGCACAACAATTAGGCCTACAAGCGCTACCAACGATTGTGTTATTGAAAAATGGCGCGCCAGTTGGCGTATTACCAGGTGCTAAAAGCGATGCGGAAATTAAAGAGGCGCTGGCTGAGCATTTACCAAGCCCTGAAGTGTTATTACTTGAGCAAGCAAAACAAGCGTTGGCAAATGACGATCAAAATGCGGCGTTTAACTATGCCAAACAAGCCTATGCGATTGACCCAGAAAATACTCGAGTGAAACTTGTTTTGGCTGATATCTGCATTCAAATTCAAAAGTTTGAAGATGGCCAGGCGTTACTTGATAGTGTTGTCGAATCTGAACGCGACCCGTATTACCAAAACCTGCAAGCTAAGTTGAATGCAGCACAAAGCGCGCAGGAATCTCCTGAGATTGTTGCTCTGACCGAGCAATTAGATGCGGACCCTGAAAACAAAGACTTAAAAGCACAACTCGCAGCGTTACTGGCTGAAGCTGGTAAAAAAGAGCAAGCGTTAGAGCTATTACTATCTGTGTTAAGAAAAGACTTAAATTTTGGTACTGCGAAAAAAGATTACCTAGATTTGATTGCGAGCCTACCAGATGGTGATGCGCTTGCAGGTGCATATCGTAGAAAGTTATACAGCTTATTATATTAATCGTAAGTATGTTATGAATACAAAAATGGCAGCTGATATAGCTGCCATTTTTTTGTTTTAAGCGCCCGATATAAAGTAAGTACTACCGAATTGTGGAGACGGTAGCAGCGATTTTACATCGCGTTTTTTTATCTTAATTTTTAAACTTTAAACGCCAATAACAAACCAGATATTTTGTTTACACTTTCTACCAACTTAGCTGCATCTTCCGCAACTTTATAATTTAGGGTTTAATTCTCTCTGCCGTGATGGGTGGTGTTGTCGTTTGTCGCACATTTATCATCTGTCTTAAATACCTTACATCATTTGATCCACCAGTTAAGCAAGTGAGCTAAACATGTAAACACTTCTGAGCATAGCAATCATTTCTGAAACACCTAATTATCAACCTGTAAAAAAATAAGCGTGTGTAAATAACAATGTGATAATTCTTGAAATGGTTAGTCGTAAGGTAATTTACTCACTCCAGTGTCGAACTTTTTTATCTTGATTTATTGCATTAGAAATAGGCTGTGAGCTTGTTTTAAGTTGTGCAGAGAGTTTGACTCACTGCAATTCATAGCCAATTAGATGGCCATTTTCAAATATAGATGTGTCAAATGCGTCTACCTAATAATAGTGAAAGGCCTTAAGGCATTTTTACTGCTCCACGCTAATAATGATCTGATCGTACGTAAGCTTATTTCAAAGCTCTTAATAGTATAGTGGCTTTTGACATATTAGTGTGTCGTAAAAAGCTGTGCTTTTTGCTACTAAATATTTATCACTAAACCTCAGGCACAGCACAAAATGCTGTATTTGCATACGTAATGGCACCAATTTAATCGGTAATATAGATAAGTTGTTGCGAGTCATAAAATTCTATCTATTCATGATGATTAACGGGTCATAATGCATCATTTTCTGCATAGGGAACAGTGTAAAACTATGTTAGATTATGAGGCTGTAAAGCTTTCTGTAATGATAAAAATATAACATGCCTA
>Ga0114932_10000854_pt1 | contig 35962 bp, 51 predicted proteins | sample 2SBtaG_2_FD_87286 | JGI IMG/M metagenome (GOLD analysis project Ga0114932, IMG submission 87286) | Deep subsurface microbial communities from Kolumbo volcano to uncover new lineages of life (NeLLi) - 2SBTROV12_ACTIVE470 metaG | ecosystem: Environmental > Aquatic > Marine > Volcanic ...
TGTATGAATAATCATACACCCATCCATTACTTTTCGGATGTACCTAACAATGAGGAGGGGGCGGAGTTTATCCGCCTCGCTCGTAAATTTTTAAATCGTAAAAGGTACAGGCTCAGGGTCTTAGGTCGAGGCACAAGAAAAGTAAATGGAGCAAAAAATTCTTATCGATATAGTGCTTCTCTTCCTCATAAATTTTCAGAGAGGTTCAGTATATATATTGATAATTTTCTTGATGCTCAAGTTCTTGCTGACGCAAGATACAAGGCTTGGCAAGATAGTGAAAAATTAGATCGGATCACTAAACACTTACTTAGTGCTTTAGGTGAGGTGGAAGAGGATTGCTCCTAGTTCACTCCGAGGGTGGCTCCTAGAAATAGGGGCTACCAATTAAATTTAAAATTAAATAAGACGCAAGGCTCAAGAGCTGGGACGCAAGGCTCAGGGATCCTACACCAGGACGCAAGGCTCAAGAAAAAAAATAATTATTTAGTTGACTAGTGTCCCATGATATCTTATATGTTAATTAATAAATACAGGCGTTATATTCTAGTTAAAGTTTGTATTTGTTAGCCCCTGAAAGATTACTAGTCAATCGAGTTGGGGCAATGTAGTTTGAGGTCAATAGCGGTAACCAATCCGCCTTGTATATTGAGTACTGCTACAGCGGGGCTAGATAGTCGGTACCCGAATTCTAGCCCCCTTAATAAAGGAGTGAAGAGTATGAATATTAAAGAAGCATGGGCAATTGTTGGCGGTTTAAGTAAACCAAGCAAAATGCCCGGTTACGGTTACGGGTTAAGCGCCTTTGAATGCAGCACCGGATCGAAGTTGCGACTGATCAAGAATAGCACCTGCTCAATGTGTTACGCATTAAAGGGCCGCTATACTTTTAAAGGCGTGAAAGCAGCTCACGCAAACAGATTAGAATCAATTCAAGATCCACGCTGGGTGAATGCGATGGTTCTATTAATAAATAACTACGGGCGCAAGGTTCCGTATTTCAGATGGCACGACTCAGGCGATCTACAAAGCCTGGACCATCTAAAGAAAATTGTAGCGGTTGCAATGGCAACGCCAAAGGTGAGACACTGGCTGCCAACACGTGAAGCTGGGATCCTGAAAGCCTTTTATAAAAAAGGTCATTCACTCCCGGGTAACCTGGCTGTGAGGGTATCCGCTACAATGCTTGACGGGAAGCCCCACTCTAACGTAGGGCTAACGTCAACAGTTCACAAAGAATTAAAAGCAATTGGTTATAGCTGCCCGGCTAACAAGCAGGGAAACAGCTGTGGATCTTGCCGGGGTTGTTGGAATATCAATATACAGAATGTAAGTTATGCAGCACACTAAATCAGAATGCGATCGTTGCTTCAGGGAGTATTCCCTGGAGTTAATGATCCAATGTGAAAATGGTGGACCTCACCTTTGTATCAGATGCTATAACAGAAGACACAAGGATCAAGGCACATGGTTCATGAACCAGGACTCAAGGTTTGAGAAGACACAAGGCTCAGGGAAAAAGGCACAAGGATCAAGGGTCAAGCCTTGAGACGCAAGGTTCAAGGACCTTCCCCCAGAGTACACAGAGATGCCCCTCTGTTCGAGGGGGGTGACCATGATAAATGATTTTCCACCCAGTTTAAATCTGTTCATATGCCACGAAATTTGACCGGGCGATAGCCTGACCCTGTTCCCTGAACTTACCTTTAACTCAACCCAAAATTCATGCGGTCTTTTTTCTGTATCTAAAAATAATCCATTTAAATCAGGCAGTCCTGTGGGTGTAACAGCCTCAATTCTAGTAAAGGTAATTTTTGTAAACTTATTCTTTATTCTTCTCCAAAATTTCGTCTCCGGTTTTGTCGTCATCTAGTACCTTGTAACTCCCTTCAATAGATAATTTCTTGTCCATATCTGTTAATAATTTATCAACTTCCTCACGATTTAATTGGTCAATCGAGCCGTGCATAATTTCTTTTCTATCAATATATAAACCTGCCACTTGACCTCTGGATTTCTCAGCCTGGACCGCTGCATTCCAGTTGCCCTTTTCTTCTGCGCCTTTACTTAGCTGGTCTAATCTTTTCAAATGCCTATGGAGATTTACTTCGTATTTCTTTTCTTCTTTGTTCCTTAATTCTCTTATGTACTCTGCAACATGAGGTTTTTTTCTTAACTCAGATGCAGTCTTAGTTGCTACTGATTCTGCATATCCTGCTTGGATCGCACATTCCCTAGCACTCATTTCATCCCCATGTTCAACAAACAATAAGCAAAATTTAATCTGTCTCGGAGTAAGTTTATCTCTTACTATGTCAATATTCATACTTATCTTATAATTTAAAGTGGCGGAAAATAAAGATTTTTATTTCTACTGCTATGGCAGTATCAACAGCCGTAGCACAGCCGTAGCACTAAAATGACCTTTAAGTCATTGTAATGTATAGTATTTTTTTTACTGCTATGGCGCTATGGCGCTATGGATAGGTATTTGAGTTTTGTTAAAAAGAATTGGGGTAAAAAACACTATACACAGTATGTATTATGTGTATAGATGGTTTTGCCTCATCTAAAAGAGGCTATTCACTCCCTTCCCTCACATAGTTTTCATTCTTCTGTGTGAGGGACATTTTTTTATTTGACATTTATATTTGTATGGGATAAATAACATATAAATAACTCTAAAAGGGGAGAATATATGGGTAAAGTAAAACAATGGTTAATGAATATGGAGGAGGATGCTGCAGAAATGTCTAAATTAATGTTTGTTTTAAAGCATGGTGCAGTACACCAGGATATTTGGGATAGAGTTAACGATCCTAATTATGATGATGGAATGAGAGAACCAAAGGAGGTGTATAATGAAGATAGAAATCTTTGAAAAATGGTTAGCCGAGTGTCCTGTTGATTGGATACAAACTGATAATGGATTAAACACAACAGAAACTTATGAATTTGATTTGTCTGATTGTGAATTTGATTTTGATAAATCAGAAGAGGCAGCATGAAATATGTAATTATAGTTGAGCCAAAACTAGAAAAGAATTTTGGTAAAGACAAGAACGGCGAAGATAGAGTATTAACTGAGGATGAAGATTTAATCATACAAAGTTTAGAACAAGAGGTTCATCAAGCAACACAAGATATAAGAATAAATATTGGAAAATATCATGATGTTGATTGTTGGTTAGATGGAATAGAAGATGTTGAGGGTTATATAGATATGCCGTATCAGAAATACCTTAATAAAGAGGCAACATGAAAACAATCGTTGTAAAAATTAATGGTAAGTGGCAACTTATTAAAGTTGAGGCTGGAAGAATATTTACAGGCGAGGACCATAACATGAAGGCTGTTAAGTATCTTGATAAAAAGGTAAAAGAAAATAATGATAACTAATATTCTACTAGGGGCGATACTTATTGTTTTGATTTGTATCGCCTTTATGATATTTGTAGCGGGGGACAGGTACTTTGGAACCAATAGAAAATAAATATACAATTCATTACGATGACTTATGGGTAAGTTTTATTCCCAAAACGGACAAAGCGAGATTCTGGATTCAAGATTATAGAGGCAAGGGTCATGATTGGTATCGCTTTATGGCTAAATGTGTTGACTATGATGGAGGAATTACATTTCCTTACAACCGAGTAAATAAGTTTAGAACTTATCTTAAAGTAAAATTAAGAAAAGACGATGGACCTCAAAAAAGATAAATACTTCGGTACATTACTACCACAACACGACAAGACACCTAAACTTGTGATCTTATCTTTAGGTGCAGGAGTTCAATCATCAACAATGGCAATGATGGCAGCAGAGGGACACATACGACCTATGCCAGATTGTGCAATTTTTGCCGACACAGGATACGAACCACCTGATGTATATGAATATTTAAATTGGTTAGAGAAGCAATTACCTTTTCCAGTATACCGAGTAATGAAAGGAAACATCCGAGATGATATGGTCAGTTCCGTGGACCATGGGACGAGATTCCCGACCGCTCCCTTTTATACCGTGAATGCAAAGACAGGGAAAAAAGGAATGCTCATGCGCCAATGTACAAATGATTATAAGATCCAACCAATTAGAAAAAAGATTCGAGAACTATTAGGCGTGGGATACTACAAACACGTTAAGAAAAATGTATGGGTAGAACAGTGGATAGGAATCTCAACAGATGAGATAGCAAGAATGAAACCAGCAAGAGATAAATACATTATTAATCGTTGGCCCTTACTTGAATTAAACATTAACCGGAGACAATGCCAGGATTGGTTCGAGAAGCGAGGACATAAAAAACCGACGAAGTCAGCGTGTATCTGTTGTCCATTTCACGATGATGCACACTGGCAAGACATGAAAGATAATCGCCCAGAAGAATTTGCGGACGCTGTGGACTTCGATAAAAAGATTAGACACGGATCACGGAATGTAAAAGATAAATTATTTTTACATAGGTCAGCACAACCACTCGACCAGGTAAAGTTCAAACCAAAAAAAGAACAATACGATATGTTTGATAATGTATGCGAAGGGATGTGTGGTGTTTAAAACAATTCCTTTATCACTTAAAGCGGCAAACGATTTCGTTACATCACATCATAGACACAATAAGAAAACAGCGGGACATAAGTTCAGTATTGGCGCAACATTAGATGGCGAACTCATTGGTGTAGCGATATGCGGGAGGCCAGTAGCGAGAGCCTTGGATAATGGAACAACACTAGAAGTTCTGCGGGTATGTATTAAAGACCCTGCTCCAAGAAATGCTTGTTCTTATCTCTATGCGAGATGCCAAAGAATCTGGACAGCTATGGGGGGAGAAAAAATTATAACATACACATTGGAATCAGAACCAGGTTCAAGTTTAAAAGCAGTCAATTGGACCCATGCTGCAACAACAAAGAAAAGGTCCAAGAATAATTTATGGAATACAAGACGACCAGAACACAAGGGATATAAATCTGTGCGGGAGTCTCAACTAGCAGACGGTGTTATTAAGAATCGTTGGGAAAAACTAATCTAAAAAAAATTTAGGATCTTCTGCGATGGGACGTAATATTTTGCGTAAAGCATCCTTTCCCTCTTCACAGATGGTTAACCACTCCTCTATTGTGTAGGTTCTATCATACTTAGAATTCCAAAAATTAACAGAGAGGTCTTTACATTTATTACACCGATAAATTTTTCTTATCGGACTATCAGGCAATCGAATACTCATAAGCAGCCTTAGTTTAAAAGGCGCATTATAAGATATTTTATAAAAAATTCAATACCTAGTCAGATTCTATCTTATATCCAGGAAAACTTTCAGGGTCTAAAGGTGGTCCAAAGTATAGTGTTCTATTGATATTTCCTAAGTGATCTGTTTCATCCCAACTCTGATGATAGTGTTTATTTTCCTTTAATTCTCCTTGGGAATGACACACTTTACACTGTTCAGTAATGGATTCTGCCTCCCATCTAAATACTCTGAACCCATTACCTTTACAATTCGGACATATTTTTGTCATCATACCTCCTTCTGATGATAGAATATAATCTTTCCCATCGCATCCGAGAAGCCATTTGTTCCTTGGTCCGTGGGTCACGAAGCGCTATCCTATCTAGTCGCTTCTTTTCTTTTCGTAATCTTTTTTCTAGTTTCATAATTTCCTCTAAAAATAAATCCTAAACACGCTCCCCAAAAGAAAACAAATAAGATTATTAATGTATGCCATATGAAAAAGTTCACGACACTTCCTTTAATTTACCTTTAACTGCAGGTTTTTGTTTCTTCCATGCCTCATCAATGACCATGGAAATGTACGATCCTATTGATCGATGTGTATTCTCAGCCATTAATTTGGCTTTGTGATAGGTCTCCATTTTTGTGGCTACCGATTTATATTTTGATGTATCCATCATTTTCTCCTTTTTTTAATTGGTTCAATTAACCATTCTTTAACATCCTCACCCATTACAGCACTTGCGATATCAATCTTGCTGCGTAGGCTTTGGACAATTTTTTCATCTACAGTTCCCTCACTAATCAAATCAATATAAGTTACCTTATTAACCTGACCAATTCTGTGTGCCCTATCCTCAGATTGCATTCGCTTTTCTAAGTCATAGGTATTTGAATAATAAATTACGGTATGAGCAGCGGTTAATGTTAGGCCATACCCTCCGGTTGAAGGATTACCTACAAAGTATTTCAACTTAGAGTTCTTATCCTGGAATCGTTCAACAATATCTTGACGATCTTTATCTTTTGTATCTCCAAAGTAAGATGCCGTGCTCTCTTCTCCAAATTTATTTTTTAATATTTCTTCTATGTGTTTTAAATCAAATCTATAACTAGCCCAGATGATAACTTTACCCTCAACTTCATCAAGAACATTAAGAAGTTCATTCATCCTATTGCTTTTTAAGGCTTTTGTTTCTCCACTATCTAGTGTTACATGACCACAACTTATCTGATGTAATCTAATCAGAGCCGTGAGGCTTGATAAACTCGTCATGACTTCTCCTTCTAGTTCCGTCATATTAAAACGTCTCATCTCTTCATATGCTTTCACTTGTTCTGGAGTAAGACTAACAAATCTTTTTTCATAAACTTTATCCGGAAGATCTAAACAATCTTCCTTGAGTACTCGGTATGAGTGTTGCTCTACAACTTTATTAAGTTCGGGTAATCGTTGAAATCCTACGACCAGTTGCGTGGAGCGTGGTCCAAAGTTCACGTTGCGCATAATCGCATACCTAGAACGGAATGCCCAATAATTTTGTTTTAAAATAGTAGGACTAAGAAATTCTAATTGCGAAAAAATATCGAGAGGATTCTTAGTAACAGGAGATCCTGTCATGATCCTTCTATACTGGGCTAACTTACCTACCCGTAAAACATTTTTTGTTCGTGAAGCACTTGGTGTTTTAATTGTAGTGCTTTCATCTACAGCCATGAGTGCGCTAGATTTGTGTAAAAACTGTGCTGCATATTTAGTTCCTTTAGTAGAACTAAAAGCCTCTACATTCATTAATAAGATTCTTAGTTTCCCATTAGGAATAAGAATATTTTTAAGATCCTCCTTATCTTTCTTAGACATTTCACTTGGAGCCTTCCATGCAGCTACTAATGTTGGCACTTGATCCGGCATATGAGTAGGTAATTCTCCTCGTTCCCAGTTACGATATACACCTTTGGGTGCAATGATAAGAGCTGCCGTAATCTTGCCACGAAGATAAAGACTGGCTATCTCATCTATTAAAACTTTAGATTTACCTGTACCCATCTCCATAAAAAGCCCATAAAACTCCCTATCCCAAGATTTTTTTAAGGCTTTGAACTGATGTTCATATGGCTTTGTCTTAAAAATATATTCACTCATAATTAATTAATTTATTTTATTACTTGACTATAAGATTTAATGCAAGTAAATAATAAAAGATAATGTGGGAGAATAGATATGAATGATATTTTAAATGTATTCGAAGACGAATTTACTAAATCTTTTAACACAATTGACGATGAGGCTTTAGGACAATTAGGTAATGAGCTGGAGAGAATCAAATTGGTTCAACAGAAGATTGCGTCAACAGAAGAAATGGTAAAAAAATTAAAGGAAGAGGAGCAGGTACTTGCTGATAGCATTACGGACCTCTTACAATCTAAAGGTTTATCTGAAATAAAATTAACAGATGGATCTAAAGTAACTACAAAGGAGCAACTTTACTGCTCTATTAAAGAAGATAATAAAGACAAAGCATTTACCTGGATCAGAGAACAGGGAGATGGTGATATTATAAAGAACATAGTAAGTGTGGATTTCAAAAAAGGCGAGGATAAGGTCGCTCAGGAATTCAAACAACTAGCAGAGAATTCGGGATTGATTCCGAATGAAACATCAACTATCCATAACAGTACATTAAGATCGTATCTCAATGCAAAGGCAAGAGACGGTGTGGATTTTGATGAAACCTTGTTTGGTGTTTATCGACTTAATAAAGTCAACATCAAGCAATAAATTTATGAGGTATAAATTATGAATAAACAAGTTGTGAAAAAAAACAATGGCAATTCAGCCGTTGCAATAATGAATCAGTTTGAAAATGTACAGACTGGTTTTGAGGATATGAATGCAGACGATCTGCAACTTCCTCGATTAAAACTACTACAAGCCATGTCTCCAGAATTAGAAAATGATGATGCTCTTAGAGCAGGTCATGTATTTAATTCTGTGACAGGAGACTGGTGGCCTTCAGATCAAGGAGTCAAAGTGGTTCCTTGTATCTACCATAAAACTTATGTTGAATGGGCTCCTCAAGGAAGTGGTGCTAAAGGTCCTATAAACGTGCATCAATCCAAAGAAGTCATGAACAATACGGTTCGTGGTGAGGATAATAAATACTACACCAATGATAATTCAGGTAATTACATTGAAGAGACAGCAAATTATTTTGTTTTGATAATTGGTGGGAAGGGAGAGACAAGTCAGGCTGTTATATCAATGAAGTCATCTCAACTAACTCCGAGTAGAAATTGGAATAGTAAGATGAAGAATTTAAAGATCAAAAATTCGAAGGGTGTTTACTTCACTCCTCCTATGTGGTCTCACTCTTATTTATTGAAAACAGAAAAGACAAAAAGCGGAGATAAGACTTGGTACAAGTGGAAGATAGAAATAGATTCTATGCTTTCAACTGAAGACCATGTCAAAGAAGCTCGTTCTTTTTCTGATGAGATGGCAGTAGCAAAAGATAAGTTAGTGCCGGATCAAGACGAAAAACAAGACGAAAAAACTCCATTCTAGTTTCGTTGGAAAGTTCCAAAAGGCATGGAGGTTCGAGTCACTTCACTAGAGTGTATAGGTATCCAACGATGAGATCATTTAAACTTATACACTCAACGACTCGCAAAACAAGGCTGTCTTATGAGTATAGAAAAATTTAAACAAATATTTTCAGGGTTGGAAAGAGCCTATGGGCAATACAATTCAGGAGATGTAAAGAATGGAAAGCAGGGCGGTAATGCATATATTAAAAAAGATATTGTTACAGATGCACTATGGAAAAATCATCTTGAGGGTGTGGAACCTAGTCTTGGTATCATCCCCATTAGAGATGATAGCACTTGTTCTTGGGGTTGTATTGATGTTGACACTTATCCTCTCGATCATTTAAAAATTGTAAAAAAAATAAGAAGTTTAGAACTTCCTCTTATTGTATGTCGATCTAAAAGTGGTGGCGCTCATTTATTTTTATTTGTAGAAGATCCAGTTAGTGCTGAGGATTTAAGAAATAAGTTGACTCAATTAGCTGCCGTGTTAGGTTATGGTAATTGTGAAGTTTTTCCTAAGCAAATTAAAATTAATGCCGAGCGTGGCGACACTGGTAACTTCCTTAATCTACCTTACTTTAATAGTGATGATGGTAATCGTTATGGTTTTTTGGACAATGGTAATGCTGCTACTTTGGACGAGTTTTATTCTCTCTATGATAAGTACAAAATTAAATCCCAGGATATTAACAAAATCCAACCTAAACAAGTTGCTTTAAAATCAGATGAGTTAAGTGATGGTCCACCTTGTTTACAAACATTAATGGAACAAGGGGTTGGAGAAGGGGGGAGAGATAATACTTTATATCATTATGCAGTTTATGCAAAAAAGAAGTGGAAAGAGGGGTGGGAAGATAAAGTTTCTGACTTTAATGCTAATCATATCAATCCTCGATTAGATTATAAACAAGTTCAAAAGATAATTAATCAACATACTAAGCAAGAATACCAATACAAATGTAAGGATCAACCTATGTGTGCATTCTGTGATTCAATTGAATGTCGTAAAAGAGAATATGGAATTGGATATGCATATGAACATCAGTTTTCTAATCTACAAAAATATCAATCCGATAATTCTGTTTGGTTTATTAGTGTGGATGGTAGGGTAGTAAGTTTATCAACACGTCAACTTTACAATCAATCTGAATTTATTTTAGCCTGCATTGATCAAATAAATATTGTTGTTAATTCCGTGAGCCGTGATCAGTGGATGAATAAAATTAAAGATTTAATCGAGAAAGTAGAGATAATTGAAATGCCAGAAGATGTAAGGGTAGAGGGTCGCTTTGATCAATACCTGGAGTCTTTTGTTTTGGATCAAGGGGATGGCACATCTTTTGATGAGGTCATACGATTAGGTAAAACATTTACAGAAAAAGGTAAGACATATTTTCGTATGCATTATCTGGAAGAATTCTTAGATAAAAAGAGATTTAAAGGTTTTGATGCTACAAGAATTGGAGCAAGAATAAGGCAACTTAATAACAAGGAAATTGGGGATTTAAAGGATGGAGAAACATATCCCGATCCTACTGTAGTGAGAAGAGTAAATGGAAAAAACTATCGCTTTTGGTGGATACATGAGTTAGAGAAACCAAAACAAGAAATTGAATTACCAAAGGAGAGGAGTGATGAAGATGAAATCCCATTCTAATGATGATGAATTTGTAAAATGTAAAAACTGTGACAATGATGCAGTAATAGAAGATCCGAAAGATCAATTTTATTGTGATGGTTGTTACAAACTTTTTAAAATACTCCGTAAAGATTACTGGGGTCATCCCGATGCAACAGGATTGGAGGATAAAAAATGAGCAAACTAATTAAAGAAACTTTAGGCATAGCCACTCAGCTTGTAACTAAAGCAGAGAATAAAAAATTAAAATTAACGAGGCGAATGTTAGTTAATGATCTTAAAATGATCAAGTTAAATTTAATGTTAATTCAGGACGAAGATGGTTCTAAACGATAGACACGCAGAGAAAGTTGTGACTATCTTTGGTCCACCTGGCACAGGTAAAACAACAAGGCTATTAAATATTGTTGAAGAAGAAATAAAAAATGGAACTCCCATTGATAAGATTGGTTACTTTGCCTTTACTAAGAAAGCTGCGCACGAAGCCATTAGCCGGGCTTGTGCTAAGTTTAATTTAGAAAGAAAAGATTTTACTTATTTTAGAACTCTTCATAGTCTTGCTTACCACAATTTAAAATTAAAACCTGCTGATGTAATGGGAGATTTTCATTACAAAGAATTATCTGATTGGTTGCAGATCCCTTTACTTAATCCTAACAAGACTGTGAATGATGTTGGAGTAAGTGTTGCTAAAGATGTGTATATTGGAATGATTGACCAGGCTAAGATAAGAGGAGTATCTTTGATGAATTATTTTTGTAATGCCAATGTTCACATAGATGGGGGATATGATAAGTTAGATTATATTAGTAGGGGGATTGCAGAATATAAAAAGAAAAATAAATTATTTGATTATACTGATATGATTTTAGAATTTATTAAAGAAGATAGTGCGCCACGATTAGATGTAGTTATTATTGATGAAGCTCAGGACCTAAGTTTTATTCAATGGCAAATGGTAGAAAAAATTATTCGTAAATCTGATCGAGCTTATATTGCAGGAGATGATGACCAAGCCATATTTAATTGGGCAGGTGCAGACATAGGAAGATTAGGAAAGTTAAAGTGTGAGAGAGAAATACTAGACAAATCATATCGTATTCCTCGTAAGGTTCATACAGTGGCACATAAAATTATTACTCCTGTTATAGGAAGAGTAGAGAAGGTATGGCAACCACGTTCAGAAGAAGGAGAGTTACATTACCATCGTACTCGTTTGAATCATTTAATGGATTTATCCAATGGAACTTGGCTTATTTTAGGAAGAACAAATTATTTATTAGATCAAATAGCCGAGGACCTTAAAACAAGAGGTTGGTTTTTTGAGAGATATAATCGTTCTTCAGTACCAGAAAAAATGTTGAATGCTATCATTGGTTGGAAACAAATTCAACAAGGAGGAGTAATCCCTTTTAGATTAGTTAAAGATATTTATTATTATATGTCCGGTAATAATCATATTGCTCATGGCTATAAAGAGTTACGCAATGCTGATGAAGAAAAAGATTATGATCATGACACATTAGTTTTAGATCATGGATTAAATGTACATAAAGATAGACCTTGGCATGTCGCTTTAGATACTATTCCGGAGTACCAAAAAGTCTATATTACGGCAGCTTTACGGCGCCACCAAGACTTTAATGTGTCAAAAAATATTAAGTTATCTACGATTCATGCAGCAAAGGGTGGCGAAGCCGATAATGTTATGCTATTAACAGACTTACCTAAGAAGGTAGATGATAATTATTTTGTCCAACAGGACGATGAAAGGCGAGTGTTTTACGTGGGAGTAACAAGAGCAAAAAAATCTTTACATGTTGTTTCTTCTGAATCTACTCGTGAGTTTAGAGAAATATTTTAATGATATCAAAGAACATTTTAGAACAAGCAAAAGAATTAATAGGTAAAGATCGTCAAAATGATTATGGCGATAAGCTTACCAATCATAAGAACATCGCTGCATTGTGGTCTATTTTCCTCCGCAAAGATATATCTGCACATGATGTGGCGATGTGTATGGCATTAGTTAAAGTGGCAAGACTAATGCATGCACATAAAGTAGATAGCTACATAGACTTGGCTGCCTACGCTGCAATCGCTGGGGAAATAAATGAAAGGGAGGAATGAGACAACCCTCTCTTTTTCAGGCTCCGAGCGAATGGATACCTCCTGAAAATATTCCTAATTTGGAAGAAGCAACAGAGATTGCTATTGATTTAGAAACTCATGATCCCGGTTTAAAAACAACAGGACCGGGTTGGGCTGTTAAAAAGGGAAAAGTTATTGGTGTAGCGTTGGCCGTGGATGGTTGGAAAGGATACTTTCCTCTTGCACATCCTGGTGGTGGTAACTTTGATGAAAGAATATTTAAGAGACAACTTAAGAAAATTTTAGAATTACCATGCGATAAAATTTTTCATAATGCAATGTATGACATTGGATGGTTAAGTGCCATGGGCCTTGAAGTAAAAGGTAGGATTGTTGATACAATGATCGCTACTGGTTTAATTGATGAGAACCGATTTAGTTATACATTAAGAGATGTATCAAAAGATTTTATTGGAGAAACTAAATCAGAGGCAGGTTTATATGAGGCTGCTAAAGATTTCGGTGTTGATGCAAAGGCAGAAATGCATTTGTTACCTGCCATGTATGTTGGTCCTTACGCAGAACAAGATGCTGCTGTAACTTTAAAACTATGGCAAACATTAAAAACAGAGATAATAAGACAAGAACTTACGACAGTTTTTAATTTAGAAACTTCTTTACTTCCTGTTCTATTTCACATGAAAAGAAAAGGAGTGAGGGTAGACGTTGAGAAAGCCGAACTTATTAAAAAAAATTTTAGAAAAGAAGAGAAAAAAATATTAGAAGGATTATATAAAACTTGTGGGTTTGAGTTAGAAATTCTTGCACCTTTATCTATTGCCAAGGCTTTTGATAAACTTAAAATAAAATATAATCGTACACCTACAGGATTACCTAGCTTTGATAAGAACTTTTTATTGACACATTCTCATCCATTTGCTCAACAAATTGTGGAGGCAAGAGAAGTAAACAAAGCGAGAACGACTTTTATTGATTCTATTTTAAGACATGAACATAAAGGACGTATACATGCAGATGTAAACCAATTAAGATCGGACCAAGGTGGTACTATTTCTGGGAGATTAAGTATGCAAAATCCCAATTTACAACAAATTCCTGCAAGAAATCCCAAAATTAGTCCTAAGATAAGACAATTATTTATACCGGAAGAAAGGGAAAAATGGGGGATCTTTGATTATTCACAGCAGGAGCCACGTCTTCTTGTTCATTATGGGGCAGTCGTAAGTGATTGGTTACAGTCTCAAGACGCTATGGATGGAGTAAATTCTTTAGTAGAAGGATACAAAGAAAGAGATATAGATTTCCATGATACAGTCGCTAAGATGGCAAATATAGACCGTAAACAAGCTAAAACAATTAACTTAGGTATGATGTACGGAATGGGTAAAGGTAAACTGATGAGTGAATTAGGGCTAGATAAAGATGATATAGATCAAGTCTTTAAAAATTATCACTCTACTGTGCCTTTTGTAAAAGAATTAACTGAACTTACGATGAGAAAAGCAGGCGACAGAGGATATGTTAGAACTTTTTTAGGAAGAAAATGTCGCTTTGAGTTATGGGAACCCTCTGCTTGGGGTGTTCATAAACCTCTTCCTAAAGATCAAGCAGAAATAGAATACGGGGGAATGGGTAGGATTAAACGTGCCTGGACATACAAAGCATTAAATAGATTGATTCAAGGGTCTGCTGCAGACCAAACAAAAAAAGCTATGTTATGTTTATATGAAGAGGGATTTTTACCACTTATACAAGTTCATGATGAATTAGATATTTCTTTTTCTACTGAAGAAGAGAAAAAGAAGATCATAGAAATTATGGAGCATGCAATTGATTTGCGAGTGCCATCTAAGGTAGATGCTGAAATAGGTCCTTCGTGGGGTGAAGCTGAATAGAAGACATAAAAAAGGTTTTATTAATCATTTAATTGCCATGCAATGGTTAACTATAAATGATTATTATGTGTTTGATAATGTAAGTGGCCTTGGTCCGTGTGACGTGATTGCTATGGATGAAAAAGGAAAAATGATTCCTATAGATATTAAGAGTGAAAGTTTGAGAAAAACAGGAAAATATAAAGGATATAAAATAAATCGTTCACCTAGTGTTCTTCAACACAATTTAGGTATAAGATTATTAATGGTGAAAGATACAGGAGAATGTTATTTTTATGAACAAAAAAGAAAAATATAAATTTACTAAGAACTATATTAAAGAATACAAAGATATTGTTCCACTTGAATTAGCTCGTCGTATTATTTATCAAAAAGATTTAGAGTTTAACCAAGCAACTACTGGTGGTGGTAAAATAAGTTCGCATCGTAATTGTTTAATTAAGCCTCTTGATCCTAAATTTAACAAAGAAATTGCTGATATATTTATGAAAGTATTTAAGTCTTATATTCAAGAGTTTCATTTTTTTGACTCTATTAAAGGTGATACAACGGGGTGGGACCATGTATTATATGTAGGGGAAAAAGCCCAAGAGTATAAAGAACATGTTGATTTTTCTGATGCTCAAAGACCTCGTATTTTAACTTGTTCTTTAATTCTTAATGACGATTATAGAGGTGGGGACTTTAGTTTTTTTGAAGGTGAATATATAATTCCTAAGAAAGCACATAGTGCTATTGTATTTCCTAGTAACTTTTGTTTTCCTCACGCTGTTACTCCTGTTGTACAAGGGGATAGACATGTTATTATTACTTGGATAAGATAGTGATGTATGAAATCTTTATGTCTAACATTATTTTTATTTTGTCAAACGGCATTAACTAATTTTGATTTTACTTATTCAAATAATAAAGAATTTGTTAATGGAATAATTGAATGTACCCAATTATCTAATAGTTTTCTTCCCCCACATTCACGTTCTATTATAATTATTAGTGTTGCTCAGGCAGCTCTTGAATCTGATTGGGGTAAATCTCGTTTTGCTCAAGAAGGAAATAACTTTTATGGTGTTATTGAAACAGATCCTACTTCTAAACATTTAAAAGCTTTAGGTAATCCCAGCATTATGATTCGTGTGTATGATAAAAAATGTGAGTCAGTTGCAGATTATATTAATCTTTTAAACACTCATCATCTTTTTAAAGACTACCAAGAATTAAGGATAAAACAATATGTAAGTGGGGAAGTAAATGTGATGGCATTAGTAGAAACTCTTAAAGGATATGCGGTAGATCCTGCTTATATTCTTAAACTCAAGGCAACAATAAGATATCTTTTAAAAGAATATCCACGTCTATTTCATATATCAGTTGACGCTTAATATTGTATCTAATTTTTGATTAATTTCTTTTACTTGTACCTCAATAACCGAGAGCCGTGCATCAATACGCAACATATCTATATCTTTTATCTTTGATTCAAGGGCCGTGACCCGTGATGACATCATCCCATTAGTGAAAGCAATGCCAGCCACTATACAACCAACCCATATCCAATCACGCATTGATAAATTCATTGTTATTGATTAAATCTAAATAATCTTTTTAAATAATTAGGTTCTTCTGCTAATGAATTTAATACATCAAGAGAACCTTGATCCGTGTTTACTCCCGTATCAAAGTTTTCATTAACCACCATATCAGAAAGACTTAAATTATTTTGATCTAACAAACCAGTACTCATGTCCGGTGGGTTATTTATAAGATCTGTTAACTGTATTTTTTGAGTATCATTTAATGTGTTATCTACTTGAATATTATTAATAGCTGTTGCTTTATCTGCTGCTTGTTTATCTAACCACTCTTGGCCTGAATATGTATTTGGTTTAACAAAAGCCTCATTTCTAATATAATCAGCCCATTCGTTATAACCTGGAACTACGTTTAAACCAAGTTTACCCGCAAGATCTACAGGTGCTCCAACAAGTTGGCCAAATAAGTTACCACTCCGTGCTGCTTCAACATCCTTTACTATAGGAGTCTGTACATTTTTTTCATCTATTACATCTGCTTGAAATAATTGTTTTTGTACTATAGGTGTGTCATACCGTTGTTCATACCAACTTTCACTTATTCCAGCCTTAGCTAAATCTGCTGGTGTTATTTCTCTACCATATGTTTCCATTTCATATGTTTTTCTATTTTCTTCAGCCTCTTTATTAAAGTTTTCTTTAACTTCTTTCGGTAAAGCAAATACATTTTGATAGGGATATTTATTTAAATTTTTTTGATTGGTAATTTCTTCTACTATATCTGCTAACTCACCTTTTGTATTTGCTGCTTCTGCTAATTGCAAAGCGGTACCGTCACTAGACCCTGTTTCAATAATATCGGTGGTTAAATCATCTTCAAGAGGATATATAAACTCAGGAGTAATCCCTCTATCAATAGCTGCTTGTCTATCCTTATCTGTAATTTCATCTTTTCCAGGTGGTGTTGGTTTTTCCCAATCTAATCCTGGTTGTCTATCGGAAATACTAAAAGGTTTTTCATCTAATGGCTCTTGTCTGTCAGAAGGAAGAATCCAATCTAGTGGATATCGTTGCGCAGGAAATGCACCTTTTCCAAATACATCACCTGTTTCAGGATATCTATAAGGAGTATCTTTATCATCTATTCCCAAAAATCCCTTAGCTAGTCGTGTGCCTGGTAATCCTTTTTGTAACTGAGATGCAAAAGGGTATATCGCATCATACATATCAGGATAAATATTTTGCATTCTTCTGGTTGAGTCTATAAAATCTACATTCTTAGTAAGATCATAAACTCGTTTTCCTTTACCTGTTAAGACAGGGTTACCAAAACTATCCCTTATAATTTTACCGGCTTTATTTTTTAAAACTCCACCTGCTTGGATCGCTCTCTCTTGTCCCAAGGTTTTAGTAAACTTATTTAATCTGGACCGTAGGTCTTTAACCTTTTCTTTATCTCCGTCTTCCAATGCTTGATTAATTCTTCTATCAAGACTACCTACAGATTGTTCCGCTTCTCTTATTTTATCTGCTCTAGTTTTTTTCTGTGACTTAACTATAGCGGCATCACGTCCAGATAGTTGACTATAATCGACTTTCTTTTTAGTTTTTTTTTGTGACTTAATTATACCTTGATCACGTGTAGACTTAGATTTACGATTCCTTCTTAATTTTCCTCTAGTTCTAGCTCTAAGTTTTGATGCCATTATGTTCTCCTTGCTGCAATAGCTTCAGTTATATCAATATCTCCGCTTTTGGCAAGTTGAGATACGTCAGATGGATTAATTACATTACCTCGTGGTTGTATGACTTGGCTAGAACCTATAAGTTCAAAACCTTTTGGTAAAGTATTAGGATTAACAGCAGGAGTTTCTTCAATTACTTCTCTTTCTCCAGCACCATAAGCATCTTGCCATTGAGGATAAGTTTTTAATGGAGTTCTATCATCAAGAATATCAAGAGACCCTTCTAATAATCCTTCAGGATTATCAAAGAATTTTTGATTCCTAAAGTTTTTGTAAATACCATTAAAGAGAGAACGAAAAGCTCTATAAGGATCAGGAACATTTCGTATTTTTGAATGTTCTTTTATTTTATTTTTTTCAAAAGTAGAAATCTTAAAAGGAGTAAATTTATTATTCATAATCTTATTTGCTTCAAATTTAGAATAACGTTCTTTTAATATTTTTTTAATTTCTTTGTCTGACATACCCAATTGTTTTGCTGCTTCTACTTGTTTAAAGAGTTCCATATCATTTCTTTTTTTTGCTTCATTAGCTTGGGTATAACCTTTAATTAAATCTTCTGTAGTAGAACGTGAATCATAAACTTTATCTGTCCATAATTTTTTAGAGTTACGCAGAGCTTCTTTGTTCTCAGCAATTTTAAAATTAATTCCTTGTTCAATAAAAGGATTTTGTATTCTAAATCCTATTAACCCAAATGCTTCATTAAAAAACTTGTATCCTCTTGTATATTTATCAGGTGTACCCATACCTGATAGGTAGAGACGATGTATTTGATCTACTGATCCAGGTTTAAAAGTTTTCACTGCCTCTAGCATACTCTTATATAATTTATTACCCATAGATTCTTCAGGATTAAAAAGTTGTTTTCCATCTCTGGTCATTCCTCCACGTAAAAAAAGATCTCCATAAAATTTAGTAATAATACTTTCCTCTAAAAAAGGTTGAAAAAATTCCTTCGCCCCATCAATTGCAGCATTATCAATGCTACGCATAACACCTTCTTCATTTTCTATTCCTTCATTTAAACCATTCCACGCTGCTCGAAGAGGACGAGTTAAAAAATCATAAGCATTAGAATGAGAAAAATCAATAAAGTAAAGTTGTCCCCCTTGCTTAATGGGAATTAAAGTAGAATTCTTAGACCATTCAGGAAGAAATTGTTTCAGGGCATTAACTGTTTTATTGGATGTTCCACTTATAAGCTGAGCTGATTCTTCTACGGCTTTACCTAGTCCTACTCCAAAAATTCCAACTCCTAGAAGTCGTTGTAATCCTATGCCTCTTGTTAAAGGATCATTGTATTCTCTTACCCCTTGTTTAATAGTGTTTACTCCAGTACGCAAAATTTCTGCTGGAAAAGAAATAAAGTTACCAAAAGGTAATCTTCGTGCAAATTTAACTAAAGGTGAAACAAAATCATAGTTAGGAATATTATTTCTCACGGTATCAGCCGCTGTTTCTTTAACAAATTTATCATAGTTTTGTCGGTTAAATAAATCGGTAATACCATATTTACTACGAGCTAATTCTCCGTACTTAGAAACAAAAGCATTAGGATCTGTTTTATAAAGTTCATCCCAAACACGTCGATATTTTCCTTGTTCAGCAAAATAATTTTGAATTTTATAAAAGTCATCTTCTACTTGGTATAAAGTTCTTGCACCTTCACGTAGTCTTGTTAGGCCAGATTTTTGTCCAATACGACGTAGAAGATTATACATTTGTCCGTCAGGTGTTAAATTTTCTAGTCCACTGGACATATCATCTAACATCATTTTTAAATCACCCATTCGTGCATTTGTATTAACGATGCCTAGTCTTTGCATTTCATTATATTCTTTTAAAAATTGTTCATATGCTACATCATCTTTAAAAAGTCTTTTTCCTGCTTGAGATTCTAATTGGCTTTTAGTTAATGACTTTGAAATTTGCCATGATCTTCTAAAGTCTTTAATAAATTGTGAGGGGTTAAATAAATTACCATTCATTCCTGAAAAAGAAATAGCACTAATTATATTACGTGCGTGGGTAATAGGAGAGAGAGTAGTTTTTGTTTCTTGAATAAGAGCTTTAGGAGCCAATACAATTCCATTATAAAGAGCTGTTCCTAAATTTTCTTTCTGTGCTACATTAGCAACACGATGAATAGAGTTAGCAATATCAGGTGTTGTATATAAACCATTTAAAGGATTCCATAGATCAGTTTCTATCTTAGTTGTAAAATTTAAACCTCCTTCTGTTGGAGTAGGATTTCTAAATAAGTAACGATCTAATCCAGTATCTGCTACTTTTTGAAAATATTTAGAAGAACTTAAAAAATTATTTATTTTATTTACACTGTCAATAAGTTGAATGCCCGGATCTTTAATCTCTCCTAATAAGTCTCTAATTTCTTTAGGTACTTGTTCTCTCATTTTAAATACAGCGTCATCTACAGATTTTAATTTAACTAATTGATCTCCAAGATCTTTCATTTTTCCTGACTCTAAAATTGTTCTAATTTCTCCTTCTAATGCTTCCGCATGATTCCCACTTTTAGGAATAAATTTTCCGTCCACTACATCACCATATAAACCAGGATTTTTTTGTGCAATAAACACCCGAGCTTTTTCTAAGATTTGACTTCCTTTTTCAGAGTTATATAAAGTATTCATCCAATCTTTTTTTGTAGAAGAACCAAAAGCTCTGTAACTTCTTGACATGTATTCCCCTAAATTAGCTGCTACTGTTCTTACAAAAGCATCACTATGACCTTGAGCTAAAGGATTTTCCATTAATTTAGTACTTAAATTATCAATGTGTGATCTCATTTTGTTTACTGTTTCAAGTATTTCACTTGGTATTCTACTTGCATCTTTTGCATTTTTAGGAGCAGTAAGATAATCATAAATAGATTCCATTATTTCCTCTCTTCTTTTTAAACCTACCTCATCAAGTTTATTTATAAGTCCTCCTTTTCCTGGTTGAATAAAATCTTGCACTGCTTTTTCTAATTCATTTACAATAGATCGTGCTTGTTCCATTCCTGCTCGTTGTTCTCCTATCATTCTACGACTAGCATCAAACATTTCTTTAGTTGCTTGACCACGAGATCGAAGAGGAGCTAAAACAAATTTATCAAAAGAACGCAAAATATTATTTTTATTAAATTGAAAACCTTCTTCAAGTTGTAAAACTTCCGGACGAAATCCTCCTTTGCCATCAGGAACCATTTTTGTGGTACGGTTTGGTCCTCGTCCTGCACCTGTAATCATTCCTCTTAAAGTAGGAATGCCTACTTGAACCCCTTTTTTAAGTGCAGGTAATAAAACATTATCAAATAATCCAAACCCCAATGCTCCTTCTAATCCAAACTTAAATCTATTTTCTAATTTTCTTAAAGCTTCTTGGCGTCCTGATTCTCCCGTATTTTTTCTTTGTTTTGTTAAACCAATATCTAACATGTCTCCAAGAGTACCGAAGTCTTCTGTTTTAGCAGCAAGTTCCGCTCCACCTACAGCAGCCATTCTTGTTAACTTTGGCATTTTTTTTGCTACACGTCCTAGTGTACCTAAATTTTTTGCTTTTAATAAAACATTTGCCCCCTTTAAAGCCACTCCTCCTGGTACACCTAATTGAATTAATATCTCTGACATCTTACCTGTCCAACGATCATCAGCAAGATCTTCCATCTTGTTAAAAAAATCACTTTCATCAAATTTTTTTTCTACTTTTTCTGTAAGTTCCGTTCCTAAACCTAAGTCTACTAATGTTGTACCGAGGGTTGTGAGCCCTTCAACAGTTTTCCCCGCACCTGAGATAACGCCTGCTGCCGTAGAAGTTAAATAGCCAGCTCTATCTTCGTCTTTATCTTCTTCTATTAAACTAAAACCTGATGGTAAATTTAAATTTTTAGTGGAAGTATTTGTTTCTTCTATCAAACTAAAACCTGATGGTAATTCACTCATATTTATCCTTGATAATCTTTTTCGTTAACCCATTTCTCTCCATCAAAAATAATTATTTCTCCTGCTTCATTTTTTGCTTTTTGACCTTTAGTATATTGTTGGGCGCCACTTTCACCTGTAATAGATGCAAGTATATTTTGAGCTATAGATGCTACATCTTTTGCATCTTCACCTGCTTTAATAAGTTCTATACTAATTTCTTTTATAAATTCTTCATTACTTTGAACCGCTTTTGTCTTAGCTAATCGTGCTTTTGTTTCTACAGGAAGTTTTGCTAGTTCTGGAATAGTTTCAAAGTACTCTAATGTTTTTACAAAGTCAGGCATATTTTGTAGTTGAGCAATATCCATTCTTCCTTCTCTATCTTGTGTAGCCTCATAAGAACTAACACCTGATTCAATGGCCGCCATTTTTATTTTATCCGCTCTATTTTTTGCTTCGATGCCTATTTCTGTAAAAGTTTTTAAAGGATCTTTAGCAGACCGAGCAATCTTATCCATAAAGTTGCCCCCTCTTGCACTAGCTAAGTTTAATCCAAATTCTGTTAATGCTGCATAACCTCCTGCTTTTAATTTATCTTTAGAGTCTCCAAGATGTTTATTAAATAATTCCATTCTCTCTGAAATCATTTCATCTAAATTTCCAGATTTAATCTCTTCTGTTATTTTTATTTTTTCTTTTTCTGTTTTTGTTTTCCCTGATCCACCTCGGCGACTGTCGCCCCATCCAGGTGAAACTCCCTCAGGATTATCACCATCATTAAATAATTTATTATTAGGTATAGTATCTAATTCTTCTTTTTTTTCTTTGTTCATTAGTTCACTTATAGTAAGAGGTGCGGTTCCAAAACCTGTTAGTGCTGCAATTTTTTTCCACATAGGAATTTTACTACGGGCAGTAGGAGATATAACAGTAGGTAAACCACTTTTTGGTACATAAGGAACAAGATCTCTACCTGTTCCTCCGCTTCTAACTTTTGGTCCTCCTCTAGTTATTAAATTTTTTCCTTTGCTTATAATTGCGGGTAAAGTATTTTTAATTGCCTGTAATCCTCTTGGTACATAAGGTAGTAATTTACTGCCTCCTGATACAGCAAGCCCCGTCCAAGCATACTGCACCGGCTTAATATTGCCGTCTCTCATGCGAGCAAACATTGGTCTGTTTAAAACTTTTTGTTTTGATCTTTGTATATTATTTAAACCCATTTTAATTTCCTAAAACCATTGTCCTATTTTACTATCAGGAAATCCTTGTCCGAATTGACCAAGAGCTCCTAGTCCTGCAATACCAAGTCCTAGTGCTTGAGCATACGGATTAGTTTGTGGCTGTTGAGTGTAACTAATTTGTCCACTTGGTACACCTCGTAAAATATCACTAGCAAATCCAAGTCTAGTAAATGGTTCACGTTGTGCCATTAATTGTTGTTGTCTATCTGCTTCCATCATTCCTTGACCGAGTTGTTGTTTCATACCACCTACACCTAGTAAAGATTGAATATCTGCTTGACCTAATTGTGAACCAAGAGCCCCGAGTCCTGCCATACTTTTACCTATACTTGCTTGACCTAACCCTAGTTGACCTAACCCTTGACCAGCACCAAGTGCTCGTTTTTGTTGATCAGCAAAAGATCCCATCGCTGCACCTTGTGCTTGTTGATAGTTACGTGATAAGTCCTCAAAGATTCTTCGTGATTTAATGTCAGCTAAGTTTCTTCCCATTTCTGCTTCTTGCACAGCCATACGAGAACCACCAAAGGCACCTGCTTTTTGAGCAGCCGATGCTAACCCTTGTTGAGCTATTTGTGCTTGACGGTCATATTCTTTTAAAGCTTCTTGTGTTACGTTTTGTTGGTAAGGATTCATAAAAGCTTGCGCTGAAGTAGGACTATAAGCTTGTGTACCTGCTAATAGTTGTCCTCCTCCAAGAGCTTGCGAAGCAGCACCGAGTCCCATTTGGGCACCTGCTTGTTGTAGGTATGGTGCATATGAACCAATACCACTTGAAGCTAAACCAAAAGCTTGTTGCTGTTCAGGAGTAAATCCAGCAAATTGAAATGCAGGAATTGGTTGTGATATTCCGGCTCTACCAAACTTACGTAAGTTAAACTCTTCTTCTGTTTCAATAAAATTACCTTGGTCATCTTTTTTTCGTTCAGCCGTTGGATCACCAAACACTGATGCAAGTAATTGTTCCGCCCTCTTTTCAACATAAGGTGGTTGTCTTGTTACCGATTGATAAATGTCATCAGCCATTATGCTCTTCCTCCGTACTTATCTTGTATACTGTATAAAAATTTTGATCCTCTTTCTCTTTCATCTTCTCTACTTCTTCCGCCCATTGCTGCACCAAGTCCTCGAACCGTTTTTGCATTAACAACAAATTCTCCATCACTTAACATAGCAGGGATTTCATCACTTGTCTCGGTTCCTGGTCCTGCTATCTTACCATTCTTACGAGGAAAATCTCCACCATCAGCTAATCCTACTATTCCTCCATCAGCTAAACTAAAACCATATGGTGCTTGAGGACTACCATAAGGTATTAATCTAGTTGGTCCGATATCGGCTTGACCTAAATCTCTAAACGGACTTTGTGTTCCGTATACTTTTTCTATATCTATTTCTCCTCTTTCTTCTCCACCCGCACCTAAAGCGCCAGCTATTCCTAAACCTGCTAAAGCACTTTTAATTGGATTAGCTTTTATTAAACCTAAACCTTTACTAAATATACTTTCTTTAGGGAAGGTAGCTTGTTGAGCAAGTCTATTACCTACTTGTCTAGTTACATTTGTACCTACGGGTTTATTAAATATGGCACCTAATCCTTGACCTGATGGAACACCTCCGAATTTATTAAGACCTCCTCCTACTAATCCTGACATTGCTGCAAATTTAAGAGCCTCTTCAGGACTTTTACCAGCAATTAAACTTCCAAGACCTCCACCAATAGCGGAGCCAAGCATTGGTCCTCCATATAAATATCCTAATCCTGCGCCAATAATAGGGGCTGCTTTTTTTGCTGCTTTAAATATCTTCTTTAGCATGTTCTCCTTTTGCAAGTCATGATTGTCTGTAAATTATTGCAAGGAGGCTAGACTTGTAGAAATGCCAATTTAATTATATATTTATAGGCAAATTATTGCTATATGACAATATATATTTATAGCTAACCGAAGGAAAGAATGATGGCTACTAAGAAATCTAATACTCCCGTAACTCCTGCTCCTCCATATGGACGACCCTTAACTAAAGAAGAATGGAAATTTGTAAAAGAAAATATAAAAAAACATCAAGAAATTAATCAACCAAAGAAAGAAAATAATGACCAAAAAAAGTAAGGAAGAAGTTTTAAAATTTGAAGCCATTAGACCTTTTGGTCCTACTATTGTTAAGGGAAAGATGCCTGATTTTTTAGTTAAACTAATGGATGATAAAGCATCTGAAATGTTTAATGATAAAGAATATTCAAAAAAATTTGATCATGCACCACATTTAGCAGGTAATGTTAAACAGGAAACACGTTTTGATCCTGAGTGGTTAGGGGGAGAAGAAGCGCAACCTATGATACATTTAATGGGAGAGATGGTTAAATCTTATCTTTCTATTCCTCCAGCGAATGAAACAATTAGTCCTGAGTTTATAGGTCAAATGGTTATTGAATCTATGTGGGCCGTGAGCCAGTGGGCGGGAGACTTTAATCCCTTTCATATACACGAGGGACAATTATCAGGAGTTTTTTATTTACGAGTTCCTAAAAGTTTACCAGAAGAATATGCAAGAGAAGATCATTACCCAACAGTGGGAGATATTACTTGGTTCAATGGTCAAGCAGCAACATTTAGTGGTCATAAATTTCAACACTCTCCTACGGTAGGAGATATATTTTTATTTCCTCATTGGTTAGCACACGGGGTTTATCCTTTTAGAACACAAAATGAAGAAAGAAGATCAGTATCTTTTAATCTTCAGTTAATAAAAAAAGAAGGCGACCCTCAAGTAGGTAATGCCGAAACAGCGAAAAGAAAAGAATTTTATAATAAGAAAAAGTGATTGATATTAATAAAACTCCGATGGTCCGTGTAACGTGGATTGATGCCCGTGATACAGAGACAGGGTGGTTAGATATTAAAGATGTTATCAACGCTCATTTAGCAATTTGTCAAGAAGTAGGATGGATGGTAACAAATAACGAAGAAAGAATAGTTATTATGCGCTCTTATAGTAAAGACAAAGAAGATGTGACTGGCGGCGGGGCAATTGCTATACCTCGAGGATGGATTAAAAAAATAGAATACTTAACAGTTAGTTATAGTGAAGTATAAGGTATTTATTGGAACACCTTGTTACGGGGGAATGATTACAGCCGATTATTTTAAAAGTTGTTTACGTTTAGTAAATGAAGCACCTAAACATAATATTCAATTACAATTTGGAACTATTGGTAATGAATCTTTAATAACAAGAGCCCGTAATACATTGGTACAATTATTTATGGATGATCCAGGTAATTATACTCATCTTCTTTTTATAGATGCTGATATTGGTTTTAATGAAAAAACAATTTTTAGAATGTTAGAATTAAATGAAGAGGTGGTCACAGGTGTTTATCCCCGAAAAGCGATTGATTGGGAAAAAGTAAAAACACGTATTAATAATAAACCTACTATTAATATAGATGAACTTCAAGCAGCATCCTTGGAGTACAATTTAAATGTAAAAAACAAAGATCATGTGGAAGTAAAGAAAGGATTTATAGAAGTATTAGACGGGGCTACAGGATTTATGTTGATAAAAAAACAAGTATTTAAAAAAATGGCTAAGGCTTATCCTGAATTAAAATTTAAATCTGACCAACATTTGAATCAACCTCATGATACAGAGTTTAATCATCATGATAATTCAGAGTGGAACTATGCTTTTTTTGATACAATGATTGAACCTAAAACAAAAAGATACTTATCAGAGGACTATGCTTTTTGTAGATTATGGCAAAAAATTGGGGGTAGTGTTTATGCTGATGTTGTAAGTGGTTTAAATCATCATGGCACCTATGTTTTCCGAGGAAATGTAGGAACTCAATTCTTGCCACAAAACAAGAAATAATTTAGTATGCGCTTACATGAAGTTAACTGATTTAAAATTTCAACCTGGGGTAGATAAACAAGATTCATCTTACGCTGCGGGTGACAAAAGACGATACACTGATTCAGAATTTGTACGATTTCATTACGGAAAACCAGAAAGGTGGAAAGGATGGGAGTATCTTCCTAATCCTAATGAAACTATTATTGGTGTGGCAAGGGATACACATTCATGGATAAGTTTAGATGGCACCAGATATTTAGCATTAGGAACGGATAGAAAACTTTATATTTATTCTGAAGGTTCTGTGTCGGATATAACACCTATCCGTGAAACTGCTTCTCTAACTAATCCTTTTGAGACAACTTCAGGAGGAGCAGGAGTCACAGTAACAGACGCAAGTCATGGAGCTATCGCAGGGGATTTTGTTACCTTTGATAATGGTAGTGCTACTAATACCGTAGATGGTTTAGAATTTAATAATGAATTTGAAATAACAACAGTCATCGATGCTAATAGTTATACAATTACTTTTCCTACAAATGCGACAGGAACAACCGCTGCAGGTGGTGGTTCGGTTACAGCAAGTTATCAAATTAATGTAGGACCTGCTACATCTACTTATGGTTATGGTTGGGGCGTTGCAACATGGGGATTGAGTACATGGGGAACACCTCGTGCTACTTCTAGTGTAACTCTTCAAGGAAGAAACTGGTCTTTAGATAATTTTGGTGAAGATTTAGTAGCCACTGTTTTAAATGGTGGAACATATAAATGGGACACATCTTCAGGAATGAGTGTAAGGGCCGTGAGCCTTGGTGCAACGGCACCTGTTGCTTCTCGGTTTAACTTAGTCTCGGCTGACACACGCCATTTATTTTTATGGGGGACGTGTACAACGGTGACAGATTCCGCTACACAAGATGATTTATTTTTTAGATTTGCTGATCGAGAAAGTTTAACAACATGGGCACCTACTGCTACTAATGAAGCAGGCTCACTTCGTATTGCTGATGGTTCTAGAATTGTTGGAGCGGTAAGATCTACCGGGCAAATCTTAGTATGGACAGATACTTCATTGCACGGTGTTCAATTTGTAGGAACACCCTTTACTTTTGGTCAACGACAGTTAGGGGCTAACTGCGGATTGATAGCACAACATGCAGCGATTGATGTAAATGGTAGAGCGTACTGGATGGGTGATGATGCATTCTATATGTATGATGGTGTAGTTAAAAAGATGCCGTGTTCTGTAGAAGATTATGTCTATGATGATATTAGTTTTACGAATAAAAATGATATAGCATGTGGGGTAAATCCTGAGTTTAATGAAATTATGTGGTATTACCCAAGTGGGAGTGCAACGCAAATAGATAGATTGGTTGTTCACAATTATTTAGAAAATACATGGTATACTACTACTCTAGGGAGAACAACGTATCTTGCAAACTATACCTATGAAAACACCATTGCTACCGAATACAATGCTAGTTTAACAGCAAATGCCACTACCAGTACAGGTGTATCAGATACCCCTATTGGTGTGACAGCAGGCGCTTCGTATGTTTATAAACACGAGGTAGGAAATAATAAAGCAGATGGCACAGCGATTTCAGCTTCTTTAACATCAGGATCGGTAGAAATAGCCGATGGAGATAACTTTATGTCAGTAAGTAAATTTGTTCCTGATTTTACTAATCTTTCAAAAGAATTAAAAGTTACAATGACCTTAGAGGATTACCCTCAATCTACTTCCTCTCAGACTACATTAGGTAATGTAAGTAGTACAACACAGAAAATTAATGTAAGAGGTAGAGGAAGATCAGTAAAATTAAATTTTGTTACGGATGTAGTAGATGAAACAAATTGGCGATTAGGTTCTATGAAATTACAACTCAGACCTGACGGGAGAAGATAATGAAAAAAAATAAAATAAAATCAGTAAAAAAAGTAATTAAAAATTTAAAAAAAGCATCTAACACACATGCTAAACAAGCAAAAACTTTACAAAAAGTTATAGGTAGAAGAGGGAAATAATGGCTAAGATAACAATTACAAGATTACCAAACGCAACCCCTGAATACGAGCAATCTCAAATTGATCAAATTCTTCGTTTATTAGAACAGTTAATCCTAGCTCTTAATACTTCTTATGCTCAAGACATAGAAGATAAATCATCAGGAAGGAGTTGGTTTCTTGGCTGATACTTTTAAAAATGCAGGATTAGATGTTGTTAATACAAATTTAACAGCAGTGTATACTGTACCTACAGGTAATGTAGGAGCAGTTGGAACAGCCCCTATTTTTCCAACAACGGCTCTTGTTAAATCTATTATAGTAGCAAGTGATTCTGCTAATACCACTTTAGTGGATATAAAATGGACGGATACCAGTGCATCGTCTACTTTTGTTTTATTTAATCAAAAAAGTATTTCAGCAAATACTACCGTAGAATTATTAGACCAGCCCTTAGTGTTGGAAGAAAGTGATATATTATATGTACAAGCAAATGCCGCTAATCAAGTACATGTAACAGCAAGTGTTTTAGAAGTTACCAAAGGAGATTTATAATCGATTTACATTCTTTATTTATTACCCCCGTTTTTTCTATAAATTTAGGAGGATATGAAAATCTTATTAAAATTATAAAAGAGATAAAAGAAAAAGATTCTAACGGAGTGAAAAAGACTAATGAGGGTGGATGGCATAGTCAAACAGATTTACATTTTGACGAAAGATTTTCTACATTAAAATCAGAAATAATAAATTTAGGACAAGAAGCATTAGACCATCTTTCTGTAGAAGATTATATGATACCTTCTATGAGTGGGCTGTGGGCCATGATTAATCCACCGGGTAGCAAAAACAAACTGCATACACACCCTTTTAATTACCTCTCAGGAGTCTTTTATTTACAGGTGCCTGCTGATAGCGGACCTTTAGTTTTCCATGACCCTCGACCTCAAAATGAGGTATTAATGCCCCCTAAAAAACCAGATGAAAGTATACATACAAGTAGCCGTGTATCTTGGACCCCTAAACCCAATGACTTGATTTTTTTTCCATCATGGCTTAATCACGAGGTGGAGAAAAATAATTCAAACGAAGATAGAATTATATTAAGTTTTAATTTAGAATTACAAAGGAGAATGAATGCCTAAAATTGTAGAAGAAGCTAAACAACTAGGAACAGTTACATTAGATGATGGTAGAGAAATACCAAAGATGAGTTGTCGATCCGAGACTACTATTACCAATACAAAAACTGGTTATGAATATTCATCAGAAGAAGAAGTTCAACAAGATATTGATAACACTCAAACAGAAACTAAAGAAGAAGACATACGGAGAGACGTTAAAATTTTTGCACCAAAATTAGAAGATATGATTGGAACCATGCCTAAGGAAGATTAAGGATTATCAGAAGGATTATGGCAACTACACCCTTTTAAATGTTCTGATAAGGTTTTTTCTAGCTTTTCTTTCTCTCTTTCAACTGCTAGTAAACGTTCGTGATATCTTCCTACCTTATCTACAAGGGTAGCTATAGCCTTCAATACTTCTTGATTTTCCATTTTATTCTCCTGTGATTATGTATTTTGGTGGGAACCTAATTTAATCATATTTTAATTGTGGTCAACAGAACTTTTTAAATTGTTTTATTGACAAGAGATATATGATATGAAAGGGGTAAAAAAAGAATGAAATACTACAATCTTTCAAAAAATATTATTGCTTGTGAAAATTTTTTAAATCCACAAAACGTTGATGAAATATTTGTTGATTTTTTAAATAACCGAAATAGATTTAATATTCCAAATTGGTCTTATTCAAATGACTTAAAAGAAGAAGATATAAATGTAGACACAACTATAACTTCAAAATGTGGTGGATTAGATTTTTGGGTAGAATGGGAAACTGTGAAAAAAGAAAACTCTTTTATAGGTCTTCTTAAAAATTGGTTTTTTTCAGAGGGTTTTTATTTCTACATAAATAAGGATAATTTTTCGGTTTATCAATTTCTTCTTAATAATACAAATAGGTTGTTTTGGAATATTCATGTTGTTTCTTATAACAACAAAGGTTTTTATAATTGGCATAAAGATACAACTCCAAAAAATTTATTTACATTTAATTTAATTTTACAGAAATCAAAAAAATTAAAAGGGGGAAATATGCTTTTTATGGATGAAAATAAAACTATAGAAGTAGAAAACAAGGACAACTTTCTCGTTGTTTTTCCTTCTTTTATTCCGCATGCAATTACTCCTTTATGCTCAGAAAACAACAAAGATGTTAGTTTTTTAGAACAAAGATTTAGTATTCAATTTTGGGTAGGATTATTATGAAAATAGAATCAGACACTTTAATATTTGGAAGTATTGTTAAACGGTATCAATTACCTTTAAATGAAATTGAAGATTTAAATAAAAAATATGAAGATGCTAAATCTAAACTAAAGAGTTGGGGTCCACGATTAGCGGGTCGTTTAGAAACAGAATTAGAATTTTCTCCTATATTACAATCTACTCGAATATTTAAAAATATTGTAAATTGCATGGATGATTATATGCTCTCTATAGATGATGTCGTAGAAAAAGATTCAAGTATAAATAAAAAATTAAATATTATAAGTTGTTGGATAAATGATATGAAAGAGGGAGAGTATAACCCTCCGCATACACACCATGATTTAACAGGTTGGTCTACAGTAATGTTTTTAAAAGTACCTGAATTTGTTAATGATGTTAGAGACTCTCATAAATTTAAAGATGGGCAACTTGGTTTTATTTCTCGCAAAGGAGTTTCCACACATTATGTAACACCAAAAGTAGGAGATTTTTATATTTTTGAAGCAAAACATCAACACTGTGTAATGCCTTTTAAAACTAAGATACAAGGAGAAATTAGAAGATCAATGTCTTTTAATTTTATACAAAAAAATGATTGATATTCAAAAACATACTTTATTTACAGAAGAATTTTATTCTTTTGAAATGCCAAACTTTGAGTTTTGGAAAAAAGAAATAAATGAAATAATAAAAGTAGAAGATAATAAAGTTCATAATTATTCTACAGAAATAGAAATGGAATCTAATGTTAAAGCAAGAAGAACAGCTTGGGATACTCATTATCGTTATCCATCTATGAAAAATATATCTCAAGAATTTATTAAAATTATTAAAAGTTTTATTATTGCTGAAAATTTTGATGCTCCTGACATTAACGTTTTAAATCTATGGATTAATTGGTACAGAAAAAATCAAATGGCAATTTCTCATTGTCATAATACTCATTTATCTTTAGTTTTTTTTGTAGATGTGGAAAAGACCAATACATCTTTTCTTATTAATAAAGAATATAAGCATTGTTTTTTAACAAAAAAAGAAGACTCTAAAACTTTTAATAATAAAATAGTAGATGTAAAAGTTAAAGATGGTACGTGTTTAATGTTTGATGGAGGTTTATATCACTCAACCACACCTAATTTAACCGATCATAAAAGAATAACATTGGCTGTAAATTTTGAAGTAGCCTATCCAAAAAAGAAAGGAGAATATTAATGTTTGAAAAAAAAATTACATTTTGTGCTACTGCAAAAAACATGCTAGATGTTTGGCCTCATCCAAAACCTGCCCTGCGGCACATACCTGAAAGTTTTAAACAATTAGAAAAATTTAAAGATAAAAATTTACATAGTATTACTGTTAAATCTTGTGTTCCTGTTCTTGATGCATTAACGGCTGGTTATATTATACCTTTTGACCAAGATTATTTAATAGATCCCGTAGGAGATGATTTTACAATTACGCCTGCAAATCGAGAAAGAGAGAGTATTGATTATCATTCACGTACACAACTTCCTGACGCATGGAAAAATATTTCTAAAATGAAACATGCAGGAAAATTTATCAATAAATGGTTAATTAAAACACCGCCAGGATATAGTTGTTTATTTATAAAACCATTAAATAGATTTGAAAATAGATTTGAAATAATTTCAGGTGTTGTAGATACTGATACTTACATTAATGTTATTAATTTTCCTTTTTTATTACAGGAAACAAAAAAACAATTTTTAATTAAAAAAGGTGATCCCATGGTTCAAGTTATTCCTTTTAAAAGAGAATCGTGGAAAATGTGGTCAGGATTTTATTTAGAAAAACTACATTCTAAAACTTTAAATCTTCTTCAAAGTAAATGGGTGGATAGATATAAAAAAATGTTTTGGGAGAAAAAAAGTTATAAATGAGTATTATTAAAATAATAGATAATGTAGTTTCACTTGAGATATTTAAATTAGCACAAGAGGAATTTAGTAAGGGAATTTGGGGATTTAATAATGCTAATAATAGTATTGATCCTAACGTTAGTTTTGGTGCAAAAGAATATTGTGATAAAGTAAATAAATTACTATCCGAAAAAAGATTAAATGAATCAAATATTATATATAATTTATGGACTTCAATTAATTCACAAATAGAAATTGAAAAAAATTATAAAAATATTTTAAAACGTATTAATTTTAATTGTGGTCCTCCTTTATATGATCAAGGAATTCATCAAGATGATGAAGTAACTTTTTCAAAAAATATTACTATTGTTTATTTTGTTCATCCTCAGTGGGATTTTTTATGGGGTGGTGAATTACTTATATTTGATAAATCTAAAGAAAACGTGACAGGTGGAACTTTTCCTATTCCTAATAGAGCAGTGGTTTTTCCTTCCTATCTTCCACATAGGGCAGTAGCCGTGACTAGAATAAGTCCAAGTATGAGAATTTCCATTGCATTTCAATGTCAATTTGATCATAAATTATAAATACTATGGAAGAAATAATTCTTAGAAAAGAAAGTATATTTAAAACTAATATAAATAATCATTTATTAGAAACGGTTTATCCTTACATAGATACTAATAAAGACCTCTTTGAAACTAAATCATGGAGTTGTAATGTTATGACTTCTTTAGAGGTATATAAAAATATTTTATTTGAAATTGAAGAATTTAAGTACATTAGAAAAGCCATTGAGGAAAAAGTAAGTGAATTTTTTATAGCAACTACTAATAAAGATACACCTTTTATGATTGACAGTTCGTGGATAAATATTATTGGAGAACGAGGTTATCAGGAATTTCACACGCATGGAAAATGGTTTGGTGCAGGTGTTTTATATTTATCAGAAGAAAACTCTAATATAGAATTTTGTGATTTTTTAGCAGATGTAAGAAAACAAATTACGCCTCATAAAGGTGATCTTCTTATATTTGATGCTAAAACTTATCACCGAGTAATCGACTCAGATAAAGAAAGAATATCATTAGCTTTTAATTTTCAAGCAAGTGTTGGATAAAATTAAGAATAATTGGAATCGTAATCTATCCAAGTTTTACCTTCGGAACCCGTTCCTACATCTCCATTACCATCATTAATATAAGCAGTTTTTGCTGTTTCTATTTCACCTTTTCTGGTTTCAGCCCACGTTAATAAGGCGCCAACAGTTGTGGACCCTACAGCATCACTTGTTGAAGAAAGATTTGTATTTCCCGTCATCATACCTGTTGATGCATCTTTGCTTTGAATTTCATTTTGTCCAGATAAATTATTCCAAATAAGAGCATGAAGAGTATTTGGAATTGCTGGCATTGCATTTCCTTTATCCGCCCAATCAATATGATATGAGTCGTCTACTTTTATATAACTTCCGTTTCCAATTACTATTTGTGTTGCCATTAATATCTCCTAATGTTTTATAATATAATTAACCACCACATAAGGTGAAAATGAATTTGTTCCTGAAGCCGTTACTGCTCCGCCTAAGTTTGTTGCCACCGCAACAGTTCCTGATAAAGTTCCTGCTAAAGTATGAGAATGATTGTGTCCAGTTCCTGATCCTGTATTTAGTGATTCCGTACGAGTTGATTCACCACCTGTAGGACGCCAAGAACCTGCACCGCCAGTAGATGGATGCCCAAAGTTCACTTCATGATGGTGAGAAGGCATTTGAGCATCAGTAATTGAAGTATTATCAATAGAGCCTGTTACCGTCACACTTTGATTATTTGTTGTGGTACTTGTAGCACTTTGATTATTTGTTACCGAAACTGTAACAGTGTTAGCACCACCAGTTCCTGCCATAGCATAATTTCCACTTTCATATCCTTGTGGCATTTTACCTTTAAGATCAGGTACGTTAAATGTTGTTGATCCATTTCCTGCACCGTAAGTAGTAGAAATTACAGCAAATAAATCGGCATAATCTGTTCTTGAAATAGCAGCACCATCACAAAGAACATAACCTGCAGGAGCAGTCGTTTTTGTCCAAGGCTTAATTGCGCCTACTTCACTTCTATTTGTTAAATCCTGTAAGTTAGCCATTAGTCGTTATATTTCAACCTCCACCCATTAGTTGAGTCATAATATACCAAAGAAATACCAGCATTGTTAGTGCTAATTGTTAAATCTGAGGCAGCCCCCTGAATTTTTTCAGAGTTACGACCAACTGTAATGTTATATGTAGCAGCACTACCAGTGCCATCTACAATTTTTACCTGTTGTCCTATTGTAGGAGAAGCAGGAAGAGTAATTGTAACTACCGCTGCAGAACAATCTACAAAAATATTATCCCCATCGGAAGCGGTGTAAGGGGAATCGGAATTATCTTTTTCAATCCATGATTCACCCAATCCAGCAAGAGAAAATATATCATACCAATTTGTTCCGTCAGTAGCAACTAAACGGTACTTACCATTTGTAATAGTAAGTGTATTCCCTGTTGCGCCTAACCTTGCAGATATGTCTGCACCACCTGAAATATTATTGTAAATTCCGTATGTCTTTGAGGTAGCTGGGAATTGAACAGTATGAGTTGTCGATACAGTTCCACTAAATAATAATGTATTTTGTCTTGCTTGATTGGCTGCTTGAGTTTGAGGTCCATCAGCATTTGTTAAAGTTGTTGAGGTTCCTGTCGTAATTGCGGGTACAGCATATACCCCAGCAATAGCATATTCAAAAACTTGAGAAAAATTGTTATTAGTAATAGTACCCCATGTACCAGAATTTTCTCCTGTTACTTGTAGCTCTATTCTTAAACCTGTTGAATATGTTGACATTTAATCTCCTAATAAAGTTTTATTGATTATTATAAAGTTTGTCAAAACTTTTATGCAGCCTTATGAA
>Ga0114932_10000855_pt1 | contig 35936 bp, 24 predicted proteins | sample 2SBtaG_2_FD_87286 | JGI IMG/M metagenome (GOLD analysis project Ga0114932, IMG submission 87286) | Deep subsurface microbial communities from Kolumbo volcano to uncover new lineages of life (NeLLi) - 2SBTROV12_ACTIVE470 metaG | ecosystem: Environmental > Aquatic > Marine > Volcanic ...
CAATAACCTTTCCACGAATACAAAAATGGCTATGACCAGCAGCAGGTAAAGGGGATACATGATCCAACCGCCCTTTTCGAGAAGGCTCCACATGGATATTTTTTCCGGTGCAGCGGGAACAGCTGCAGCAGCAACCTTCTGGAGGGTATCGGTCTGCAGTAAATAGAACATGCTGGTTGTTTTATGGTTATGCTAAAATTAGCTGCTTCTGCAAAAGAACAGCCAGCATGTGAATAAAATTGCCCTACCAGGGCGTTTTAAGAAAGATTTTGCACATTTTGAGTTGTTAGTTGTCAGAGGGATGTTCTAACAACTGACATCTATCAACTAACAACTTGATCCTTCATTTTAAGCATCCCCATGATCTGCTTCATCGTTTTATCCATGCCTTCCGGACTTCCATCGAGGAAAATGATATTGCCTTTACCGCCCTCGGCGAAGTTCTTAACGGCCTCGGTCCACATGCTGAAAAGGATCACATTGGTATCCAGGTTGGCCTGTTTCATCTGCTCGGCAGCCTGGCTCATACCCCTGGCCACTTCTTCGCGGAAAAGGGCCACACCCTGGCCTCGCAGCCGTGCTGCCTCTTTCTCCGCTTCTGCCGATATCTTGATGGCATTTCCTTCTGCCTCTGCCGCCTTGGTCTTGGTAATGAGTAATGCCTGTCCTTCGTTCTCCGCGGCTGCTTTCAGGTTATTACTGGCCACTACCTTACTCATGCTGTCCATGATCTGCTTGTCGAACGTGATGTCGTTGATCTGCAGGTCTTGCAGGTGATAACCCCATTCTTCTAATGAATGATCGATCTGCTGCTTTACAAATTCCACAATTTCCCTTCGTAACAGCAATATCTCCGCCTGCTTTTTCGTAGCTACAAAAGCCCTGATGCTGCCTTCCACCGTTCTGATCAATGCCTGCATCAGGTCTTTATCGCTGATGAACTTGAATGCCACATTTTTAATGGTTTCTTCATCCTGGTTGATTACCGAATACAACAGCATACTCTTGAAATATACGTTGGCCTGGTCTACCGTCACCGCCTGGAATTCCAGCTCCACAGAGCGGTTCTGAATGCTCACCGTTTTATACACCTGTTCCAGTATGGGTATCTTGAAATTCAATCCCGGCCTGAGTATCCGCTGGTATTTACCGAATAAAGTAATCACCGCAATGGATCCCTGGTTTACCGTAACCAGTCCGCTGAAGAAGATGAAGATGAGTATCAATACCCACCAATAAGCAGCTAGCAGTTGCATAACATTAAATTTTGATGTAAGATAAGGAGAAAAAGACAGCTCGCTATTAATCTTTCATCATGAAACGATGAAAACTTTCAGTTCCAACGGGCCATGAGCACCCACCACCAGCGATTGTTCTATATCGGCTGTTTTGGAAGGCCCGGCAATAAAGGTTCCGTACCCGTCTTCGTCTACCTGAATGCGCCGGTACGCTTCATGCATATTGTACACGATGTCTTTGGCATTGATCACCAATACCAGCTTCCTGCATATAAACGGGAACAACCGGTTTACCATATCCGATTCACTCACCCAGATAGCGCCGTTTTCTGCCACTCCTACCTGTCCTTTGATGAAAGCAGTGTCCAGCGCTTCAAGCTCCGATGCATTGGCCTTTTTATATGCATTGATATTATAACTGTTGAGTTCGGCGGTGGTGTTCACCAGGCGTGTACCCGCCTGTTGCAAGCTTTCCAGGTATTCGTCCACTTCACTCAACGATGTCACTTTTACACTCGTTGCCCCGATAAATTCCAGCGCTCCTATGAATACATTCACCAGGTTGCCCCTCCTTTCAAAAAGCGGTATTTCGGGCAGTTCTACAGGCGCCGGCTTATTCGCGTTGATAGCTGCTAATATGTTTTCCCTGCTGTTACTCATGGTTCCTGTTCTTTTTATACCAGTCTTTGAAACTTTCTTTGGGGGCCGATGGCATATCCCGTTGTTTATACCAGGGGTTGAGCCGGTTGTTCACTAAAAAAGGCAGGTATCGCATGAAGAACCTTGCCATACCGGTACTCAGCCGGTAGACAGCGGGCTTTGACAAAACACCTGTCATTAATTTCATCGATGCTTTTTTCGCTGAACCTCCATAACCTTCCGCCATCAATACCTGCCGCCAGCTCCAAAGCTGTTCGTGTATATTGATCTTAACCGGACAAACATTGGTACAGGAACCGCAAAGCGTGGAAGCAAAAGGAAGGTCTGCATTCTTGCGCATGTCCAGGTTGGGCGCCAGTATGGAACCAATAGGACCTGCCACCGAATTGTGATAACTGTGTCCGCCGCTGCGCCGGTACACCGGGCAGGTATTGAAGCAGGCGGCACAGCGAATACATTTCAAAGAGTTCCTGAAAGCTTCCCTGCCCAACTGTTCTGTTCTTCCGTTATTGACCAATACGATGTGCATTTCCTGTCCCGCTTTCGGGCGATGGAAATGACTCGAATAAGTAGTGATGGGTTGTCCTGTAGCGCTTCTCGCCAGCAGCCTTAAGAAAACAGAAAGGTCTTGTGCACGGGGTATGATCTTCTCAAAACCCATGCAGGCGATATGCACTTTGTTGGCATGCACACCCAGGTCGGCATTGCCTTCATTGGTGCAAACCACAATACCACCTGTTTCGGCTACTGCAAAATTCACCCCGGTGATGGCTGCATCTGCAGTAATGAATTTTTTACGCAGCACTTGTCTTGCTGCGCGGGTAAGATATACCGGGTCCTGGTTGTTTTTTTCTGTATGAAGGTGTTTGTGGAAAGTATTGCTGACGTCTTCTTTTTTCAGGTGAATGGCCGGCAACACGATATGACTCGGCGGCTCATTCCGCAGTTGCACAATGTATTCACCCAGGTCCGTATCAACCACCGATATTTTTCTTTCGGCGAGATAATGATTCAGTCCGCACTCTTCCGTAAGCATCGATTTGCTTTTCACCACATTCACCGCATTGTGATGCAGCAAAATCTCGTACACGATCTGGTTGTGTTCCGCCGCGTTATTCGCCCAATGTACTTTGATGCCATTCTTTTTGGCATTGGCCTCAAATTGCAACAGGTATTCGTCGAGGTTCGATAATGTATGCTCTTTGATCTGTGAACCCAGGTTGCGCAATGCTTCCCATTCGGGAATTTGATGCGCCGCTTTGTCTCTTTTAGCCCTTACGAACCAAAGTGTTTCGTCGTGCCATTGCGCGCGCTGACCGTTTTTGAGGAAAGCAGCGGCAGCCTTGTTATGATGGGTGGCAGGTTGACTCATTGCGTGTTTAAAATTTCAGCGAGGTGAATGACCTTGATATCGATCTTTTGCCTTTTCAATAATCCCTCCAGGTGCATCAGGCAACTCATATCGCCGCCTGTGATATAATGCACGCCGTTTGCCAGGTGCTCTTTGATGCGGGTATTACCCATGCTTACCGACACGGCTTCTTCCGTTACACAAAAAGTACCGCCAAAACCACAGCACTCATCGGCGCGTGAAGTGCGGAATAATTCCAGGCCATCCACGGTACTCAACAGGGCTTCTGCTTTGGAAAAAGGCTTCTCTACTTTTTCACTCATGGAAGAAAGATGCAACATGCGTTGTCCGTGGCAACTTACATGGAGACCTACTTTGTGCGGAAAAGAAGCTTTCACTCCTTCCAGCTTCAACACATCAGTGATGAATTCCGTCAGTTCGTATATACGCTCGCGGATAGTAGCGGCCGCATTGGGTTCTTCCGCTGAATGCAAATGCTCTTTTATATGGAGCGCGCAACTTCCCGAGGGACAAACAATGTATTCATAACCGGAAAAATTGGCTATGAAATTTTTATCACATCCGCCTGCCATAGAAGCAAAACCTGAATTGGCCATGGGTTGTCCGCAACAGGTTTGTTTCAGCGGGTAATGTACTTCGCATCCATAACGTTCCAGCAACTCTAGTGTGGCAACGGCCACCTGCGGATAAAACTGATCTACATAACAGGGTATGAATAATCCTACTTTCATGATTACAGGCTTACACCTCTTTTCCACGGAATAAAATCGTCCTGGCCTAATAAAACGGCTTTGGGTATCACTTCTCCGCTCGCTGCTTTGATGCAGTATTCCAGTATCTCCTCTCCCATCTGTTCAATTGTTTTTTCGCCGGTGATGATGCCTCCCGTATCGATATCGATAATATCGCCCATGCGTTTTGCCAATGTTGAATTGGTTGACAGTTTGATGGTAGGCGCAACAGGATTTCCTGTAGGCGTTCCCAAACCGGTAGTGAACAATATCAATGTAGCGCCTGCCGCCGCCTTACCGGTAGTGGCTTCCACATCATTACCCGGTGTACATACCAGGCTCAGTCCGGCTTTGGTAGCGGGCTCTGTATAATCCAGTACATCCACCACCGGCGAAGTGCCACCTTTGCGTGCAGCGCCTGTTGATTTGATCGCATCGGTAATGAGTCCGTCTTTGATATTACCGGGTGATGGGTTCATGTAAAATCCCGATCCTACTTTATTGGCCAATGCATCGTAAGTCTGCATGAGGTGAATGAATTTTTCGGCTGCCTCTTTTGTTACACAACGGTCTATCATTTGCTGTTCGGCTCCACAAAGCTCTGGGAATTCTGCCAGCAATACTTTAGCGCCCAAAGCCACCAGCAGGTCGGCACTATAGCCCACCGCCGGGTTAGCGGAGATACCGCTGAAACCATCGCTGCCACCACATTTCACGCCAACCGTCAATTCACTCAGCGGTGCAGGCTCGCGCATTATCTTATTCGCTTCCACCAATCCATTGAAAGTAGTGCGTATCGCATCAATGATCAACTGCTCTTCACTCTGTGCTTTCTGTTGTTCAAAAACAAATAGCGGTTTATCAAAAGAAGGGTTCCGTTTTTTGAGGTCTTTCAGGAACATCTCTGTCTGCAGGTGCTGGCATCCCAGGCTCAACACAGTAATACCGGCAACATTGGGATGGTCTGCATAAGCAGCCAGCAAAGCGCTGAGTGTTTCTGCATCCTGGCGGGTACCGCCGCATCCGCCGGTATGGTTCAGAAATTTGATGCCATCTATGTTTTTGAAATAACGTTTTTCTTTCGCAGTTGCGGCGGGTGAAAGATCAAGGTGACTGATATCGGCGCCTGCCTGGTAAGCTGCGAGGAGTTCGCGGGTATAGCGTGTGTATTTATCTGAAACAGCATAACCCAGTTCATTGTGCAGCGCTTCCCGTATCATATCGAGGTTCCGGTTCTCACAAAATACAGTGGGAATGAACAACCAGTAATTGGCCGTTCCGAATTTTCCATTGCTTCTTTTGTATCCGAGAAAAGTTCTGTTTGTAAATTTCGATGCATCGGGTACATGCCATTGATAATGTGCATCCCGGTATCCATAAGCGCCTGCCGCGTGTTTGGTATTGGCGGTTGTCATCAGTTGTCCTTTTTCTACAGCTGATTGCAGTTTACCTACCAGCACACCATACATAATCACTTCATCACCGGCTTTCATATCGGAAATGAAGAATTTGTGTTTGGCCGGAATATTTTCTTTCAGTGTAATACTATTCTCATGCTCTTCAATGATAGCGCCTGCGGCCAGGTTTCCCAGGGCAACCAATACATTATCGGAAGGATGGATCTTTAAAAAATTGCGGGTCTTAGCGGTTGTATCCATGTATTGTTAGATTATTCAATGCGAAATTGCATCATTTTCAGGGCCCAAATAACGATTGAATGTAACTGCAAGCAGTAAGCCAGGCTTACGTTTTATTCACTTATTCTAACCTCCGGGAACGTTTGCGTAAAAAAACCTGCTTCCTGCGGCCGCTGCCATGCGCCCGCCTCAAAATTAACTTATATTTACCCCAAATCGATTGCTTTGCCTCATTTTCATGTCAAAATAGCTAACTAAATGCGCCCCCAGTTATTGAAGATATCGCAGGGTCCGGGCCATTCATTTAGTGTCCGGCAGGATCTTTACCCCATCAACAACCGTTGGCATTACCACGGTGAAGTAGAGTTGATCCATATTAAAAAAGGAGACGGTACCCAGTTCGTAGGTGATAACATCAGCCGCTTCAAATCGGGTGATGTAGTGATCATTGGCAGCAACCTGCCCCACTACTGGCGTTTCGATGATACGTATTACGAAGAAGACTCCAAATCGGGCGCCGATATCAGGGTAGCCCATTTCAATGAGAAATTCTGGGGCGACCAGTTTCTCCAGCTTCCGGAGAACATCAGCATCCGCAGTGCATTGGAAAAAGGGAAACGAGGCGTACGCATCAACGGCAAAGCCAGGCAACGAATTGCCGATATACTGGAAGAGCTCATGAAAGCCGAAGGCCCAAACCGTGTATCCTTGCTGATGGAAGCGCTCACCGTGATTGGTAATTGCCAGAATTATTCTTTCATCTCTTCAATAGGCTTCAAACACGATTTTGTGGAATCGGAAAACGATCGTATCAATGCCATCTATGAATATTCCATCCGGAATTTCAAGAACAAGATCCACCTCGAAGAGATCGCGGCAATGGCCAATATCAGTCCCAACTCTTTCTGCCGCTATTTCAAATCACGTACCCGCAAAACTTTTTCCCAGTTTTTGATCGAGCTGCGGGTGGGTCATGCATGCAAATTGCTGATCGAAAACAATTTCAGCATCAAACAGATCTGTTATGAGAGCGGCTTCAACAATTTTACCAGCTTTCATAAGTATTTCAAAGTGATTACCGGGAAAAGTCCGTTGGCTTATCAGAAAGAGTTTACTGCGAATTAACAACTCAATGTAATTTATCAATTTGACAATTCGATAATTACCTGGTTTTACCATGTAAACTTTTTACTTTCATTGAGTATTGAGCCATCCTCCCTTATAAATTACCTTATGAAAAAATGCATTTGTACCCTATTTTGTACCCTCCTGGTTTTTCTTGTAAACGCGCAGAGCGACCGGCAGATATTGCTGGAAACAAAAAATACTGCGCTGTTACTTTCCATTGGCGCTAACCAGCGCGTTACCCAATCTTATTTTGGTAAAAAACTACAACCGGCAGATTATGCTTTATTGAAAGGCGGCCGCGAAGTGTACCTCACGGCAGGTATGGAAAATCAGAACGAACCCGCCGTACGGGTGGTGCATGCAGATGGCAACCCTTCACTGGAGCTGCAATATGTTGCTCACAAAACGATCAGTTCGGGTGGAGACAGCAGCACTACCGGCATTCTGCTGAGAGACCCGCAATATCCGTTCGAAGTAACTTTATATTATACGCTCTATTACAATGAAGATGTGATCAAGGCATGGACCGAGATCAGGAACAATGAAAAGAAACCGGTACAACTTACCGCTTATGCATCTTCCCTCCTGCATTTCAATGCCAATGCTTATTGGCTCACACAGTTTCATGGCGATTGGGCGCGCGAAATGAATAAGGTAGAAGAGCCATTGAACAACGGCATCAAAACACTGGAAAGCAAACTGGGTACACGTAGCAACTTCTACCAAACACAGGTATTTTTTGTTTCACTGGATAAGCCTTCTACTGAAACAGATGGCGAACTCATAGCAGGTACACTCAACTGGACCGGGAACTTCAGGTACAGTTTTGAAATTGATCAGCGCAACGGGTTGCGCGTATTGTCGGGCATCAATCCTTTTGCTTCAGAATATGCACTTCAACCGGCAGAAACTTTTACCACGCCTGCATTTCTTTTTACCTGGTCGGGAAATGGAAAAGGATTGGCCAGTCGCAACCTGCATAACTGGGCACGCAACTACGGTGTGATGGATGGCAATGGCAACAGGATGGTATTGTTGAACAACTGGGAAGCTACGGATGTCAGGTTCAATGAAAACCGTTTGGTGGAATTGTTTGGTGAAGCAAAAAAATTAGGCGCCGATCTGTTCCTGCTGGATGATGGATGGTTTGGTAACAAGTATCCGCGCAACGATGATAAAAACGGGCTGGGCGATTGGCAGGAAGACAAAGCGAAACTGCCGAGTGGGTTGGGTTACCTGGTGAAAGAAGCGGAGAAACAAGGCGTGAAATTCGGTATCTGGCTCGAACCCGAAATGGTCAATCCGAAAAGTGAACTTTACGAACAGCATCCCGATTGGATATTGAAATTACCCAACAGGCCGGAAAATTATGGCCGCAATCAATTGGTACTCGATCTCACGAATCCCAAAGTGCAGGATTTTGTGTTCTCGATTGTAGACAATATGCTGACGAAAACACCCGGTATCGCTTTCATCAAATGGGATTGTAACCGCAGCATGACCAATGCCTGGTCGCCTTACCTGGGCAGCAGCCGGCAATCACAGTTGTATATTGAATACACACGGAGTTTCTACAAGGTCATGGATCGCATCCGTGCCAAATATCCCACATTGCCCATCATGCTATGCTCAGGTGGTGGTGGCAGAACCGATTATGGCGCGTTGAAATATTTTACGGAGTTCTGGCCCAGCGATAATACCGATCCACTCTCTCGCATTTATATACAGTGGGGCTATTCTTATTTCTTTCCCGCCAATACCATGGCTGCGCATATTACCGGCATGGGTAAACAATCGTTGAAATACAAGACCGATGTTGCCATGATGGGCAGGATGGGCTATGATATACGCACCAATAATTTCACGCCGCAGGAATTGCAGTTCAGCGAAGAAGCCGTGAAGACTTACAAACGCATCAGTCCGGTGATCTGGCGTGGCGATCTGTACCGGCTCGTTTCTCCTTATGAAAACAATCGCGCAGTGCTCATGTATGTAAGCAAGGATCAAAACCAGGCGATCTTATTCAACTATCACCTGAACAGTACCCGCAGCGATGTATTCGGGAAAGTGCGGTTACAAGGACTTGATCCGAAGAAAAAATACCGCATCAGAGAGATCAACCTGTTTCCGGGTACTACGTCTGCAATGGCCGATCATGACAAAGTATTTTCGGGTGAATACCTGCTGCAGGCAGGCCTTAACCTGTCTGTAAGAACTACTCCCCTAACCAGTAACGTATATGAATTAACTGCGGAGCCATAAATTTGTATTTTTCATTATATTTAGCTATTCAATAATACTTCATGAAACAATTATTCTTTCTTCTGCTGGCGATGGCAACAGGTACCTGTTTTGCACAACAGCATAAACTTGAAAAGATTTGGGAAACTGATACGGTAGTAGCTATACCGGAATCTGTATTGCCTGTTGGCGATATTTTGTATGTCTCGCAGATAGATGGAGCCCCCTGGACAGCCGATGGTAAAGGGGGAGTAGCCAAGATTGATAAGGATGGAAAGATCATTGACCTTCACTGGATAACCGGTCTCAATGCCCCTAAGGGATTGGGTATTTATCAAAACCGTTTATATGTAGCAGATATTTCTGATGTAGTGGTTATCAATATCAAAAAAGGAAAAGTAGAAAAAAAGATCCGTGTTGCCGATGCCAACGGATTGAATGATATCACCGTAACCGATAAAGGCGTTGTGTTTGTCTCTGATACGAAACAAAGCAAAGTATGGCGCATTGAGAATGATGTACCGGCCTTGTACCTCGATGGCATGAAGAGTGCAAATGGACTCAAAGTTGTCAAAGATGGACTGGTAATAGGCGCCGGCAAGGACTTTCTAAAAGCCGACGCGCAAAAAAAGGTTACAAAAATTGCCGATGTTCCCCAACCCATCGATGGTATTGAGCCGGTAGGCAATGGCGATTTTATTGTAACCGCATGGAGCGGATGGGTATTTTATGTATATGCCAATGGCACCGTTGAGACTTTATTGGAAACACACGAACAAAAAAAGAATACGGCCGATATTGGCTATGACCCGGTTAAGCGGATCGTATATATTCCTTCCTTCAATGGCAAAACAGTAGCGGCTTACAAGCTGTTATGATTTTGCTGCTCATGCATATAGGCGTCCCTGGTTACCCTGGCTGTTTTATGCGAACCGGTATGGCTCCATCCCGGCGGCATGATGATGTATAGTAATTTATTTTTTATGCCCGGGGCTTTTACTACATCTTTCCACAAACAAATGATCTCGCCAAAATAAGCATCCCATAAACTGTTCGGGTTCATCTCGCGGGTAATGCCGTATTCTATTTTAACATCACACTGCTCTTGCTGGTAAGTCTTGAATACTTTATCCCAAATATTCAGCAGGTTGCAAAAATTGGTATCCATATATAATGGATTGCGTGCATGGTGTACGCGATGATGCGAAGGGGTTAACAATATTTTGTTGAATATACCCAGCCTGGCATCTTTCATTATATTCTCCCCGATATGAATAAATGAGCCCCAGAAACCATCTATAAACATGATCAGGAACAGCATGGGCGGATTCACACCCATAATAATACAGATGGAAGTGCGTATCACATCTGCATAAGGCGCTTCCAAAAAGAAATGTGCGAAGTTCACGAAAAGGTTCATCTGCTGCGGCGCATGGTGGGTAGAATGCAGGCACCACAACAGTCGTACCTTATGCGCCAGGAAATGATAGACAAAGTGGGCTAACTCCCATACAATATAACCATACAGCAACCAGTACCAGGTAAACGATGTTTTTACGATTGCCCATTTCCCAAAAAGGCCGATACAAAAACTGACAGCTGCTATTGAAATAAAACGGGATAAAAACCGGTTCAGTACAAATACCAGGAACGGAACTTTATAGTCTTCTATCCTGAATCGTTTATACACAACCGCCCTGATTATTTCTATGATCAATAAGAGCGGAATAAGCGGGTAAATGAAATTGGCAATTCCATCGAATGTTGAGAGCGAGGAGTAATCGCCTTTTTTAACCATTTCTATAATACCTCCCAGGCCCAGGAAACCAATCAATTCCTGGTAAAGGATTTCAAATACTTTCATACGGCAATCGTTGTATTAATGAATCGTAAGTTACATCCTTATTGTTTACAATTTTACCTCTTGTGTGGCCCCATCCTTTATTGTGTATTGTTTAACTGCATTTCCTTGTTTTACCATAATCGCTAAGCGCTCGCCGGACAACCTTGTAATCTCCAGGTCAAATACATGCCCGAACGCATGAACATTGCGCAAAGCCATACGATCCCATCCTGCCGGTATACTGGGGCGTATGTCAAAGCTGTTGAATCCTGTTGGGCGCATGCCAAACATTCCTTCTGTATAAATGCGGCAATACAAACCGCTTTCGGCAGCAAGGTGTCGCTGGTTCCCTTCGGGGTATGCTTCTACCGCGTAAGGCACGTGTTCGCCCAATAGTCTCCTGCGTGAAAAATATTCCAGGAAAGGGAAAGCTTTCCCGGTGGCACCTGCTGCAAATGCGCCGCGCAGTCCGTATAAAGTAGAGCGGTCCCAGAAAGTTTTATCACCTGCCAGTGTAGCCAATCCATCTGCAGTCCATAATCGCGGTGAGAAGAGCGCTTCAATGGTACCTTCTTTCCTGTCGAAAATATCCATTACCAGCGGCGTGGTGATCCAGGCACGCAGGGTATCGTTGCCTTCGTAATAACGATAGGTCTTATATCCTTCCACCGTTGCACCGAAATACAATTCAATATTCGAACGCAAAGCTGTTGCCTGTGATTCGTATATTTTGAGTTGCGCAAGCGGTATATGCAGTTCCCTGCCCAACATAACGGCCGACCGCAATGCATCGTAATACAAAGAGCTGGTGTTGAGGTTGGCTTTGCCGGCGGGGAAACGCCCTTCCAATTCATCACTGTTGCTTTTCACTACTCCTTGATCATTCAATTGGCGTTTCAGGTATTCGAGGCACCATTCTATCAAAGGCCATAACACCCTGGCGCTATCGGCATTTCCATTGGCCAGTGCATAACGGCCAGCGCCATAAGCAATCATCGCCATATCTCCCCTGTCTTTCGCTCCATGCCATGTGGCATCTCCTTCCGCAATGATGGAACTGGGAATGGGTTGATATTCCGGATTGATGTAACGGGCGAACAAACGGAAAGCATTCATAGCAGAACGGTTGCCAATATCATCTCCAAGGAAAGCAAAAAAAGGGTTGACGTATTCAGCCTGGTCATTGGCCCAGATGGCTGCATAATAACGCAATCCGCCGGGACCGTGCATATACCCTCCCTTTGTATTATAAATACTTTCGGTAGCCCTGATCTTGGCAAAAGCGAAAGCTGTATTCAACAAACGATCGGGTGTTTCCAGCACCAGTTTCGATATGATCTGGTTTACCCTGTTTCTCTGCATCTGTTCTTCCTGGTCAACATTGATGGCCAGCGGTTGTGCCGATCCTTTTGTGGCTTCATAACTAATGGCAAAGACCACACTATCGCCCGGCTGCACTGTTTTCAATCCATCGCCAATGGTAGATACGATGAAATGATGCGGTCCGCCCGTGGTCCTTTCTGCAGCAGGCCTGCTTTCCCTGTGCAGGTATTCCATTTCAATTTTGGCTGCTTGTTTACCTTCATTGATGAATACCATTTTTTCAATGGCCATTGGTTTATCTACCGAAGGAAAATAAATCCTTTTCAGCCGGATACCGTCTTTGCCCACCATGCTTTCTATTTCCATGATACCCTTGTGTGTGATGCGTATTACTTTTTCCGGCAAATCGGGCACAACAGCAGCATTGTATACACCCGATCTAAGCATGCGGTTATTGATGTAGATACGCGGCAGGTCATTGTCTTCCACATTGTACATCATGTGGGCAATGGTTTGCACAGGCAACAAACGGCTCGATGGAAATACCAGGGTACGCGAAAGAACCGGCCGGTAATTACTGTCCACACCATACCGCATCCAGAGCGCTACTTTTTCTCCGCCCATCTCGATGTGATCATTGTGGGGCAATCGTCCATCCACCACCCATTCAATGCTACCCTCAGGTGTGATCTTCCACCGGTCTTGCTGTTGTGTCAGGGGCATCATCTGTGCCCTGGCGAAAAAGGAGCCGCACATCAATGCAGCTGCCAGTAGTGTTCTGTTGAATCGCATCATCTTTATTTATTTGATTGAGCCTTCTCACAAATATAACGGGTTCTTCATACCAGTCAGGCGAAAGCTATTGCGTTAGCCATCTATTCAGCAATTCTGGCATGGCCTTCTGCAATCGTCTTTTCCTGTTTATCTTAGACCATCTAAATTCCTTGCTGTCACCATTACTTATCAAAATCATTTTATGATCTTCAGACAGCTTGCCCGGGCAGCCTGCATTTGTTGCAGCATCCTATCCACTTCTTTTATTACCCTTGATACAGGTAGCCATTCATCATCAAAATTTGTCAAACTCAATGCAGACGGCAGTCTTGTGTACATGCCGGATGAAAAAGGAAATACCATTCCCGATTTCAGTCGTGTTGGTTTTTATGGTGGCGACCGGTCTATTCCTAATATACCAATAGTAAAAACCATCAGCGCTACCGGTGCCGATGATCAGCAGTTGATCCAACAGGCCATTGATGAAGTGAGCAACCGGCCGCTTGATGCTACTGGTTTTCGTGGCGCTATTTTATTGAAGCGGGGATTGTATAAGATTGCCGCTTCCCTCCGACTGGAAGCAAGCGGCGTAATACTAAGAGGCGAAGGCAACACAGAAAACGGCACCAGGATACAACTTACAGCAGCCACACAAATGCCTTTGTTGCGTGTTACCGGATCAGGCACACCGCGTGAGATACCCGGCACCAGAACACAGGTTACAGACAATTATGTTCCGGCCGGCACTCATTCGTTGACTGTTTCAGACGCTACGCGTTACAAGGCCGGTGACAAGGTCATGGTGTTTCGTCCCGCAACCAGGCAATGGATACAAGACCTCAAAATGGACCAGATTGAGGGAAGAGATGGCACGAAGCAATGGCAACCGGATGAATATAATTTGTCGTTCGAAAGGGTGATCACAAAGATCGAAGGCAATAAGGTATTTATAGACAACCCCATCGTTATGCCAATGGAACCAAAATATGGTACTCCCATCATCTTCAAATATGAATTTTCCAAACGCATCAACCATGTGGGTATTGAACAACTGTTTTTTCAAAGCGATTATAGCAGCGATACCGCCGAAAACCATGGATGGCAGGCCATCTTATGCGACAGGATCGAAAACAGTTGGATAAGAAATGTTAGTTCCAGGTATTTTGGTTATGCTTGTGTTGAGCTTGGCAGCCTTGCCAAACATATTTCCGTATTGAACTCGAACTGCCTGGATGCCAAATCAATTATCACAGGAGGCCGCCGGTATTCTTTTTGTAACAATGGCCAGTTGAACCTGTTCATGAATTGCCATACCACCGAAGGCCGGCATGATTTTGTAACAGGTGCGCGCGTTTGCGGCCCCAATGTGTTTTACAACTGCACGGCGCAGCAAACACATGCCGATATTGGTCCGCACCACCGTTGGGCCAGCGGCACTTTATACGACAATATTGTTACCGATGGTGAGATCAATGTGCAGGACAGGGGCAATTATGGCAGCGGGCATGGCTGGGCCGGTGTTACTCAAATCGTATGGAACTGTACTGCTAAAAATGCGGCCGTACAAAGCCCGTGGGTATCCGGAAAAAATTATTGTATCGGATTGAAAGGAAAAAAATCAACAGGGCGGTTTAAAGACAGGCCCGATGGAGAATGGGAATTGATGAACCAGACTGCTGAACCTGCTTCATTGTATATGGCGCAACTCAAAGCAAGGCAACGCTAAAAAAGCGCCCACCATTTTAAAGAGGTGGGCGCTTTTTTTATTTTCTAAGTAATGCCGTAGCGCACCACAGTATCGGTGCCTGTCCGTGTAAATCACCTGTGTTCTTCTTACGATCTAGGTAGTATTGCCGGCTGTTCTTTTTATTGGTGCCTTCGCATACATCGGTGATATCATTATCAGCATTGATGTATTTGATCAATGCGAGCCATCCTTTGCGTGCCGCGGGGCCATAAGTGGTTTTATCGAGCCAGCCTTCTTTCACACCCGTAATGAATGCAAAAGTGAACATGCCCGTACAGGATGTTTCCGGCCATGATTCGGCATCATCGATCAGTTGCCGCCACATACCATCACTTGCCTGGTATTGTAGCAGAGAAGCCATCATTGCTTGATAGCCTTGCATGATGCGGGTCCTGTTGGGATTATTTTTAGGCACTGAACGCAGCATTTCACTCATACCAACAGCCATCCAGCCATTGCCCCTGCCCCAGAAAAAAGGCACGTCGGGTACATGATAAAACAGGCCATTGGGTCTTTGTAACGAATCGAGATAAAAAACCATTTCTGTTGCCGCATGTTCGATATAGCTTTTATCGCCGGTGGCCCTGTACGCCTGCGCCTGCAATGCAGTGATCATGAACATGTCATCGATCCACAAACGTGTTTGCCAGCTAAGACCCTTTGCATAAAAACGGCGCGCCTCTGCATTCACCCGGGGGCCTTCCGGTGTACCCCATTGTTTATCTGCAATCTGCTTGCCCAGGTTGAGGTACTTCTGTTCTTTTGTTTGCATGTACAGTTCCAACGGAACAGCGCCAAAGACTGAATAATCTACATGATCCGGTTTAGGGATCAGTGTATCGCTGCTGCCGAAAAGCGGCTCAAAACGTTCAGCAAGCTGCTGCAATAAATGGGTGTCTTTAGTTTCTTTTGCAAAAGTCAATGCACCATACCAGGTGCAGGTCTCCGGGTAAGTGATGTACCTCGGCGGAGTGGGTCTTCCAAAATTGGTATGCGGTGTTGCAACAAAATGAGCGGCTATCTTTTGTCCTATTGCTGCCGGACCTTCTCCTTCAGGAAAATTTTTCAGATCGGCGCTCTCCTTTTTTTGCGCCGCTGCCTGATCGAAGCCATAAGCAACCTGTACAGCTGCAAAAGCGATCATGACATACCTGTTCAATTTTGATTTCATAAACAGATGGGTTTTATGTTGATGATTGATCCGCTGATCATCTGCAATAGAATAAGAAATCATGAGCATTCCAGTGACAGGATTGTCAAAATATTCAGCAATTCTGGCAAAACCATTGAACAAAAAAATAATACTTCATTCACAATCTTAGCATAAATTAGTGCCTCGATAAATCGATTTTGCCTGCTATTGCAGTCAAACGAGCTGACCTATTGCAAACAAAAAAAATACCGATGAAAAAAGTTTTTTCTTTTCTTTCCATTAGCTTCCTTTTTGCCGTACCCTGCCTGGCCAATCCTTATGCCGACACCATCAACGCGGGGCTTAGTCTCCCTAAAGGCTTCGAAGCGTCCAAAGTATCTGATGGCATTGGCCGTATCCGCCATTTACTGGTTACGCCTGAAGGGGTGATCTATGCCAGAACAAGCAGGTTATATAAAGGTAATGGCATTTTAAAAATGACCGCCCAGAACGGAGACGGTAAGATAGACAAGGTTGAAGGATTCAGCAATTATACCGGCACAGGCATTGCCTTAAAAGACGGCTACCTCTATGCATCCAGTGATGACGAAGTTTTCCGTTACAAATTGAATGCAAAAAATGAAGTGATCGATGCGGAGCATCCCGAAAAGATCATTACCGGTCTCTGGAATAAAAGACAACACGAATCCAAATCTATTGCCCTCGACAACAACGGTAATATTTATGTGAATATTGGCGCCCCTTCCAATTCCTGCCAGGAAGTAGACCGTGGCAACGGATCAAAAGGCAGGATGCCCTGTCCCATACTGGATAGCGCGGGGGGTATCTGGATGTTCAAAGCCGACAAGTTGAATCAAAGCTATGCACAGGGCGTTCGCTATGCAACAGGATTAAGAAATGTAGTGGGTCTCGATTGGAATACACAAAGCAATTCATTGTTTGTGATGCAACATGGCCGCGATAATTTATTGCAGGATTGGCCTCAGTATTTTGATGCTGAACAAAGCGCCGAACTGCCTTCCGAGTGTATGTATGAATTGAAAAAAGGCGACAATGCAGGTTGGCCTTATATTTATTACAACCAGATCTTGCACAAGAAAATGCTTGCGCCCGAATACGGTGGCGATGGTAAAACAGAAAGCCCCAGGGCAAAAGATTTTATCGAGCCTGTAGTAGCGTTCCCTGGTCACCTCGCACCAAACGGATTATTGTTTTATACAGGTAATATGTTCCCCGAAAAATACAGGAACGGCGCTTTCATTGCTTTCCACGGCAGTTGGAATCGTGCTCCCATGCCACAGGAAGGTTATTATGTGGTTTTCGTGCCCTTCAAGAATGGTAAGCCTTCCGGCAAATGGGAAGTTTTTGCCAATGGCTTTTCGGGTGTGAAAGTAGTGAACGCTACCCGGCAGGCAGAACACCGCCCCTGCGGTCTTGCCCAGGGGCCCGATGGTTCGCTTTATGTAAGCGACGATAACAAAGGCACTATTTATCGCATCACTTATTCAGGAAAATAATTTACACTTCACAACCATGAAGAAGAAACTGATCACAGCAATGGCTTTGTTTTCTTTTGGCATTATGCTTTGGGCACAGACCAATAACCTTTCCGTTTCTGTTGCAAGGGGCGAAGCCGTTTATAAAAAAGAATGTTTGAGTTGTCACCAGGTAGATGGCGGCGGTGTTCCACACATGAACCCACCGCTGGCACAAAGCTCCAATGTGCTGAAGGACAAGCAAAAGATCATTACTGTTGTACTGAAGGGCATGTCGGACCGTATTCCGCTCGATGATGAATATTATTCCAATGTCATGGCATCGCACAGCTATCTCACTGACCAGCAGATAGCAGATGTACTCACGTATGTTCGCAATAGCTTTGGCAATAAAGCAACCGCCGTTACTGCTGCCGAAGTGAAAGCTATACGAGGGCCTGTTAAAAAAACAACTTCACAAGTAAAGAAAAGCTAGTTGTTAGATGTTAGTTGTTAGATGTTAGTTGTAAGGCCAAAATGCCAACAACTAACATCTAACAACTATTAATCATTGAGCCATTAACCAGATTATCTTAATCCAACGCACCCGTTTTCATCTTACCGTTAGCGGCGGACTGCTGGCTTTCTACTTTTCCCTTCAATATTACTTTGATCACAGAAGCGTTTGCATCAGGCGAATTGAATGGCACTGCAATATTCAATCCATCCGTTGTAGTAGTTGTTTTCAAAGCAGCACCACCGGCAAGCAATTTGGCCGATACAACTGTATTCTTAATGCCGGGCACTAAGAGCTGCCCATCGGTGGGCCAATTGAAAACAGAAAAATAAAGAATGGTCTGGCCGTCATTTTCTTTCATGGTACAGCGGCCCCAATTCAGCGGTGCAAGCGGATTTGCTTTGGTTGCATAAATGGCTTCTCCGTTCACTTTCATCCACTGGCCGATTTCTTTCAGGCGCTCTATGCTGGCATCGGGGAATGTTCCATCTGGTTTGGGTCCTATGTTGAGCAGGTAGTTTCCTCCTTTGGAAGCAATATCTGCCAGGTTACGGATCAGTGTTTCGGTAGATTTCCATTTGGTATCGGAAGTTCTGAAACCCCAGGTACCATTCATGGTCATGCAGGTTTCCCAGTCTTTACCATCGAGTTCGCTGAGGCCGGGTATTTTTTGTTCCGGTGTTTTGGTGTCTCCGGGAAAATTGGGTCGCTTCAACCGGTCGTTCGTGATGATCCGAGGCTGCAGTTTCAAGAGCTCCTGTAATTTCAATGCGGCATCATCTGTCATGTTGGTGGGCGTATCCCACCACAATACAGCCACATCGCCATAATTGCTCAACAGTTCTTTCACCTGCGGTACGGCAACACGGTCAATGTATTGCGCAAAGGTGGATGTTTCCTGTGCTGCATCCCAATGGCCATTGTGCGCAGCGGTAAAAGCATCGATCTTCGCACTATCGGGATTAGCCCAGCCCTCCGACATCAATTTACGGGCAGCGGCGCCACCGGGGTTATTCCAATCCTGCGCCTGCGAGTAATAAAAGCCCAGCTTCATACCCTGTTTTTTACAAGCTGCCGCCAGTGCTTTTAAAATGTCTTTACCATAAGGTGTTGCATCGACAATATTCCACGGACTCGCTTTTGATCCGAACATGGCAAACCCATCGTGGTGCTTGGCTGTGATAACGATGTATTTCATACCCGCCTCTTTTGCCATCCTTACCCAGTCATCTGCATTGAATTTTACAGGATTGAATTGTTTGGCGTATTGCTGATATTCAGCAACGGGTATTTTAGAACGGTTCATGATCCATTCGGCACCGCCCCGCTGCTGCTCGTGCCCATTATATACTCCCGCAAGCTGGGCATATACACCCCAGTGTATGAACATACCGAAACGGGCTTCACGCCACCATTTCATGCGTTCGTCTTTCGGAAGTTGCTGGCTGAAAATCAATTGTGAAGTAAAGAGACAAGCTACAATAAAAAAAACAGTTTTTTTCATGAGTTTAGCAATGATGATGAATGATGGGTACCGGCCGGGTTCAGATGCGTGAAATAAGCAAGAAGCCTCCAGCCTGCAATGCAGGGGATTAACTATCTATTCAGTGATTTTGGCGCGTAATAATTAATTATTAGGTCATGTTATCATATTCGATTACTTTTAATATCTATTGATTCATTCTTAACTAAACCTCATCTATGAAAATCTTATCCGCCCCGCTGCTGGTTGCAGCGATCTTGTCCGGCTCCATGACTTTTGCACAATCCAAAGTGCCTGTAAAGACCGGCGAGAAAATCCACAGCACCATCAATACAGTCAATAATATCACACAGAACATGATGGGACAGGAAATGAAAATTGTTTCCAATGTTACCATGACCGTTCAAACGGAAGTGAAAGAGATCAATCCTGATATTCATTTGTCATCTGTTGTTACAAAACTTTTATTGAAGAACGAAGCGATGGGACAGTCCATGGATTTTGATTCTGATAAAAAAGAAGATATGGATGGACAGATTGGCCAGGCGGTGAAAGGTTTCATTGGCACTGCCAACGATATCTTTATTTCAACCGATGGCAAACCGGTTGAGAAGAAAAAAGACGACGGTGCTGCCTCTGCCGAAGCAGTATTGGGTGGCGACATCAACGATATTGCTCCTGAGTTGTTATTGGCAATACCTGCTTCTCTGAAAGCGGGTGATAGCTGGACCGAAGAACACAACAAGGACGCCGATAACAAAAGAAAAATTGTTTACACCATCCAGTCAATCAATGGTAATGAAGCCGTTATTGCATTTACCGGTGAAGAATCAACAAAGAAACCCAAATCTATCCAGGGCATGACAGCTACCATCAGCGGCACCAACAATTACAAAGGCACGCTGACCGTTGATACCACGTCTGGTGTGATCAAAGAAAAAAAGACCAACATAGAAGGTAAGGGTGAAACAGCTATTATGAGCCAAACTATTCCTTTTTCTATTTCAGCAATAGTGAGTACCAGCGCCCGTCAATAATTAAAAGAGCAATCATTAAATACCATTTATTGATCAGATCATCATTGAGGCATGGGTGTTTTCTTCATAAACAATAGCTTATTTAGCAAGTTGTAAAACAGGTTTACCTTCCTGCAAGTTCTTACCGCGCAGTAATGCTTCCAGGTAATAATAATCTGCGTAGTTCAAAGGAACATCCACTTCACTGTTAGCCGGTTTGGCGCCGGTGCTGTGCAACAGAATGAAGCCTTTGTTTTCATTCGCGGGTGAAGTGTACTGGCTGCCTGCGAGGCTCTCCAGTATCTGATCTGCCGTTGCACGATATATCTTCGCATTCGTTTTGGTATAGGCGCTGAGTTCATACAATGCAGACGCTATCACTGCGGCGGCAGAAGCGTCTCTTGGTTCATTGGGAATACCCGGCGCATTGAAATCCCAGTAAGGCACTTTGTCTTGGGGAAGGTTGGGATGGTGTAAAATGAAAGCAGCGATATGCTCTGCATGATCGAGGTAGGCTTTGTTTTTAGTTTCACGATAGCACATCGTGTAACCGTACAATCCCCATGCCTGTCCGCGTGCCCAGGCCGATTCATTGGCATATCCCTGGTGCGTGGTTTTCTTTACCACTTTGCCGGTGAGCGTGTCATAATCCACTACATGATATGAGCTGTAATCGGGTCTGAAATGATTTTTTATAGTGGTATTTGCATGTGCTACGGCAATACGATAGAGTGAAGTATCGCCTGATAGCTTAGCGCCTTCGAACAATAATTCCAGGTTCATCATGTTATCGATGATCACCGGGAAGCCCCATTTATCGCGGCTGTGATCCCAGGAACGAAGCGTGCCAGTTGTTGCATTGAATCTTCTGGCCAACGTGCGGGCCGCCTGTACGATCACTTCTTTATAGTGCGCATCTTTGGTGATCCTGTAACCTGTACCAAAACTGCAATACACTTTAAAGCCCATATCGTGCGTAGTGCCGTTGGTCTTTTCTTTCTCTATGTTAGCAGTAAATTGTTTGGCAGCCTGCAACCATTCCCGTTTTCCTGTGTACGCATCCAGGAACCAAAGTACGCCGGGAAAGAACCCGCTGGTCCAGTCGCGCGATGCTACCAGTTTCAGGTTACCATGTTCCAGTGTTCGCGGGGAAACCAGGTCGGGCTTGCCTGCACCGGCTTTGGCTATTTCTTGTATCATGAGCCTGCTTTGCGCTTCAGCGTTTGTAAATATTGCAGCCAGGTTTTGTGGTACCAACTGCACTTCCAGTAATCGCATCAGTTCACTTTTTCCCAATGCAAGCGGCGCAATGGTAAGCTGGTGATATCCTGCTGTAAGATCAGCGGTGCCCAATTCTATTTTTTGTATCACACTTCCTTTTTCAGTAGCCTGTACTTTGCCCTCATATTTGTTTTGATCCAATTGCAATTGATAAGCACCTGCTGTTTCCGGTGTGGCTACATATTTCACTACTATTTTAAACCGAGCAGGCTCTCCAAAATTGAAATGCCAGGCAATCTGTTGATTGGTTGACTTCCATCCATCTACATAATAACCGCTCGCCTTACCATCTCCAAAACCAAATCCTTTTCCTTTCAATATAGCATCAAAGGCCAGCAGCCTGGTAGCTGTATTGCTCGCTACAAAGCGAACCGAATCTGTCTTTGGCTTCTCTTTCAATGCAAGTACGATCACTGTATTGCTGGTATCAGGCGCCTGGGGTGGCACCATGATAGTGGTCATGCGATTACCTGCAATTAATTTGAGTGACTGTTTAGCCGGATCGGTAAGCAGATAGGCTTTGTCAATTTTGTTTAATAAACCTCCAAGTTGCAACCTGCCATCAGATGGCCAGTTGAATACGTGCAGGTAAACAAGGTTGTTTTTTTGTGTTGTAACACCCCAGCTTTGTAAAGGCAAATCAGATGGAGCTGCATCGTATATGCTTGCTTTGTTTTTTGCGATCCAATCTCCAATGCCTTTTAATATTGTTACATCTTTCACATCCATTTCACCATCTCCCCTGGGTCCTATATTCATGAGCAGGTTACCCCCTCTCGATACCGCTTTGGCCAGCAACTGGATGAAGAAAGCAGCGGGCTTGTGACTATCGTCGTATTTGGAATAACCATAGCTTTCATTGGTAGTTGGGATGGCTTCCCAATCGCCTGTTACGGGATAGAATTCAGCGGGCCTGTCTGCCGTATTCTTGTAGTCACCAAAATTCATATCACCTGATCTTGCCAGTCGCCCATTGACCACTACGTTAGGATCTGTTTCCCGGATGGCTTCCAGTATGCGTATGTTCTCCGACAACGGCAATTTGTGCGGTGTATCGAACCATAAAATATCGGGATGATAATTGCGCAACAATTCTTTGATCTGCGGGATGGCTTTCTCATTCACATATTTAACCGCTTTAGGCAATAGTTCAGGATGCACATCGAACCAGTTTGCGCCACCGTATAAATTCAGGTCTCCGCCGGGGTTCTTGTATTCCCAATCGTTACCCGGTGCATCGGGATGTTCCCAATCGAAGGCATGTGAATAATAAAACCCGAACTTCACGCCATATTTCTTACAGGCGGCCGACAACTCTTTCATGGGATCGCGCTTGAAAGGCGTTTGTTGCATGATGTTGAAGTCAGACACTTTACTGTCGTACATCGCAAAACCATCGTGGTGCTTGGAAGTAATGATAAGGTAATTCATACCCGCTTGTTTGGCATTGCGTACCCAGGTATCGGCATTGAACAGAACGGGATTGAAATGATGCGCCAGCTCGAGGTACTCAGCACGGCTGATCTTTTCTTTGCGCATGAGGTGCTCTGCATACCCGCTTACTTTTTGTCCCTTCCATTCACCACCGGCTTGTGAATAAACACCCCAGTGTATGAACATACCGAATTTCGCTTTGCGCCACCAGTCGATCCGCTGGTCGTGGGTCTTCATCGATTGCGCCCACCATCCTTTGACTGCTTTGTCTATCGCCTGTTGATCGCGTGCTTTGGCCTTGTTGAACATGTCTTTGTCTTCATCGCCTTTGTTCTGTGCTGGTACGATATGTCCTGCCAGCAGCGCGGTTGCCAACAGGGTGGATTTGATGTATGTTACTGTTTTCATGTTTCGGTTAATTGATCCAGATCAATGGATTTCGTACGGGCAGGTTGCGTATGATCTCTTCGTCTGTGGGTGCATGGTTCAATCGTTTCCAGGTATCCAGCCATTCTTGCTGGTGATACGCAGATGCTCCCATGAACAGAAAGGTTTGTGCAACCGGCCATGCTTCCCAATGCATCACATCGTGACGGAAAGGCCATTTGTTTTTATCGGCTACAAAAGGATATAAATAAGCAATTCCTTTTTTGATGGAGCGTCCATCCGGTGTCTGGTAATTCCAGAGATCGTCTGCTTTGGTTGAAAGCAACTGGCAGAGGGTGGTCATGGCATCCAGGTTGAAAATGGAATAGCCATAAGGTTTCGTCCTTTTGATCTCCCTCGGAAAACTACCGTCTGCCGCCATCTGGTTGGGCAGCAGCACCTGCTTGTAACGATCCCTGCAAAACTGCAGGATCTTTTCATTGCGGGTGAATTTTGCAAAAGCCGCTACCTGCATGGCCCAGCAAGTACCATGATTGTTCTCTGCATTCATTTCATCTTTGCCATATTGATGCGTAGTGAGCCATTGCAGGTATTGTTCAAACCATTGTTTGATCGATTGCAATACTTCCTGGTCCATACCATTCGCCTGTTCCATTACCATCAAACCCTGCACTACATCCAGTAATTGTATGGTATCGATGATGCCGATACCGCGGCCGGTAAAACGTCCTTTGATCGCCTGCGCGTACAACAGGTTGGGGTTCATTTTTGTATCGGCATTCACAAACCAGGCAATACAATGCTTCATGGCTTGTTGCACATAGCGCTTATCGCCTGTTAATTTATACGCCGAAGCAAGGGCCCCCACGATCTTGCTGAACCGGATCATTGCATGACGATGGGCTACAAAATTATCGGGGTTGGTCATGCCGTCTTTCTGAATATACGGACTATCCACACTCACCGGATTGGGCCACCAGTAATCGCCTTCCGAATAAAAATCATGCTTTCCTCCTGCACTTCGTGGCGAAGCAGCAGCCGTTACCGTAACCGGTTCCTGTTGCATAGCCCAGGCTGCTTCCTGCATAATCTGTTTGCGTAATACAGCGGCTATTTCATTTTCAAAGCCTGACTTCTTTTGAACAGGCATGCCTGCAAAACACAACAGCGTAATAATGCACAAGCAAATGCTGGTTCTTTTCATATTATTTGGTCATATAGGTCCAGGTAATATTGCCTACTGTGTTCGGCTTACCGTTCACCGGTGCTGAGATGGTTCCTTTGAATTGTCCCTTTGTACCTTCTACTTTGATCTCACGGAAACTGTATTCGCCTTTTTCATAGTTGAAAGTTTCACCATCATCATCGTACAATAAAAAGCTGCCTGGCTTTTCTCCGTAATGGCGTATTTCCAGGTCTACTTTCTCACCCGCTTTAGGTGCGTGCATGCGTGCAGGCATCAGGGGTATGATGCCACCATCTTTCACATACACTGGTATCTTATCCAATCCTGGTTCTACGGTGATCACAGTACCATCTCCTGCAAATGCGCCGGTATAAAAATCATACCATCGTCCTTTGGGCAATACTACTTTCCGGCTCTTTTGCCCTGTGAACAAAGGAGCTACCAACAGGTTTTCACCGGCCATGTATTGGTCTTTGATTTCTTTTGAAACGGCTTCTGCGTAAGGATTCTCTTCCAGGTTGGCATTGGCTGCTTCTTTTTTCGTTGTCTGTTTGAACCCATCTTCCAATCCCATTCCGTAAAAAGGCGGCGTTCCTGCAAAATGATATTGCGCAAAGACCGAATACCAGTAAGGCATCATGCGCATGCGCAGCAATGCATATTCTTTTATCTGCGATGCCACTTCAGTGTACGACCAGGGCTTGGTACCGCTGGACCATGCATTGATCATGGCCATTGGCGAGAATACAACCGTTTGGAAACGGCGCAACCATTCTTCCGCCGTTTTAGAAGCGCGTGCCTCGGGCGTCCACAATACACCGGCCGTTCCGCTATTGATCAATGCCGTGATAAAATCTTCGTGGTTATAATAATCGTTGTAGATCACGTAAGGAAAAGAAACAGCGCCTGCGTTGGAAGCGCGCACCAATCCATAAGTACGCTGATTTTTCTGATGGAACATTTCAGCGCTGTATCGCATAGCCAACACACCAAAGGTCTGCCGCATCTGCTCTGCACTGGTACCGGAAGGAAATGTGGCTACATCGGGCCAGAGATAATAATCGTATCCGTCCACTTCATCAATTTTATATCCGCTGACGCCGATAGCTACCTGGTCTTTTTTCAGTTGCCCGAAAAAAGCATTCCTTGCCTGCGGCATGTTGAAATCGGGCACTTCACCTGTCCACACCGTATGCGAACCGGTATATGGTTTAATGGCCTGGTAAAAAGGCGCATCGGCAGCAACATAGGGATTGATCCACAAGTTCAACCGGATGCCCTTGCTGAGCATCTGCTGCACAAAGGTTTTAGGCGCAGGATATCTTTGAGGGTCCCATGCAAAAGTGCCGGGATAGGCTTTGCTTTGCCAGCCTGGTTCCAGCCCGATAAAATCGAGCGGGAATCCTTTCTCTGCAAAAGCATCTGCCTCTTTTGCTACTTCTTCTGCGGTATACAATGATTTCACGCGTTGTGTGAACCCGAGCCCCCAACGCGGCGGCAATACTCCGCCGCCGTTGAACAGGTTGAACCTTCGCACTGCATCCATGGGTGTGGGGCCTGCAAATACATAAACTTCCACACCGGCTGCAGGCACCTGCATTTCCACTGCATCGGAATAAGGTCTGGCGCTCCAGCTCTTGTCTGTGTTGCGGTCTTTTGATACCGGTGGATGCTTGCTGTCTTTCCGCACAGCGCTTCCCGCATATACTTTGATATAACGTGCCGCATTTACAAACACGCCATAACCTTTTGATGAAACATAAAAAGGCGTGGGTGCATGTGTACGGCCATTGTCTTTACCACCATAGTGGTCTACATGCAATTCAAGTATTTTTCCGCGCTGGTGAACTGTTTGAAAGTTCAACCCAAAACCATACAATTGCTCTTCTTTATCGAGCGGAAAACGAAGTGCAGTTTTCCCATCCGTTACCATTCCTGCAATGTCGCCATTGGAGAACGGGAAAGATACTTTGGACATCTTACCCAATGCATTGGTATTGGGTTGTGCACCGGCAGCTTTCAGGAGATCATAGGCTTCCGGTTTGCCTACCACTCCCTTCCATACACCCGGCGCTACTTCTTTCCAGGCAATGGTTTGCGCACGGGCAACCATGCAGACCAGCATACAAAATGCGATGGACCAATTTTTTTTATTCATCATATAAATGCATTCAAACAATGACTTACAATGGTAGTATCGTATAGGTTTTTCCTTTCTCTGTAGCGAAATCAATAACGTATCCTTCTGTACGATCCAGTTCCTGCAATGTTGCATGCGTAACATTTTCGAAAGGAGGCATTCCATACACCGTATTCAGCCCGTTCCTGTTCTCTCCTTTTGCAGATTGACTTTTTGTTTCTACGATCTTCACCGGCTGCCATGTGCGTATCCTGCAATTGCCGCCTATGCCTGATAGAATTTTCCCTTTCACCAGTTTACCTTCTTTCCATTCCATGCTCACCGTGAAATTACCTCTGGCTTTGATGCCGCTTACCGAACCGTCTTTCCAGGCTTTGGGTAATGCAGGCAATAAAGCAATATAACCGGCATGGCTCTGCAAGAGCATTTCAGTGATGCCGGCCGTTGCACCAAAATTTCCATCGATCTGGAAAGGCGGGTGTGCATCGAAAAGATTCGGGTAAGTGCCGCCTCCTCCCATGGTTTCGCGTGGTTCTCCCGGATTGATATAATTAAACGCTGCACTTAATATTTTGTAAGCATGTTCCCCATCCTGAAGCCTCGCCCACCAGTTGATCTTCCAGGCCATAGACCAGCCGGTACTCACATCGCCGCGATGGATAAGCGATTGTTTGGCAGCAGCAGCCAACGCTGGCGTATGATTCACTGTGATCTGGCTGCCCGGATAGAGTCCGAATAAGTGAGAGATATGCCTGTGCTTGTCTTTCGGATCATCCCAATCTTTGAACCATTCCTGTATTTGTCCGTATTGTCCGATATGATAAGGATATAATTGCGCCTTTGCTTTCACCAGCTCATCATGAAATGCTGCATCTGTTTTCAACTCCTCAGTTGTTTTGATCAGTGCGGTAAACAATTCGCGGATGATGGACATATCCATGGTAGATGCCATGGCCATATCGTATTCCTTGCCATTGATCTTAATGCTGTTTTCCGGTGAGGTAGACGGATTGGTAACGAGGTAGCCTGACTGTTTATCTTTTACGAGCCAGTGCAGCATGAATTGCGCAGCGCCTTTCATAAGCGGATATGCCTGCTCACGCAAAAACTGTTTGTTGCCCGTGAACAAATAGTGCTCCCATAAATGGGTGCTGAACCATGCTCCCGCCATGGGCCATGCCGACCAGCGAGGTGATCCTTTGGGATCCTGGTCGTATCCGCCGGGTGGCGATGTTTTGGCCCAGATATCTGAGTTGTGGTGCACTACCCATCCTTCATTGATATTGTAATTCACTTTGGCTGTAACAGCTCCGTTCACTGCCAACTCTTTCATGAAATCAAATAATGGCTGGTGGCATTCTGAAAGATTGGTATTTTCTGCCGGCCAGTAATTCATTTCGGTGTTGATATTGGTGGTATAGTTACTTCCCCATGGCGGCTGCACATGATCATTCCAGATACCCTGCAGGTTGGTAGGCCTTGAGCCGGGCCTGGAAGAAGCGATCATCAGGTAACGGCCAAACTGGTAATACAAGACTTGTAAAGCATTATCGTGCTGTGTTTTGCCAAAACGCTTCAGTCTTTCATCAGTAGGCAATTTGTCCACTTCGGTGTTTTCACCGAGGTTTAACTTCACCCTGTTGAACAACGACTGATAATCGGCAATGTGTTTAGCACGGAGCGATTGAAAGCTTTGCTGTACAGCACGCTGCAGGTTGGCTTTGGCTTCTATGGAAGGATCTTTTCCTTCGAGCCCCGGTGATTTGTTGAAACCGTTGAAGCTGGTTGCTTCAGATAAATAGATCACTACTTCATCTGCATTACGCACATTCAGCGCACCTGCATGTTGCTTGACCGTTCCATTGACGGCAACCAGTTTTACATGCACCTCAAAATTCATTCCCTCTCCATTCGCGTTCTCATCGTATACTACCTGGTGTGGGTCGTATTCGCGGTTGGCTACATACTTGGGCGCTTTGCCTTTCAATACAAGGTAATTATCGCTCACTGCATTGACATGATACTTCAATTTACTGGTTAGTGTTGTTTGGATATTGATGGATGCTTTTTTATTGGCTGTGATCCTTACCATCATGATCTTAGCGGGATGGCTGATGAATGTTTCCCTTGTGTAGGTAATATTGCCTACCGTGTATTTTACCAGTGAAGTAGCATTTTGCAAATCCAGGCTGCGATAATAATAACTGGGGATGGTGTCCTTCATAGCTGATTTCACCCACAAATCGGCCAGCGGCAGGTATCGCGCAGAATAAGGACCTTGCATTTTTCTCCACAGTGCGCGTGCACTGTCGTAGTTGCCTTGTTCTACCTGCGCCCTTACTTGTGGTAATATTACCGGTCCGTTAGGATTATTACCAGGATTGGGAGCAGCCGACCACAGCGTGTTATCATTCAGTTGATAACGTTCTGTAGTCACGCCACCGAAAACCATTGCACCGGTTTTAGCATTGCCAAGCGGCAATGCTTCTTCCCAAATACCTGCTGGTTTCGTATACCAGAGCGTTAGCGGTGATGTTCCTTTAACAGGTGCCGGCTTCACCTGTGCCTGTATCGAGCCCATACACAGAATGCTGAGCGCTCCCAATATTTTTTTCATCGTATCCATTCTTATAAGAATGATCTGTTTGGTATAAGAAATTGAGTAATGATTGTTGCAACAAAGCTATGCTTCAACAATCATGATATATTATTTCGAAGGATACAAAGCTGCCCCGTACACATGCACAACACCATTGGTTGCTATATACCCCATAGAGCGGTCATTGGTACGATCATTGAACACAATCGGAGCAATATCGGCATTATTCTGGATACGCAGGTAAAACTTGCCATCCTGGTCAAAGCCCTTGCCGCCGTTTGGATTGAACGCAGAAACACTGGGATCCCAATAGCCCAAGAGGGACTCCTTGGTTGCTACTGTACCGGCAGGGAGGGTTGACTGCACGGCTTTGTTTTCTGCATTCAGGTCGTAATAATTGTACACTTGCTGACCGATCAGGTATTTGAAAAAGTTCCTGACTGTTTCTTTCGAATAATCTTCCCAACGGGTTGCAGGACGTGTCTGCGGCAATCCCGTAGTAGGATTCATGACCGGGTTGCCATTGGCATCCGGTACAATGATCTGGAAAACAAAGAACAATCCCTTATCCATCACCCCCGAACTGTTGAACCCCCGCACTGCGTCGTTGTGCAGAAAGATAAAAGTTCTTCCCGGTCTCTCATATTCTGAAAGATCAAATCCACAATAATCGAGTCCTTTTTTCATCCACCGGAATACGGTATCCGTTGGTGCATCGGGTGTTCCATCTGCTCTTTTCAGCAGAAAGTCCTTCGCCGTCATGTTGATATTCGGATCGAGTGTCTTCTTTTTATAATCGTAATTCTCCTGTAAGTTGAGACCCAGCATTTTTTTACATCCGGGTAAAAAAGTGGTCGTAACTGCAAGCAGCAGGAGACTGTTGATTGTTATTTTAAGTGCTTTCATAGTTGCTGTTTTTTATCCTCCATAACCTGGGTTCTGAACTAATTTTTTATTGGCATTCAAGACGCTCCGATTGATCGGCCACAAAATGCGCCGGGGATCGCTGAAGCCGATCGCTTCCGCCGCCGGTGTTCCCGCTGAAACCTGTCTTCTCCTCAATATCGGATCCATGATCTTTACCACATTACCGGTACGAACCAGGTCGAACCATCTTTTACCTTCGCCAACCAATTCCCATTGGCGTTCCTGCAAAATTGCATCGGCCATAGCCGCCTGGTTAGCTACAGGTGCGCTGCCGGCTGTATAAGCTGGTAGTCCTGCTCTTACGTGTACATAGTTCAGGTACTTCAACGCGTTATTGAGATCGCCTGTTGCATTCAATGCTTCTGCATACAACAAGTATAAATCGGCCAGCCTGTACATGGGCAGGTAAACGGGCAGTTCTTTGTAATAGTAAAGTGCCAACTCTGCAGCGGTAGATGCTTTGGTAGGATTAACCGGTGAAGCATACCATTTGATGAACCTGTCGCGATTGGATTTTGTAGCATCACTGCTGGCAGAATACGGATCGATGGTCTGCTTGGGTCTGATATCGGCAGTAGCTGGTGAAGCAACAGTTTGAGGTATTACCCAACTGTTGTATAATCCAATATCCATAACGATCGGCTTGTTATTGGCAGTCCATGATGTTGTCATGCATGCGCAATCGTTCTTCAGAAAATCCCAGTGGATGCTCCATATCGATTCTATACTTGTATTAGGTGCAGTAAACATGCTTTTCCAACTGGCTTGCGGCTGCAGGTTGGCGCCGCTGGTGCCGGTATAAACAGCGCCGGTGGGACCTTTCGCTTTGAACAGGTTATTGATCCATACGATGGCGTTGGCATAGTCTTTCTTCCACATATACACATCGGCCATGATAGCGCATATCGCACCTTCGCCGAGTGTCCACACAGAAGGCGTTTGATTTTTAGTAACCAATGCATACGCCTGCGTAAGATCGGGTAGGATCACCTGGTCAATGATCTTACTGGCCGGGTCACGGGGTTTTTCCAATGTGTCCGTCAGGTCTTCCAATGGTTTTGTCCGGATCGGTGCATCGCCCCATACCCTTACGATATAGAAATAAGCCATCGCACGCATGGCATAACACTCAGACAATGCTTTATTGATCACGTCCTTTGTTACCTTACTATCTGTAAGTGCCGCGCCGGGGATGTACTTGATATTGGTATTGGCTCTTCCGATCACTGTATACAAACCGGACCAGTCAGAAAAATCGTTATCGGTTGTCAGCGCATTCATGGCTACTTCCGTAGTGTTGATGCTGGTATAGCTCAAAAAACGGTCGAAGTTATCAGAGCGGTAATCGCCCCAGAATAAAGCCCTTTCCTTATACTGTGCTTCTCCTATCATCTGTTGCTGGAAACCGGAGTACATGCCGGCCATCGCTGCATCGACATCGTATTTCGATTTGAAGAACCGGCTCTGCGACACCTGTGACTGCGGTGTGAGGTCAAGGAATTTTTTACAACTGCTGAATGCAGCAACCATACTGCATGCAGCCAATATATATTTCAATCTTTTCATTGTTCTCGTTTTAGAAGTTAACGTTTACACCAAATCCAAACTCTCTTCTTTTCGGATATTTTCCGGTATCATTTCCTGGCTGCAGGATATTGGTGGCACTGAACTCAGGATCATATCCCCTGTAATTGGTCCAGGTAAGCAGGTTTGTGCCATACGCATATACCGTCAATCCTTTCATGAATATTTTCTGCACGGCGTTGGGTAAAAACGTATAAGAGAGGCGCATGCTCGACAGGCGTATAAAAGATCCGTCTTCGATAAACAGGCTGTTGCCATCTGTTTTCTGGTTACCGCGGTTCTTGGCTTCCGGGTAGTAAGGATATTTTGCGATATCGCCTGGTTTCCTCCATGCATTATACACCATATCGGGACTACCCGCACCTGTGTTGGAAGGATAGCTTTGGTTGAACAACAATGCATTGTAAACATTGGAGCCAAAAGAAGCATTGATAAGGAACGAGAGCATGAATTGTTTGTAGGTAATGTTGTTGAGGATACCCAGGTAGAATTTGGGTTGTGCATTGGCCAGTATCTGGCGGTCGCGGTCGTCGATCAAGCTGTCTTTATTGGTGTTTTGCCATATCGCATCACCGCCGCGCAATTTGCCCGAGGGGTCATATAAACTGTGTACATACCCGGTATAACGTTGTCCGTTGAATAGATAAACCGGCGCCCCATTGTCGTACAAAGGCTTGCCGTCTTTATCGAGTACCAGCGTTAACCGATCCCAATTATCGTTATAGGCATTTGATTCATTCCAGGCATATACTCCCAGGTTTCTCCATCCGAAGAAATTACCGATCCGGCCTCCTGGTTCGATGTACCATTTGTTACCCACCACGAAAGGAGTACCATCGCCCAGTTCTTTGATCTTACCTCTTTCAAACGAAATGTTTCCGCCAATTTCCCAGGTAACGCCTTTGTTCCTGCTTTTTGCAACAATGGGCATTCCTTTTACAGAGAACTCAAGTCCCCTGTTTTCAAGTGTGCCCAGGTTCACTTTCACATTATCGAATCCTACTTCACCAGGCAGCGCTTTTTCATACAAAAGATCCTTTGTTGTTTTGATATAATATTCTGCTGTAAACAATAACCTGCCGTGGAAGAAAGTGAGGTCTACACCGGCATTCTGCTGTATGGTTGTTTCCCAGTGTACTTGTTCATTACCGAATGTGGGCGTGGTATAAGCGCCTCCTACACCGTTGTAGTTACCGGCAAAGATGATCTTGTTGAGATAATCATTCGAACCGATCTTATCATTACCTACCTGGCCAATACCGATCCGGAACCTGCCATCAGAAAGTACATTGCGCGTCCAATTCATGAAAGGTTCGTCGGAGAAACGCCAGCCTGCAGAAGCCGAATAAAAATTACCCCATCTTGCTTCACTGCCAAACCTGGAAGAGCCATCACGCCGGTAGATGCCTGCCAATGTGTAACGGCCTTTATAGCTGTAGTTCAATCGCGTAAACAAACTTGCGCCGGCATTGACATCGGCATTGGTATTGGTTTTGGAAGCGGTGATATAAGAAGGATTGGTTACAAATATATCCTCGCTTACTACGTTGGCATATTCAGAGTGCGCCTGGTCGAAACGCCTGGTATCTGCATCGAAGCCCAATACGCCTTGCAGACTGTGCACGCCGCCAAATGTTTTATTATAGTTGAAAAATGCCTGGTACTCCCATGTGAATGTCTTTTGCATATCATTTGAACCACTGTTCTGGTCCCTGTTGGCCGAAAGGTAGCGGGGTGAGAAGCTAATGTTCTGCCGTTGATCCAACATTGCATTGAATGTTGTGGTGAACATGAGGTCTTTATTGAATTGGTATTGCAGCGAATTACTCAATTGGATGCCGAACACTTCCGTCTTATTTGTTTCCAGCAATGCGTTGGCTACGGGGTTTCGCTTGGAACCTACATAACTGGTAAGCGATCCGTCGGGATAATAGATCAATGAATAAGCGGGCCTGTCAAACGCAACGTTCACCGTTCTGCCTATGGGTATTTCATTTCCTTTTTGCCAGATGAAAGACATATTGCCTATGTATTTCAGTTTGGGGGAAGCCTGGTACTCCACATTGGTTCTTACCTGCATCCTTTTGATATAACTGTTGATGATGATCGACTTATCATCGAGATAATTCAATCCTGTATAAAAATTCAGTCCTTTTTGTCCGCCGCTCACACCCAGGTTGATTTGCTGCCTGTCTCCCAGGTTGCCCAGGAGCAATTGCTGCAAATCGTTATCGGAGTTGAATCCCGGGTTCAATGAATCGGTATTGCCACCGGTTGAGCCTGTAGGATTCGTGGATTGTATTCTTCTGAATTCGCGAACTTCTGCTGCATTGTTTTGTGGAAGTTTATGCGCCAGTTTTCCAAAAATGCGGGAATAGCTCAGGTCGATCCTGGGCTTTCCTTCTTTTCCTTTTTTAGTAGTGATGATGATCACACCATTGGCGGCACGCGCACCATAAATGGCCGCAGAGGCCGCATCTTTCAACACTTCCACCCTCTCAATATCCATGGGGTTGATGGTGGATGCGTTGGGCGTGATCACACCGTCTACCAGGTACAACGGGCCGTTGCCACCATTGAGTGTAGAGGCTCCACGTATTTGAATGGTACCTTCGGCACCAGGCGCTCCCCCGCCATCATTCACCACCAATACACCTGCCGCTTGTCCTTGCAAGGCGTCGAACAGGTTCACGGGTTGTCTTTCTTCAATGTTCTTGGAGTTGATAGAAGAAATAGCGCCGGTTACATCTCTTTTCTTCTGGGTGCCATAACCCACCACCACTACTTCATCCAGGTCAGATGCGGAGGCCGTTAAGGAAGGGTTGATAACTGTTCTTCCATTGACGGGCTCTTCTTTACTTGAGTATCCCACATGAGAAAATACCAGCACATCCTTTGCCTCGGCGTTGATGGTGAATTTACCATCGGCGTTGGTAACGGTTGCTGACTGGGCTTTTCCTTTAACAGAAACTGTTGCACCGGATAAGGGTTCTCCTTTAGCATCTTTGAGGGTTCCGGTGATCTTGAGCGCTTGTGCATGTGCCCAACTAAAAGAGAGTAATAGTGCAATTAGTAATAAAGGCCGCGTCTTGTATTTTGCACCGGACACAATAAGACGCCGGATGATCGTTGTTTTCATCATAGCAGGCAGTTTTGGTTTCGCAATTAGCTTAGTGGTGCAAGTAAGTTTTTTTAAATCGCGGCCCTGCCTGCTTTGTTTACATAGTAGTAAACTATTTTAACCTCATTTTAAGGTGCGTTTTGAAATAATTGGCATATCGAGTTTAATTTTTTGCCAGTATTATTGTAATCCCCTGCTGATGCCCATTTCCAGGCCCCTCAATTCTGCCATACCGCGCAACCGGCCGATGGCTGAATAACCGGGATTGGTTTTCTTCTTGAGGTCATCGAGCATCTGGTGGCCATGATCAGAACGCATGTAAATGGCTTTGTTCCTGCGGCGCATGATGTGTACGATTTCTTTTACCACTCCGTACATGTCTACATCGCCTTCGAGGTGATTGTCTTCATAAAAATCGCCCAGCCCGTTTCGTTTGGTAGCACGGAGGTGTACAAAGTTGATCTTGTTGCCGAATTGTTTGAGCATAGCTACGAGATCATTGTCTGCCCGCACACCAAAAGAACCTGTACAGAAACAAAGTCCGTTGTGGTCAGATGGAATGGCATCGAACAATGCCTGCACGTCGCTAGTAGAAGTAACCACGCGGGGTAAGCCCAATATTGAAAAAGGCGGGTCGTCGGGGTGGATGACCATGTAAACGCCTGCTTCTTCGGCAACAGGTATTACCTGTTGTAAGAAATAGACAAGGTTGGAACGCAATTTTTCAGCGTCGATATTACTGTAAGCATCCAATGCCTGTTGAAACTGCGCCAGTGTGAAGCTTTCTTCACTGCCAGGCAATCCTGCAATGATATTTTTTTGCAGCAGCTTTTGCTCTTCAACGGTCATGTTATCGAAACGCTGCTTGCCTCTTTGCAGTTCTTCCGCTGTATAATCTTTTTCTGCGCCAGCGCGTTTCAGCATGAATACATCAAAAGC
>Ga0114932_10000857_pt1 | contig 35917 bp, 33 predicted proteins | sample 2SBtaG_2_FD_87286 | JGI IMG/M metagenome (GOLD analysis project Ga0114932, IMG submission 87286) | Deep subsurface microbial communities from Kolumbo volcano to uncover new lineages of life (NeLLi) - 2SBTROV12_ACTIVE470 metaG | ecosystem: Environmental > Aquatic > Marine > Volcanic ...
AAGCCATCCGCGCCTATGCTGCAGGCAACCTGATTCGCTTGCTTGAATGATTATCCGACTTCTCCAGAATCGAGAGCTGTTTCTTCTCCAGTTTCATTGGCTATGATCAGCCTTCCCAGGTTGTCCAATCGAATGGCCTTCCCGGTAATGCTTTGATTGCTCTTTTTGAGGGTAATGGTTTTCCCAAAAAGGTCGGTGTGGCGAGTCCAATTATCAATGAGAGATTCCACCTTATTTTTTTTGAGTTCGCTGTATTGAAAATCCAATTGGGTTACCAAACTTTTGATCAATGCAATGCGATCAATATCAATACCGGATTCCAGCTTGAGCGATGTCGCGATATCTTTGATTTCGGCTGGGAATTGGGTGTGGCTTACGTTGATTCCGATACCAATGATTACTGCAGGAGTTTTTGCGGAATGGTATTCACATAAAACGCCTGCAATTTTTTTTCCGTTGAGTAAAAGGTCATTGGGCCATTTTAGCTGGGCAGGTTGAGGGATAAATTTATTTACCGCAATCGTGGTTGCAAGACCTGCCATTAATGTGAGAATGGGTAATTGTTCTGGAGGAAGATTGGGCCTAATCAAAGTTGAGATATATATTCCGGTTCCGGGTGCTGAATGCCAGACTCTCCCTAATCGGCCTTTTCCACCTGTTTGACTTTCTGCCAGGACTATTAGTCCCTCATTAGTAGGATGATCTGCTAGGCTGCGACTTATTTCTGCATTAGTGGAGTCGGTTTCAGAAAGATACCGCCACTGCCTTTTAGTTTCTGAATGCATATTTTGCAGAATGGATAGGTCAATATCTGATGAAATGGGCAAATGTAATACCTTGTATTTTAAAGATTAGGCCCTGCTGAGGCTGATATTTCCTATTGTAAGGGGAAATCCTTAAAAAATGATTGAATTGTTGCAAAAAAATTGATAAAAAGCATACTTCAAAGTGGTTCCAGCTAAGCAAAACTTTGCTTGGAATCAAAACTTTTTGAGAGGAGAAGGCTGGATGAAAAAGTTGGTAGCTTCCTTTATTTTGGTTTCATTAGTATTGGTTTTGTCTTCCTGTTCGATGGAACAAAAGTGTCCTGAAGGTGAATGTGAGCCACCTGAAGGCGTTGAAAAGAAACATTAATCAGTTTATTATTTGCTGAATTCATTTGGATGGCGGGGAATTTCTCCCCGCCTTTTGAATGCCAACTGTTTTTTTGCTTTCTTAAGGTGCTTTTTTAGCACCATTGTATTGCCTCCCTCACGTTGTATTAACCTTCCTTTCTAATCCCTTGACAGCACCTGTTCAAGGAATGTTACAATAGCCCCTTCATTTACAATAAGTCGACCTATATAGTCATTGTTGTCGGATTTTTGATATTTGATCTTAATATAAGTTAAGAATAAGACGGGATGACTGAAAAGTTATGGTTTGGTCTGGGATTTGGTTCCATTTGTTTTCCCGATCAAACTTTTTCTTTTTGGTTTTGAAGCAAAAGAAAGGAAGGAAATGACAGAAAACTATCCAATTACAGTAGACGAAGTGCGGGATGCCCAGGATAATCTTAAAGAAGGGATTACCCAGCATGAAAATAAAAATTATAAAGAGGCCATTGACGCATTTAAGAAGTCAGCGATGATTCATCCGTTTGATGAAAATCATTTAAGTGAGCTTGAAGCAAAGCTGAAAGAGGGTAGCTTTAAATTGCAGCAGGAAAGCATCGCTTTTATGGGTTGTGCGGCAGTGCATCTCAATGAAATGATTCACGGCTTGGATGAAGATCAGAAACAGGAAGTGCCCGTGGATGATTCATTAATGAATGCTTTTAAGGAATGGTAAGAAAATGTCGGTAAAAGATCAGGAGTTTCTTTACAACATTTTGCGCAAAGAAATAAAGGATAGAAAAATTCCTTTGAGCCTCGGAAAAACCTGTCCTGTCAAATGTACTTTTTGCTACGAAATGGATCATAGTTATCGAAAAACATTCGATACTCCTTTGACCACACAGGAACATTGGGAATTTATTTTCAATGAAATTAAAGCGTTTCCGACTCGCGAATCAGAATCCTGGGTGCTGGGCGGCAATGAGTATATGGAATGGACGGATCTTGCTCTTCACCCAAAAGCGATGGACTGGATTGAAGAATTTTTGGACCAAACGGATAAGAAGATCACTGTTTTTTCGGTGGGCTATTTTGACCCCGTTAGAATCAATCAGCTCGCCGACAAATATCCTGGGCGTATCAATTTTGAGTTGTCAGTGATATCTTTAGGATCTTATCGACAGCAATTAATGCCTAAAGGCCCGTCTGTCGATCAGGTATTGGGGGTTTTAGATGGTCCGGCTGTGACCTCGGCAAATTTTTATTCTTTTGGTCCGGATTCCATGTCTCAAGATGCAAAGAGAATCGCAGAGATTAATAAAGAGTGTCTGCTTTGGATGGGGTGTCTCACTCCTTTGAAATATATCGATGGCGATACCACTAAATTAATGCGACAAGGCAAAAGATTTCTGCCTGATGAGGCCAGGAAAATTTATGATATGGACCTGCCCAATATCCAAATGATCCACACAGAATCAGATATCACCGCTTTTTTAAACAGGAATAAAATTATTAAAACCTTTGACGCTTGTGAACTGGAGAAAAAGGACTGGATTGTAATGGCGGGAAACGTCCATCGAGTTTTGACTCTGTTTCGACCGGGCCGTGCACGCTTTATGTATGTCCCCAACGATACCTTGGGAGGTGATTCTGACTGTACCACCTTGCTGACTTTTGACGATGTTGCAAAAAGAATTACTAATCAGAAGGTGATTCATTTACCCCGAGTCATAATGGAAAAATCTTCCAATGATGAGAGAGATATTTCAGGCAGGTCTTTTGACGAGTTTAAAGATCAGTTTCCTGATGTCCGCTTTAAGGTGCTTCACAAAATAAACTCAGACCTTTCAAATAAAAAATTATATGAAAAAGGATATTTGAAAAATTATGTTGAAGGGTATCTCAATAATCCTTTATCTAAAAAATTTGAGAGTGTAGCTTACCCAAACTGATCATTTTGAAGATAGGATAAATGGAATAGGGCGCTAGCCCTGTTGCATAGAAAGGGAATTGATATGCAGTATAGGTTGAAAATTGTATTTGTTGATAGCCAGGAGCTTGTTCTGGAAAACACTGAAAAGCATGGCTTCAGTGATGATTTAGAATTATTTGAAGTAACGACTGCTGACGAGATTTTTGTTATCCCATTAAAACAGATCAAATATATTGCTTGTGATTCCAAGATATTTAAAAATTAGTTCAGAATATCCCCAAAATTAAATTTTATAATCGGATGCGCGCCTTCTTCATCCAAGATTCCTCATTAAACTTTCCCTGATAATAATTTTCAAAAAGCGTTTCATTTAAAGACAGCGTTTTTCCATCGATCATATTTACCTTGCTACCGGAGGAAGGAATTTTTTTCCTTGTTTTATCTTTTTCTTTTGGTTGTTGGGATTCCACCGGCTCCAACTTATATACCATAGAGCTGTTATTTTTCTCGGAAATCATTTCATATAACTCGTCCAGACTGAGAAACAGGTTTAGAACTGCCATATCGTCGATCTCTTCCTGCTCTTTGAGTTTTACAAGAATTTTTTGTACTTCTTTGGAAGCAACAATAGCTTGTAAAATGGCATCGTTTAAATTTTCATATTCTTTTTCAAAAAAATCATCTGAGTCCATGTCTGAAAACTCCCGGGTATTATTAGAAAAATTAATGTTTATTGTAATAGAGCAAGACCTATGCCGTTTGTTGTTTTGCTGGTATAAATAGTTGAACCCCTTATTTTGTAAGAGCTTTTGGGTTCATGGATGTTCCCTGAAAACCTATGTTTTTTTGACGAAAATAAAAAATCGACGCTCATTTTTTGACCCGCTGCAACTATCCTGTTTATTGTTTTTTTCCTCGGTTTTTATGGAATCTATGTTTTTTGATCTGAATTGCAGCTTCTTAGCACCTAAAAGTAATATTGAATAAAGTGATGCCAGGTATTAGAATTAAAGCAGGTGTAAAGCATTCGTTTTGTTCGGGAATAGATCATGTCGATATTGGCGAAAAACTTAAAGACGATTCGAAAAGAGTTAGGTTGCACTCAATCTGTGATGTCAGAAATTTTAAAGGTTGGGTTCAGGACTTTTGTTCGATACGAGGCGGGTGAGAGAGATGCTCCCGTTTCGGTTCTTGTTAAAATTGCTCGTTTGGGTAATATTTCCTTGGAGCAGTTGTTGACAACGGGTATTGAGCCTAATGATATTGCCCCTCTTGAGAAAATTAGTAAAGGGTCAAGTCCTGTTCAAATAGAATCGATAGATTTTAAAGCCGGTCATGTGGCCTTTAAAGACCCGAGCCATCAAGAAATGATGACAGTGGATGATGCTGAAAAGCGTATTCTGACTCTTTTTAGAAAAATGCCACCCCGTTTGAAAAAAGATTGCATGGATTCAATGGGGCAGATAGTTGAAACAGGTAGAGTGGTTAGTCGACTTTCAGAGAAGGCTGGTAAGGGACGCAAGGGTAAAAGAAAGATGACTCCTAAAGTCAAAATTGAAATTAAAACCCCTCCAAAGCCAAAAACCAAAAGAAAGCCGGGTAGGAAAAAACTGGACAAAAAAGCTTTGCAAGAGAAGATAGACAAGCTTAAAATGGTCACCCGGACTATTAATAAAATCACCGTGAGATAAAAATTTGTGAAATTTGCCGGTGTCAGAAGGTCGTGGCACAGTGTCGCAGGGTTAGTCGTTCTTTCCGCCTTATTTTTCCTTGAGTTTTATACCAACCTGTTTGAAAAAAGTGTCGGTTATTACTTAAAATGGCAAAACCACAAACGCCCTCAATTGGGTCGTATGTGGGAACGGGATAGACAGTCCCTCATCGCACAAGCCCAAATCCAATCCATTCGTTCCTCTCTGGATATACAGGAGGAAAATGCTTCGGGTATTTCCTCTCTTAAGCAATTGTTCGAAAACGTTGCTCCAGGGTTCCCATTGGTGGTTACGCGCGAAAAATTTCTTCAGCTATATTTCGATTTTCCTGGCAAAGGCTCAGAGCAAATTATCTCTCCTTATGATTTGATCAGCCTGGATTCTGAAAAAACCTGGGATCGCGTTCTGCTAAAGCGATTCGGTCCTTGGGTGACTCTCCAGTTTCTCGATCAGAAAAATATTCCAGTCCACGAAGTTTTCTTATCTGTAGATACAATTTTGGACGTTCAAGCTACCCGCTCAATAAAGCGAGGAACACTTGAGGATTCCAATTTCAAGCCAAATCGTATTTTTAAAATAGATGAAGTATTGCCTGTTTTGAAAAGTCTGGATCCGGTTACTCAAAAAGCTGTGTTTCCTGAACCCCGCTGGTTTTTAGAAAAGAATTATTTTCTTACCCGCGTGGGGGTTGCCGATATTGTGTCAGGTGACAAGCTTTCGCAGCATCTTGTTTTTGGAATTGAATACGATACTGATTACTACACGGGAGTCTTGTTTATACCTGTCGCATTGGAATTAGCTAATAATATTTTGTCTCAAATTGATCGGTCAGATGTTTTGGTGGAAGATCAGTTAGGGCCGCCATCAGTGTTAGAGGTGATCCCTTGATTGGCCGCCTTCTACAGTTTTTGAATTTTCTGATTGTGGTTTTGGTTCTAGTTTCAATTTTGACCGTTTCTGGTCTTTATGTCTGGTTGAGTAAAGATCTTCCACAGCTTCCACAAAGTTTAGAGCATATCAACCTAAGTCTTCCAACCGAAATTTATTCCGCCGATGGCGAACGAATTAAGGTTCTTGGTGAAAGGCATCCGGTAAATATTGAAGATATCTCACCTGATTTTTTAAAAGCAATAATTGCTGTTGAAGATTCACGATTCTATAGTCATAGCGGAATAGATCACAGGGGTCTTATAAGAGCTTTGATAACAAATATTCGCACAAAAAGGATTGTTCAAGGCGGTAGCACCATAACCCAGCAACTTTCTAAAAACCTGTTTTTCTCTTTTGAGCGAAATTGGATACGAAAAATTAAAGAACTTCTCGTTGCCTTTCAGCTAGAAGTTACATTTGGGAAAGAGCAAATTCTAGAGGCCTATAGCAATCAAATTTATTTTGGCAGTGGAGCTTATGGCGTAGAAGAAGCTTCCCAAACCTATTTTAATAGAAGGGCACGAGATTTAACTCTTTTGCAGGCAGCTATGCTAGCCGGCCTTCCAAACTCTCCAAATAATGTTAACCCTTTTGTCCATTATGAAAAGGCTATGAAAAGAGCCGACTATGTTTTGAAACGAATGGTTTCAGAAAAATTGATTTCAGATGGTGAAAAAGAAGAAGCATTAAGTTCTATAATCGATCTTGCTAATCCGAAAGTAGAATCTAACCCCAATTTATATTTTGTAGATGAAGTGTTGGCTAAACTTGAAAGGGATTATGGAAAAGAGTTCGTTCATTTTGGTGGGCTAAAGATTTTTACTACTTTGGATACGAGATACCAAAAATTTGCGTTGAGAGCCGCACGAAATCACCTAGAGGCATTAAAAGGAAAAATACAAAAAAATCCGAGTTCGGGAAAACTACAGGTAGCTCTTGTAGCCATCGAAAATAAGAGTGGTGCTGTCAAAGCTTTGCTAGGGGGAAGAAACTATTCTCACAGTCAGTTCAATCGTGCTATTTCTAGCAATAGACTTCCCGGTTCATCATTTAAACCTTTTGTTTATTTGACGGCTATGGAAAGTCTGGGGTTTTCCCCGGCAACGGTAGTAGTTGATGAGCCTTTAAAAATTGAGATTTCTGGGACAAAAGCATGGGAACCTCAGAACTTTAATGAGGAATATGCTGGAAGCATAGTTCTAAAAAAGGCTCTGTTGAAATCCATAAATATTGTTTCCGCCAAACTCATGCAACAGGTGGGGCCGGATAAGGTCATTCGTACCGCTCGAAAATTTGGAATAAAAAGCCCCCTTGGCAAACATTTATCGCTTGCTCTGGGTACTTCAGGGGTCGCTCCTTTAGAAATGGCCTCGGCTTATAGCGTAATTGCGAACCTTGGAATTTATAATGAGCCTTATTTAATTCAACAAATTGAAGATTTTCAAGGAAACCGACTATATGAGCATTTTTATCAAGGGGTGCAGCAATTTGCACCAGATACTCTTTACCCGTTGTTGGATATGATGAAGGGTGTTGTTGAAAGGGGAACAGGTAGAATTGTTCGAAGAATGGGATTCGAGCATCCGGCAGCTGGAAAAACAGGTACAACGAATGATTTTAAAGATGCATGGTTCAATGGTTTTACCAAAGATATTTCTACGTCTGTTTGGGTTGGGTTTGACAATAATGATTCTATGAGAACAAAGTCGGGAAAAGGATTAACGGGGGCGAGTGCTGCAGCACCTATTTGGGTTCATTTCATGCAAAAAGCACTTGAGGGAAAAACGAAGGTAAAGTTTCCTGTTCCGGAAAATATTAAATTTGCCACAGTAGATGTAGAAACGGGGAGATTGCCGGGTGAATTTTCTCTTGAAAAAATTCAAGTCGCAGTAAAAGAGGATGTGGATCTTTCTCCTTTACCAATTGCAGATTCGATAGAAAACCATGAAGTAGAGGTGGATTTAGAATTAGAAAACTTTAAGGACTCCTCAAATTAAAAAATAAATATGTTGTATCAGACTCTAAAATTTTATTTTGCTCGATTCGCTGCCACACTATTTTTAATGTTTGGAGTTGGGTTTACGGCTCTTTATTTTCTCCATGAGGTAGCACTACCAAATACTACATTTGATGATTTGGCAATCCAATGGTCAATTTTTCTGGTTTGTCTGTTTTTTGGTTTTATAGGATATGGAATGTTTGGAGAGCAAAGATTTTATAATGCATTGCACGATTTAAAAAACATATCTCCCAATTCCGTTGTTGAAAGCATTAAATGTCAATTTGAAAATTTAATTGAGTTTACTTATTCTTCCTATTTTTTACCTGGCACAGGTAAGCGCTATCGGAATTTAAGCGTTTTGCAGTTTGCAGATTATCTTCTTTCCATCGGGGAGGAAAGTCCCAGAGCCTTAAACGTATATGTGCAAGCCTTTATCCAAAGTCCGCAAAACTCTCGTTTCCGAAAGCCTCTTTTATCGATTTTAAATAGAGGGCAGGAGCTGAACCAGCAGGAAATGGATCTGCTGCTCATAATGTTTCAACAGGAAAAACAGCATGACCCTGTTCTTACATCATATTTGGCGCGCTTATTCTTAAAGGCGAAGCAGTGGTCGGGTCAAACTGAGCCGCTATTTTTGAGTGCTCTGGAGGAAAAAAATGATCTTGCCGAAGAAATCGTTAAATTTGTACTTCCTATTTATTTAGCTCATGGGCGAACGGATGAACGAGCTTTAAAATTTTATGTCAAGGCTTTGGAATTTTCCGTACCAGAAGAAGAGCAAATTAAAACTATTCTGGGGCAATCATTTTGTGAAGGAAACCTTGTAGGTGTTGCCCCTGATTTAAATAGGGAATGTGAAGAGATTTTTTATCAATTGGAAAAAAACCGGCAGGAGGAATTGAAATCCAAGTCTGATGAGACTCGGATTGGTTACAAATTAAAGAAAGTTAAGCTGTTTAGAAAAGAAGACTTGCAGGACCTGAGACAACTGAAAGTTGAAATGGGACTGGTGGCATCAAAAATTTCTTTAGTGTGGAAAGGAATCGTTTGGTTGGGAGCAGGACTGAGGTATGTTGGAAAATGGGTGTTGCTGAAATTATTAGATGCTGCTTATTTATTTGGCAACCTTTCCTTTAAGAAGAAATTTATTAGTTTTTCCGTTGCTTCTATCCTGATTTTGGTCGGAATTAGTTTTAAGGAAGTATGGCTGCCAACTCCTGATCAGGGAAAAGATATATTTCAGGGTAGTTCTGTGGTTTCGGAAAAATCGATTGGAAGTCAAAAAGAAAATCGTGTGTTTACTGTGCAAATTGCCGCAGTGAATTCGGCAAAGCAAGCCAATAATCTAGTAAAAAAATTAAAGAAAAAGAAGGTTGAAAAATTATATGTAGTGAAGTCTAAACGGCGATCGGGAGGTCATTGGTATAAATTGCGAGTGGGTAAATTTTCATCAAAAATTGAGGCTAGCGAATTTGCTAATCAACTTGTTGCAGCAAAAATGATGAAAAACTATTTCATTATATCTATGCCCCAAAAATAGGAACAAAAAGCTATTTAGAAAAATTTGTAAGTTATTCGTCGGGAAAATAGATTTTATTCTGCCTTTTTTCCTTTGTGGACTTATCCAAGTTTAATTCCAGTTCTGTTTTGGAATCCCCCCTTAAATTAAAACTGCGAATTATTTTTCTGATTAATCTAGGAAAATATATATGTCTTATTTGAAAATTGGTTTAGGAACTAAAATTGAATAATCTGAAAGCTTTTTTACCGTATATCAATAGTTACCGCAGAGAATTTCTGTTGGGTATTTTTGCTTTGGTTGTTACTGATGCAATGACTCTTGTTGTTCCATGGTTGATAAAAGAGTTCATCGATGTTCTTTCCGGAAAACCTGCAAAAGAACAATTGCTAAAATACGTTTTTTTCCTTTTTTTTATTTCATTGGGATTAGTGGTAGGGCGTTTTGGATGGCGTAAGTATATGTTCGGTCTTTCCAGGAAAATTGAATTTGATATTTTAAATGACCTTTTTCAGCATCTAACGGGTCTGGACCGCTTATGGTATCAAAAACAAAAAACAGGTGACCTTATGTCACGAGCCACTAATGATTTAAGAGCGGTTCGGGAGTTTTTTGGGCTTGGAGTTTTAATCCTTATTGATGCAGTTTTCGTTATTATCATGGCCGTAATAATGATGAGCTTAATTAATATCGATTTGACCCTTAAAGTGTTCACTCCTTTACCTGCTATATCTGTTTTGTTTTTCTGTTTTGTAAGGGAAATAGGAAAAAGACATAAAGAAGTGCAGGAGCATTTGTCTAAAATCACCGAAAGAGTACAGGAAAACCTTTCCGGTATTCGGGTTCTTCACGCATTTGCCCAGGAAGAGTATGAAAAGGAAAAATTTGAAAAGTTAAATCTTGAATACATTAAAAAAAACCTTCGGGTTACAAAAATATTTGGGGTATTCACCCCAACCATGATCTTTTCCATGGGCATTGCAAGTATGATTTCTCTTTGGATGGGTGGAAAAGCAGTTATCGCTGAAGATATAACTTTAGGATCGTATGTAGCCTTTAATGGTTATCTGATGCTGCTTTCGTGGCCTATGATGGGGATTGGCTATGTGTTTAACCTTACTCAAAAAGGTCTGGTTGGAATGGAAAGAATCAATGAAGTATTTTTGGCAAAAGCAGGAATTGAGGATAAAGGTTTAGAAAATATTGATACTTTAAACCATGGCGACTTGGAATTGACCCATGTTTTCTTTTCTTATTCGACTGAAGCAGGAAGAACTCTGAACGGGATTGATTTGAAAGTTTCACATGGACAAACCCTGGGTATTGTTGGAGTGATTGGTTCTGGAAAATCAACTTTGGCTCAAATTCTACTTCGTTTCTATGACCCGGATTCTGGTGACATTTTAATTGACGGCAAATCTATTCGAGAGATTCCCATTAAAGGTTTGCGGGATTATATTGGGTATGTTAGCCAGGAACCTTTTCTTTTTTCAACATCTATTCGAAATAATATTGCACTGGGAGGTAAGAACGTATCTGGCTCGGAGATTGAAGAAATTGTCAATATTTCAGGGTTGGAATCTGATTTAGGTCGATTTCCAGAGGGTTTAGAGACTTTGATAGGTGAGAAAGGTGTCACTTTGTCTGGAGGCCAAAAGCAAAGAATTTCTCTGGCTCGAGCATTATTGAAAAAACCAAAATTATTGATTCTTGATGATTCCTTTTCCAATCTGGACTCCAAAATGGAAGAGATGTTGATGCTAAATTTAAGGAAGTATTTTAAGGATACAACCAAGATTATTATTTCCCACCGACTTTCTACAATACTAAGTGCAGATAATATAATCCTTATTGAGAATGGGATTGTTTCTGAGCAGGGGAGCCACTCTCAGCTAGTGAAACTAGGAGGAGTTTATGCTGACTTGTTTAGAAATCAAGAATTGGCCAGAGAGATGGAGATAATTCTTTAATGAATAATAGTGAAGATCTGAGAGATAAATATAAAGATTGGGTATTGTTTAAAAGGGTCCTTATCCATTTAAAGCCCTATTCGACCTTGGTGGCCCTGGCTGTTTTGCTTCTTTTATCTGTTTCAATTTTAAATTTAACGGGTCCTTTTCTAACCAAAATTGTTATTGATGACCATATAAAAGAAGGGGATATGAATGGCTTGGATGTTATTGCGGCTATTTATTTCGGGGTTCTGATTTTTTCTTTTATATTCCAGTTTTTTCAGACCTATCTCATGCAGTACATTGGGCAAAAGGTAATGTTTGACCTTCGGTCAAAAGTTTTTGCACACCTGCATAAAATGTCTTTTTCTTATTTTGATAAAAATCCTATTGGCAAGATGATTACCCGTGTGGTGAATGACGTGGAAGTGTTGAATGAAATGCTGACTTCTGGGCTTATTCTAATTTTTAGTGATTTGTTTACGCTTTTTGGGATTTTCTTCGTCATGCTGTACCTCGATTGGAAACTCACTTTGGTGGTCTGTATCGTATTTCCGTTTTTAGCCACCGCTACCCGGGTTTATCGAATTCGTGCACGGGATGCTCTCAGAAAAAATCGTGCACATGTTTCAGAGCTAAATTCATATATAGAGGAAAACCTTTCGGGAATGGACACAGTTCAGTGTTTCAATCGAGAAAAGCAAAACTTTAGAGAATTTTTTTCTATCAATAGTGAACGTCTGAAAGAAGATTTAAGAACGGTTCGATACAATGCCTTTTATATGCCATCCATTGATTTTTTCAGCTCGTTGGCAATAGGCATGGTCATTTGGTATGGCGGTGGGCGATTCGTGCAAGATGAAATTCAATTAGGGATTTTAGTAGCATTTATCCAGTATTTACAAAAGTTTTTTGAGCCGGTGCGTGATCTTGCTGAAAAATTTAATATCATACAAACGGCTATGGCCTCATCAGAGCGTATTTTTGAACTGCTGGATACCCCGGAACAGATTCCTGCTACCGTTCCCTCTCAAAAAGATTTTAAAATTAATGGTAAGGTTGAGTTTAAAAATGTCTGGTTTTCTTACAAAGAAAATCAATTTGTTTTAAAAGACTTATCCTTTTCCTTGGAAAAGGGAGAGAGCCTGGCCATAGTTGGTGCTACGGGATCGGGAAAGTCCACCATTATCAATTCACTGTGCAGGTTTTATGAAATTGATAAAGGCGATATATTATTTGATGGGAAATCTATTAGAGACATCAATAAATATGATTTGAGAAGGCAGATTGCATTGGTACAACAGGATGTATTCCTGTTTTCTGGCAAAATAATCGATAATATCCGTCTCGGAAATGTGCAAATGGGACAGGAAGAAATCGAATCCATTTCGCAAGCTGTTAGTTCGCATAATTTTATAAGCAACCTTCCATTCAAATACGAACAGGAATTAAAAGAGGGTGGAGGAGATATTTCTTCCGGTCAAAGACAGTTGTTATCCTTTGCACGGGCCCTGGCTGCTGAACCTAGTATTTTAGTGCTGGACGAGGCAACTTCCAACGTTGACTTAGAGACCGAACGTCAAATTCAAAATGGAATTAAGGAAATGACGCAAGGACGAACTAGTATTATTATTGCTCATCGGCTTTCCACTCTGATGCATGTTGATAAGGTTCTGGTTCTTAAGCAGGGGCAGGTTATTGAATTTGGGCAGAGAAAAGAACTATTGCAGAAAAAAGGAGTATTTTATAAACTTTGCCAATCTCAATTAAACTCAGAAATATCTGCAACGGGGGAGAAATACCAATGACAGAAAGTGATGAGCCCACTCAAAACTTTTTTGCTCTGATAAACAATATTCCTTTTTTTAGGGATTTTTCTCAGCAACAGAAAAAAGAAATTGCTTCTTTGGAAAACAAAGTCGATGTGTATGAACCAAAAGCAATTATTGTGGAAGAAGGTGGAGAAGATGTGACGGCGTTTGTTTTGCTTAAAGGGGAAGCGATAGTAACCAGGAATGACTTACCCACGGTTGTAATCAATACACTCACTATGGGTGCCTTATTTGGTGAGGTGTCCTTTTTAACGAAGACTCCCAGGACCACTAATATTATCGCAAAAACAGAAGCTAAGGTTTTACGTTTAGATGGTGATATGTTTGCTAAGCTTAAACGCGATACTAGGGATAAGTTGAAAGATAAATTTATTGAGGTTCTTGTGGGTCGAATAAGTGAAATGAACTCAGCTTTGGTGACGCTGAAAGTGGAGTTGGAAGCAATTAGCCAGGCAGCTGTAGACTATCAACAAGAATTCGATCGAATATTAAAGTCTGGAAAAACCATGAAAGAAGTGTTTGGTGGAATAAACACAACCATCACAAGCCTTATTCATTAAATTATTTCTTGAATGGGATAACCAGCCGGTTGACCAGCTGGTCATTTTGTATGTGTTCGGTCAGAATTTCTTCCATATCTTCTTTTGTGCGGGGGGCGTACCAGACGCCATCCGGGTAAACCACCATGGTGGGACCTTGAGCACAAGAATCCAGGCAACCGGCTTTGTTTACGCGAACCTTTCCTTTTAAGCCCAATTCATGTACGCGACCTTTGATATGATCCAGTAACTCTAGTGACCCTCTGGAAGCACAACAGCCTCTTTTATCACCGGCTTTTCTTTCGTTGATACAGATGAAAATATGTTTTTGGAAACGGCCCATTGGTTGGATGTGGAGGGCTAGTCTGCTTTGGGCAGCTTGTGGTTAGATTCGCTTTCGTAGTACTGTTTAAACTGGCCGAAGTTGACATAACATCTTTCGCAACTGTCGGGGAAGACGGTGACGATAACTCCTTCATCGATTTTTGCCGCCAATTTGAGAGCTCCTAGCATGGCAGCTGCTGATGAGTGTCCAACGAGGATGCCTTCCTGTTTTTCTAAGGTTTCTACCATATCGTAGGACTCTTCGGTTGGGACACTGATTTTTCCAGTTAGCTCTTCCTCTTTATAAATTCCAGGAACAATGGATGTCTCCATATGTTTGAGACCTTCCAAACCGTGGAGAGATTCGGCGGGCTCAACGGCGTAGCATTGTATGTCGGAATTAAAACTGCGAAGGCCACGACTGGTGCCCATAATCGTCCCCCCGGTACCAATTCCTGCCAAAAAGTGAGTGACGCGATTATTGGTTTGCTTCCATATTTCTTTAGCTGTGGTTTCGTAATGAGCCTTCCAGTTGGAATCGTTGTTGTATTGGTCTGGCATAAAATATTTGTCGGGGTCTTTTTCATAAATTTCTCGGGCCATAATAATTGCACCATCAGAACCTTCGAACGGACTGGAGGTTACGATTTCTGCACCATAAAAGTCTGCCATAAGACCTTTTCTTTCTTTGCAAACATTGGAAGGCATAACGAGTTTGACTTTATAGCCCTTTACTTTTCCTATCAGTGCATAGGAAATTCCAGTATTGCCTGATGTAGAGTCGAGAATAATTTTATCTTTTGTCAATTTGCCAGATTTTTCCCCGTCTTCGATCATTTTAAGAGCGGGACGCGATTTCACCGAACCGCCGGCGTTTTTCCATTCTGCCTTTGCATAAATATCAACGTTCTTAAATTCTTTGCCTAGGTTATGGATGCGAATTAAAGGGGTGTTTCCGATGGCGTCCAAAACGGAATTGTCCGTAATGACCGGGCAGGTGGGTGCCTGCACCTCAAAAGGAATAGGGAAACTCAGTGGTTTAGAGGACATATAAAAATTTTTAGAAAAAATTAACCTGTTGTACAGAACATTTTAACTGGTCAACAGGTGATTATTAAACTTTTGTCAGCGTGACAGCCCACAGAACTCTTCGTAATCAATCAGCTCTGTAATCGTTGGTTCATCACTACAGACGGGGCATTTCGGATCTCTTTTTAGTTTCAGTTTTCTGAACTCGGTTTTTAGCGCATCATATAAGAGTAAGGAGCCAACTAGTGTTTCCCCTTGACCTAAAATCAGCTTCAAGGTTTCCACTACTTGCAGATTGCCAATGATACCGGCTAAAACACCAAGTACACCACCTTCTTGACAATTAGGCACAAGGCCAGGTGGAGGAGGTTCGGGATATAAACAGCGATAACAGGGGCCGGCATTCGGTTTGAATACGGTTACCTGGCCCTCAAAACGGAATATACTCCCATGAATATTAGTTTTTCCGGTCAGTACGCAAGCATCATTAATGAGATACCGAGTGGCAAAATTGTCTGTGCCGTCCAATATATAGTCATAGCCTTCAAACAGGCGCATGATGTTTTCTGAGCTTAGTTTCTCATTAAAAACGGTAACATTGACATCCGGATTCAGCGCTCCTATGGTTTTTTTTGCAGACTCAGTTTTTAGCATTCCAATTCGCTCGGTGTTATGAATGATCTGCCTTTGTAGATTGCTAAGATCGACCGTGTCAAAATCTATGATTCCCATATTGCCGATTCCTGCTGCTGCAAGATAATAAGCCGCTGGAGAGCCCAACCCGCCTGCGCCAACAAGCAATACTTTTGATTCGAGCAATTTGCTTTGGCCTTCTCCTCCTACTTCAGGGAGAATGATATGGCGGCTGTATCGTTCGACTTGCTCATCTGAAAAATCAAACATCAGATTACTCCACCTGCAATTGCCGGAATGATAGAAATTTCGTCGCCATCTTTCACTACTGTTTTTTCTCCTTCAAGAAAGCGGATGTCATCTTCATTGAGATAAATATTGATAAACCTTCTTGGAGTGCCGTCTTCTTCACAGATACGTTCTTTGATTCCTGCAAACTGGGACTCCAGATTGTTTAGAATTTCTGTGATATTAGAGCCGTCTGCTTCAACTTCACTCTTGTTGTCGGTCAACTTCATCAATGGTGTAGGTACTCTTACTTTTACTGCCATGCTTTACTCCTTTTAAACCGTTAAACTGTTTGCGAAAATTTCTTCAAAACTATTTACTTTAGGTTCGATCACGGCCGGTGCTTCAAAGCAATCGTCCAGAGCTTCCTGGGTTTTTAGTCCGTTTCCTGTGATACAAATTACAGTTGTTTCGTCGGATTTGATGCGACCTTGTTCAATCAATTTTTTGGTAACTCCTACGGTAACTCCGCCTGCCGTTTCTGTAAATATGCCTTCGGTCTCGGCTAAGAGTTTCATGGATTCTACGACTTCTTCATCGGACACATCTTCTCCATACCCGCCACTTGTGTTTGCAGTTTTAATTCCATAATATCCATCGGCAGGGTTGCCAATGGCAATGGACTTGGCAATGGTATTGGGTTTTACCGGGATAATATTTTCAGTGCCATTTTTAATAGCTGTGGTGACCGGGCAGCATCCGGTTGCCTGTGCGGCGAAAATTTTACTTTGTACTTTATCGACAAGACCAAGCATTTCGAATTCGTGAAACGCTTTCCAGATTTTTGTGATCAGTGAGCTTCCGGCAACGGGTACAACTACATTGTCCGGTGTTTTCCATCCCAGTTGCTCGGCTATTTCATACCCATACGATTTTGAACCATCGCCATAATAGGGACGGATGTTGATATTTACAAAAGCCCATTTATGGTTAACTGCAATTTCGCTGCACAACCGATTTACATCATCGTAACTTCCTTTTACCGCTATAAGTTGTGAACCGTATACCAAGGTGCCAAGAATTTTTCCGGCTTCGAGTCCATCAGGAATAAAAATGCAACTTTTTAGTCCGGCTTCCGCAGCGTGTGCTGCGACAGAGTTTGCCAGGTTACCCGTTGAGGCACAGGATACGGTGTCGAAACCAAACTCTATTGCTTTAGAAACTGCCACGGCAACCACTCTATCTTTAAATGAAAATGTGGGGTGGTTAACACTGTCGTTTTTTATATATAGATTGTTGATACCCAATGCTTTCCCTAGGTTTTTAGCCCGTACTAAGGGAGTAAAGCCTGTATGCAGTCCTACTTTAGGATCTTCATCAATGGGAAGTAAGGGCTGGTAGCGCCACATGGAAGGAGGGCCAGCTTCGATAGACTTTTTATTGACGACCTTTTTTATTCCCTCATAGTCATAATTGATTTCAAGGGGACCAAAGCAAAATTCACAGACGTGAATCGGTTCTTTTTCGAATTCTCTTTTACATTCTTTGCAGATCAAGCCTTTTACATAACCCATTCCAGCAATTCCTTAGATTGATAAACAAGCAAATAAACCAACCAGATTATTCCAGTAGAGTCTTGCGTGTTCGAGTGAACTTTATATGTTTAAACTAAAAATATTGATTAAAACTGAAGTAGCGCTCTCCAGTATCGGGCAATACAACCACCACGTTTTTGTCCGGACCCAATTCTTTTGCAACCTCATTTGCTGCACAACAGGCTGCTCCAGAAGAAATGCCTACTAATAATCCTTCCTCTTTGCCCAGTCTTTGAGCATAAAGAAAAGCATCCTCATCTGTAACAGGCCGTATATGATCCAAAAGGTCGAAATTTAAAACATTAGGCTTGAACCCTGCCCCAATGCCTTGAATTTTATGGGGGCCGGGCGGATTTCCGGATAAAACTGCCGAGGTAGCGGGTTCTACACCCACTATTTTTACTTCCCCATAATGCTGTTTTAATACTTCTCCTACGCCCGTTATGGTTCCTCCGGTTCCGATTCCCGCTATAAAACCATCTACCGACTCCCCGTTCATTGCCTCAATGATTTCGGGAGCGGTTGTTTTCCTGTGTACTTCCGGATTGGCTGGATTATTAAACTGCTGTGGCATGAAATAGTCCGGGTTTTCAGCCAGCAGCTCCTCAGCTCTTTCTATAGTGCCTTCCATCCCAAATTCGGCACGACTTAATTCTGTTTTAGCGCCAAAACTTTCCAATATCATTCGTCTTTCAGCACTCATGTTTTCAGACATGACTAGAATGACATTGTAGCCTTTAATGGCCCCGACCAATGCGAGGCCGATACCGGTGTTGCCGCTTGTCGGCTCAATAATGGTAGAACCTGGCTTTAAAAGACCCTTTTCTTCAGCATCTTCCACCATAGCCAGAGCTATTCGGTCTTTTACACTGCCACCGGGATTGAAAAACTCCAGTTTGGCGAATATATTGGCGCCATTTTTGGGAATAACATTATTCAGTTTAACTAAAGGAGTGCCACCGATCAACTCTAAACTATTCACAAATTTGGATTTAATCATTTTGACTCAAATGAAAGCGTGTAATTTTTTGGTTTGCGACTAGACGTCCACCTTGTCATGCCATGGAGAGGCGAACTAGGGGGAATTATATACTATAAAGAAACAATACTATGCTTTAGATCGGCTATGAATTCAAGCCATTTATAGGGTTTTGTGGGGAGAAAAAATCAGCTTTTTGACTGCCTGTTTTTACCTAGCCCGCGTAGGCGCTTTTTGAATTGATGGGTCACAAATCGTGAATCTTCATCGTTGGAAATTACATGTGGAGTAATGAATATCATCAACTCGGTCTTGCTCAGGGTGGTTGATTCTGTGCCGAATAACTTCCCAATCACCGGCAAATCTTTGAGAAACGGAACCCCTGAAATTGTATCGGTAGTGTTGGTTCGCATAAGCCCACCCATAACAAGGACTTGATTGTCTTTCAAAACTACTTCCGTATTAACTTGACGGGTATTGAAAGAAGGGGTTGTGCCAACATCCGCACCTCGACTGGAAATTTCCTGATTGATTTTTAAATTAACATAATTTTCTGAATTGATTTTAGGAGTGATATCCAACTTGATTCCAACGCTTCTAAATTCAACGGTTGTGGATGTTACGGGCTCCACAGTATTTGTGGTCAGGGTCGTCGAGTTGATTGGAATTTCATCTGTAATAGAAATGTTTGCTGCCTTGTTATCGGATGTAACCAGTATAGGGTTTGCCAGAACATTGGCTTTCGAATCGGATGCAAAAACTTGTAGTTGTGCTACAACTTTTTCCGGGTCTCCAATGAAAAAACTTCCACCTGGAAGGAAGGATGCCGTAGCCGTATCAATTCCAGCTCCGATTAGAGTGCCGTCTGTGCCAAGGGCTTTATTCGCACCTCCTGATACAGTTGTTGAGCCTGCTGTGCCTTTGGCAGCCCAGTCCACACCAATATCCGTTGATTCGTCTATAGAAAGGTCAACAATGAGTACTTCAATTAGAACTTGTTGGGGAAGTAGATCGAGCTTGTTAATGAGAGCCAAAATGGCTGGGTAATTTCTTGGGCTTGTTCTGATTACCAGGGAATTTGTGTCAGGGTCGGGAATGATGGTAATCTCCCCTTCGATATCGTCATTGATGCCACCGGATAATTCCAGATTTGGGCGGGTTTCACTGGTTGAAGTTTTTGTGGTTGCACCTGATATATTTGCAGTGGATTCATTGCTAGAAGAAGAGGTTGAAGAATTGTTTTCCGAATCTTCTGAGGCTACTTCCCCAGTGAAAATACCATTTAATAGGCCGGACATGGCAGCCGCATCACCATTTTGGACATAATAAACGAAGGTACTTACTTCTCCTTCTGACACTGGCTGGTCGAGACGGTTTACCCAGAATTCTATTGTCGGCAAGATTTTATCAAACGCATTCACCACTAAGACCGAATTGAGCCGAGTGAGCGAAAGGAAAGAAAGCGAATCGCCCAAGGCTTCCTTATAACCCATGGATGTAAATATTTCCTCAAGCTCCTGAACCAGTGTTTCCGAATCTGCATTGCGCAATTTATAAAGTTGAATATCAGAGGATGCCAGCTTGTCAATGTCCAGAGCCTGAACAACTTTGATGATTCGCTTAACGTTATAGGCCATTTCAATCATCATCAAATTATTGGTTTCAGGGATTTCAATAAAGCTCGCATTTGTAGTTAACAGGGGAGTGATGATCTTTTTCATGGATTCTACCGAAATATACCGTAGGGGCACGATTTGAATGATCATACGTTCCTTGTCAGGAATATTTGGATCATTGGCGTAATGGATGCTTAAAGGTTTTTTGGCAGCATCAGGTGCCTGGAGAAAACGATAAAAATTCCCGCTTTTTACTACAGCAATATTATTCAATGCGAGAATTTGCTCGAGAACAGAATATAGATCTTCAACAGGAATTTTATTGAAAGTCTGAAGTGTGACTTTTCCCTCGACACTTCCTTCGATGACATAATCAATTTTAAGCAACTCACAAAAAGTTGTAATCACATCGTATAGTTCGGTTCCTTCAAAATTCAGGGTAATATGTTTGGCTTTGCGAAGCTCTTCGGGGAGTTTGGGTTCAACATCTACCTGTGTTTGGATTTTGTCGAGAGAGGCGTCTTGTTTTTTTTGTAGTTCAATTTTTTCAACCTTATTAGCGTATTCTTTTCCATTCGGAGACATGAAGGATTCTGGTGAAACCCCTGTTGCAGCAATCTTAGGCGATTTTTTGACTTCGGCGGTTAAGTTTTTTGCTATGAAAAATTTGTTTCCCAAGCTGTCACGAACTAGATACCATGTCTTGCCGTTATCAAAACCTCTTTCAACGCGAACAAGTTCAAACTCGTCTCCCTTGGCCGCATTGCCAATTTTCAGGTATTTTGAACCCGGTCCTCTGCGAAGAGGAGTTTGGTTTTCTGTTACACGGACTTTTTTGGAATCCTGCTGAGGTTGAATTTGTTTTAGCTTGTTCTTGTCAATGATATCTGTCGTTGCATTTTTTGATCCAGAAGAAACTGTTTTTTCAGGGAGTCGCATAGATTCAACAGAATCAGTTTTGTTTTTCAACCGATCCATTGTTGATTTTTTATTAAAGCTGCATCCCGATAAAACTAGAGGCAATGATATTAATAGGGTAATGAGAATATTTTTTTTCATATTGGTTTTCCACTTTTTGGTTCCAGCTCCTTGATAAATCCTGTTATCAATAGGCGTGTTTGCAGATCTTCTGGTTCCTTTTTGTTTATTCTTCTTGATCGAAACTCTTCAACGATTAAAAACTTCTGATGTTTTTCAATTCGCATTAAAAATAGAGCCAGGTTTTTCAAGTTGGACCGAACTGTGATTTCTACTGGGACAGCGAGCAACCCCTTGATAAATTTAGTTTTTTCTACTCGGGTTTTTTCGATAGTCACAGCACCCTTTGAGAAACCTTGTAAAAGTTTTTGTAGTCCAGCTGCAGCAAGGCCTGGTTCTTTTTCCGCTAAGAACTTTTTTTGCAGGGCTGTTTTTATATTTTTATTAGCCGCTTCCTTTGCCTGGTAGTATGAAGTTTGGTTCAGGACTTCATAGTATTTTTCAATGAAATTAATTTGATCTTTAATTTTCCCGTTTATAGAGACCTGCTTTTCATAGATGGGCTGGGCGACTTGAAAGAAAAAAAGATAGCAAGTCACAAAAATTCCACCACCGATCAAAAACTTTTTGTCTCTTTGTCCAATATTTAATGTCATAGGCTAGGTTCCAATTTAGCGCGAATCGTGAATTTTTCTCCTATGGATTCCCTTATGATTGAGCCTACAAATCCTGTCTTTTTAAAGTTGGGCGATTTTTCTATCAAAGGAACCAGTTTTGAGGCTGAGGGTGAAAAACCTTTTATTTCCATTTCACCCTTTTGAAATTTTATGTTTGTCAACCATGTATCCCTGGGTAACGACTGGCTCAACCTGCCCAGAAGTGGTAGCTTGGCCGGATATTGCTTGTCGATTGTGTTGAGGATGTCTACATATTGCTGGATCGAAATATGTTCCAGGTCGATTTTTTCCAGATTCGAAACTTCCCCCTTTATTTCTTTTAGTTGACCTTCTAAAGATGTCAGGGTTTTGCTATTGAATTGAATTTGACTTCCAACCCAACCTAAAAGAAAAAGCACTACTGTCGCTGCAAGGGCCAGAGATGTTTTGGGGTTTGCCTTGCTTCTTTTTGGTCGCAAGTCGCGAGGCAGTAAATTGGTTTGGAACTTCTGATTTTTTAAGCCTGATAACGCTAAGCTCAAAGCAGTCATCATATGATTGGACGAAAAAGATTCTGGCAGGGCAGGAGCTACAGAGCCTGGAACTTCTAAAAGAATTGTCGATACCTCAGTTTCTTTTTCAATTTTTTCCGCAATGGGTTGGGCCAGGGGACCGCCACCGAAAATATATATCTGCTCCACGGTTTCGTTTTCTTCTATTTTCTGACAAGACGAAAGAGCTTGCTCCAGCTCTTCTATAATTTTTTGGGAAATAGATCCTGAAAGTTTTTCAATCCGGCTGGGTGAAATAGTTTTCTCGGAGTAGTCATTTTTTTGTTCAAGATTCTCCCATGTTTGGCTTCTAGAGAATTCAATAATTCCGTTTTTAATTAAAACGATATCTAGAACTCTGGAACTTATGTCGGCTAGAGCAGAAACACCCGAATTCTTTGTTTCAAGAGGGATAGTAAGATTGGCGTTGGCAAATGTTGAAATATCCAGAACCGTGGGTTTCAAATTTAGCTTGTGAATGAGTTCGAGATAATAATCCGCAATTTCTTTTTTAATTGCTGCAGAGGCGACATGAAAAATATTTCCCGGTTTTTGGGTTAGTTGATAGGTGTAGTACAAATTATCCAATCCAGACGAAAAATGCCGTTCCAACTCAAAATCTACCATTGAATGCACTGCTTTTATGTCTGGTGCGGGTAGTTCAAATGTTTTAAACATGATGAGACTTCTTGGCAGACTCACTACAACCGATTCCGGCCAGGAATTATTTTCGATCAAGAATCGGTTCACCTCATTTAAAAAATGCTTCTCGGCTTTTTCGTCTTTTCCTGTCAACAATTTTAATTCAATAAATTCGCCAGCGAGCACCTCCGCAATACGGAGCTTTTTGCCAATGAGGGTGAGGGCAATAGATTCTTCACGGATATCCAGCCCTAAAGATTTTTCTAGAAAAACAGATTTCATAAGTTCAGTACGTTATCGTTCCAGTAGTGAATGACCATTTTCGGTTTTCCATTCGTGACACTTTTTTCAACAATTGCTTCTACAGTATGTTCTGTACGGCTATCTACTATTTTTCCTGTTGAGGAAATGCGGAAAAAACTAGATAGTGTGTTTGAATGAAATCCTTTTGAAGAGATGTTGGCCACAATCTCGCTTACCTGTTCTGGTTGAAATAAAATATTCAACACTTCCTCGCTTGCCGTATTCGGATTCACCGTCGGTATTTTATAAACAGTGAGATGATTAATAATTCCTTTATATTGTTTTTCGTCTTCTACCTTATCTTCAGAGCCATAAAGAATTTCTTTTGTGATGCCGCGAACCTTCAAAAGTTCATCCATGGTTTCAATACTTCCGTTCTTTGCCAGATAGGGTGGACTTTGTTTTCGATAGTAATCATCTTCAGCTCCATTGAGTCGATGGTTCTTGTCTGCATCGATCCAGTCTAAAATCGAATCTGAAATTGTGCTTCTTTCGATTTGGTCTTCGACCCCTGAATATTCAAGAAGTTTATTCAGGGTGTTTTTGTCAGCGGAATTAATTGAAATTTTTCCATTTTCATCTCTTATGGTGTAAGTAATGGTGCCATTTCCCAATTCGATGTCTGTTCTATTGACGATGTCAAAATCTTGAACTTTTTCTTCATCCTCTGCTTCATCCTGATTTTCGGTTGCAGGGGCGGACTCATTATCCGCTGAAACGGGTTTTATTTTTTTTCCGTTTATCCAACCATATTCTTCATGAATGGAGTGGAAACTGGCGTCTTTGAAAAGCTCTGCAAAGGCCAGATTCAGGCCTGCCCGGGATAAATAATAGCTTTCTGTGTCCTCTTTATAGTTTCTAGTAGTATTGACCTCCATTTTCATGGAAAACGCAAATTCGGTAGCCAAAGCAATCAGTAAGACCAGAACCCATAGAACGGCCATCAGGGCAATACCCTTCTGATTGTTTTTATGCTTTTTCATTATCTTCTTCCTTCTTCTCAGGAACTGCAATTTCCATTCCAGAGTTAAGCAAAACTACGATTGGGGGAGAGAAAAATGTTTCAGGTTTTTCGTCAGGGTCATCTTTTTCTTCATCGCTTTTTGGGGTTATTCCAATGGTTATTTCTACCGCTCGGGGCAGGGAAATTTTGTTGGCTTTTTCGAATGCAAGAAGAGGGTTGGTGGGGGTTCCCTGATCAATCAGAAACGGATCCATAACTACCCTGTTTACCCATTTTCCGCTATGAGTGGGACCATTATTGGAATCATTGATCTCTTGCGGGGAAAGTTTTTTTATTTCGTAATATCGAATCTTTAATTCTTTAACATCCTCTGCAAGCAAAAAGTATTGTGTGGTCTCGGCACCGGGGTTTATACGGGAAAAAATATCACCTTCTGAGATTTCTTTCTCCATTAGGATGAGGCCCTGTTTTTCAGTCTTGGGGTGCTTTCCTTTATAAAACTTTACTTCATGGATCTTTGAGCCTTGATCGATAGCCGTCATTGGTGAAGCAAATGTGACAAACCTTAAAGAGCTGGAACTCCCTTCAAAAGCCATTAATCTTTGGCCATTTGAAACAGGAACGCCATCTTTTTGAACCACGAAAACAGGGTAGGTTGATTGCAGTTTTTGAGTGAGCTGTTCGGTGATGATACGAAGTCGCTGATAGGTGTCTACCTTTTTTTCTCCTACATCGCGTGCGGTAACCCCAAGGCGGATTCCTCCCAGTCCCACGGCAATAATGATTCCCACGATAGCCAAAGACAGGATAAGCTCCAGCAGGGTGAACCCGGATTGATTTTTATAGACAGGTTTTATAAATGGATTCATCAATTTCCTGATACATTTTGGGTTGCTGAGCCACTGATATTTGATGTGCTGGAACCACTGATATTAGAGCCCGTTGTTGATGTAGATGTAGAGTCTGAGGGAGCGGCATCATCTTGCGAATCCTGCCCATCGGTACTTATATTGCCAGCCCCTCCTTTAAATAGTTTTTCCAGTTTTGTGTCGGGTACGGGATGGGTCTGGCCTTCAAGGCGTAGCGTTGCAATTTCAATGTTCCGGTTGTTACCGTCGTCGCTCCATAAAACTTTCAATAAAACTTTTTGCAGTTGAATATTTGAATCTTCATCGTTCAAGCCAGAATCGTAGGGAGCGATATCAAGTTCCCAATGATAATTTTCTTCATTTTTAAAACCCCCGGAACGGTCATCCACTATAAAGTTTTGAATCTCAAGCTCGTTCATTTTTGAGTTTGCTAATGTGACGGCTTTAAGATATTGACCCGAAAAATCTACAGAACGCACGCCTCCAGAAAAAAGATTGAGCACTGCTAAAAATCCTCCAGCCATTATGGCTAAAGCAACAATAACTTCGAGCAACGAGAATCCTTTGTCATTCCTCAATGAGGTTGATCGTCGGTTTTCCTGTAATAGGGTCGATGATGATTGCATAAACGGGGCTGTCACTTTCAATAATAGATGACTGCAGGTGGATAGTTCCAGCGCTTGAATTGCCGCGCGGATAAAAGTTTATAATAAATGTTCCATCAGACTGGGTTTCTTCAGCTCCCTGGTAGTTTTTGATTTGTACGGTTTCATCCAGGACTTTTGTTTGTGTGACTTCCTTTTCTTTGGGAATTGCAAGCCAATATTGATTTTGATCGATGTTGGCATTGAAAGTGAATAATGTTTTTTTTGTGATGGCTTCACTTCGTGCAAATTTTAAAGCCGAAGCGATTTGTCTGGCCTCAGATTGGAGTTTAATGCGATCAAGAGTCGAACCCACAAACGGTAGAACGATCCCTACGATAAGCCCCATCAAAAATAGGACCATGATTAGTTCTAATAGACTGAAACCTTTTGTTCCCAAGGAACGTGGGTTATTCAAAGTTTTTCCAACTGACAATGTCCAGGTCAGTTCCTTCTCCTCCTTCCGCATTGTCCGCACCAAAAGAAATTAAATCGTACCCTCGACCTTCTTTTCCTGGGGACTCGTATAGATAGTCATTTCCCCAAGGGTCTTTCGGGATATTCTTTTTCAAATAAGATTTAATAGCTTCCAGCCCTTCATCGCTGGTCGGGTATTTATGTTTTTCAAGACGATATATATCAAGAGCCTGCCCGAGTAATTCGATTTGCGCCTGCGCATCTTGTTGCCTTGCCTTGTCGACACGTCCAAAAAGTTTTGGTGCTACTGTGCCAGCGAGCAAAGCGATAATCACCATGACCACCATTATTTCAATCAAAGAAAAACCTTTTTCGTTGAGTTTTAAGATGTATTTAAATTTTCCCTTCATAAGTGTCCTTATTTTTAAATCATAAAATGGTGTTAAAAAGCTATGTCGCTGGCCCCAAGAATAGGAAGTAAAATAGCGATCACTATAAAACCAATTATCACTGCCATTAATAAAATCATCATTGGTTCAATCAGAGCAATCAATTTTTTGATGGATTGGGATACCTCTTTGTCATAGGTCTCAGAAACTTTTGTCAGCATTTTATCCAGAGCTCCCGAAGTTTCGCCAACAGTAATCATATGAACCGCCATGGGGGGGAAAATACCCGCCTCTTCGAGTGGCCCTGAAAGACCCTTTCCTCTTTTTAATGCCTGTTTGAGATTTATCACCGAGTCAGCAATCACCCGATTGATTAAAATGGATTGGACTATCCCCATTGCCTGAAGGATAGGAACGCCACTATTTAACAAAGTCGCCATGGTCAAGCTGAATCGGGAGACTTCTATTTTTCGAATCAAGGAACCAAAAAGAGGAAGTTTTAATAAAAACCCATCCCATTTGAGTCGCCCATTGTCCGTTTTTAGGTAAAGGGTAAACCCCGCTATGGACCCGGCGAGTCCAAGAATTAATGCTGGCCAATAGTTTATGATCAAGGAACTGAGACTGAGTAATAACTGGGTAGGTAGGGGAAGTGCCCCACCCAGGTCTTCAAACAACTTGGAGAATTGTGGTATTACAAAAGTAATCAGGAAAACGACCACTGAACAGCCGATAAAAACCAGAATGGCGGGATAAACCATGGCAGATCCAATACTGTTCTTTAGTTCTACAGTTTTTTCCATAAACATGCCCAGCCGCGAAAGTGTATCTCCCAAAATTCCTCCTGCTTCACCTGCGCGGATCATATTGACGTATAACTTTGAAAAAACTTTCGGGTGCTCAGCAAGCGCATCGGCAAAAGAGCTGCCCCCGTGAACTTGTTTTCTTATGTCAGAGAGTATGGCGTTGATTTTTTCTGTTTCTGCCAGTTTGATTAATGTTGCGAGGGCATCATCCAATGTTAGCCCCGAATCGATCAAGGTAGAAAGTTGCTGGGTGAGAGTCATGAGGTCTTTGATCGGAATAGGGGAGCCCCAACTCGGTAAAGACAAAGAGATTCCAGCTGAAAGCTTCGATGAATTTTTCCCCTCAGAAACTTTTACTGGAAAATAATTCAGCTTGCGAATTTGTTGTACGGCACCTTTATAATCGGGAGCGTTTATATCGCCCTCTACATATTTGCCGTTTTGGTCCGTGGCTTTGTAGTAGTAAACCGTCATGGTTTGCCTTTTAGATTTTTGCAGAGACTCAATAAATTTAATTTCGGTCGTTCAGAGTGACACGAAGAATTTCTTCAACGGTCGTTATCCCTTTTGCAACTTTGTCCCAACCATCTTCTCTTAATGTTGTCATACCCGTTTGACGTGCCTGGTCACAAATGGTCTGTGCTGTGGATTTCTTTAAAATTAGTTCGCGAATATGATCATCAATGACCAGGAGCTCATAAATTCCGCACCTTCCTCGAAACCCTGTTTGGCTGCATGCCTTACAACCTTTGCCATGATAAACTTTGACATCTTTCTTCCCAAGATGTCCCATTTCCGCGCGAAGGGTTGGTGTTATGGGGGCTTCTTCTTTGCATTCGGGGCAAATGACGCGAACCAACCTTTGAGCGAGTACGCCTAACAGAGCCGAAGAAATCAGAAAGTTTTCGATTCCCATATCGAGCAGTCTTGTGATGGCACCTGCCGCATCGTTCGTATGAACGGTGCTGAAAACCAGATGTCCCGTCAAGGCCGCCTGGATGGAGATTTCTGCCGTTTCTGGATCACGAATCTCACCCACCATAATTACATCCGGATCCTGCCGCACTATGGATCGCAGTCCACTCGCGAAGTTGAGTCCGATTTGAGATTTCACATGAATCTGATTGATGCCGCGCATCTGGTATTCCACCGGGTCTTCAACGGTGATTATTTTTTTATTCGGTGTGTTGATCTTGCTCAGAGCTGCATAAAGCGTTGTGGTTTTACCGCTACCTGTAGGGCCGGTTACCAGTAATTTCCCATAAGGTTTAAGGATTAAAGCTTCGAGCTGTTCGTGTACTTTCTTAGGAAACCCCATTTGGCTAAGATCCAACACCAGGCTTCCGCGATCGAGTATTCTCATGACCACGCTTTCGCCATGTAAAGTGGGAAGCGTGGAAACACGCATGTCGATATCCTTACCCAATATTTTTAGTTTGATTCTTCCATCCTGCGGCAAGCGGCGCTCCGAGATATCCATCTTTGCCATAATTTTTATGCGGGTAGTAATGGCAGAACTCAGGCGCTTTGGAGGCGGATCGAACTCATGAAGAATGCCATCGATCCGGTATCTTAAAAGAAGTTCATCAGCGAAGGGTTCAAAATGAATATCACTGGCACGCGACTCAATGGCCTCGCTGATGATGTGATTCACCAGTTTGATGACGGGCGCTTCTGACGCCATATCACGAATATGTTCCGTGCTTTCATCAAGAGAATCCAGACCGTGCAGATCTTCGTCGTTGATATTCTCCACCATGCGGTCCATGGCGGAGCTTCCACCTTTTCCATAATGAGATTCTATGGATTCCAGAATATCCTGCTCGCTGCTCAAAACAACGCGGATTTTTTTGCCAAGAGATACTTTTAAATCTTCGATGGTGTAAAGGTCAAAAGGATCGAATACCGACACGATCAATGTGTCGTCCTTGAGTTGTAGTGGGAATATAACTTTCTCTCTTAAAAAATCTTCGGAGATTGAAAGGCCTTCCACAGGTAGGCCGGATTTCGGAAATTGATCTTTTTTAACATATGGCAATCGTAATTCGGTGCTTAGGGTTTCCAGTAAAGTTTGTGTATGGATATAGCCATGGTCGACAAGAGTTTTGCCCATATAATTGTTGGAGTGTAGTTTGCTTGTTTTGACTTCTTGCAAAACTTTTTCTGAAATCTTTTTGTGTCGAAGTAAAATTCGCTCTACGGGGTTAACTTTTTTTAACATGGTTTTTTATCTTCCTGAGATATGAGCGCGTGCTGGAGCGGGAGCCGGAGCCGTGTTGGGGGTTCTCGCACCTGAAATTCTAAACACGGGTGCCGGGACTTTCTGAACCGGTGCCGGAGCAGGGCTTGTTTTTGGTTTTGCAGTGATCGTCCGTACGGGACGATTCTTAACTGGGGTTGCTACAAATTTTCTGGGATTGTATTTTTTATTTTTTTGGTAAAAAGCAGTTCCTTCTCTGTGAATGACTTTGTCTGGAGAGCGTTTAGCTAATCGCAATCGCACCACACGGCCATTTTTGTCATCAAGGGTTACGCTGGTTTTATCTATTTCTGTCAATTCAAAATCTCCCACAATTTGTCCCAAGGAATATCCTTTTTTCTTAACCTTTTTTTGTACCGGCTTGGATCCTTGCAGGGCCCAATATTTACCCTCCAAGATAGCAATTTTTGTGCCGCCCAGCATCAAAACTCCTTTCAAAACCAGGTTCGGCGGAGGTACAGCCGGCTTTTGGGGTGCAGGAGGTGCTATAGGCCGTGCAGAAGGAGGAGGAGGGGGGGGCACATATTCTCTTCTTTCCTTGCGAAAAATATTTCCCTGCGCTACCTGAGATACTGTTCCTGCATTGTATCCGGGTCGGTTAACTACTAAGTTCTTCAAGGTCTTTGGCTGTTTCACCACAGATGCACCATCCACTCTGGATGGAAAAGTGGGATGGGTCCATATTCTGACCGACAATGTTGCCAAGAGAGCGATGGTAAGGACAAAAACCAGATTGATCGCTGGGAAAAATTTATTCACGGGCACAGGTTACCCCAAAGTTTATCCTCTCTAACTTAATGAATTTATTGACCTTTGTCAAGACATTACAAAATTTTGACGGATATTCCGAGTAAGATTTATCTAACAATTTAGGGTCTTTCCTGAGTAAATTCAATTAGAGGCAAGTTCAAAAGTTGTTTAAGCCCTACTTTATTTTCGGAAAAACTGAGGAAGACCTTTAAATAATTATGGTTGCGCTGACTTTTAAAGTGTTTTTTCTTTTCTGACCCTGGTTTATTTGGAGTTATTTTTGCGCATTGTCTATAATTAACGTCATTAAAAATTTTTGGGGGATGCGGAGTTGAGTGCACAATCTTTGATGGATGAATTACTAAAATGTTTGCCGCTTCGTGTTTATGGACGTGGAGCCGTTTTGACCCTGTTACGTGAGATGGGGTTCCAGGTTAAAAACAAAACTCCATTGGAAGTTACGGATGTTTATCGTGATGACAATTCCGGGGAATTGGTATGCAAATTAACGCCCGATGGAAAGGGTGATTTCACCGCTGCCCTCACCAACTTGAAGCTGGATATCAAACACCCTCTGTACCAAAAAGTTAAAAACTATCAGGTTGAAGTATCTGAAGCCCTTGGAAAGCTGGACGAAGAAGATACTCGCCAGACCAGCATCGACCAGGAAGACCGTGGGGGTTTTCGTGTCGGGAACCTTTACAAGAATAAATAACATGGCCGTCCCAATATATTTAGGGGGTCACCGCAGTTAGCAGTTTCCCGATAACATCGGTGACTTTGATATTTTCAGCTTCGGCTTTGAAGTTTAAAATGATTCGATGCTCGAGGACTTGACGCGTAACGGCTTTAACGTCCTCAATGGTAGTCGCAACACGGTTATCCATCAGGGCTTTGGCCTTGGCTCCCAAAATAAGATATTGAGAGGCTCGCGGACCGGCCCCCCAATCAATCCATTCTTTGACAAAGTCAGGCGCATTGCCATTTAGCTGGGGCCGGGTACTTTGAACCAGCTCCACAGCATAGCGGGCAACATGTTCTGAAACGGGCACACGTGGAACCAGATCTTGAAATTTTAAAACTTGTTCCGCGTTTAAAATAGATTTCAGTTCCGGCAACTGACCCGATGTTGTCGAAAGTGCAATTTTTATTTCCTCTTCCTTGCTAGGATAAGCAACGTTGATAATGAACATGAAGCGGTCCAGTTGTGCTTCTGGAAGAGGGTAGGTGCCTTCATGCTCAATAGGGTTTTGCGTTGCGAAAACCAGAAAGGGTGGGTTGAGCACATAGGTGTTTCCACCAACTGTCACTTGCTTCTCCTGCATAGCTTGAAGCAGGGCAGCCTGGGTTTTTGGCGGGGTTCTATTGATCTCATCCGCTAAAATTATATTGGAGAAAATAGGGCCTTTGATGAATTGGAACGACCTTTTTCCTGATGCAGAATCTTCGTGAAGAATATCTGTTCCAGTGATATCCGATGGCATTAGATCGGGAGTGAATTGGATGCGGCTGAATCCCAGGTTCATAACCTGCGCGAGGGTGCTGACCAAAAGTGTTTTAGCGAGCCCGGGAACTCCTACAAACAGGCAGTGGCCTTTTGAAAACAGCGCAACCAGCAGGTCTTCGATCACCTCATCTTGGCCGACAATTACTTTTTGGATTTCGTTGACTACATTTTTTTTGGCGTTTAACAGTTCCTGCGCCAGTTCTAAATCTTCCATTCCAAAAACCTCAATCTATAAAGCTGAATTGCTGGGTTTGTAATTTCTTTTCTTTGTCCAATTTCATGCGGTCGTATAATTCTATCAACCTTACATGGATGAATGGATTGAATGGATTGATGCGTGCTGCCTTTTCAAGATATGTCTTAGCCGCATCGTATCTCTCACTCACAAAATAAAGCTCACCAAGATTAGCAAGGGTGGTATGAAAATACGAATAATATTCCAGGCTTTCTTTTAAAAGCAATTCGGCATCATCATATTTCCGTGTTTGAATATAGGTGCCGGCCAGTTTATTGAATAATATAGGTGAGTGAGTAGTGGACTCTTCTTTTGCTTTCCTATATTCAAGAATTGCCGCTGCGTAATGGTCACGAGACTTCAATATGTCGCCTAAAAAAGTTAAGTCTTGCGCCCGTTTGGTGCTCATTCCCTTAAAATCCTTTTCAGGTTCCAAGGGATTTTTATTTTTAAACTCTTTGGTTAGAGGGGCGATTCCTGGAATGTATTTAAGCTCTTTCTTTTTGGCCCAGGTTTCCCAATTGTTTTGAAATGTGGGGATATCAGATCCTATTCTTCCGATAAAGCTTTCTTTGAATTCTTTTCCTTCAGCCAGATCCACCAGTAGATATGAGAAGGTTTCCACCCCTTTTTTTTCTACGATGAATTCCATCATGGTGGACACTTCTGCATAAGCCAGCTGCACATCTTTAGCGGTTTTCAATTTAGCAAGAGATGGCATCATGTCTTCCAAGGGCACGCGATAATCATTTTTTAGTGCGCCTGAAAGAATGGTTTCCATAATGGGGGACATGTATTTCGGGTCATCGCGCCATCTTGTTTCCAGTAGTTTTGCAATCCCCTCATGCATCCAAAGAGGAAGTCGATTCCGACTCTTCTTTGTAAGAAGATAATGGACATATTCATGACTCAGGGTGTCCATCCAGTTATAACCGCGGACAAGTGACCCTGGAGAAATCATCATAATGCGGTTGTATTTGCACAGTGCAACGGTTCCTGATGTGAGAATATCTTGTAATGTGAGAGGAGAAATCTTGGAAAATGGTTGCCGGTCGGGATAAATTTCAATGAGAACTTTTTGCTCAGGGTAATGCCCAAGAATTTTTCCCAACACATGATAAGATTTTTCCAGTACTTCCTTGGCATAATGAATCAGAACTTCATCGGGCCCTTCTTCATAACGAAGGCGAAAATGCTCCGTTTCAAGGGAAACGAATTTTTTGGAGGCCTTCCGTGTGGCATTTACTCTTTTTTTGAAATCAGCCACTTCCTTAAAATTATCCCCCACTCTTTTTAGAATCTCCCATGAACGCTCATAATTTCCTTTTAAGAATTCAATCCGTGCAAGAAGGAAATGAACATCACCGGATTCCGGGTGCTCCTTAAGAAGTGATTTGGAAAGCTTTTCGGCGGATACCAAGTCCCAATCCTGGGCCATTTCATAACCTGTGAAAACCTTCTGGGTAAGAGTTGGTTCTGAAAATGAGATGCCAGGAATGCTAAGTAGTAATAGGAAGCATATAAAAAGGGTTTTGGTTTCTTTTTTCATTGCACCAGTTCCCTGTAGTATTCATTTACCAGTTGTTCATAATTCTTTGGGGTATGTTTTTTCATTGCATCCAGAATTTCTTCGCGAAATTCACTGGGTACTTTGTATTGATCTTCAGAGGGCAAAAGAACATTTTCTTTTTGCATTCTTACTGCGCCTCCGCGCCGAGAATCCCTGCGGCTGCCTGTACCTAGTCGAAGCTGATTTTTGGGTTTGCCTTGTCGCGACATTTGCGAACTTGAATTTTTCATTTCATTTAACATCTTTTGGGTTTCTTGGAGCGATTTCATTGCTTTGTTTTCAGATTCTATACTTCTTTGAAGCTGGTTTTGGTTTAGTCTGGACTCTGCCCGTTTAAGGTTTTTTCCTGCCATTTGCATGTTTTGGGCAAGAGTTGGAGGCAGCAGCGGATTTCTTTGATTCATCTCTTCAAACTGTTTTTTCATTCCTTCTGTTTTCCCACGAATATTTTTTTCTTGTTGAGCCATTTTTTTTAACTTGTTTTTTTCCTCATCGGAAAGAAGCGATTCGTTACTAGCTTCTATAGAACGTTTCAACGAACCAAGCTTCTTTGAGATTTCACTGTTCAATCGAGTTACCTGTCTCAAGTCGTCGCCCATTTTCCCGCTAATATCTTCTAATAAGTTTCGAGATGTTCTCAAGTTGCCTTGCCAACGAAAAACTTCAGGATAGGTGTTTTTAAAAAGCATATTGAACTCATTCAAGTCGTTCAATTCAGCCAGTTCTTTTAGAGTGTCGTATTTTTTCTGTAGTTCGGGTAGGTTCTCTTTAAATTCTTGAAACCCTTGGGTTCTAAGGCTATTTATTTCCATAAGGGTCTTTGTGAGCTGACGGCGACGGTCATTTAGCTCAGTAAAGTGTTCCGCAAGGTTATCCTTTAAGTTGGAGTCTATGGCTTTTTGTCCGAGGGATTGTATCTCCTGATTTAGAGCAGATTCTTTTTCAAGAAGCTCGCTGGTTTTTTTCATGGCTGTGTGTTCGTTTAGATACTCTTTATCTTCGCTGAGTATGGCGCGAATGGATTCCACATCCTTTTTAAGCTCTTCAAAAAACTTCTTAACCAACGACTCAAATTGCTTTGACTGCTGCTGTCTGAGCTTTTGATTTATTTCTGAGGTTTCATTGATGACTTTCCGTTGCTTCTTTTCTAGATCTTCTAATTGGCGCATTGACTCGTTTAGCTGCTCCATCATCTGCGTGTCTACCATTTCTTCCATGGAAGAGTCGGTTTGGTTTAGTTGTTCCGCAAAATTTCTCAGGTCTTCCGCCATTTTTTTTAGTTGTTCCATGGCCTCATCCATTTTTCCTTGATTCGCGAGTTCTTGAATTTTTTCAATTGAACTCATCATTTCCTCGAGGTTCATGCTTTTATAGGATTTAGAATTCAGGAATTCATCTGGCGAAGATTGGTTTTGTTGGGACAGTTTATCCAAGAGTTGTTTCAGTGTTTGTTGTATTTGGTCGAGTTTGGATTTGAGTTGGTTGGAATTTAGGGGTGAATTTTTATTTTTTAGATTTTCAAATTCTTCCTGCAGTGTTTCAGTCAGTTCGGATAACTGGTTTTCCAGATCCATGACCTGATCCATTTTCTGGCGATTTGTGATCTTAATCAGGTAAAGAATATCCCGTTCTAAATGGGTGACCATTCGATCATTTAAAACTTCTACGGAAAACAAGCTGTAACTAACTGGGGTCGGTTTCATTAGCGTTCCCTGGATTTTATCGATCGTTTCAATTTTTTCCTGACGAATTTCTTTTAATCCCGAAATTATATTGCTTAATAAGGTCAGATAGGGTTGTGGGAAATTACCAAACTCATCGGCCTGGTTCTTTATGTGTTGTGCCAGACCGATGATCTCGATCAAGGCATCGGCATTGGAAGCAAGTAGTTTTTTACCGTAAAGGGCATCTTTTGTTGTGGTCTTGAGAATATTTGCTTCCACCAGTCCGGTTGCCAACAGGGCAATCATTTTTTCTATCAATTCATCTTGAAGTCGGACAAGGTTTTCCCGTTCTTCCCGCGAATCAAAAACAGTAAAGCGAATCATTTCCGACTGGCCTTTGTTGGGACCAGAAATATTATCGTTGTCTTTAATTTCCAAATAATATTGAACCTCTTGTCCAGGTTTTAGCGTTTCCAAGGCAAGGTTCCAGGTAAACCTTCCCTGAGATTCTTTTTTATTTTCCTTGAGATTCTTTATTTTTTTTCTAATCGAATTGTCATTAATTTGAGCGACTAATTCGATACTTCTAATACCGAAATCATCACTTCCCTCGTAGAATATCTGGATTTTGTCTGAGTCGTAATAAACCGGTTTTGGATTGGCAGGGAACAGGACAATGCGTGGCGTTTGGTCTTGCTCGAGTTCAATGGGGTACTTTTGTGGTAGCAGAACTTGGATTCCCGATGGATCCTTGAGTTTGAACTGGTAGAATCCTTTTTCGCGAACCATAAAAGC